>JGI12048J13642_10312519_pt1 | contig 11218 bp, 9 predicted proteins | sample ElkSlonscriptome_16_FD_13642 | JGI IMG/M metagenome (IMG submission 13642) | reverse complement strand
GTTATCTTGGTCAGTTACCTTGGTCAATTACCTTGGTCGGTCGCTTTTGTCAGTTACTTTTGTCGGTCATAGTAACTCTAGCTTCGTAATCCTTGGGACAGGGCGTAGGTAAGATCATTTTGTTGCAACTCGCGTTTCAGCTCACGCAAGTTGGTGTCATCATCAATTACCACCAGTTCCACCCCAGCAAGCTCCGCAAATGCCTCGAGATACCTCGTCGTGAGCGGATAACTGTACACCGTGTGATGCGCCCCACCCGCATAAAGCCAAGCAGCAATAGCGGTTTTGAAATCCGGTTTGCACTGCCACACAGCACGGGCTACGGGCAAATTGGGCAAGGGCGGATGTTCCACGGCGGTCACTTCGTTGACGATTAAACGGAAACGGTTGCCCATATCAATAATGGAGACGTTGATGGCGTCACCGAGTTGGCTGTCAAACACAAGGCGCACCGGGTCGCTTTTGCCGCCAATACCAAGCGGATGAATGTCAGCTCGAGGTTTACCCTTGGCAATCGACGGGCAAATTTCCAGCATGTGCGCACCCAATACCTGATGGCCGTCGGGGGATAAGTGATAGGTGTAATCTTCCATAAACGACGTGCCACCCGGTAACCCTTGTGCCATCACTTTCATCGCCCGCAGTAGCACAGCCGTTTTCCAGTCGCCTTCAGCACCAAACCCGTAACCATCGGCCATGAGGCGTTGAATGGGGAGGCCGGGGAGTTGCTCGAGCCCGTGTAAGTCTTCAAAGGTATCGGTGAGTCCCTTGAAATTGCCTGCTTCAAGAAAACTGCGCAAACCAAGCTCGAGCCGCGCACTATACTGCAGTGCCGCATGCCGTTCGCCACCCTTGCGCAGACTAGCCACTACCTCATAGGTATCTTCGTATTCACTCACTAACGTAGCAATGGCACTATCTTCAACGGCATCAATATATGCCACCACATCACCCACGCCGTAGCCATTGATAGACGCCCCAAAGCGCATTTCAGCGGCCACTTTGTCGCCTTCGGTCACCGCTACATAGCGCATATTGTCACCGATGCGGGCAAATTTTGCCCCTTGCAAGTCATGCCACGCGTGCGCCACTCGAGTCCATAAACTCAATTCAGCATGCACGTCTGGGTCTTGCCAGTGACCGACAATAACCTGCCTTTTTAGCCCCATGCGGCTGTGCAAAAAGCCCGCTTCACGGTCGCCGTGCGCCGCTTGGTTGAGGTTCATAAAATCCATGTCGATAGTGTCCCACGGCAAATCGCGGTTGTATTGGGTGTGCAAGTGACACAGTGGCTTGGTAAGCTGCGACAGACCAGCAATCCACATCTTGGCAGGCGAAAAGGTATGCATCCAGATAATCAATCCAGCACAAGACGTATCGGCGTTGGCTTGCAAACACAAAGCTCTAATCTCTTCAGATGTCGTCAATACGCCTTTGAAGGTAATAGGTAAAGGGACGTCGCTAGCATCCAAACCAGCAGCAATAGCGCGGGCGTTGCGTTCGACTTCTTGTAAGGGTTCGGGGCCGTATAGGTGTTGTGAGCCGCACACGAACCAGACTTGGGGTTGCTCGAGCTGTTTCAAAATCACTCCTTATCGCATAATTCATTGCATAATTCAAAAGGGCATTAACATGCCATCGCGCACAACGAGCACAATCGGGTCAAAAACGGCACTACCTTCGGCATCAAACGAAAAGCTACCGAGCACCGTGTCAACATTTTGCAAACTAGCAAGGGTATCGCGGAGGATGGTAGCGTCTGTTGAACCCGCTTGACGAATGGCAGTCGCCAACAGCGTTGTCGCGGCGTGCCACTGGGCAGCAAAACGGTTTGGTTCAGCACCATAAATTTCGCGATAACGTTGTACATAGGCTTGGTTGCCGGGGGTATCAGCGGTGCTATCCCAAGTTGAAAAGGTGATAAGCCCTTCGGCGGCGTCTCCTACAAGGGCGACTTCATCACCTGTGAACGCTGGCGTGATGCGTATTACCTCGGGAGATAGGCCTACTTCTTCGGCTTGTTGGAGAACCTCGGCGGCTTCGGCAGGAAGTGTGGCAATAAATAGGGTGTCCGGGTTAGTGGCAACGATGCGCTCGAGCTGCTCACGCACGTCAATTTCGTCGGTAAAATCGCTCGAGAACTGCTCACTAGCTACAATCTCCACCTCACTGCCTGCGAAAACACCCTCAAGAATAGTCAACGCACTTTGCGAAAAAAGATCATCTTCATCGACAACGACCGCCATCCGTTGGTAACCAAACCGTTCTTGGGTCAACGTCAAACCAATCGGTACTAACGCATCTAGGGTCAATGTCGTCACAAACGCAAAGTCACCAAACGTGCTCAGACCTGCTGCGGCTGCCGTCGGACTGATTGTCACCATGTTATTGGCTTGGGCGGTAACGAACGCAGGTGCGGCTGCGCTTGAGGTCACTGGCCCTAAAATCGCCACTACCCTGTTATCGGCAATGAGCCGCTCAAAGGCTGCCGAGGCTTGCACCACGTCACCCGCGCTGTCTTCAACGATAAACTGCAACTGTTCTGCTGCAGGTTGATTGGCATTAAAAGCTTGCCTAGCCAGTTCGGCACTATTGAGCATCGTTTGCCCCAAACCAGCAATAGAACCCGTTAATGGCAACACCACACCGACGAAAATACCTTCAGAGGGTTCAGACTGAGCAGGTGCTACGGCGGTGATCAACATTAACAAGATGACGATGATGGGTTTACTGACGTGATGGATTATGGTGCTCAAATACATAAAACCTCCTTGTGACTTTTACAGCAAATTTCACACAGAATAGCTCGAGCATCACCCCCATCATCCTCACTGCCCATATACATGGGTATAACGGTGATGCAACTTGGCAATGTCGCCATCACTGATAGGTAGAGGTGTACCGAGTTGTTGTGCCAAAAAGCTGGTTCTAGCCACATCTTCACACATCACCGCTGCTTTGACGGCGTCTTTGGCGGTTTTGCCGATGGTAAACACGCCGTGGTTTTGCATAATAATCGCAGGTGAGTTGTGGTCTTTGAGCACCCGCACCACCTCACGGCCAATTTCTTCGCCGCCAATTAAAGCAAACCCACCCAAGGGAATAGGCCCACCAAACTCATCGGCCATCGCGGTGAGAAAACAGGGAATCGGCTTACCAACGGCTGCCCACGCGGTGGCATACGGGCTATGGGTGTGCACGATGCCACCAACCTCAGGCAGATGTTTGTAGATATACGCATGCGTGGCGGTATCAGAGGAAAACTTGTAGGGGCTGTGGTTTTCTAACGTATCAATATCCACCACACACATAGTCTCAGGCGTCAAATCTTCAAAAAGCAAACCCGAAGGTTTAATCACCATGCGGTTCTCACCCAAAATGCGCCCGCTAATGTTGCCACTTGTCCAACTAACAAGGTTGTTACTCGGCAAATAATCGTGCAACGTGCAGACGTCGCTTTGTAGCTGTTGAAAAGATGTCATCAGGCCACCTTTTCTCGCACGGCGTCTTGGCGAAGGCGTTTGAGGGTCTTCATAACACCGTTTTCGCCGCGCCCAAAGGTGTCATATAAGCGTTTGTATTCGCCAAAAAGCACGTCATAAACGGCTTGATTTTCAGCAATAGGCGTGACGACCTCATCTTTGAGTTTGCCCATCTGTTCCGCTGCTTCGTGAATGGAGGTATAGACCCCAGCGGCCACAGCGGCGTGCATGGCTGAGCCTAGCGCAGGGGCTTGGGCAGAACCAGCAAGTTTGAGAGGACGCCCAGTCACATCAGCGTAAATCTGCCGCAAGAGGGCGTTTTTTTCGGGTAGACCGCCAGCGGCCACCAACTCACGCACTTGCACGCCTTTTTGTTCGAAGGCTTCGATGATTTCTCGAGTACCGTAAGCGGTGCTTTCAATTAAAGCGCGGTAGATATCAGGAGCCCTTGTCGCTAGCGTCATCCCCACTAACAAACCCGATAATTCGGTATCTACTAACGTTGAGCGGTTGCCGTTCCACCAGTCAAGCGCCAGTAACCCATGTTCGCCCACGCGTTGTTTAGCGGCTTCGCGTTCTAGGTAAGCGTGAATATTCAAACCAGCCCCAGCGGCAGCGTCAAAGTATTCTTGGGGCACAGCGTTATCCACAAACCACGCAAAAATATCGCCCACGCCCGACTGCCCGGCTTCGTAACCGTACATTCCCGGGATGATGCCCCCTTCAACCACCCCACACATGCCTTCCACGTTGTGCAGGGCATCACCGGACATAATGTGGCAGGTTGATGTGCCCATAATCATCACCATCACGCCCGCTTGGGTGGCTTTGACTGCGGGCGCAGTGACGTGTGCATCGACATTAGCAACAGCCACAGCGATGCCAGCAGGGAGTCCGGTCGCTTCTGCCCACGCGGCTGTTAGACCGCCTGCTTTATCGCCCAACTGGGCAAACTCGCGGCTCATCTTACTATCGACCACATCGGCAAAATCGGGGTGCAGGGCAGCAAAAAAGTCTTTTGAGGGATAGTCACCTGCTTGCACCATGGCTTTGTAACCCGCAGTGCAGGCGTTGCGGGCTTCTTTTCCGGTCAGTTGCCAAATGACCCAATCAGCGGCTTCTAACATCCTATCGCTCGCCGCATAAACATCAGGGGCTTCTTCGAGAATTTGCAGGGCTTTAGAGAAAAACCACTCGCTGCTGTACTTGCCGCCGTAGCGCTCGAGCCACGTCTCGCCGCGTTCACGTGCTACCCGGTTGATGGTGTCTGCCTGCGGTTGTGAGGCGTGATGTTTCCACAATTTGACCCACGCGTGCGGGTTGTCGCGCCATTCAGCTAGCGCCATCAGCGGGGTACCATCAGTTTTAACGGGCAGCATGGTGCAGGCAGTAAAGTCAATGCCGATACCGACAACTTCACTGGGATTTATCCCACTTTGTTTAAGCACTTGCGGGACAGTAGCTTTAATGACCTCGAGATAATCAAGCGGATGCTGCAGTGCCCACTCGGGCGGCAGGGCTTTGCCACTAGTTGGTAACACATCATCAATAGCGCCGTGCGGATAGTCCAAGACGGCGGTGGCTACTTCGCGGCCATCACTGGTATCAATGAGCAACGCTCGCCCGGATAGGGTGCCAAAGTCAATGCCAATAGCGTAGGGCATAAAAACTCCTTTCGTGTCTTAAAGTTCGTACTTGCTGCGCAGGTTAACGTTCACAATCTTGGGTGAATGCCTGTTTGGTATTAAAGGGTGCGTGCCTGTCAGTTGCGGGTAGGTCTGTTGGGTGTGAAGTGCGGCGGGTGTGAAGTAAGGCTAGTGTGAAGTGAGGCTGGTGTGAAGTGAGGCTAGTGTGAGGTGAGGCTGGTTTGAGGTGAGGCTAGTTTGAAGTGACGTTAGTAAACAACCGCTGCCAGAAAACGTTGTCAGGGCGTTTATGGGCGTTTGGGTTTGGCAGTACTTTGACGCACGACCAAACGCGGTTGCAAAGCAACATGTTGATCGTGCTTTTTGGCGGGTTTGGCACCGACACGCTCGAGAATATACGCCGCACTCTGTTCACCTAAAGCGTCAAACTGTTGCACCACTGTGGTGAGGGGCGGGTCAAAAAACTGGGCTTCGGGTACATCGTCAAAGCCAATTACCGACACGTCAGCGGGCACCTGCAAACCCACTTCCCGCAAGGCCGCCATCGCCCCGAGCGCCATCTGATCGTTACCGACAACTAACGCCGTCATGGTGGTGCTAATGGGGTCACGAATGAGCTCGAGCACAGCATCGTAGCCGCCTTGGGCTGTCCAATCACTTTCGATGCTGCGCCCTGGTGTCACGCTTGCGTGTTGCAACGTATTCAACCAAGCTTGATGCCGTGCCCGGCCACCACTCCACGACAAAGGGCCACTGATTTCACAAATCACGCGGTGACCTAAGTCCAGTAGATGTTGCGTCGCTAGCACGCTGCCGGCGGCTTGGTCAATGCGTACCGAGGGCACGTTCACATCTGGGGGAGCGTCTACGAGTACATAGGGTAATCCTCGGCACATAGTGGGAATATCGGCCAAGCTGGCTGCCAACAAGGGCGTCACGAGGATAAACCCTGCTACGGCGTGTTGCTCGAGGGCGTCAATAGCACGTTGCAAACTGGCTGGCTCGAGATCATCAACAGACGCAAACGCCAAACCGTAACCCTGTTCGGTAAGCGCCCGTTCGGTGCGTTGCACCATTTGGGCAGGTCCGTAGTAGTTCATGCCGTAACTGATGATGCCGATGGTCGTAGATGTGCCTGTAACTAATTGCCGAGCGGCGCGGTTGGGGCGGTAACCCAACTCGCGAATGGCACGGCGCACCCGTTCACGCGTCGGCGCAGACACGTTGGGGCTGTTGTTGATGACCCTCGAGACCGTCTGATGTGACACCCCACTTGCTAATGCCACATCGTTTAAGGTAACGGCTTTACGCGGTTTAGTTAAATTCTTAGTCGTTTTCATGATAGCGGTTTCTGTTGCCTACGAGTAACGTTTTATGAACAGATATTGTCCGAGGGCGTCGTTGTTCTTACTATTATCCTTGTTGCGGCTCGAGCAGCTTGGTTACTAGGCTCGAGCATGTTGGCGGCTGTTCTATCCCCTATGTTCTATCCCCTATGCTCTATTCCCTGCGTTCTGAACCCTGCGTTCTGGTACTTGAGTCAACATCCTTTATGCGAGCTTTCTTGAGTCTGTGACGCAAAACTAACCCATTATTGTGAACATTAGATAGTATCTGCGAATTTGCGTCCTAGAGGGTCTTTATGTTGACTTGAATTGACTGAGCGCTAAACTTCAGCTGGTGTTGCCTGTTGTTATGGCCTCTTGTCATCAGCATGTATGCCAACGATGACGCCAAACCTTGCCGAACCTCGAACCCAATATTACGTTCACTCAACCTTGACGGCTAACCTCCAACCTTGACGGCTAACCTCCAACCTTGGCAGCTAACCTCTAACTAGACAGCTAAGCTTGGCAGCTAATCGCTAAGCTTGACGGTTAAGCTTGGCAGCTAACCTTTTAATCTTGGCAGCTAACCTTTGCGGCGGTTATACACATCAAAAAACACTGCAACGAGCAGCACCAAGCCTTTAATCACTTGTTGCCAATCGATGCCGATACCCAAAATCGACATGCCGTTGTTCATAACCCCCATCACAAACGCCCCAATGACTGCACCAATGATCGTGCCGACGCCGCCTTTGGCAGAAGCTCCACCAATAAACACCGCCGCAATCACGTCAAGTTCAAAGGTTTCACCAGCGTTGGGGGTAGCCGTGTTGAGACGGGCAGCAAACACTAGCCCTGCGAGTCCTGAGAGTAAACCCAAGTTGGCAAACGCCAAAAAGGTGAGCCGTTCGGTATTAATACCAGACAACTTGGCAGCTTGCACGTTACCCCCAAGCGCATAAATACGCCTGCCGATGGTGGTCTGGTTGGTAATAAACGCATAGAGGACAATCAACACAAACATGATCAACAGCACATTGGGAAAACCACGATACACTGACAGCAAGTAGGTCAAGTAGAGAATAGCCGCAGCTATCGCTAGGTTTTTGAACAAAAACACCACGATGTTTTCACTGGCAAATTGGTAACGGCGCTGGTTTTGGCGTTGGCGGATGTTGAGCACCCAAATGGCAATGACAATGAGCCCAGCTAGCACCAACGCGGTGATGTGTAATTCTTCGCCATTAAACACATCAGGAATGAAACCCGAACTGAGCCGCTGAAAGGTGCGCGGAAATGGCCCTACGGATTGCCCTTGCAACAGCGCCAAACTGAGACCGCGAAACATGAGCATCCCTGCTAGCGTCACAATGAACGAGGGAATCCCCAAAAATGCCACCCAATAGCCTTGGACTGCCCCAATCACCGCCCCAGTCAGCAAACACGCCACGATGGTGATTGTCCAGTGAATTTCGTAGGTGACCATCATAGTAGCAGCCAGCGCACCCACGAAACCGACCACCGAACCAACCGATAGGTCGATATGGCCGGCGACAATCACCAAGAGCATACCGATAGCCATAATAACAATGTAACTGTTTTGTAAAATCAAATTGGTGACGTTTAATGGGCGCAAGAGCACGCCGTTGGTACGCCACTGAAAAAAGGCAACGATGACGACAAGTGCCACCAACATGCCATACTGTTGCAAAAAACGCTGCAACATCGTGCCAAAACCCGTTTGTGTGTCGCTTTGACCGGATGCGCTAATACTGCTCACGAACAAACCTCCTGTTGTAATGCTGCCATATTCGCGTCTAACACGTTGCCGTCATGACGGCTTTTACCCAAGGATTTACCCAAGGATTTACCCGAGGATTTGCCCAAGGATATGAATAGCAATAGCCTCATGGGGTGTCGTCCTCGAGCTGCACAATGGTCGCCATGATCTTTTCTTGCGAAGCAGTGCTTGCGTCCATCTCCCCAACAATGCGCCCTTCGTTCATGACATAAATACGGTCACTGACACCCAAAATCTCTGGTAACTCAGAGGAGATCAAAATGATACCTTTGCCTTGATCGGCAAGTTGATTGATAATAGTATAAATTTCGTATTTGGCACCCACGTCAATACCCCGCGTGGGTTCGTCAAGAATAAGCACGTCCGGGTTGGCAAAAAGCCACTTGCTCAAGACCACTTTTTGTTGGTTGCCACCTGATAAGTTGATTGTTTCTTGCAAGATGCTCGAGCACCTGATGTTGAGCTTGTCGCGGTACTCCATTGCTGCCAACAACTCTTTAGGTTCATTAATCACCAAATTGTCCGAAACAGCGTCAAGGTTGGCAAGCGTCACATTGCGCTTAATGTCATTACTGAGCACCAACCCATAGGTTTTGCGGTCTTCGGTGACATAGGCTAGTTTGTTGGTGATGGCTTTGTTGATGGTGTTGATGTCTATCTCATGACCGTGCATGCGCGCTGTGCCGCTGATGCGCTGCCCGTAAGAACGACCAAAGATACTCATGGCAAGTTCAGTGCGTCCTGAACCCATCAAACCTGCAATACCTACAACTTCACCAGCACGCACATTCAGCGATACGTCTTTGATGATTTGGCGGTCGCGTTCTAGCGGATGGTAGACGTGCCAGTTTTGTACCTCAAAGAGCACTTCGCCAATATTGGGCGTGCGCGGCGGGTAGCGGTTAGATAGTTCGCGCCCGACCATGCCGCGAATAATGCGGTTTTCGGTGACGCTTTCGTTATCGAGCGTTTCGATACTCGCACCATCACGCAAGATGGTGATACGGTCAGCCACTTTTTTGACCTCGTTGAGCTTGTGCGAAATTAAAATCGAGGTGATGCCTTGCTGTTTGAACTCTAATAGCAAATTGAGTAGGGCTTCACTGTCGCTCTCGTTTAAGCTCGAGGTCGGTTCGTCTAAAATCAACAAACGCACTTCTTTGGAGAGGGCTTTGGCGATTTCAACCAGTTGCTGTTTGCCTACGCCCAAGTCTTTAATGAGCGTTCCTGGCGACTCTTTGAGACCCACTTTGGCCAGCAAGTCACGGGTGCTCGAGACCGTTCCAAACCAGTCGATGCGGCCACTTTTGACCCGTTCGTTACCTAAGAAAATATTTTCAGCTATCGACAACAGCGGCACGAGGGCTAATTCTTGGTGAATGATGATGATGCCCTTGGCTTCACTGTCGCGGATCGTCTTAAACAGGCACGTTTCGCCGTCAAAACGGATTTCACCGTCGTAAGACCCGTGCGCATAAACGCCACTGACAATTTTCATAAGCGTGGACTTGCCCGCGCCGTTTTCGCCTACTAGGGCATGAATCTCCCCTTCGTGAACGGTCACATTGACGTTGTCTAAGGCTTTAACCCCGGGGAAGGTTTTGTTGACGCCAGAAATCTCCAGCAGGGCTCGAGCCTCACTGTGCGGCGCTAACGGTTTCGTGTTTGTTTGTACCGCACTCGTCACGGTATCTGTCATGTCGCCTCACAAAAAAAGCGTGCGTGCTGTTTGCCAACACACACGCCGAATCACATACTATGCCTTAACGGATTTGGTCTTCGGTGTAGTAACCGCTACCAAGCAGGACGTCTTCCCAGTTAGACGCATCCACGCTGACGGGTGACAGCAAGTACGAAGGCACCACTTTGACACCGTTTTCGTAGGTTTCGGTGTCATTAACAGGCACTTCGCCGCCTTGCAACATGGCGTCTACCATGTCAACAGCCACTCGAGCCAGTTCGCGGGTATCTTTGAACACCGTCGAGGTTTGCTCGCCTGCCAAGATGGCTTTCACCGAAGGGATTTCGGCGTCTTGACCGGTAATGACCGGCATGGGCAAGTCTTCGCTACCGTAGCCAACGCCCTTAAGTGACGAGATGATGCCGATGCTAAGCCCATCGTAAGGTGAGAGCACCGCGTCAACGCGTTGGTCATTGTAAAAAGCACTGAGCAAGTTATCCATGCGGGCTTGGGCTCGAGCGCCGTCCCAACGCAAAGTTGACACTACGTCCATGCCCATTTGATCACTTTGCACGACAAGTTGCCCTTCGTCGATATAGGGCTGCAACACACTCATAGCACCGTCGTAGAAAAAGTAAGCGTTGTTATCGTCGGGTGAACCGCCAAAGAGTTCGATGTTGAATGGCCCTGCGCCTGATTCTAGCTCAAGGGCGTCCACGATGTACTGCGCTTGCAACACACCGACGCGGAAGTTATCAAACGTAGCATAGTAATCGACGTTTTCCGAATCGCGAATGAGACGGTCGTAGGCAACAATCGGAATACCCTGATCGGCAGCTAGCGCCAACGCGTCTGAGAGGGTGGTGCCGTCAATCGAGGCAATCACTAAAGCATCGACGCCTTTAACGATCATGTTTTCGATTTGGGCAAGTTGATTGGGAATGTTATCTTCGGCATATTGCAGGTCAGTGCGGTAGCCTTTTTCTTCAAAATAATCAACCATGCTGTTACCATCGGCAATCCAGCGTGATGAAGACTGCGTGGGCATGGCGATACCTACATAACCTGCGTCTTGGGCGCTAGCCGTCGCAAACAAAGTTACGAAGACGAGCACGGCACTAAACAATCGTTTCATGGTGCACTCCTTTATGAAATTTTGGTGTTAATGTTAACGTTAACAGATTTGCCTTGAAACGTCAATAGCTATGCGCTTTTCTACCTCAACAACAGCTTTACTTTCGTGTTTAGGACGTAAAAAACCTCGAGCCATTCCTCGAGGT
>JGI12048J13642_10148630_pt1 | contig 11227 bp, 8 predicted proteins | sample ElkSlonscriptome_16_FD_13642 | JGI IMG/M metagenome (IMG submission 13642) | reverse complement strand
CCGCGACCGACCCGCGGCTCCAGGAACGGGCGCTCGAGGCATCGTTGTCCCCCGACGACGACAGTGGCGAGCTCGATCTCGCCGGTCAGCAGTTTCTCGAGGCAGCGCGGCTCTACCCGACGGTGCACTCGGTGATTCGCCGCACGCAGACCCCCTTGGACGTGGAAGGGCGAAGCGTGCCGCCCGGCCTACTCGTGAACATCCCCCTCCTGCACATGCTTCTCGATCCCGAGCGATTCCCGAGCCCGGGTACGTATCGCCCTCAGCGCTGGCAGGGTTGGCCTCGTCCCGGGAGCGTTCGTGCGGCGATGTTTGGAGGAGGCCCTCACTTCTGCCTCGGCTACCACATCGCTTTGGCCGAGGGGGCGAGGTTTCATCGGCACCTCGCGGCAGCCCTTCGTCGGCATGGTCGGCGTCTTCGCCGCCACGGCCCGGTGCCCATTCCGGTGTTTCTGCCTCTGACCCACCCACCGGGCAAGCACATCATTGAGCTGGAACGGGCCCCGTTGAGAGCATTCAAAGGACAAGTATGAGCAACAAGGTCGTCATCGTCGGCGCCGGCGCCGCCGGCTGTTTTACCGCCTATCGCCTGTGGGAGATGTACAAGGACGAAGACGCCTACGACATCACGCTCCTCGAGCGAAACGATCGTGTGGGCGGCAACGCCTACTCGACCACGGTTCAGTACGGGGGGCAGGACTACAACATCGATTGCGGCGCGCAGTTCTTCTACCGCAACCCGCAGGTGAGCTACGTGGAGCTGCTCAACGATCTGGGGCTCTTCAACAGCGACACCATCACGAGCGCCGCCACCGGGTTCAACATCTACGACAAGAAGACCAAGGCGTTCCGGCTCCGGGTGCCCGGCTTTTACGGCGGATTGCTCACGCTCAGCGCCAAGGAGTGGTCGAACCTCGTCTTGTTCGGCGTGTTTCTCATCTACGCCGTCGTGCTCGACGCGGGAGACGACTGGGAGATGTCGGTCGACGAATGGTTCGAGGGTGAGCTCGACTTCATGCCGGAGTCTTTCAAGAACGAGATCATCAAGCCCTTCTTCTACCAATTCGTCACGCTTCCCTACGACAAGATCGGGGAAGCCTCGGCGAAGTACGCGGTGACCTACTTCGTGCGCAACGTCTTCGGAGAGCCGGGCGAGGATCCGCCGGACCCGGATACGCAGAGTACCGACAGCAAATGGTTCCCGATCATCAAGACCTACCAGAGCCGCATCGGGCTCGATGGGGTGATGAAGAAGGCGCTCGAGCGGGCGGGCGTGACCCCGGTGCTCGGGGCGAATGTCACCGGCGTCACCTTCGATGCGGCGGGGGGGCTCACCGTTCATTCTTCGAAGGGTGACCACGAGGCGGACCGTCTTGTCCTCGCCTGTCACGCCCCCTTCGCGGGGCAGATCCTCGACGGGAGCGGGGCCGACCCGGCGCTCGTGGAGACCCTGAAGAACATGCCCTACGCCGGTATTGGTCTGTCGATTCAAAAGGACGGCAGCTGCTACATGCCGGACGACGAGAGCAAGTGGCAGGCGGTGAACACCATCGTGGAGGACGAGACCATCATGTTCTCCGCCTGGTTCGGACCTCTCCGTAAGAAGTACGACGGCGACAAGCGCATCCCGGTGTTCAAGTCTTGGGGTACCCCCGAGCTGTCCCCCAAGAACTGCGCCCATCGCTTCTTGCCCCACGGTCACTACGTGGTCTTGCCCACGGTCGACTTCATGAAGCGTCGGGCCAAGGTGCAGGCGGCGCAGGGAAACGAGGGCGTGTGGTTTGCCGGGGGATGGACCAACTGGTTCGACAGCCAGGAGGCCGCGCTCGATTCGGCCACGATGGTCGCCGAGGCGATGCCGGGGGTCGTCCAGCCCAATACGGGGCGTTCGCGCATGGTGTCGGTCGCGCACGAGAAGCACGCTCACAACGTCCGCCGCTGGGCCGAGCGCGTGGCGAAAGCGGCACCCGGGGATGCGGGCAAGCCGATCGAGGAAGCCCTGAAGAACCTCGATCCGAGCCGCTAGAAGGTGCCGGTCAGGCCCAGGTAGCCGGGGCCGACGAGGGGGGTCACGCTCACCTCGTCGGGGCTGGCGCCAGCGGGGTCGGGGCTGACGAGGAACAGGACGAGACCCGTTGCGGCAAGCGCGCCCCCCGCCGAAAGGAGGATGGTCGTCGGGAGTCGCAGGTCCCGGTGGAAAGCGATGTCGTCGTTGAGGCTTGCCGGGCACTGGTCGTCGCCGAGGCACTCATCAGCTAGCTCCACCTCCTTGGCGAGCAAGAGGCCCCCGGTGACGGCGCCCGCGATGAGGCCCGCGCCGCCAAGGCCCATGAATACGTAGCTCGTGATCCGGAGACCGGGATCGGGTGGCCCTTGGCCGGGGGGCTGGGGCCCCGAGGGCGGAGGAGGTGGCTCTCGTGGTTCGAAGACGAGCTCGACCGATTTCTCGTGTCCCTCCTTCAGGATGGTGCGGCGCTCGAGCACGTCGCCCCATCGCTCCGCGACGATGACGTGTTCGCCCGGGTCGGCGGGACGCGGAAGGCCAATCATGCTGGACTTGAGCTCCACCCCGTCGACGCGGAGGACGACGTCGGTTGGCGCGGCGCCCCGCACGTCGATACGCAGCATGGGAAGGCGAGGGAGCAGCTTTTGCCGCGCGTCGGCGGCGTTCTGTTGGGCCCTGCGGTGTACCTCGGCGGCGGTGGTGGGGACGGGGAGCCGCGTGACCTCGACGTAGCGTTCGGAGGCCTCGACCCAACGGCCGAGCGCTTCGAGGCAACGAGCGCTGTAGAGTCCGATGCTGGGGACGGGATAGGCGCCATAGGCGCGCTCGAGCTTGGACAGCGCCTCCGCGTACTCGCCTTGCTGGTAGAGTTCACCGCCTTCTTCGGCGAGGGAACGCACCGTGGACCGCGTTGCGTCGTCGAGGCGGTCGTCCTCCTGGGCCGCCGCCGCCGACGTCATCAGCCACGAGGCCGCGAGTAACAGACATCCAATGTGTGACGACCGGGGCACGACGGTTCGTCTAGCGCGGCTGGGGGTAGAACTGAATGACCGTCAGCTTCCCCGGGCGAATTCTGACCTCGGGCTCGGTGGCGAGGGTGCGACCGCTCAGGGCGTCGACCATTCGTACGGCGCGTTCACCGGGGGGGACGTTGACCGCGATGAATTGACCGGAGCTCGTGGTGGCGGTTGCCTCACGCTCGACGCCGAGCTGGCTCTCGTTGACGTAGCGGATCACGAGGTCCGGGGAGTCGGTGTCGATGACGAGGGTCGCGTTGGGAACAAAAAACTCGGTGCGACCACGACAGTCGACCATACCCCCGACGAGCACACCATTGTTCTCGAAGTCCAACGCGACCTCCGCATTGCGTGCGATGCTCTCGAGGATGGGCAGAAGGAGCCCTTCTCCGGCGTAGGGGTCGATTTCGTCGGGGATGCGGTTGCGCCATTCGGGACGGGTGTGGATGAGAATGGTGTCCCGCCAGTCGGTGTCGGCCGGCGTGCTCGAACCATTGAAGAGCTGAAGGTAGCCCTGGAAGCCGGCGCGAGGGTTGAACTCGGAGATGGTCGTCGTCAGCGAGAGCTCGATGAGCCCCATGTCATCGGTGGTGGCCGTCTCGGTGGCGCCACAGTTGCCCGGGCCGGGGAAGCAGGCGGAGACGTCGAGGCCCGCGACGCCGGTGCCGCTGACGCGGTTCTGAATGATGCGCTGAAGGCGGATCGTGTCTCCTCCAGCCCGTGGCCAATCGTGGGCGTCGACGCACGAAAGCTCGCGTCCCATGCGGCACTCGTTCCTACACGCGCGGGCGACTTCAGAAAAGAAGGCGATGTCGGCGCGTTCAGGCGCGGGGAGAGCCATGGCCTCCGGGACATCGACCGAGGGCTCGAGGCCGCGGCAGTTGTCGAAGCACCCGGGCGTGAGCCCAGTAATGGGGTTGACCGCCGGGCCTTGGCAGTCTTCGGCCATGCACGCTAGCCGCTTGGCGCATGTTTCATCGCCGGCGCAGGCGATGGCGGGAGCACAGGCCAGTCGGCGGATACAGGCGGCACACGACGGTCCCAGCGCGTCGGGAATGACGCCGGCCTCCGCGCACTCCGGCACATCGACGAGCTCGGGAGGCTGACAGTTCTCGCCGCACCCGCTTCGCCCGACGCAGTCGACGAGATCACCGATGAGGTCGGGATCGAGGTCCGGCCGTGCCTTGCACGAGGCCACACAGGTTGAATCACCCCCGGACGCGGAGCAGCTCTGGATGCACCCCGCGACCTCGAGGCATGTCGGGTCGGCGCCACAGGCGCTTGCTTCGGCACAGCAGGCTTCGCTTGCGCAGAGATTGCAGGATAGGTCCGTGAGGAGCTCGGCGGCGCCCTGACTCGGACCGCACACCGCCGTCCGCTCGACGATGGCGCAGTTGGCCGAGAGGGTGGCCGTACCCAAAAGGGCCAGCCAGGTCGAAGGGGCGAGCCAGCGCATCAGATGCCGAAGTCGATCTTTCCCCCATCTTTCGGCTGCGGGGAAGGGTCGGTTTTCGGCGGCGGGGGCTCGGGCTGCACCTTGGGCTCGGGCTGCACCTTGGGCTCGGGCTGCACCTTGGGCTCGGGCTGCACCTTGGGCTCGGGCTGCACCTTGGGCTCGGGCTGCACCTTGGGCTCCGTCGCGGTCTTGGGTTTCGGGTCGTCCGTGGGCTCGGGCTCGACCTTCGGCGCCGGGGCCATCCGCGGTCCGGGAACGAAGCTTCTGGTTTCAGAAGCGGGAGGCTCGGGCTCCACGTCGTCGGTCTTCGGCGGGTCGGGGGAGGCTTGCGTTCCTGGCGGCGCAACCTCGGGCTCGGGGACTTCGTCGGCCGGGACGGGCGGGGGGCGCGTGTCTGTCGCTGGCTTCGGGGCGGCGACCTCGGCGGGCTCGTGGTCGCCCGTGAGGCCCAGCACGGCGGCGCCACTGACGCTCGCCACCAGGAGGGCGATGGCGACGAGGAGACCCTTCTGACTCCGCACCGGCGGCCCGTTCGAACGCGCCAGCCCGCTGGCGACGCGGATGGAGTTGCTGTCGAGCTCGGCCGTCTCGGCCTCGGACGGCGCATCGCCCTTCTCCTCGGATGCATCCGACGGCTCGTGCTCGATGGTTTGGCTGTCGTGGACGTCGGCGAAGCTGCGGGACGACGGCAAGCCATCGGTCGAAACGTCGTCGCCCGTGCTGTCCCACGAGTCGGAGATGGGCCCGGGGGGCTGGCTGAGCTGGCGGCGCGCGGCCAGGGTGTCGAGCATCTCGAGCTCGGCCCGGGTGTTCGATGGCGCCCGCATCGGATCGATGCTGTCGAGGCTGTCGCGGGAGCTCGACGAGAGGGCGCCGTCCTCGGCCATCAGGTCGCGCAGGGCCATCGCCATCTTGCGGGCGCTCTGAAAGCGGTCCTCCGCGTTCCGGGAGGTGGCCTTGTGGTACCAGGCATCGAAGCCTACCGGTACGGGGGCGAGCTGCGACGGCTCGGGCATGTCGAGGCTACAGATCTTGTAGATGATGTCGCCCACCGAGGCGCCGTCGACCGGTCGCTCGCCCGTGATGCACTCGAAGGCGATGATCCCAAGGGCCCAGAGGTCGGTGCGGTGGTCGACCACCTTGTGCCCGCGCGCTTGCTCCGGGCTCATGTAGTAGGGCGTTCCGAGTACGGTGCCCGTCACGGTGGTGTCGTCGGGCTTCTTGTCGTCATCGATGAGCTTGGCGATGCCGAAGTCGAGGACCTTGATCACCTCGCCTTCATCCTCGTCGGCGATGAAGATGTTGGCCGGTTTTAGGTCGCGGTGGACGATGCCACGCTTGTGCGCGCGCCCGATGGCCTTGGCCACCTGCACCACGACGTTGAGGGTCTCGATGGGCGTGAGGCGACCGGTGTATTCGAGCCGAGCGTCGAGCGACTCACCCTCGAGGTATTCCATCGCGATGAAGGCGATGCCGTCGTCTACGCCGTAATCGAGGACGTGCACCACGTTGGTGCTGCGGATGGCGGCGGCCGCTTGGGCCTCACGCATGAAGCGGGCGGAGCGCTTGGGCTCCTCGCCGACGGCGGTGGGCAGCACCTTGATGGCTACGGGAGAGGCGAGCTTGATGTGCTCGGCGAGCCAGACCTCGCCCATCCCACCGCTCCCGATCTTCTTTTCGATCCGGTAGCGGTCGGCGAGGATCTTCCCCGGCTCCCACCCATGCCGCGTCACCGCGCCAGCCTAACAGAGACGCATGCGGTCGGCGTCGATCCGACGGAATTTCGACGCATAGCCAGGAAAGGTGGACACTAGACACCGGCTCCGAGGCCATGCAGATCGTGCGAAACCGTCCCCTATGGGGGACAAGGTGGCGTCAGAGCACGTTTGCGCCTGGTCCCGGGGGACAGCCCGACGCCGCGGAGCCCGCTACCATTGGCCCATCATGGGTTCATCTGGAGGCGTGCTGGACGTGGGGGCGGCGGTCGACCGCTACGAAATCGTACGATTGATCGGGGCGGGCGCGATGGGCGAGGTCTACCTCGCGGTGCACGGCTTCACGAAGAAGGCGGTAGCGCTCAAGGTATTGCGGGCCGGGCAGGCCCAGGGGGCCGATCAGATGCGGGCCGAGGCCATGGCGCTGTGCCGCGTTCGCCACGACAATCTGGTCGAGGTCTACGACGCGGGCATGGCGGAGGTCGTTCATCCCGACGGGAGCCGGCCGTCGCTGATCTGGATGGCGATGGAGCTGCTCGAGGGGGAGTCGTTGCGCGAGCGCATCCACCGCGAGGGCGCGGTCCGGCCGGGCCTGGCGTTGAGCTGGGCGACGGCCGTGGCCGAGGGGCTGCAGGCGGCGCACGCCGAGGGGATCGTGCACCGAGATCTCAAGCCCGAGAACGTGTTCCTCACCAAGGCGGGGGCGGTTCGCGTCCTCGACTTCGGCACCGTGGGCATGAAGGGCCAGGTCGACGCTGCGGCGCAGGGGACGGTGGCGTACATGGCGCCGGAGCAGCTCGGGCGTGAGCCGGTCGACGTGCGCGCCGACGTCTATGCGCTCGGCCTGTTGGTCTACGAGATGCTCGCCGGGCGTCACGCCTTCTCCAACCCCGAGGGGGGGCTCGGCACCACCGAGCAGCTCGTGGCCATGCAGCTCACGGCCGATCCTCAGCCGCTAGCCGCCTTCGTCGGGCCGGAGGTTTGGGGCGTGGTGGCCCGCGCCGTCGACAAGGACCCGAGCCGCCGGTTTCCGTCGATGGCCGAGATGGCCGCGGCGTTGAGGAGCCAGGCCCGAGCCTACGGCGGAAGCGCGGGGGCCCTTCGTTTGAGCGGGACATCGGGGAGCGAGCTGACCCCGGCTCCCATGACGCAGACGCCCGCACCCCTAGGCGCTACGCCGGTGCCCGCGCCGACACCGTCGGGAGTCACGGCCAAGGCGCTCGCGGGCCTGGCCCTGGTGGCAACGGCCGTCGGTGCCCTGGCCGTGGTCGCCCTGCAGCCGCCCCCGCCGGTCGAGGTCGAGCCGCGGACCCCGGGGGTCGTCGTCTTTCCCGCGGACGCCTCCAGCGCGAGCGGCGACCCGGCGGATGTGGCGCCAGAGCCCGAGGTGTCGCCAGAGCCCGAGGTGTCGCCAGAGCCCGAGGTGTCGTCGGAGCCTGAGGTGGCTACCCCTGAGCCGGTCGCGACGCCAAGCGCGACGGCGACCGGGTGGGTGGTGGTCCCCGAGAAGAAGTGCAAGGAGATCTTCGGCTGTCCCTAGCCCCATGGTCACTGCACGCGCCTCCGGTGTAGGCTGACTCCATGAAGTGGACCGGGACACTCTTGGCTTGCCTGCTGGTCGCCTGCGGCGGTCAATCGGACGTGGTGTCCGAAGCGCCACCACCCCCCACGGTGTTCGGGGGGGAGAGGGAGGTCGAGCTCGAGGTGCCGTCGAGCTACGACCCGGCGGAGCCGGCCCCTCTGGTGTTCCTGCTTCACGGTCTGGGGGTCTCGGCCAACATCCAAGAGATCCTCTTCAAGATCGGACCTGCGGCCGAGGCGCGGGGCATGCTGTTCGCGCATCCACAGGGGACCCGCGACGGCCAGGGCCGCCCCTTCTGGAACGCGACCGACCTGTGCTGCGACTTCGACGGAACCGAAGTGGACGACGCGGGCTATCTGGCCGGTCTCATCGAGGAGATCTCGGCGGCCTACGCCGTCGACCCGAAGCGCATCTACTTCACGGGTCACTCCAACGGGCACTTCATGTCCTACCGCATGGCCTGCGACCACCCCGAGCTCGTGGCCGGGATCGCCGGGTTGGCGGGGGCCATGTACTCCGACCCCTCGCTCTGCGAAGCCGGGGCGCCGGTCAACGTGCTGCACATCCACGGAACCGACGACGATCTCGTCCCCTTCGAGGACGCGGCCGAGCCCTCCGCACGAAGGTGGGCGGAGCTGAATGGGTGCACGAGTGAAGTCCGCGAGGAGGGCGTTCTCGATCTGGAGTCGAAGGTGGCAGGAGCCGAGTCCGACGTGCTCCGGTGGGAGGGTTGCGCGCCGGGCGGCGCGACCGAGCTCTGGACGATGCACGGCGGGGCCCACATCCCCAACCTCACGCCCGATTGGGCCGACCTGCTCCTCGACTGGATGCTCGCGCATCCCAAGCCGTGAGATACGCCCACCGGCGCCCATGGAAAAACGAAACCCGCTGATTTCTCAGCGGGTTTCTCCGGTCGGGGCGAGAAGATTCGAACTTCCGACCCCTTGACCCCCAGTCAAGTGCGCTAACCAGACTGCGCTACGCCCCGAGCCGTCCTCTTGCGAGGGACCGGGAGATTACTTCTTGGTGCAGAGAAATCAACCCCCGTCGGTGATCGCGTCTTCGACGGCTTGCTCGAGGGTACCCGCGGCCTCTGCACGGGCGAAGGCTTCGAGCGTCGAGAGCTCCAGATCGGGCTGCGATTCCTTCCACTTGGCGTAGAGAGCGAGCACGCCGCGCACGCCTTCGACCGGCATGTCGCGCTTCTCGCCGTCGCGCAGCTGAGCCCGGGCGTTGCCGGCGGCGTAGGCAGCCAGGAGAAGGGGGCCCTGGGCCTCGTCGGACGCCGGATCGTCCGTGAAGGCGGGGCGGTACACCACGAGCACCGCAGGGCTCGCGCCCACGAAGCGGACGACCGGGCGCGCCGTCGCCAGCGAGGGCGCGGCGAAGAAGGCCTCGATGTCGGCCAGGGCGGCGGTGTTTGGCGCGGTGTCCCCTGGGGAGGGCGCGGGCGTTTGCGGCGTGGGTTGGGCCGGGGCGCCACAGGCCACGGCCAAGAGGGTCAGGGCTCCGAAGAGCGAACGGGTGAGCATCGGTTGGGTCCTGGGTTCGAGGTTGGGTCCTCCCTCTCTCTCGGGACCTTCAACGAGCGCAGGGTTCCGACGCTTACACGGGGCGCGCGCGAATCCTCAGGGGCTGCAGATGTCGAGGCTGGCGCAGTCCTGGCACTGGCACCCCTCGGTGAACGGCCGGCACATGCCGTCGTTCTTGCAATATGAGGGGTCGGTGCAGACGTAGCGGTTCTGGCAATCGGGGCAGACGCAGTCGTCGTGGATGTCGCAGACGCCGTTGGTCTGGCACTGGTAGCCGGGGTCTCCTCCGGAGCCGGTGGCGGCGCCGCCGGATCCGCCCGCGCCGCCTTGCCCCTGCGGGATGCCGCGGCCGACGGTGATGACCGCCTCGGTCTGCGTGGGGTCACCGCCTTGGTCGCCGCTGCTGCCGCCCACGGGGCGGGTAGCTCCCGCGCCCGAGGTGGCGTCGCCAGCGCCGGCGCCGGTGGTGACGGCGGCAGCGGGATCGCCCACTCGGACCTCACAGGCCACCACGAGGACGAGCGCCCCGAGCGCGATGGGCACGCACGAAATGGATCGGAGACGAAGCATCACGACGGGATGAACGGCGCCGCGACGCGGGACTTGAGGTTTGACGGTCCCTCCGGCGCCGGGCAGCATTTCACGAGCCATGCTGGTCCCCGGTCCCCACGTACCCGTTCAGCGCGTCGCGGCTCGCTCTCGCACTGTGGGCGACATGTTCCGCCGCCGCGCCGAGCGCAGCCGGTCGCGACCCGCCCTCTACGAAAAGCGCAGCGGCCGCTGGGAGCTCATCACGTGGGGCGACTTCTACGGCGATGCGTGCAAGGTGGCGTACGGCTTACGCGAGGAGATGTCGCTTGCGGCCGGGGAACGCGTGGCCATCCTCGGCGCGACCCGCTCGCCATGGGGGACCTACGACCTCGGTGCCCAGCTCGCGGGGATGGTCAGCTTCGGGATCTACCCCAAGCAGGCCCCCGAGCAGGTGCGGTACCTGCTCGAGCACAGCGAGGCGCGCGTCGTCTTCGTGGAGTCGGAGGACGAGCTCGAGACGGTCCTCGCCGCCGCGGAAGGGCTGACGGCGCTGGAGGCCATCGTCCCCTGGACCGAAGCGCTATTCGAAGCCCAGCGCGCCCGTGACCCGCGACTTCGCTCGCCGAAGCTATTCGCCGCTGAGGCGTGGAGCGACGCGAAAGTCGACGCCAGCCTCGCCGCCATCGATCCCGGCGACACCGCGATCCTCGTCTACACGAGCGGCACCACCGGTCCGCCCAAGGGCGCGATGATCACCCACGAGAACATCCTCGCGGTCCTGTCCGATGAGGAGGCGATCGACTTCTTCGAGGATGACGTCACGCTCAGCTTCTTGCCCATGGCCCACGTGGCCGAGCGCATCCTCGCCTTTTACGGCCGGCTCGACAGCGGCACCGCCTGCGCCTACGCGACGAGCACCGGCACGGTGTTGCAGGAGCTCGCCGAAGTGCAGCCGACCGTGTTCGGCTCGGTCCCTCGGATCTACGAGAAGGCCTACGCCAAGATCCACAGCGAGATCGAAAAGAAGCCGCCCCTCGTGCAGAAGATCTTCGCCTTCGCCAAGCAGGTCGCCGAGGAAGCGTCGGGGTACCGGGTGCGAGAAGAGGCACCACCCTTGGCCCTTCGCCTCAAGTGGGCCATCGCCGACCGGACGGTCTTCCGCAAGGTGCGGGGTGCCTTCGGCGGGCGCGTGAGGCTGAGCCTCACGGGCGCGGCACCGATCGCGACCGACATCCTCACCTTCTTCTGGGGGGCGGGGCTTCCCGTCTACGAGGCCTACGGCATGACGGAGACGACCGTCATCACCCACGCCAATCGCCCCGGCGGCCGCACCAGGCTCGGCACCGTGGGGCAGCCGCTCGACCCGGTCGAGGCCAAGATCGCCGCCGAC
>JGI12048J13642_10368795_pt1 | contig 11242 bp, 13 predicted proteins | sample ElkSlonscriptome_16_FD_13642 | JGI IMG/M metagenome (IMG submission 13642) | reverse complement strand
TGCTCGTGGGCGCTTCAAAAGATAGCACTCACGCGCCATATCATAGCAAAATCCAGACCTGAATACCCAATCCGACTCATTTTTCTTTGGAGCGATTTATGCAACCATTAGACGAGATTGAAACAAAACTGACCTTTATGGACGACTTGATCTGCACTCTTAACGAAACCGTTTATCGCCAACAACGTCAGCTCGACCACTTGCAGAATAAATTCGACTATTTGGCCAAGCAACTAAAAAATTTGAAAGAACAGCAAAGTGAGTCCGGTGACCAACCACCGCCTCACTATTAATTCCAAAGCGCAGCAATAGAGTGCTGGCAAAAGCATGGGATGGCAGTAAGGTCAGAAAAATACCGCTTAAAGAGAACGATAATAAGGGGGCTATTTACCTTTATTCTAATGGATGGGCCACAGCCAGATGGATAGGCCACAGCCAGATGGATAGACCACAGCTTAGTAGATGAGCCACAGAGGCATACTACAGGGTTATTTTGACCGCTAAACCAATGATCAGATTGACCTGCTACTACATTATATTGTTGAGGATTCTGACTCCACAGATTTGGGTAGTAAAGGAATCCGACTAACGTAGATGCTCACAGCACTCAGGCAAACCAACACCATGGTCAGCAGCAGTGGTCTTTCATAAAGCATCCAGCCCGAAATTAGTCCACTAATAAAAATCAGAGCCAATGCCATTCGTTTTCCTCTGCTTGATATGGCCCGGTATTGTCTCCAGTTGCGCAGGGGCGGCCCAAAGGTTTTATGATTCAGCAACCATGCCTCGCGCTGAGGGGATGAACGGGCAAATGCCCATGCCGCCAGAATGATAAATATGGTTGTGGGAAGCAAGGGCAAGAACACACCTAAAACACCCAGTCCCAGAAAGACCCAGGCGGATAAAAGGTATGTCATGCGACCGAAAGGACCTAAAGAAGACTGGACCTTATTCTGAGGAGGTTCACTGTCAACCATAGATTAGCTCTGTTTAGTCTTCCCAGAAGTCAGCCTGGTGCTCATCCAGAAACGCCAGTTTTTGATGGGCACTAACGCAGCACAAGAAAGTACTGCCAAAATTGATCACCTAAGCGATTGATTTTGAGAGCAAAGTAAAATCGGCATTTTACTTTGCGACTCTGCGAAACGGCATGGAAGCCGTTGCAGGATGAAAACCAGCCTAGTCAAAACAACATCATTCCATGGTCACGGCCCTTGTCAAAGGGGCAACTCCAACACGGGCTCGTCGAGAATAGCCAGTTGCTCCCTTAGCTCCAGAATATGTTCGCCCCAGTATTTTTCGGTATTAAACCATGGGAAATTGCGCGGGAAAGCGGGATCCTGCCAACGTCTCGCCAGCCAGGCGCAGTAATGCAACATACGCAGTGCACGCAAGGGTTCAACCCACTTTAATTGCAACAGTGGAAAGTCATTAAACTCATTGTAACCTTCCACTATTTCTACTAACTGCTTGATGCGCTGATGACGATCACCGGACAATAACATCCATAAATCCTGAATAGCAGGCGCCATTCTGGCGTCATCAAAATCCACAAAATGAACCTGCTCATCCCGCCACAGCATATTGCCTATGTGACAATCCCCATGGCTGCGAATCATGCTGCGGTGATAATCCTCGCCGATTTGTTCAGCTAAAGCGGCCAGTAGGTCACGGGTCAGGGTTTCATAGGCACTTTTTAAGGAAGCGGGAATAAAGGCGTCAGCGACAAGCCCAACGCAATCATAGCCGTAACTTTGCAAATCAATGGCGGGTCTGCTTTTAAATTTTTCCGTGCTTGCGACGCCGTGAATGCGCCCCAGCATCCGCCCCAGCACCAATAAGTGATCGAGCTGGTCGAGTTCTGGCGCGTGGCCACCTTTGCGCGGATAGATGGCAAAACTAAAGTTCTGATACTGGTGCACACTAGCACCCTGCGCACCTCGTATTGGTGTCACCACCGGCAGTTCATGGGCTTCCAGTTCAAAGGTAAAATCATGCTCTTCCTGGATTTGTTCCGCTGACCAACGATCCGGACGGTAGAATTTGACGATAACCGGATCAGCTTCTTCAATACCGACCTGGTAAACCCGGTTTTCATAACTATTGAGCGGAAAAATGCGGCCGTCACTAATAAAGCCCTGGCTTTCAACCGCATCAAGAATAAACTCTGGTGTCAACACTTCAAAAGGGTGGCAATTCTGCTTTGATTGAATCATATCATCGGAGGCTCGGCTAAGACGGATTGAATCAGTCTAGGGCGTCTGCGTCGCGAAGTCACCACCGTAAATCACCTATCCGCCACGCAAGGATATCATTGCCAACCATGTCAACAGACTGAATGCACACCAAACAAGGGGCATGACCATAAGCAAAAGGACCGGCCAGACACCGGCCCATTGCCTGACCAAAAGGATTAATCCCAAGGTGGCAATGGCTGTAGCATCCGCCGTCATAAAGACCAACTCCAATTGATCCCAGTGACGACCAGTGAGTTTAAGACTGACCGGTAATACCAGCATGGCAGCAAGCAGCAGCAACCAGGCCGCGAACATTGATATCCGAAGGCCACGTCTTGCAAGCGATGGTTGCGCTGCTCTGCCTTCTACCCCGCTTCCTTTCCCACCTCCTTCCCCGCTTCCTTTCCCACCTCCTTCGCTGCTTCCTTGCTTACCTCCTTCCCTGAAGTATCCTGCGTATTGATCACCGCCGGTGGTTGGCTGATGGCGGGACAAGCGGAATGCCAACCAGAGTAGGCCGCCACCTTGCAAGCAAAACGCCCACACAAAGCCATGAACAACCCAGTTAATATCACGGTAATAATTGCCGAGAAAGTTCAGGCCGATCCACCACCAACTAATGGCAAACAACAACAAGATTCGAGACAGGCCGTACTGACTGGCCCGAGTCAATTGCCAGCAACAATACCCGGCTAGCAATAGCGCAAGGAGCTGTGTTGGCCAGACGTCTTGATGGTAATAACGAAGTAATTCCAAATAAGTGGATTCAGAAAACAGCAAAAAATCCCCTAAGGAATATTGCAAGGCTTCCACTACATCAGGCTCCTTGCCAACCAACACCTCACTAATAAAGAAGGCATGACCTGGGCTCTATAGCTTGTTCAGATAAGCGACCATTTCGTTGCGATAGTTTTCACCAGGCAAACTGCCTCGCAATGCCCCCATATTTTCATGCATATGCTCTACTTGACTGGTGGCAGGGATGGCACAAGTGATTGCTGGATGTGATACCACATATTTAAGTAAGAACTCTGCCCAATTGCGACAGTCAATCTCAGCGGCCCAATGGGGCAGTTCATGGCTTTGGTAGCGGCGCATGAGTTGACCACCTTGATAGGGTCGGTTGGCAATCACAGCGATGTCTTTTTCTAAGGCCAAAGGCAGTAACACATCTTCCACCTCACGATCCACAATGTTGTAGGTTAGCTGCACAAAATCGATGGGCTGGGTTTTCATAATATCAGCTAAATCATGGTGCCTGCGCCCATGAGAAGTAGTGATCCCCACATACCTGATCTCACCCTTGGCTTTTAACGCCAGTAAGTGCTGCAAATGGGCTTGCCAATTGACCAGGTTGTGAACCTGAAATAAATCGAAACGCTGCACTCCCCATAGTTGTTTGGAATCTTCTACCTGCTCGACACCCTGTTGGGTCGAAGAGGTCCACACCTTTGTAGCAGCGAACACTTTTTCCCGCTGCTTTAATCGGCCCATGGTATGCCCGAGCACGGCTTCTGCTGACCCGTACATTGGCGACGAGTCAATCATACCGCCACCTTGAGCATAGAAAGCCTTAAGCACTTGGGTGCGGGACTTCAGTAGTCTGGGATTATCGCCCACATTAAAAGTGCGCCAAGTACCCATACCAATCACCGGAAGCAACTCTCCTGAGCGGGGAATCACCTTCCCCAAGCGACCATCGGGAAAATAGGCCACGCCATCCCCCGCTGGCTGGATTGGGCTCACACGGTCTTCTGGGCTGAGGGCATTGGCGCTGGCGGCCAACAGCGGGGGGCTTAAACTACTCAAAGCGAGAAAGCCTACTCCTTTGATAAGTCGACGTCTTTGGGTATTAATAGCAGCCATCATCAGCCCTCTGGGAAAAGATCAACATGTCTTATAAATACGCGATCTGAGCATGCTCCGATTAAAGCCGCTATGGGGTCAGGTTGACACACAGGGGGTTACCAATGCGAATGGCGCGGGAGAAAGCAACTGTAGAACCGTAAAGATGGGGCGGCACTTTCATTGCGATATTGCGGCCAGCGGCAAACTTCAACTTGGTAGCCAAGTGAACCCTCCTAAGCAATCTAACGGTCAATTTCATTAGCAAAAACGCACAATAGTCCTATCAACAAACGACCTAAAACAACAAACTCAACACTAACGCCTACGCACTTTTTCAGGTCTGTTTGAACTTAACCGCTGTACCACTAACACTGACCATCATCATGCCACCTTGTTGCCCAACCACTTCATAATCAATATCAATACCGACTATGCCATCTGCTCCCAGGCTTTTAGCTTGCTCTTCCATTTCATGAAACGCTATCTGTCTGGCCTTGCCCATTTCCTTTTCATAGGCCCCGGATCGACCTCCCACAACATCCCTTATCGCACCAAATATATCTTTGAAAATATTAGCGCCCAGAATCGCCTCACCTACCACCACATCAAGGTAGTCTTCGATTTCTCTACCATCTACAGTTGACGTTGTTGTTCTTAACATATTGTTTCCTTTTTATTTATATGGTGAATGAGATTTATTTTCTTTATCGCAAGACTTATATGGGCAACATAGGAAGACTGTATCCATTACCCGTTTATAGTTAAATCTGACCTTTTAACTTTACAGCGTAACAACCAAGACGAGCGAAGACTTAAACTCCTTTATCATTACTTCGCTATCCAATTTTTAATAAGCAGCGCAAGCAAATGAAAGCAGAGTTAATCCCTTGCAGCCAGTTGCTAAAACCACCCCTCTGTGCAGCCATTATGGAACCGTATTGCAACTACGCGTGTTTTGTTGGACGCGCAATTACCGTAAAGAATATACCAGACGTTTTATACAGCCAATTAAAACAATCTGCTGCAGTGCACCAGCGAAGTATTAACAGTGAACTACTTGTATGCTTAGAAAAGGCTCTGACACTGCAGCGAATTGATAATGAGCAACTATTAATGTCTGCACGCACAATAAGAAATAAACTAGTTTTCATCCTGAAACGGCCTCCATGCCGTTTCGCGGAGTCGCAACGTAAAATATCGATTTTACTTTGCTCGCAAAATCAATCGCTTAGGCGATCGATTTTGGCAGTACTTCCTTGTACTGCGTTAGTGCCCATCAAAAACTGGCGTTTCTGGATGAGCACAAACTAGAAAATTTGAAAGTAAATGACGAAGCCTTAAATAAAGCAAAAACAGAAGACAGAAGTCCGGTTCGAGTACCAGTGCTTTCTGCGAACAACGATCTGGAATGAATGCTTCCGAATAAGAAACGGAGCACCGCATGAATCCTGTGCCAGACTGTCACCTAAACGCACTGCAACAATCTGCTTTGCAATATCCAATCTTCGCAAGTCATTCGATATAAACGTACCAGTCGATTATGAAAATCACAATCTGTGTAGTCTCACGGGGTAATCGGTCATTGACCGGCAAAGTCAGGCATCGAAAAAAAGGAAAAAAGAGGAAAAAAAAGGGGTCAGGATACTTTCATTATATAAAAAAAATAATCGGCATTCATCGCTACAAACATTGAACGAAAAAATACTCAATCTGAGCACTTGTAACTTATATTGTATCTTGTCCCCTACCTTCAGACCCTATCTTCACCTAGCGACTGCGTTAGGTGACAAGCGCACCGGCTATACGGCCTCATGTTGGTCGGGGCAAACATGAACCTCGACGGAAATATGCACCAAGCCCAAAGACTTTGGAAGGAGCTCCTTGTACTGTGCCGGAGACCGTGGATTATGACCAACCAATGCGATTTCGGCCGAATAAATTTCGGGGCCGATTGACCACACATGCAAGTCTGTAACTTTTGTGTCTGTATCAGCTTCGAATACTTCACGGATCTTGCTTCGAAGCGTCTCGGGCGCTTGCCGGTCAAGCAATACGGCACTTGTAGTACGGAGCAACCCATATGACCAGCGGGCCACTAAAACCGCCCCCACAATACCCATGACAGGGTCCATCCAGATGAACCCAAAATACTTCGCAGCCAACAGTGCGAAGATGGCCAAAACTGATGTCAGAGCATCCGCCATGACATGAAGATAAGCAGACTTTAGATTGTGGTCATGGTGATGGCCACCTGAATCGCGCCCATGATGGTGATCGTGATTGTCTCCGCCAAGAATGAATACACAAGCCCCATTTACAACAAGACCCAAGGCGGCAACAAATATGGCTTGGTTGAATACAATTTCAACGGGATTGAATAGGCGCAACATGCTTTCAAAAGCCATAAAAACAGCGAATATGGCCAACAGCACAGCGCCCGTAAATCCGCCCAAAGCGTTGACTTTTCCAGTACCAAAGCTGTATTTGCTATTTCGAGCATTGCGGCGTGCGTAAACATAGGCAAAAGCGGTAATACTCAACGCAGCTGCATGTGATGCCATATGCAGCCCATCGGCCAGTAACGCCATGGAGCCATACACAACACCTGCAATGAGTTCGACCGCCATCATCACTGCCGTGATGCCAATAACGATCAAGGTGCGAGATTCACCGGGACGCCGCCGATCTTGAGCGAACGTATGATCGTGGTGCCAATGCTGGATATTTTCACTGTGCATATTTTTTACCTGACTCCGCGCTACTGCGCTGCTTCTCTTGTCACCTAACATTTGTATATCCGACAAAATGCGCACGTCATTTGTCTGAAAAAAGGGGTCGAAAAAAGGAAAAAAAGGGGTCAAGATACTTTCATTATCTTATAAAAATAATAAGCCTTCATCGCTACAAACCCTGAACGAAAAAATACTTAATCTGCGCACTTTAAACTACTAATATTGTATCCTGACCCCTCTCTTCCTCTTTCTCTCTTCTCTCTATATTTCTACTTACTGGCATTACGAAGTGCGACAATATCACAGCCGACGATTGCTTTGAGATTTCCAGTGATCTTTTCTGCACTCCAATCCCACCAGGCTAATTCAAGCAGTTCGTTAGCTGTATTTTTATCAAATCGGTACTTGATGACTTTACCGGGATTACCTCCAACAACGCTGTAAGCTGGAACATTACTGGTTACAACAGACTTACTCGCTATTATTGCACCACTACCAATTTTGACTCCCGGCATTATGGTAGCTTCATAACCAATCCAAACATCATTCCCAATTTCTGTGTCTCCTTTGTAAGGTAGATCAACTTCTGTGGGCTTTACCTTTTCCCAACCGTTCCCGAATATTTGGAAAGGATAGGTAGAAAAACCAGTAATTTTATGATTAGCGCCATTCATAATAAATTTCACGTCCTTTGCGATGGCGCAAAACTTTCCGATCAAAAGCTTATCTCCAATAAATGGAAAATGGTAAAGCACATTGCTTTCAAATCGTGCTGGGCCTTCAGGGTCATCGTAGTAGGTATAGTCACCAACAACGATATTTTCAGAAGAAATGTAGTTCTTCAAATAGCCCATTTGAGGAAAACCCTTCATTGGTTCTTTGTCTTCAGGACTTGGGCCTTGCAAAATTCCTCCATGGTATCTGTGGCGCTTAGAACCGCGTCTTGTAATGCATTATTTCACTCGTATTGAACCCAGGATCAACCTTAGTCATACCTCATTGTCCAACTCATTATCTTGCCATTCTCAACTACGAGTAGAAAATCTGCCGCACTGCTGTAATTATCATTGTTCACATAGGTACCGGTTACCACTAATTCATTGCCATTGGCTTTTAATACTGGATTATTTATCCGGCCATGAACACTGATAATGTCTGATTCGAGCCACTTTCTAAACGCATCTCCTTGCTTTTTTCTAGTCCACCAGCGTTCGTATTCTTGAGTTGCATTGGTAGAAAATAGTGATCGGATTTTCTCTGCATCATTAGCCTCCATTGCCTCTATCAGCTCTGTGACAACTTGCTTTGGAGCAAGAGACAAATCACTGGCTTGAGCCTGCGACAATAATAGGAAAGGTGCACAAAGCAAAAGCATGTGAACCGCAATATTTTTCAGATAGCTCATGTTAGTCAGGTACATTTTAACTCCAGAGTTGTCTGATCAGCATTCAAATAAGTTAAAGGTTTGCAGTCTGGATAAACTCGTCAAACTTTGACAAGAACCAGAGCTTAGTCTGCATTTGTCTTGCATTATATCAGTAAATTAAAAATATGAGCGGAGAAAGAGAGTCAGGCCATAATGGTGGGTATTTGTCTTGAGGGAGGTTGTCGCAGTGGTTAATTTCTATTCCATAGCAGCCAACAAACTAAGGGTAGCCTGCTCATAATCATCTGCCTTGGTAATCGCCGACACCACGGCCGCTGAGGCGACGCCACTACCCAGTATAGTGGGTAGATTTTCTAAATTGATGCCACCGATTGCCGTTAGAGGGAAATGTTGTTTTAGGATACTTGCCCATCGATAGAGATTATCCTCACCAACCACCACCACATCTTTCGTATCAGTGGGATATATCGCTCCGATGGCGAGATAACTAGGCTGGATACTGGCCGCCCTGCACCATTCAAATTCACCGTGGGTACTAATACCCAAGCGAATCCCCGCAGCTTGAATAGCGTGAAGATCAGCACTGGCCATATCTTCCTGCCCTAAATGGACCCCGTAAGCACCATGCTTGATCGCCAACTGCCAGTAATCATTAATGAACAAACGACTAGAGCTGCCCTGACAAAGGGCGACCGCTGCGCTGATGATTTCATCCAATTCAGCTTCCGATTTATCTTTAACCCGCAACTGCAAGGTAGGTACACCCAATTTAACCAAGCGTTCCAACCAAATCAGTTCATCTACTACCGGATACAAGCCCAAGGGATGGTTACCACAGTCCGGAAAAGGAGCGAGCCGCAGCCAGCTAAGATTATCAACTACAGCGGGATAATCGTTGAATTCTAACGGCCAGCTCAACCGCGCCACTGGACCGGCTTGAATTCCCAAACTATATCCCTGCTTTAGCCCCTGATGAACATACGCACTGGCCAGCACAACGGCATCCCTTAGAATCTGATCTTGCGGCTTACCCACATTCTGCAGCCGCAATTGCGCAATAAAAACAGCAAGAGCCGTGGCGAGGGTGCAACCCGTTCCCCGGCTATTACTTATTTCAAGGTGATCTTGTACTAACCAATGACACTGACCTTGCCAGCAAAACAGATCGATTTGCTTATCAGGATGATCATCAAACTGGCGATGCCCCCCCTTGATCCAGACACCTTGGGGACCCATTTGCAGTATTAAATCAGCCACTAACTTCAGGTCGTCAGCCTGCTGGATAAAGCAGTCCGTTAATCTTTCCGCCTCATCCACATTGGGCGTCACAACATCAACCACGGACAACAGTGATTTCATCCACTGAATATCGTCGGTTAATGATGCTCCCGAGGTGCTAGTCATCACCGGGTCCCAAACTACCGGCATGCTGTTCTCCCACTCCCTTTGCTTATGCAATTGTTGTTTAATAATTCCGGCTTGAGCAGCACTAGCAATCAGGCCAATTTTTACTGCAGCCGGTGAGCCAACGTGTGTTGACGCTATCAACTGATCTTGCAACACTTGCGGGCTGACAGGATTAACACTGATTACAGCATCAGCATATTGTGCGGTCACTGCCGTCATGGCCGCCTGCGGATGAGCACCCAAGCCAAAACAGGTCGCCATATCCGCCTGCATACCCGCAGCGCCCGAGCTATCTGATCCTGAAATGAGCAGTATTTGTGGCGGTTCTTGCAGGTTTTTAGGGGGAGGGTTCTTAATCATATGGAGTGACTATCAATGGTTATGAATAGGAGTGGCTTGCCAGACTGAACCGCTTTGCCTCGCCCGGGCAAAAGCAGGTAATTGATCCAGTTGCAGAGTTTATGAGTTTTTTGGCTGATGCCAGAACGGCATGCCGATCGTTGGTGTACTGGCTGAAGCGGTTTGCTTTGGATGCATCAGACCGCTCACATAAGCCGCTCTGCCTGCCTGGATTGCCAGTTTAAAGGCCGATGCCATGACGACGGGTTGTTGAGCCTTAGCAATGGCGGTATTCAACAAGACGGCGTCAAACCCCATCTCCAGTGCTTCGGCGGCCTGAGAAGGAGCACCGATCCCGGCATCCACTATCAAGGGTACATGTGGCAATCGTTCCCGCAACATTTTCAAATGGTAGCGATTGAGCAAACCCTGGCCAGTGCCAATCGGCGCACCCCAAGGCATCAGCACTTCACAACCCACATCCAACAGTCGCTGACACAAGACCAGGTCTTCTGTGCAGTATGGCAGCACCTTAAAACCGCGCCGGATTAACTGATCTGCCGCATCCAACAAACCAAAAGCATCGGGTTGTAAGGTGTAGTCATCACCGATAACTTCCAGCTTCAACCAATCCGTTGCGAATAGCTCCCGCGACATTTCTGCCAACGTAATGGCTTCCGCAGAGGTTTTACAGCCTGCTGTGTTGGGCAGCAAGCGACAGCCGGTAGAACGGATTTGCTCCCAGATTTTTTGGCCTTTTTGCTCAGCGGGTTGTTGCCGTCTTAGCGAAAGCGTTATGATTTCTGCGCCGCTGGCTGCCACCGCCTGTTGCATTATCTGGGGGGAAGGATACATGGCAGAACCAATCAACAAACGGCTGTTGAAACTCTCGCCATAGAGCTTGAGCACATCGGATGGCTGAGCTTGTTCAGATGACTGAGATGTCTGGGGCAAATGGGACGGTTCGTCAATCATAGGGCTTAACCCCCCGTCACTGGTGCCACGACATCAATACAATCGCCCGCTTTAACTGCTGTTGAAGCATAGTTGGAGCGAGGCACAAACTCTCCATTGATGGCAATTGCGAAACCTTCACCTTGATAGCCCTGACTAGCGATCAGTTCAACCAGCTTACCATCTGGCGGGAGATCAACTGCCTTGCCATTTAGATGACATACCTTCTCTTTTAGTTGAGATACCTTCTCTTCTGACCCCAAGTCTTTTGACCTCAAGTCTTTTGACTCCAAGGATTCAAGCGGCATCGACTACTTTCCCCCTGACATTAGTAAGCA
>JGI12048J13642_10145369_pt1 | contig 11245 bp, 10 predicted proteins | sample ElkSlonscriptome_16_FD_13642 | JGI IMG/M metagenome (IMG submission 13642) | reverse complement strand
CAAAACCGACTTCCGGCAGGGCTAGCAGGGAATGGCATGCCCTTTCAAAGAGCCATAACGCCACGGATGAGCACGAGTGTTCTTTCCAGAGGATACTTGGAAGGAATCGTCAGCGACTGAGTCAGGCAGCGGCTTCCAATTTCAACTGAAGCTGCTCACCGCGAAAACCAATGACATCACCACCGACCATCTTGCGACGTCGCCGGGTTTCGGTCTCACCATTCACAGTGACCTGACCGTCCCCGATGAGAAGTTTCGCTTCGCCGCCGCTGGCTGTCAGTCCCTCGAACTTCAGGATCTTGTAGAGCTCGACAGGCTCCTTGTTTATTTCAACTGTGCGCATCGGTGGCTCCGGGATATGTCCTGGCTCAGGCCAAAAAAGGCCCCTGACGACCACCCGACACATAGTCTATGGGTGGCCCAGGCGGAAAACCCATAGAAATCAGGAAGATGGTGGGCCCTGCAGGACTTGAACCTGCGACCTACCGATTATGAGTCGGCTGCTCTAACCAGCTGAGCTAAGGGCCCGTATACAAACCACGGTCAATCGAACTTGGTTCAGTTCGACGGCTTGCCGCCTTTTTCGCTTGCGGCAATCTTTTCGGCGTGCGGAGCTGCAATCCGGCCTTCCTTGTCGGTGCCCAGCGGCTTGGCTTCGATGCCCTTGGCCTTGAGCTCCTGCTTCTTGCGTTCCTGAACATAGCCGAGGTTGTTCTTGTACATCTCGGCAATCTTCTCGACGCCGCTTTGGGCGAGAAAGCCGTCGTTGCCGGCGGTGATGAACGTCGCGTAAATTCCGGACGCCGCCATCAGCGCGGCAGAAACGATCTTGACGTCCTGGCCTTCTTCCTTGGCGAGCTCGTTGGCCAGCTCGATGAAGGCCGTTGTCGCACGATTATGCGCTGCCAGCTGTTTCTGCTGTTCCTGTTTCTGCTGTTCTTGAGTCATTCGTTTTCCATTTTATTGAATTCGTTGGTATCGTACGTGGTGCCCGCGAATGGACAAGGCGATCAAAACGCTGCTTTTTATCCGTCATTTCCGTTTTGAAGCGCCTCGCGCAGCCCGGCATGGCCACCGGCATTGACCATGCCGTGATAGCCGCGCTCGCGCAACGTATCGATGGCGAGGCCCACGCGGCGGCCCGAGCCGCAGTAAAGGACAACAGCGCGCGACGCATCGTCGCCGATGAATTCCGCGATTGCATCGATATCGGTATGCGGAATATGCGTGGCGCCGGCCACCGTGCCGGTTTCCTCGATCTCGGCCTCGGAACGAACGTCGATGACCGGGACACCCATATCGATAAGCCCCGCAGCCAGCGTCGGATAAATCAGCGGCCCGCGACGTTCAGCGTCCTGAGCCTGCTGTTGCCGGGGCTGTTCCGCGCCCTGCGCCTGCGCTGCCCCTGCTTGCCCGGATTCGGTCGACGGTGCTGAATTCTGGGCCGACGCCTGGGCGAAAAGCGCCACAAGAATCACGAGCGCTGCAGCGCCGGAAGTTCGCTTGATCATCGGGCATCCCTCGTTGCGGATCATCTGTCTATGATAAAGCTCACGTCGGCCCCTGTGTCGCGCTCGCCCGATGTGGCGCGCAGGCCCCATCGGCGCGACAGTTCCCAGCGCGCGGCCAGCACGTTGCCGGTATCGAACAGGCCAAGCCCGTAGCTGACAAATACGCTCGGCAGCACCCAGAAGCCGACGTTGAATGCACCCTGCCCGGCGGCGTGGTCGAAATCCGCACCGGTGAGAATGTAGGCCAGCGCCTTTTCGCGACTGGTCGGCGGCGATGTGAACAGCAGAATTTCGGGATCCTGAGCCGGGCCGCGGATGCTTACGCCGGCTTCCTCGACCTGCGGATCGCCGAAGATATCGCGCACGGCCTCGATGCTGAGCACCGGGTTGACGACGGGGTTGCCGGTAAACACCACCCGGCCCTCGCTCACCTGCAGGTTCTGTCCGTAGGCACTGTAAGAACCGTCGACCAGGTTCACCGTCCCGCGTGCAGTCGGCAGTGTTTTCTGTCGCACCCATTCCAGCTCCAGCTCGCCGGCAACATTCGTTTCCAGTCCGGCGGCGGCAAAGCGGACATCGTCGCTCAAACCGATGCGGACGTTGCCGACGATATCGCGGCGCGGCAATGCCTCTTCCGCCTCAGCCGGGTCCTGCCTGCCCTCGACCACGACATCGGGGGAGACCGCGACCCGCTGCTCGCTGCCCGGCGGCAGTCCCAGGCGGGCTCGATCAATATCGATGCCGCCGTTGATCTCCAGAAGTTCGGCCTGGAACCCCAGGGACAGATCAGGCGAAGCGGTGAGCTCGAGCCAGTCGACGTTGAACAGCCTCAAATCGTTGCCGTCAAGCACAAGATTTCCGCGCCAGCCGCCGGGCGCGTCCAGATCCAGGTCGCCGCGCAGCTCGGCCCGGCCCTCGCCGGCCACGAAACTGCCGTCGATGCGACCCCCGGCCTGGTCGGCTTCCAGGGTCATGGCCAGCTGCTCGACGCGCGTACCCAGCGGCGCGTTGAAAAAACGGCCTTCGCTGATCGCAATCCGGCCGTCGAAATCGGGCGATGACAGCGGCCCGCTGAGATTGAACTCGGCATCCAGCCGACCGCCGAGCTGATCCAGCTGAGGCACCAACCGGTTCAGCGCACCCAGATTGGGCAGGCTGAGATCGGCGCTTGCATCCAGCTGCATGGTCTGCGGCGTATTCAGATCGGGAATTGTCGCGCTGGCGGTCAGCAGGCTTTCGGCTTCGAGCCGGAAAACAAGCTCGGCGTCCAGCGCACCGGGCTGCGGAGAACGCAGGCCCAGCCGCGCGCCGCGGATACGAACCAGGTCGTCCTCGGATTCGAGCATGCGCGCCGCCCCCGGGCCCAGCAGCAGTTCGGCATCGATCCCGCGCACGCCCGCCGGGCTCCAGCTGACTTCGGCCAGGCCCCGCAAATCGCTGCCAAGCGTGAATACCGGATCCATCGGCAGCAGCAGCAAATCCAGCGGCACCGAGTTGAATGCAACGGCGGCGTTGCCGGTGGCACCGCCTTCGAGTTCGTTGAGACACAAACGGCCCGTGCCGCCGGGGGTCCAGAGACACGCCGGACCGGCCCGTACCACGCCTTCCCGCACCGTCACGGGCAGATTCTCGTCCAGTTGCCAGGTGCCCAGCGGCGTATCCGAAATGACCATCCGGCGAATGTTGCCGGTCCAGTCGTCGGCCCGGTCAAGGCATCCCGGCAGTTCACCGCCAAGCCCCAGATCGAGCGTAGCCCGTGTGCCGCTGAAGTAGGCAGTCAAAAGATGAGAAGCGCAATTACCCGCCAGCGTCACTTCGACCTGATCCAGCCGCTCCCACGGGTTCAGGTCCACGTCCTGCGCATTGATCCGCGCGTCGACGCTTTCCTGTTCGCCCCAGTTCGCACGCCCGGTCGATTCGATTTGCGCCGCTCGCAGATCCAGCCAGGCCACGCCCGGGCTATCCAGCGTCCAGCCAAGCGTTTTCTCGCCGGGATTGAATCGGGCGTCCAGATTCAATCCGCCGGTGAGGTCGGGCCACAGCTGTACCAGGCGTTCGGCCTGAAGCTGAAGCTGCCAGGCCTCTCCGCCGTCCGATGCCAGCTGGATCGAGTTCTCGCCCAGCGAGACGTTGAGGTCGGCCTGGTCGACGGCAGTCTCGCGCAATGCCAATGCACCGGAACCGGTCAGCGGCTGATTCCGCAGCATCCCGTCGAGACGGTTGATCGCCACGCTCGCAACCAGCGGCTGGAGTTGCGCCATGACCAGAGACAGGTCGCCGTTGACCGTACCTGAAAGCTCTGGAACCCACAGGCCGGGGTCGAGTTCGGCCAGCGTCAGATCGAGGTCTGCGCTGGGACTGCCTGCGTAGCCGATCCGCCCGGTCAGACCGACTTGCCCGCCGGCATCGATATTCACCCGTCCGCTTCGAATCTGCATCGCCTCGGCATCGCCCTCGGCTTCCAACTCTATCCGGGCGCGCGGCTGTTCGGGCGCGGTCATCCATGCCTCGAGCTCAGCCTGCCATTCGTCGAGCGTACCGCTCGCGTCGAGCCGTCCGGACTCGCTGGAAAACATGGGTTCGTCGTCGCCGAGAACCGGCGGCCATACCAGCGACGCCCACTCCAGCTGAACGGCCAGCGCTTCGGTCTCGCTGTCGAGCGAGCCGCCGCCGTTCAAGGTCAGGGGAGAAGGCGGGGCTCGAAGCGCAATGTCGTCCACCTGCAAAACCTGGCCGTCCCAACGTGCATCCAGGCCACCGGACAACCGGGCCTGTGAGGGCCAGTCGGGATAAAGCGTCGTGAAGTCGAGATTTTCCAATAACAGCCGTGCGTCGGCCCTGACCGGATCGCCCAATTCGGCTGAACCGGTCACCCGAACATGCCCGTCCAGCAGCGCCAGGTCGCCGCGCGAGATTGTGATTTGTTCTTCGTTGCCCGACGCGGCCAGCGTGACATCTACAGCCGGCTGATCCGGCCATTCGACCCGCCCCTGCAGATCGGCCGCCCAATCATCAATTGCCCCGCCTGCATCGAGCTGCAGGCCCTGGATGCTTCCGGCGATGCCGGGCCAGTCCTGGAGGCTGCCGGTGAGCGAGACCTGGCCATCAAGACTGTCAACGGAAGGCAAGCCGCCGACCGATGCCCGGGCCCGCGCCTGCAATGGTCCATCGCCTTCCAGCTGCAGATCAAGTGCGTTCAGCGGGCCTTCGATGTCCATGCTCAACGCCTGGGTAGTTTGGTCGTCGACCGCCCAGGTGGCATCCAGCCCGAGCGCCATCGTCCAGGGCGCGGTAAGCCCCAGCTGACCTGCGGCCGAAACCGCATACGGCTCCATGTCGAGCTCCAGCGAGTCTATTTGCAGCACCTCGGCGTATCGCCCGGCGAAAGACGCGCGCTGGATTTCGAGCGCCGGTGTTTCGGCGCCGGCGGTCAGCAGCGTGAAATCGATCAGCTCGAAATCGTCGACCACGACCTCGACCGGCGCGCTGTAGTCGCCCAGCTCGAACGGCGCGGCTTCTGGTTCTTCAGGCGCCGGCGGCGGAAGACGAAGTTCGACGTCGGCCAGTGCCAGGCGCCGGACCGTCACCCTGAGCGGTAGCGGTCGTATACCGACTGCGAGCTCCAGGCGGCCGGCATTCAGGCCAAGACCGGACTGCTCGAATTCGACGCCGCGCAGCACGACCCCTTTCGAGAGCCCGCCCTCGAGCGCGTCGTACTCGAATTTTTCAAGCCTTGACTCGGCCTGTCCGAGCAGAAACGACGCACCGCTGCGGGTGCCGGTCAGCCACCACCAGACCACGGCAATCAGCAGCATGAGGGCTACCAGGCCGATAAGGGTATAGCGCAACAATCGTAGCGACAGTCGTTTCACAGCAGCTTGGTCCCGATCGTGAAGTGGATTCGAAAGCTGTCGTCGTCCAGCGCACGGGCCACATCGAGCTGGACCGGACCGATCAGCGTATACCAGCGAAGCCCCAGCCCGGCGCCCTGCTTGAGATTGGGGTCGGCGAAATCGTTGAACGCATTGCCGATGTCGTAGAATGCCGCTGCGGCAAAATCGCCGGCGAAGTTCCACTCATATTCCACCGAGCCGACCAACGTATGGTTGGCGCCGTTGCGATTGGTGCTCAAAGCCTCATAGCCATAGCCTCGCACCGATCGATCGCCGCCGGCCTGGAAGCGAAACAGCTCCGGCAGCTCGGTAATATCCAGCTCGAGCATACGCGGATCACCGGGAATGCCCAGGTTCAGGGTGGTTGTATCCGCCGCTGTATACCCGAACTCACCGCGCACCAGAAGCTTGTGCTTCGGCAGGAATCGCCAGTGCCAGCGCCCGTTCAGATACCCCTGGAGAAAGCTGGTATCCGAGCCCAGGGAATCCAGCGAGCCGAGAATGCGCGCCTCGGCGTAAAGGCCTTCGACGTCAAACCCTTCTCCGACAAGCTGCCACAAGGTCCACTCGCCGCCGACCGCGACCGTATTGGTGTCCGTATCCAGAAATGGCAACAGCTCGGGATTGGCGCCAATCAGCGTCGATTGCTCGTCGCTCAGCGAAGACTGCGAGAAGGCATCGAAGCGTTCATTGAGAACGGTCACGAACAGGCGCTCGACCAGCGGCTCGAAAGGGTGGGCGAACAGCGGCCGTTCGCGCAGGCGGCCCAGGCTCAACTGTGCCTGGTCACGATTGCCGCCGAACGGACCGAATACCGCCTCGATCCGGTCTATGTCCTCGAAACGGAACCGGTCGCGCTCACGCTTCAGCAGCACTTCGCCGGTCAGAAAATTACCCGGCTGATTGCCGAACGGATGCTGATAATTGGTGCGAAAAATGAATTCGCTGTCGGTCTGCTGGGCGCCGAATCGAGTATCCAGCCGGTCGCCGCGATCGGAAAGATAGTGACGCGTCCAGCCCAGCTGCATCCGCGCGCCGGTGTCGGTGCCAAATCCGGCCAGCACGCGGTAAGTATTCGCGGGTCGCCTGGTCAGCTCATAGGTCAGATCAACTGTGCGGGACTCGGGATTACGGTTCTGTTGAACGATGACCTGCTCGAAATAGCCGGTTCTCACCAGCACTTCGCGCTGCCGATCAATTTCCGAACTTCGATACGCTGAACCCGGCTCGACCACCGTCTGCGCCCGCATCAGGTCGTCGTTGAATCCCGAGTCGCCGTAATCGATTCGGCCAATGGTGTAGCGAGCCCCGGCGTTGTAATCAACCTCAATAGACGCCGAGCTGCGATCGGGATCGACCCGGATGGCGCGCCGGGCAAAGCGCGCATCGAAAAAGCCGTGTGCCTCGGCAAGGGCCTCAACTTCCGAAAGCGCCTGTTCGTAGGGGGAGTGGCGCAGAACCGAGCCCGCGGGCAGCGGCCAGCGCTTTCGCCACTGTTCGAAAGCCTCCAGGGTACCGGCCGGCTCGCTGATGGAAAGATCGACCGCGTTGACGACAACCGGCTCACCCGGCTCGATCTGAACCTCCGCACGCCACGGCAGACCCTGCGACTCGGGTTCGCTGAGCCTCACCGAAACATTTCCCGAATAGAAGCCGAACGGCTCCAGCGCCTGGCGAACTTCCTCGCGAGCGGCGTTGGCCATCTGTCGCAGCCGCCAGACCGACACCTGCTCCAGGTCTTCGGCCTGCTCAAGCGATAGCGATGCTTGCACGTTGGCGCGCATTTCGCCGTCGATGCCCGTAACTTCGGTCACCACGGACTGCGCGGCCAGCGCGGCCGGCATCGTCAGCAGCGTCGCCGCCCACATCGCGCCGATCAGCCTTTTAGATTGATTGAAAACGGCCATGGCTACACTTTAACGCCGGATATGAACAAGGTGAATGAATGACGGCCGCGAATCACGCATGAAACGCGCCGGAGCAATTGCCCGAGCCGAGGCGGCAATGACCACAGAATGGGGTAACGAAGGCCTCGAAGGCGGCAGACAGCGAGACCTTCGATGCCCTGACGGTTCTTTAGTTTCGTTGCGTTTGAAGGTTTCGGGGGCTTTTCGGTCCAACCGGACCCGGGGCAACCCCTGCCACCCCCTTGCCGGCAGGCGTGCAGTCCGCGGCGGAGTTGCCTTTCAGGCCGCGTCGCGCTGCTGGCGATCGAGCTGACGGTAGCCGATGGCCTCGCCCAGATGAGCGTTGGTGATTTCTACTGCGCCGTCCAGGTCTGCAATCGTGCGCGCAACCTTGATGATGCGCTGATGCGCGCGGGCCGACAGATTCAGCTGCTCGCATGCCCGCTCGAGAAGCGCGTCGCCGGCGGCGTCGAGCCGACAATGCTCGCGCACCCCTGCTACATCCAGCCGGGCATTCAGCGCGCCCCGTCGATACTGCGCTGCGCGCGAATCGGCCACGCGTTCGCGCACGCTGCGCGACGCCTCACCGGACGGATACTGCCCGAATTTCTGGCGCGGAACCTCGACATGAAGATCGATTCGGTCGAGCAGCGGGCCGGAAATTCGGGCCCGATACCGATGAATCTGGTCCGGCGAACAATGACATCGACCGGATTCATCTCCTGCGTAGCCGCAAGGACAAGGGTTCATGGCGGCGATCAGCTGAAATCGGGCTGGATACTCGGCCTGAAGCGCGGCTCTTGAGATGACGATTCGACCCGATTCCAGCGGCTCTCTGAGTACTTCCAGCACTTTTCGGTCGAACTCGGGCAGCTCGTCCAGAAAAAGGACGCCGTTGTGGGCGAGCGAAATCTCGCCAGGCCGCGGGCGCGTACCGCCGCCAACGAGCGCGACACCGCTGGCGGTATGGTGCGGCGCCCTGAACGGCCGCTCGCGCCACCGCTCGGGCTCCAGTTTTTTGCCGCATACCGAGCCGATCGCCGCGGTCTCCAGCGCCTCGTCCTCGGCCAGCATCGGCAGAATGCCCGGCAGGCGCGAGGCCAGCAGCGTCTTCCCGGTTCCCGGCGGGCCGATCATCAGCAGGTTGTGGTTGCCGGCCGCAGCAATCTCGAGCGCACGCCGGGCCCTGGCCTGGCCGCGCACGTCCTCCAGGTCGGGCATGTCGGCAACGCCGCGGGCCTGAATCCGAGCCGGCACTTCCAGCGCCGCGCGGCCGGCCAGTGCCGCGCACACGCCGGCCAGGTCGACGGCCAGCCGGCAATCGGTGTTGCTCACGAGCCCCGCCTCGGGGGCATTTGCACGCGGCAGCACAAGGCAGCGACCGGCGTCGCGCGCATGCAGAATGGCCGGCAGGCAGCCGGATATGCCCTGCACCTCGCCGGCCAGTGAAAGCTCGCCGAGGAATTCGTATTCCTCGAGCGCATCGGTCTTGAGCTGGTTCGACGCAACAAGAATGCCGAGCGCAATCGGCAGATCGAACCTTCCGCCGTCCTTGGGCAGGTCGGCCGGCGCCAACGATACCGTGATGCGTCTTGATGGAGGAGAAAAACCGGAGTTGGCGATGGCCGCGCGCACCCGGTCCCGAGACTCGCGCACTGCCGAATCCGGCAGGCCGACGATATTGAAGCTCGGCAGCCCACCGGCCAGGTGCACCTCGACCCGCACCGGCGGGGCCGAAACACCGAGCTGGGCGCGGGTATGAACGATGGCCAGGTTCATGGCGGTTCCCGTGATTGAATCAAGGAGGCCAGTCTGGCTTGAGTCAGCCGAAAACGCGTCGGCAACCGGGCGTCAATTGGGGTAGGAAAACCGGAACATTTAATGTAGGTAAATCGCCTACACGAAGCCCGACGAAAATGCTTAAAGCTGATTCTCTCGCAGAGACGCAAAGGCTCAGAGAGAAGCAATGAAGCCGCCAGGGCGCGAAGAAAAAAACGCCGGGAAACGTTGTGGAGCAGATAAGCGCAGGCTTGCCGGTGCGCTTCGCTACGCTCAACGGCACCCTACAAAGTCGCTTAGCCGCGCGGGGAAACGTTGAGCGCACCCTGCAAACTCACTACTACCCGCGTAGGGTGCCGTTGAGCGCAGCGAAACGCACCATCTGTATGTTCCGCGACAGCGAGCCCGATGACGTGCTGGAGGCTTCGCATGAGCTGGTTTCTAAGGTGTTGATCTTTCTGAATCAACCCTCGGCGCGGATGGCCGGGCGGTTGCGGACCCTTTCGTACCACTTCGAAAGATTGTCGTGAGCATCGAAATCGGTCCTGGTAACGCGGCAGCCGAATTCGATCATGACCAGCGCGTCGATGTCGGCTACGGTGAACGCGTCGCAGGCAATGTACTGGCGCTCGGCGAGGAATCCGTCGATGTCTTCGAGAAAGTGGCCGAAGCGCCGGACGCCACGTTCGGCCAGCGCGCCGATCTGCGCCACCGGCCGACGCCCGGGCAGCGCGTGATCGGACATCCCTTTCGCCGCGTTGCGGAACGCCTCGGCCGCCGACATCATGCCGTTGTGCTCGATCCAGAGCACGTACTGAGTCACCCGTGCGCGCTCAAGCGCATCGGACCCGAGTAACGGAGGCTCCGGCTGCAGGTTTTCCAGGTACTGGCGGATCGCGATGCTGTTCCACAGGCAACTGCCGTCGTCGAGCTCGAGCACCGGCACCGTGCACTCGGGGCTTTTCGCCTGGAACTCATCACTCAGGTGCTCGCCGGATTTCAGATCGACTTCAACCGTTTCGAGGTCTATGCCTTTCTCGGCCAGGTAAAGCGTCACGCGCCTCGGGCTGGGCGCACCGGTGCAGGTGTAAAGTCGCATGAGGATTCTCCTTCTTCTGCTCAATCGAGTTGGTCGAGCCTGGTTTCCAGTTGTTCGAGTTTCTCACGCGATCGTTCCAGCACGCGCCTCTGAATCTCGAATTCCTCGCGCGTGACCAGATCAAGTTTCGACAGCTGGGCTTCCAGTATCTGACGAAAACGGGACTCGATATCCTCACCCGCTTTCTTCCATTCTCTCGGCAGCGTTTCAGCAAGTTTGCGCGTGATGTCGTCGAGCGTCGTCAAGTCGGGCTTCGCCATGGTTTGCCTGATGTGTATTCGAGAATCTCGATAGTGTAGCCGAGCGGTGCGGTGCGGGCGTCCGCGGAATCCACTGGTCACAGGCCACAGGATTGGTTACTCTGGTGCCAATTGAATTGACGGGACCGCCAGCCATGAAGATGATCATCGCCATCATCAAGCCGTTCAAACTCGACGACGTGCGCGACGCGCTTGGAGACGCCGGCGTTACCGGCATGACGGTCAGCGAGGTCAAGGGCTTCGGCCGGCAAAAAGGCCATACCGAGCTCTATCGCGGGGCCGAGTACGTCGTCGATTTTCTGCCCAAACTTAAACTTGAAATTGCCGTGCCCGAAGATCGCGTGGAGCGGGTCGTCGAAATCATCCAGGAGACTGCGGCGTCGGGCCGGATCGGCGACGGGAAGATTTTCGTGACGAACATCGAGCGGACGGTCAGGATAAGGACCGGCGAAGAAGGCGACCAAGCCCTCTAATGCAGTGGGCGCGTCTCTCGCTCGCTGAGCGCACTTCGTCGCCGAAAAAATTCCTCACGTACACAAACCGTACGCTGCGGATGTTTTCCGGCTCCTCATCACGCTCAGCAAACGAAATCCATCGCCCTTCCGGCTGAGGGTATTGGCCAGATCGGTGGACTTCGTGATACGGCGGCTGCGCGCGTCTTTTTGCCCCTGCCGGCACTCCGTCACCGAACCGAAGATGAATTTGTAGGAAATGAAATGGACCCCTCCCAACCTTTCCCCGAGGTTGGGGGAAAATCAACGGTTCTAGAAAACCAAATGATCAGGAGAGGTCCATG
>JGI12048J13642_10371950_pt1 | contig 11253 bp, 11 predicted proteins | sample ElkSlonscriptome_16_FD_13642 | JGI IMG/M metagenome (IMG submission 13642) | reverse complement strand
CGCTCAGCGCCCCGGCGGCGATCAGGCCTTGCGGGTCGCCTTGGTGCTGCGACGCTGCGACGACCGGATGGATCTGCTGGGGCGGGCCGCCGGCAACGGAGATCGGCGCGGGCTGGCTGGCGCGGCCGCGGAGCTCGTCGAGGAGAGCCTCGCCTATGATCCCGATGACCCAGCGAGTTATCGGCGCTTGATCGGCTACTATCTGGGCGAGCAGGCCCACAAGGACGCCCGGCGGCTGGTCGAGCAGGCCCTGGCGCGCTGGCCGCAGGACCTCGGCTTGCTGACCGCTGCGTTGGACACAGCGCTGGCGACCGGCGCCTTCAAGAAGGCGACCGGCATCGCTCGCCGGATCCTGGCGCTAGACCCGATCAACGCCGGTGCCCGCGAGCGGTTGGTCGATGCCCACCTCGCCCACGCGCGCAAGCAAATTCGCGGCGGGCGCCAGGATCTGGCCGGCCGCGAGCTCGAGTGCGCGACGGATTGGGCGAGAGAGGAGGGGTTGCGGGAGCGATGCGAGCTGACGAGGGCCTTTCTGACCCTGTCCGAGGCCCCGCAGGTCGGCCGCGAGCACGTGCGCGAGCTCGGTGAGCAGCTCGGCGGTGGGATCGCCGGGGCCTTCCGGATCGCCTTGGAGGCCTCCGCACTCGGTCAGGATGCGGCGAGCCTCGTCAAATCGCTTCGCCTGATCCCCCGCCGCGTCGCGCGCGAGGACCTGCTGTCATTCCTGCAGCATTTGCGGACGCATCTCGACGACGCGGGCCAGGTCTCGCGCGAGGTCGGGGCCGTCTTCGAGAAGAAGCTCAAGGCCGCCGCAGCGGTCCAGCTGTCCTTCCAGGAGGCGCATGCGGCCTGCGAGACGCTGCGCCGCGCCGAGCTGGACGAGGCGCGCGCCGCCTTCGCCAAGGCCGCCCTGAAGCGCTGGCAAGGGGCCCCGATCTTCGAGCTGCACGCCTTCGAGGCGACCTATCGGGGCGACTATCGCCGCGTCAGCGTGCCGGCGCTCGAGCGCTTGGATCGGGCCATTGAACGCGCCCATGCCGAGGGCGATAGGCGGACCCTGGTGCGCCTCGAGGCGCTCCTGCGCGAGGCCGACGGCTTCGCCTTCGGGCCTCCGCCGATGGAATGGCGCGACGACGCGGAGGACGAGTTTCCCGGCCGCGACGAACTGCGCGTCCTGATCAACCTGCTGGGCCCGGCAAAGGTGCTGGAACAGTTGGGCGTCAGCGCCAAGGAGCGCAAGCGGTTTAAGCAGCTCGAGCGGGAGGTCGGCACCGAGGCCTTGATCGATGCGCTCGCTGCGATGCTCGAGGAGACGTTGCACGACGTTGGCCCCCCGATGGATTTCCCGTTCCCGCTGCGGCCGAGACCCGAGAAGTCCCCGGCGAAAAAATCGTCGCAGGACAAGGAAGCGCCGGACGACCCGAATGCACCACGTCAGCTCGATTTGTTCTGATGACCGATCCCTATCTGGTTTTGGGTATCCCGCGCGATGCCGACGATGAAACCGTTCACCGCGCCTACCTCGAGGGTATCAAGCAGGCGCCGCCCGAGCGCGACCCCGAGCGTTTCCAGTCCTTGCGTGCAGCCTACGAGGCGCTGCGCACCCGGCGCGACCGTCTTGCCTATGCGCTCTTCGACGATTCGGCGCCGACGCCGATGGAGGTACTCGACCGGGCCGCACCGGCGGGGCCGTCGCGGCGGCCCGAGCGCAGCCTCTTCGATGCATTGCTGCGGGGCAAGGCCTGATGGATCCAAGCGTGCGCGCACAGCTGCTCGAGCGCTTCAGCGCCTACCTCGATGGGGTCGACGACACCGCCGCTCCCGCAGAGCAAGAGCCGGGCGTGGCCCCAGACCTCTACACGCTGCTCAGCGAGCTTGCCGGCCTGAAGAACGAGGTCAAGATCGAATCCCGCCAGGTGAAAGGCGCGCTCGAGGAGTTCCGCCAGGTCTGCGAGACGCTGCGTCAGGACAACGAGCGCCTCGGCGGCGAACTCGAGCGGCGCGGTGAGGAGGTGCGGCGCGAATGCGACCGCGACGAGCGCGATCTGTTGGGTGAGCTCGTCGAGGTGCGCGACCGGCTCCATGCCGGGGCCGAGCAGGCGCGTCGTTACCGCCCGAGCTGGCTGGCGCGGCGCGGCGGCGCCGGCGAGTTCGTGGCCGGCATGGCCGAGGGGCTTGCGATGAGCCTGCGCCGCTTCGATGACGTCCTGGCGCGTCGCGGTGTGCGGGCGCTCGATGTCGTCGGCCGGGCCTTCGATCCCCAAACGATGCAAGTCGGCGAACTCGCCGAGGACGCAGCGCACGCCGACGGCGAGGTCCTCGGCGAGCTACGCCGCGGCTTCCGCCACCGGGACAGGCTGCTGCGCCCGGCCGAGGTCGTCGTCAACAAGCTGGAGCGCAAGACATGAGCGACACCATCATCGGTATCGATCTCGGCACGACCAATTCGGAGCTCGCCATCATCACCGACGGTCGTCCGGAGGTCATCGAGGTCGACGGCGCCAGGATCCTGCCCTCGGTCGTGGGGCTGGCCGACGACGGGTCGCTGCTCGTCGGGCAGGCCGCGCGCAATCAGTACCCGCTCTACCCCGAGCGCACGGTACGCTCGATCAAGCGACGCATGGGCGAGGATGAGAAGGTCGCGATGGGCGATCAGGCCTATACGCCGCAGGAGATCTCGGCGCTGATCCTGCGCCGCCTCAAGCAGGCCGCAGAGGCCCACCTCGGCCAGCCGGCCGCCAAGGCCGTGATCACCGTGCCGGCCTACTTTTCCGATGCGCAGCGTCAGGCGACCCGCGACGCGGGCGCCCTGGCCGGGCTCGAGGTGGTGCGCATCATCAACGAGCCGACCGCCGCCGCCTTGGCCTACGAGGCCGATCAGGCCGACGCCAAGACGATCTTGGTCTACGACCTCGGCGGCGGCACCTTCGACGTCTCGGTCGTGCGCCTCGCGCAGGACGTCACCGAGGTCCTGGGCAGTCATGGCAACAATCACCTCGGCGGCGATGACTTCGACGCCAAGCTGATCGAGCACCTGGTCGCGCGCCTGCAGCAGGACCAGGGCGTGGATCCCACCGGTAACCGTAGCGCCATGGCGCGGCTGACCCGCGCCGCCGAGGCGGCCAAGATCGCGTTGAGCGACGCGCCCTATGCGCGCGTCGACGAGGAGTACCTGCTCGAGCATCAGGGTAAGCCCGTGCACCTTTCCGTCGAGCTCGACCGCGTCGATTACGAGGCGATGATCGCGCCCTTCATCGACGAGACGCTCAAGGCAATGCACATCGCGCTCGAGGGGGCCGGCCTCAGCGTCGCGGATCTCGACGAGGTGCTGCTGGTCGGCGGCGCGACGCGCACGCCTCTCGTGCAGCGGCGCATCGAGGAGGAGCTCGGCATTCAGCCGCGCGGAGAGATCGACCCCGACCTGTGCGTCGCCGCGGGTGCCGCGATCCAGGCCGCGGTCATCGCCGGGGCCCGGGTGACCAGCGTCCTCGTCGACGTCACGCCCTATACCTTCGGCACCAGTGCCTTGTCGATGCTCGACGGCGCGCCCTACCCCTATACCTTCGTGCCGCTGATCCGCAAGAACACGCCCATCCCGGTGACCAAAAGCGAGGCCTTCCAGACCATCGATGACGGCCAGCCGGCGATCGACGTCAAGGTCTATCAGGGCGAGGACCCGGATGCGCTGAATAACACCGAGATCGGCTCCTACCGCATCGAGGGCCTGAGCGACGTCCCGGCCGGCAATGTGATCGTCACGACCTTTTCGCTGGACGTCAACGGCATCTTGCATGTCGCATCGCGCGAGAAGCGCACTGGTCTCGAACAGCGCATCAGTATCGACAATGCGACAGCGCGCTTCGAGCAGGAGGAGCTCTCCGCCGCCCGCGACCGCCTCTCGCTGCTGATCGAAGGCGAGGCTACGGCTAGGGGCGGGGGCGAGGACCGGGCGATTCAGGCTTTGCTCGCAAAGGCCGAGGGCCTGATGGAGGATTCGAGCCCTGAGGATCGCGAGGACCTGGTCGACCAGGTCGAAGCGCTGCGCGATGCACTGGCGAGCGGCGACGAGGCGGCGATCGCGCAGACGCAGCAGGCGCTTTCCGACCTGGTCTTCTACCTGGAGGCCTGATGGAGCGTTGCCCGAGCTGCCGTGCCCGCTGGGATGGCGGCGAGTATTGCCGGCGCTGTCAGATGGAGCTCAGCCATCTGCTCGGTGCAGAACAGGCCGCGATACGCCTGATGCGTCGGGCGATCATCCATCTCGCGGGGGACGACTCGGGGGCGGCACTGGCAGACCTTCGCGCGGCCCGTGCGCTGGTCGCCGATCCCTTGACCGATTGGCTGCTTGGTTTCGCCCGCGCCCGCCATCGGGAGCTCGGTCGGCGCCACCGCCAGGCCGTGGCGCAAGCATTGCGCCACGAGGGGCTGGCCGCAGAGCTGGCAGCGGTGCTCGGGGAGTGACCATCTCAGGGCTTGCCGTCGGCCTTTAGCCTCAGGCGGTCAAGATTGCTCGTGGACCGGTGGTTTCATCCGCCGGTTGCGTTGGGCAAGCGCGGCTCCGCCTCCCGTGGCGCTCGTCATCGTCGCTTGCCCTGCAATAGGGCGTCGGGGTGGCGTTCCAGGTAATCGGCCAGCAGGCGGACGGCGCGCGCAGCGGCTGTCATCTCGCCGAGCGCCCTGCGCAGGCGGACGCGTTCGGGGGAGTCGGCGGCGACGAGCTGCTCGATCTCGGCGACGCCCGAGCGGGCCTCTTGGAGTGTCCGCTCGGCGGCCGCCGCGGCGCGGGCCAGGTTGCCGACGAGTTCGGCTCCTGGCCCCTGGCTCAGGTCTAGGGTCGTGCGTGCCTGGGTCATGGCCGCTGTCGCTGCCTCGGTCGCCTTCTCGAGGTCGGCAACCAGGGGTCCGAGCTGTCGCTCGAGCCTGCCGACGATCCGTTCGAGGGACGCGGCGGTGCGTCCAGCCGCCGCCAGGATGGCCGGGATCTCGTCCGCGTTGACGATGCGTTCGAAGCCATCGAGCGTGTTGGTCAGCTTTTCGACGATCTGATCGAGTGGGAGGGTGTCGATCGTGCGCCCGAGGCGTTGCAGGCCGGTTTCGATGGTCGCGATCTGCGGGTAGGGGGTGCTGAGTTCGGCTTTGTCCAGCGGGCTGCTGGGGAACAGGTCCAGGTTGACGAACAGCTGCCCCGTCAGCAGGCTCTGCAGCGCGAGTTGGGCTCGGATACCCTGCTCGTCGAAATACTCGGCGAGTTCCACGTCGCTGAAATCAGCGGTATCGAGTTCGCTGCCCTCCGCCGCGCGGATCTGGCCGCGGTTGAGCTCGATCGTAACGATCATGTTGACCGTGTCGAGCCGCTCGTCGTGCGCATCGAATACCGGATTGATGGCAGTGACTTGCCCGATCGGGACACCGCGAAAGGCGACCGGCGCACCGACGGAGAGCCCGTGCAGCGAGCTGTCGAAGACGACGACGAAGTGGCGCGCGTCCTGGAACAGCCGCCCAGCCCCCAAGAGGACGATGAGGATCACCGCCAGCGCCGCGGCGCCGACGACGAAGGCGCCGATGAGGGTTGGGTTGGCCTTTGCGCTCATGCCCCTTCTGACGACCTGCCGAGCTCCTTGTTTGGACCCCGGTCAATTTTCGCCGGCCGGGGAAACGCGCATACGGCAGAGAAGGTATAGAAGACGGGCGGCGGGCGCCACCCTCGGCGCTCGGCAGAGGTTTCGTGTCTCGCCGATCGGCGTGGGTCTATCGTGCCGACATGGCGGCCGTCAGCTGGTGCCGTACTCGGCCTTCGACCCGGTCAAGTCCCATGCGAAGGTGCAATCGAGATGGGATAGCACCGAAATGAACCCGCTCTCGCCGTCTTCCAGGATGACCGCGATCGGCGCGCGCTGGCCGAACTCCTTATTGCGGCGCGTCATCCAGAGGTGGCGCATTTCGGGGTTGCGCGGGAAAAAGGTGTGCAGCGCTTCTTCAATACGCAGTAAGTAGGCGACGCGGCGATTGACAACACTGTCGTCGGGTAGGGGCTCAGCCTCGCGGAATTGCCCCACCGTGCGGGGTTCTGTGCCGCCTGGCATCCCGAGGATCGCGACGATGTCGCTTGCGCCGAGTCGCCAGCCCTCGAGAAGGCTCATCGTGCGCTGGGTTAGCCTGAGGCGCTCGTCGCGAGTGAGGTCTGGCATATTGGTCTCGCTGTCGGTCTTCGAGGCGACGTCATCGTCTCCTTCGACTTCCAGGTGGCGGCTGGCACCTGGCGATGCAACCCGAGGCGCTGGTTTCCCATTGCCAGCGGCGCCGCGACGCTCGAGCGATGGTGAGCGCCTGCGGTGACAGCGCGGCGTGCCGCGCTCGCGCTGGGGCAGATGCGGCTAGAGCCCGTCGCCGTAGTCGCCGGCCTCGATGCGTATCAGCCGGCTGCCGTGAAAGGTGAGCGTTTGGGTGAATCTCAGGCTGCCGAAATCGTAAAACCAGCTCTCGATCCGGACCGTGTCAGGACCGATCTCGCGGTAACCGATCCATTCCTTGTAATCGGGCTCGCCGCAGGCACCTAGCACCTGCAGCTTGGTGTCGCCCTCGGCGACGAGGTGGCTGCCGCAACGCAGCGCGAAGGCGTTTCCCGATTCGAGCAACAAGATGGCAAGCAGCGGGGAGAGGCGAGTCATGTGGTGGAAGAAGCGCACCAGTCACCCTCTTAGAGTCAGGTTCGGCGAGACAATGGTGTTCTCGTCTCGGTCTCGCAAGCGCGCCGAATGCCTGCACGGGGCCCTACCGCGGTTGCTGTTGTCTGCCTTTATCCTTCTGCCGGGGCCGTCGGGGGCGGTGACCGGGACGACAGTCGGTGCCGATCCGACGATCAACGAGCCGTTCCTCGCAGGCGAGTACCAGCGGTGGAAGGGCGTCTTTGAGCGCCCGGGACGCGAGGTCTATGACTTTCGCCATGAGATCCTCGCGACCGTCGCCCCTCAACCAGGTATGGAAGTCGCCGACATCGGCGCTGGAACTGGGCTGTTCACGCGCCTCTTCGCGACGGCGGTGGGGTCCACCGGCCAGGTGTTCGCGGTCGACATTTCGCAGGAGTTGGTGCAGGGCATCGAGCGCGATGCCGCCGAGCGGGGGTTAGGCAATATCGTCGGCGTGGTCAATCGGCCCGGCGACGTCGGGCTGCGACCCGATTCCATCGACATCGCCTTCATCTGCGACACCTACCACCACTTCGAGTACCCCCAGGCGATGATGCGTTCCGTGTACAAGGCCCTGCGGCCCGGGGGGCGTCTGATCTTGATCGACTTCGAGCGCGAACCCGGCGGGAGCTCAGGGTGGGTCCTCTCGCACGTGCGCGCCGGCAAGGAGGTGTTCGCCGAGGAGATCCGCCAGACGGGGTTCGTCCTCGCAAGGGAATCCGATCTCATGCGGCAGAATTACCTGCTGATCTTCCGTAAGCCAGGCAGCGCGAGCAACGATCGACGAGGTGTCCAGATGGCAGAAAACGAAGTGCTCTATGAAGCCGATGACCACGCCTTGCCCTGGCGCCTGATCACCGATGGCGTCATGGGCGGGCTTTCGAGCGGCACGCTCCGCGCCGCGCGCATCGCCGATCGCGCCTGCCTGCGGCTGCGCGGCCAGGTGCGCTTGGACAACAATGGCGGCTTCGTGCAAATGGCGAGCGACCTCAACGGCGGCGCGCCGCTCGACGCCTCTGCCTATCGCGGTCTAGCGATCGATGTACACGGCAACGGCCAGGGCTACAAGCTCCACCTGCGCACCGATGCCACGACCCTTCCCTGGCAGTCTTACCGAGCCGATTTCACTGCCGGCCCGCAATGGGAGCGCCTGCACATTCCCTTCGCTGACTTCCGCCCCCATCGCTTAGACGCGCCGCTCGACACCCGGCGCCTGCGCCGCCTCGGGCTGGTTGCGATCGGGAGCGCCTTCGAGGCCGATCTGTGTCTGGCGCGGCTCGCGCTGTACCGCTAACGCCCGGGTGGCACCGAGGTTCTACCGGCCGAGCCTCCGGCCAATGGAGACGACCGCGAGGACCAGGGCACCGGCGCAGATGCCGATCAGGGCGTTGAGCAGGGCGGTGGTCAGGGGCTCGAGGGCTGGACCGATCCAGGGCGCGGCGGCGCTAGCGTGGGCGAGGGCGTGAATCGCCTCGTGGAGGATCGGCAGGCTGTGGGTCAGGATGCCGCCGCCGACGAGGAACATCGCCGCCGTCCCGACGACGGCGAGAACCCGCATCAGGACGGGGGCGGCGCCAAGCAGGCCTCGCCCGAGGCGCCGCTGCAGCGTGGCGAGGGCCGCTTCGTCCTCGCGCCGGCTCAGGTAGAGGCCGAGGTCGTCGAGCTTGACGATGCCGGCGACCAGACCGTAGACGCCGACGGTCATCAGCAGCCCGATGCCGACGAGTGCCCCGAGCTGCGTGGCCAGCGAGGCTTCGGCTACGACGCCAAGCGTGATGACGATGATCTCGGCGGAAAGGACGAAGTCGGTGCGGATGGCCCCGCGGATCTTCTCCTTCTCCAGCGCGGCGAGATCGCGGTTCGGATCGCGCAGGGCCTCCTTCAGGGCCGCCTCGTGTTGCGCGTCTTCCTCCTGCGAGTGCAGGAACTTATGGGCGAGCTTCTCGACGCCCTCGAAACACAGGTAGGCCCCGCCGAGCATCAACAGTGGGGTGATGGCCCAGGGTGCCCAGACGCTGATCAGGAGTGCCGCCGGGATCAGAATCACCTTGTTCTTGAGCGAGCCGAGGGCGACGCCCCAGACGACCGGCAGCTCCCGCTCGGCGCGGACGCCGACCACCTGTTGTGCATTCAACGCGAGGTCGTCGCCGAGGACGCCGGCGGTCTTGCGTGCCGCCACCTTGGTCATCGCTGAGACGTCGTCGAGGACGGTCGCGATGTCGTCGATCAGGGCGAGCAGGCTGGTCGCGGCCATGGTTTTCTCCTCCGGTCGCGTGGGTCAGGTTCGATTCTAACGGGTGCCGAAGCGGCTGCGCGGCCAGGGGGAACCAAAGCCGGTTGCGCCGATCAGTGTTCATGATAGAGTCAATGCGTTTACTCAAACGAGTTGCGCGGACCACCATCGTCACAGCAGTCCGTTGACCCATGCCGGTGCAACGACGGGCATGAGTTGGTAGCTTTACCGAACGGCATTCATAGCATCAGAGGTCTCGCCACATGGCACGAATCGCTATCCTGGGTGCGGGTATTTCCGGACACACAGCGGCACGTTACCTGAACAAGTGGGTTGGTCAGAATCATCAGGTCGTCGTCGTCTCGCCCAAGCCCAAGTGGAACTGGATCCCGTCGAACGTTTGGGTCGGCGTCGGCGAAATGGACGAGCCAGAGGTCACCTTCGAACTGGGCCCGATTTACGAGAAGATCGGCGTCGAGTTTCATCAGGCCAAGGCCCTGTCGATTCACCCCGAGGGCGGTCCGGACAACGAAACACCCTATGTGACCGTGGAGTACACGGAACCAAGCAAGTCCGGACAGACTGCGACCGTCCCCTTCGACTACCTGATCAACGCCACCGGCCCGAAGCTCAACTTCGGTGCGACACCCGGCCTGGGACCGGACGAAGGCTATACCACCTCGGTCTGTACGCCAGAGCATGCGCTGAACGCCAATGCGCGCCTGCAGGAGACGATCCAGGCGATGAAGGCCGGCGAGAACAAGACGCTGGTCGTTGGCACCGGTCATGGGATGTGCACTTGCCAGGGCGCTGCGTTCGAGTACATCTACAATGTCGATCACACCCTGCGCGAGGCCGGCGTGCGCGACAAGGCACGCATGGTTTGGATCAGCAACGAGTACGAGCTCGGCGATTTCGGGATGGGCGGGGTGCACATCAAGCGCGGCGGCTACGTCCAGAACGGCAAGATCTTCGCCGAGTCGCTCATGGTCGAGCGCGGGATGGAGTGGATCACGCGCGCCCATATCTCCCGCATCGAGCCGGGCAAAATCCACTATGAAATGCTCGACGGGTCGACCGGCGAGCTCGACTTCGACTTCGCGATGCTGATCCCGCCTTTCGCGGGTGTCGGCCTCAGGGCCTTCGACAAGGCCGGGGAGGACATCACCGACCAGGTCTTCGCCCCGAACGGCTTCATGAAGGTGGATGCCGATTACACGCCGCGGCCCTACGAGGACTGGGGCACGGCGGACTGGCCGAAGACCTATCAATCGCCGAAGTACAAGAACATGTTCGCGATCGGGATCGCTTTCGCGCCCCCGCACCCGATTAGCAAGCCGATGAAAAGCCCCGGCGGTACGCCGATCAGCCCGACGCCGCCACGTACCGGCATGCCGTCGGCTGCGATCGGCAAGGCCGTCGCGGCCAGCATCCGCGATCTGCTCAACGGTGCCGACAAGCCGACGCATACGGCCTCGATGGCCGAGATCGGCGCGGCCTGCGTGGCCTCGACGGGGATGCACTTCTTCAAGGGCACGGCCGCGACCATGACCGTCTTCCCGGTCGTGCCGGATTACGACAAATATCCGGACTACGGGCGCGACATGAACCTGACCTTTGGCGAAGTCGGCCTGGCCGGGCACTGGATGAAGTACATCCTGCACCACGTCTTCATCTATCAGGCGAAGCTCCGACCGGGCTGGTCTATCCTGCCCGATTAATGTCTCGGTCTTTACGATGAAATTCGCCTAGCGCGTTCGCTCCCTCGCCCTCCGGGAGAGGGTTGGGGTGAGGGAAGGATCAGGGGCGAGACGACATTTCATCGTCCGGGGTGGCTCGGCTCGCCCCATGATCGTTAGAAGAGTCGCAACAACGCAACGAGCGAGAGCGCAGCATGGCAGCCAAGAATCGCGAGCCCTATCAGCAGGCCTACTATCCTCCGGTCCCGACCGGTTTGACCAAGTACATGCGGACCTCCGTCATTTGGCAGTTCTTCCGCTTTTTCATCATCAACTTCAAGATTTTCAAGCTGTTGGCAAAGGCCGAATAGTCTGACGCGGCTTCACCACGGGTCTGCTCGTGGTGAAGCGATCGGTAGCAGTCTCGTTGCGCCGACGGCCCGCGACGCTCTCACGCCATCAGCAGTCGCAGGCCAACGAGCAGCAGCAGGACGCCGAAGACCCGGCGCAGCAGCGCGACCGGGAGGCGGTGAGCGAGGTGGGCGCCGAGCGGCGCAGCCGGGATGCTCGTTAGCAGGACCATCAGTACCGCCGGCCAATAGATGAAGCCGGTGGCGGCCGCCGGCAGGCCCTCCCGCCCCCAGCCGGTGACGAG
>JGI12048J13642_11132237_pt1 | contig 11255 bp, 9 predicted proteins | sample ElkSlonscriptome_16_FD_13642 | JGI IMG/M metagenome (IMG submission 13642) | reverse complement strand
GAAAATGATGCTATGGCGTAACCCAATGCTAATTCTGCTAAATCAAGACTCAGACCAAGCCGGATGCTTCATGATTGACTCGATGACGCGCACTCCCCGCAACTGGTTCGACAACGGCAAATGTCCTTTAGGAGCCGTGAGATCCCAGACAAATTCATTAGGATAACGCGTCCAGGCATTGCCCGATCGCCAACCAATCTTAGGCCACAGCCGATCCCAGTTTTGCCCAAGGGTGAGCCACAAATCTCGCTGCACCGAGAATCCAAACTTGCCCTCAGAGTAGATATTCCACAGCCTATCGATGATTTTCAACTCAGGAGTCGGAAAATTATTGACTTCAGAGTAGTAAAGCCAACCGCGCTGTGTCGCCGCTGAGCCTGCCAACTCACACATGGTTTTGAGCGTGAGGCGATCGGCTTCTTCAAACTTCTGCTCAGCCAGCAACAGTTGTAGCGGCATGAAGTTAGTTTTGAGCGTCGAGTCAAGAGCTAACAGGCCACTTGGAAACGACTCTGTGAGAAATACCTGGGAGTCTGGAGTATCAAGTCGCAGCAAAATTTGGTACGCCTTACCGTCAAGCCAGGAGGGAGGCTGACCTATGCGCTTGCTCAAAAAATCCATGAGCACGGGAGACGCCGACGCGCCAATAGTTTCCAGTTCCTTAAGTGCTTCGAGCTGCTTCTTTTCGGCCTCTAGACTTAGGCGATCGCGCAAATCACGCAACGTTGTATCAAGATCGTCAAAAGGTTGTTGTGAGGAGATTTCAGGTGGGATAACACTCATATCAATAACTTGTTCAAATCTGCTCATAAACGTTGCTCGTGAGCTACGAGAGTATGTTGGAGCGTCAACGACACACGAATACAGACGCTTTCTTCATCCCATACCGCCTGCCGGGGTACGAGACAAAAAGCGAGGACGTGCCTCCAGGTCGATGAGTAATGACGAGAATCTCATCGGATGACTTGCACTCTTCAATATCGTCTCATGAATCGTCAGCTTATCCGATGTTCCTCATGCCTTCTGCAGAATTCGGCGAACAATGTGGGTGGTTGATAGAGAAATTTCTAGAGGAACCAGACAAACTTTTCCACCGTAAGCAGTGACGGCAGGCACCTCAGGCAGCATATCCATGTGGTAGTCCCCTCCCTTCACATAAATGTCGGGGCGGAGCGCCTGAATCAGGGCGATCGCCGTCGATTCCTCAAACACCACCACAGCATCTACGGGTCGGAGTGCAGCTAGCACCTCTGCTCGATAGACTTCTGGAACAATGGGACGCGGAGGCTGACCAGAAACCGGAGGCTTGATTTGGCGAACCGAGGAATCGCTATTCAGCCCAACGACGAGCGATCGCCCCAAAGTTCGGGCTACGGTGAGATATCGAACATGTCCTGCATGGAGCAGATCAAAGCAGCCGTTGGTCAACACCAGGGGTCGCCAGCAGTCAGGTTCAAGGGCGATCGCTTGCCGCAACTTAGACACATCGTAAATTCTCTGCCCCACCGGGGATTCAACCGACTCAGACTGACTCGACATGCTCAAGCTTTCCGAATAACGATTTGGGCTTCAACCTGAAGAAATAATGAAAGCGATGCATATTTTCATCAAAAATATCGCACATCTTCCCCTTTTCACGGTCTCAACCCCTGCATTACACACGACTTTTTCGATAAATTCAATCTGGGCTATCGAGAGAAAAAAGCCCCATTCAGCAAGAGTTTAATCATCGTTCGTTTCGTGATGTAGCGATACTAAATCGCTTGAGAACTGCTATCTGAGAGGAGGGGCGGGCTGCGCCCGCCCCTCCTCTGACAAATTATTTGAGATTGCTATACATGACTTACATCGTCAGTCTGAGTCAGTCTAATAAACCTGTGAATATGCTTGCGGAACGAAAAACGTCGAGGGATGATTTCGAAACCGTAGACTGTATATGGTTAGATTCGGTTCATCAGCTAGTCCGTCGTCACGTTTGAATGCAGTGTTTCAATCGAAATGGGTCAAGCAGCTCTGGGATCGGGCATCGTCAGTGGGCGATCGCCAACGGCTTTTGTTAGGGCTGATCGTCATTACCGTCATTGGAATGGGGCTACGGTTTTGGCAGCTTGATGCGAAGCCACTGTGGTTGGATGAGGTAATTGGAGCACTGTTTAGTTTAGGACGCACGCTCGACGATGTGCCTCTCGGTCAATACATTCCTCTGACGGTAGTCAATTCTCTATTCACAGTGGAATTGGGCAAGAGTTGTGCAGACATTACCCACGCCGTTGCCACAGATTCTGTGCATCCGCCCGTTTACTTTTGCCTCATGTATCGCTGGATGAGCAGTGTGCCGCTAACCCCTGAGAATTGGGTTTGGTGGCTGCGATCGCTCCCAGCTCTGATCGGAGTGCTTTGCATTCCGCTGGTTTACGGCCTCAATCGACTGGCATTCTCTAGACAATCTGGACTCGCGGCGGCGGCGCTCATGGCTGTATCGCCTTTTGCGGTGTATTTGTCTCAAGAGGCGCGGCACTACACATTACCCATGTTGTTCACGCTCATTGCCCTAATTTGTCTGGTGAAGCTGCAACGCGCAATTGTAAATAACCAACGAATTCATTGGGGCTGGTTGGTAACGTGGGCGATCGCCAACAGCATCGGCATGTATGTCCACTACTTTTACATTCTGGATGTATTGGCACAGGTAGGAGCGCTAATTCTGTGGTTTGGGCTGTCGGGTCGCTGCTTGCCTGGGGCTGTTTCTGGCCTGAAGCGCAATGGTGGGAGGGTGTTGCTGGCTTTGATGGCGATCGCCATCAGCTACGTGCCCTGGTTGCCGACGTTGATCGGGCACTTTTCGCGACCCGAAACCGATTGGCTCAAACCCTACAAACCCGACTGGAGCGATCGCATTGCGCCTCTCTACCAGACTCTTTCGGGATGGCTGTTGATGGTAGTCGCCCTACCCATCGAGGATCAGCCCTGGAGCATCATCGTTCCATCAGCGCTGCTCATGCTAACAGTGGGAGGATGGATATTTTGGTGCGCGATACAGGGATGGCGATCGCTCTGGCAAGCCGCTCCAGCCCAGCGTCCTGCTCTAATGTTGCTGGGGGGCTTTGTGGCGTGTATCTTGATCCAGTTTTTGGGGATCACCTACATTTTGGACAAAGATGTGACTTCTGTTCCCCGCTACAACTTCGTCTACTATCCCGGCATGGTGGCGCTACTGGGAGTAGGATTAGCGACGGGAATTCAGGCAAAATCACAGTCTGGCTCAAGGGGCTGGAGCAGGCGATCGCCTTTAACCGTAACGCTTCTGGCTGGACTGTTGAGCAGCCTTCTGGTGGTTTACGGCATTGTTTTTCAGAAAGGGTATTACCCCGATCGGGTGGCTCAAGATCTCGCATTTGAGAGCGATCGCCCGCTAATCCTAGCCGTCAGCTATGAGTCTCTCCAAGAAGTCGGTCTCGGTCTCAGCTTTGCTCTAGAACTGCAAGACCGCTATGACAAAAACTATGACGGACAAAAAGCCGATATGCCAGAATCACCGGACGATCCCCAAGTGCGGCTCGCCTTTCTCAATCGCTCAGACGGGTTTGGCAATGTGTGGCGATCGCTGGCTCGACTCGACCAAGATTTGCCGTTACCGTTGAATCTGTGGGTCATTGCCTCTCCTGGCATGAAAACCAAAGACTATCCCGACACATTGCGCATTCGCCGCCCTGAGAGACGAGGACGAGTTCCTTGCCCGATCGATCCCGACGGATTCAATCGCATTGGATTTCCCTATCAGCTCTTTCGCTGTCAGTCCAGTCAAGAGTCTCCTTAAACGCACTACCATCCCGATGGTGCATCGGGCTTCTGCATCCACTCAATACAGCGCTGCATGGATTGACGCATCTCCTCACGGCTGGCATGATGGCGGCGTCCGTGTCCGGGCAGCACCCACTCGAAGTCATAGTCCGCTAAGTTTTTCATCGATATGATGAGTTCGTCCCAGGAATACCAGCAGGCTCCGCGAAAGGCATAGAGGTGCTTCAGCTTGTCTGACCAAGCGACGTGATCCCCAGAAAACAAGACGGTGTTTTGGTAGAGCAAAACCGTATGTCCCTTTGTGTGACCCGGAACTGGAATGATGCGGAGATCATCGGCGAAATCAATTGGCTTGGTTCCCGCCAGCCGATGCTCCACGCCTTGAGTCCGAGCAGTGATGTCGTCTTCATGGAGGAGGCGATCGCACCCAAAGCGATCGTGAAATTTCTGGTGGTCAGCTACGTCATCTCGATGAGTCAGATAGAGATACCGAACCCCACCCAGAGCTTCTAACTGATTCACGAGAGGCACTGAAAATCGAGGCGAATCGACCAGCACGTTTCCCTCAGGACGAACGATCAAGTAGCTGGCCGCTCCAAACGAAGTCTCAGCATGGTAGCCGCAGTGGTAGACCGTTTCTGTGATGGGAATGGGGAAACTGGCTTGCACCGTTTTGATATCTTCAGGCTTTTCAACCGTGCCGATAGACGCTGTCGGACAGGAGAGTAGCGCCTGCATCGCTCGAAGATGCTGAGCTTCTGTTTGAGGCTGATGGTACACCACGGATTGATGATCTACACGCTGGAAAACTTCGGGAGCCATCCAGCGGCAAGTATCGCAGTCGATACAAGTGCGATCGACATAAACGTTGCCTGCAACATTTTCAGGGCGACGTTGGGTTAGTTGAGCCATAGGATATTCACCCTCCAGTTCTGAGATGTCTATCTCTCAGAGTCGCTCATGGTTCGCCTGACCCAGAAAGACGGATTTCCTTCACCATAGCGAATCTAAGCAGCATGATGGAGAAACTTGGTGGAGCAGGCATCACAGCAGGACTCAGGCTTCTGTCTTGAAAAACACTGCCCGATAAACAGGCTCTCCCTTCTCAAGGGTCATGTTTTCGCGCTCTGTTGAGACCCCAAGCGGATTGTCGATAAGCCATTGTTCTTGCTGGCGAGTGAACGCAGGATGCTCGGAGAAGCGATCGCACATTTCTCGCTCAACTTCTTCAACATCAGACTGAAGAAACACCATGCTGCCGGGTGCTAAACAAGTTGCCAAGGTCTCGACCAGTTCTGGCTGCACGACTCGGCGCTTTTGGTGACGCTTCTTAAACCAAGGGTCAGGGAACTGGATGCTAACTCGCTGAAGAACGCCCTGGGGCAGGCTTTTCAGCACCGGCAGCAGTGAGACATTGGCATTGCAGAAGAGGAAATGAAGATTGCTTAGATCTTGTTCGTTGCGAAAGGCGATCGCCTGCTCGACCAAAGGGCGTCGAATTTCTAACCCCAAAAAGTTCCACTGGGGTTGCTGAGATGCAATGTCCAGCAAAAACTGACCGCGAGCTGAACCAATATCGAGATGGAGAGGACGCTCGACATCTTTAAATACGTCTGTCCAGTCGGGAACGGGCACTGGAATTTGATATCTGAGACTGAGGGGATTGACATGCTGACGAACACGAACAGGTGGCAACGATACTGCTCCTAACGACATCTTTCTAGCCATCGCAAGGAACACCCGATCGTCCGAAAACCCTTAAGCTGTGAGAGTTTTCTTGAAACAGGTTTCAATTTTCTCTGCGATCGCCATCATCTACAGTCTAAAACTATAGTCTAGAACCGAGCACTACAGAATGAAGCTCTTTGCGGCATCGATAATCTCGTCTCTTTTTCATCAGCATGAATAGAGATTAAGAGCCCTCATCGCAATCCAGCGATACACCTAGAGCAACTATTCGGAAGGTCAGGACAACGCGGCAGGTCGAATTACGACGACTCCATAGGCTTCAGGAGAGAGATAGCGCTGTGCCGCAGTTCGGAGATGGTCAGCATTGATAGTGCGGATGCGCTCAGGATAATCAACCGCAGTGTTCAAGTCTCCTGCAATCGTTTGGTAGTACCCGTAGAGTCCGGCTCGATTGCTCGGCGTTTCGCTGCCGAAGATAAATCGATTGGCCACTAATGTTTGAATGCGGCTAATTTCTTGATCCGTCACGGCGACTCGATGAAGCTGGCGAATATGATTGGCGATCGCCCTTTCAACCTGCTCCAACTTTTCTTCCGGCAGCTGAGCAGAAACGTAGAAGATTCCTTGCTTAGCAAAGGTCATGTTGCTAGCGCTGATGCTGGAGACCAACCGCTTCTCTTCCCGCAGCTCTCGCACGAGTCGAGATGTGCGTCCTTGACCCACGACTGAAGCTAGAATATCGAGGGCGTAGGTTTCGTTCATCTGAACCACGCCTGGGACTCGCCACATCATCACAAGTCGAGCTTGCTGAAGCTTGTCGTCTACATAGTCCTTTCGAATCGTATGCTCAAAAGGCTTCTCTCCCATCTCTTGATATTGGTAGTTCAGTTGAGACGATTCTTCCGTGAGAGATTTAGGAAGAACTGAGACGGTGTCTCTTGCCGCTTTCCGCTGCTGTTCAGACAGCTCAGGTCGAACTTGATTAGACTGAGCACGCTCAAACCCTGCAACCACAGTCTCGATTAACTCTTCGACCGGAAGATTCCCTACTGCAACCGCCGTCATTGAGCTAGGCCGATACCAGGTTGTGTGAAAATCTCGCATCTGCTGAGGAGTGAGGCTTTCGACTACCTCTTGAGTGCCCAAAACATGGCGACGGTAAGGCAATTTCTCAAAGGCCAAATCCATAGAGTGATAAAGCATCCGACGGTTTGGGTTGTCATTTGCCCGACGAATCTCTTCAAGAATGACTGAACGCTCTCGCTCAAAAGCCTCATCGTGAATCGCTGCATTGAGCACAACCTCGATTTGCAACGGTGCCAGATCCGCAAAATCTTTGGGCGCTGTGGTGATGTAGTAGTGAGTATAGTCTTGACTTGTTGCTGCGTTGGTCACAGCTCCCCGCTGCTCAATCAGACGCTCAAACTCACCACTCTTAAGGGAATCAGTCCCTTTGAAGATCATGTGCTCCAAAAAGTGAGCCATGCCATTAATAGAATCAGCTTCGACGGCTGAACCGACATTGAGCCACAGGCTCAAATTCACGGCTTCGGTGGGCATCTGCTCTGCAACAATTGTTAAGCCATTGGGCAACCGTCGCAAAGTAGGTGTGTTGAGGCGAGGAAGAGAGACTGGATCAATCAGTCTTGATGTCATACTCGGTTCCGAAGTGACTTCGCTTTCATCATCTTAATCTTAAACTTTACAAATCTAAAAACGACCGAGAAACCCGAAAAAACTCAGCCTTTTAAAATTGATCTTCAATTACAAACTTCATTGCTCTGGTTGAGATCAAGAGATTTGCATGAATAAATATTACACAACATAACATACAGCTAGCTTTAGCTTACAACTCACACGACCTATAAACATGGGCAGTTTCAGCAGAGAAAAAGCATCGCAGAAGGCAGTCAGACAGCGTAGAATAGGAGAAGAATTGTTACGAAATGTAAATCACTGTTCTCCACAAGCCGTAATTTTGCTGCTGTCACCATCTGCTGACTTCAATCATGTCTGTCAACCCTTCTGACTCAACAATTAAAGACGATTCGAATAACCTTGCTTCTCCGAGCACAGGTCAAGCTGCACCAAAGGAGACTTCACCTGATGTTTTTTTAGAGGGCGATCGCCCAAATGGTTCACGCATCATCATTGTCGGCGCGGGTATTGGGGGACTGACAGCTGCTGCTCTACTGGCTCATCGTGGCTATCAGGTCACTGTGCTCGATCAGGCAATTGTGCCGGGAGGTTGCGCCTCTACCTTTCGACGCCGGGGCTTTACCTTTGATGTCGGTGCCACTCAGGTTGCCGGATTAGAGCCTGGAGGGATTCATCACCAAATTTTTACAGAGCTTGAAATCGATATACCGGAGGCAACCCATTGCGATCCTGCCTGCACGGTATGGCTGCCGGATGAATCGGAGCCAATTTCCGTATGGCGCGATGTCGATGCCTGGCGAGCAGAGCGTCAGCGCCAGTTTCCGGGCAGTGAACCTTTCTGGCAGCTGATCGAACGGCTGTTTGAGGCAAGTTGGGCATTTCAGGAGCGACAGCCCGTACTCCCCCCTCGCAATCCTTGGGATGTGTGGCAGTTGGTGCAGGCGGTGCGGCCGGGAACGCTGCAAACCGTTCCTTACACGTTTTCAACGGTGGGACAAGTTCTGCGTAGCTATGGACTAGATGGCGATCGCCGTCTGAAAACGTTTCTTGACATGCAGCTCAAGCTCTATTCTCAAGTGGATGCAGATGCAACTGCGATGCTTTACGCAGCAACGGCTCTCAGCGTTTCTCAAGAACCACAAGGACTGTTTCACCTCGAAGGCAGCATGCAGGTATTGAGCGATCGCCTAGTTGGGTCGCTGGAGCGTGATGGCGGCAAGCTGTTGATGCGTCATACCGTTGAGCAAATTTTGGTGGATGGCGATCGCACGACAGGCGTTCGGGTACGCAATGCCAAAACAGGAGAGTCCTGGACGGAATCCGCCGATCATGTGATTGCTAACGTGACGGTGCAGAATCTCATGACGCTGCTGGGCGATGCGGCTCCCATAGGCTATCAGCAGCGAGTCGAAAAGCTTCCCTCTGGCTCTGGAGCCTTTGTGGTGTATCTAGGAGTGGAGCGATCTGCTATTCCTGATGACTGTCCGCCTCATCTCCAGTTTCTCTACGACTACGACGGCCCCATTGCCGAAAACAATTCTCTCTTTGTCTCTGTCAGTCGTCCCGGTGACGGACGCGCTCCCGAGGGCTGCGCCACCATCACCGCATCGTCGTTTACAGATGTGGCTCTGTGGCAATACACCTCCGATTACGAAGGACTGAAGCAACGCTATACAGAAGAGGCGATCGCCAAGCTAAACCGATATTTTCAGCTCAATTCAGATACGCTGATTCATGTCGAAGCGGCGACTCCGCGCACCTTCGCTCAATACACCGCCCGCGAGCAAGGCATTGTTGGCGGCGTCGGGCAGCGCCTCTCTACCTTTGGCCCGTTTGGGTTTGCCAATCGCACACCAATCTCAAAGCTCTGGCTGGTCGGTGACAGCACTCACCCCGGCGAAGGCACAGCTGGAGTCAGCTATGCAGCTCAGACCGTCATGCGACAGATCGAAGCAGCCGACGCATAGGATGCTCAGCGAGACAATCTCGTGGACTAGGAGCGTTGCTCGATACAATTAAGATGAGAGCTGGCAATAGAGAACAGTAATGCTTAGGTATAGCTGTAGTCAGCTTATTTTAGGACATGGACGTTTTTGTAGCCGCACGGCGCGCGGCTACAAAAACGTCCTAAGGCTAATAGCTGTAGCTATAACTGAGAAAGAACATGCCTTTTGCAGGGTGTCGTATAACCTTTCAGGCATGGCTACGCTAAAGCGAAGCGCAACGCCAATCAGTAACTTCTTTCTCCCGAATCGCCTTATCAGCCGTTCCTAAAACTTCTCTTAACGACTCTCGACCACACTCTAAGGAAACGTTTCACCCTTGACCCGCGAACAGCAAGCCCGCACGACACAGAAAAAATTTGAAGACATCGTCAAACAGAGTGACCTGGTCAACCAGACCGTGTATGACTCTGACACGATGGATGAATTGGGGCGCGTCGAAGTGCTGTGGATGTTTCCTCAAGTCAATCGAGTGCTAGGGTTTGTCTGTCGATCTGGCTTGTTGGGCAGACAGAAGACCGCATTTAAGCTATCTCAGCTCGTTGCCGTCGGGCAAAACAGCATTCTGGTCGATGGCGACGGCGAACCAACAGTCGCAGACAAGGTTCAGAAACTGGAGTCGCTGGTGCATCGAGAGGTGTGGAGCGATGCAGGCGAACCTGTTGGATACATCACCGACTGCCTGTTCAACTACCGTTCTGGAGTCATCGTGCGGTATTTGATGGCAAAAAGACGATTCAATACGTTTACTGACGACATTTACTTTCTACCCCCCAAGGCGATCAAGAGTTTTGGCTCTCAGCGAGTCTTGGTTGATCAGAACGTTGTGCCGACGCTGAAGCCTTATCGGCACGGCCTCAAGTCAAAACTGGCTCTAGCGAGAGAGACGGTGCAAACCGAATACATCGATGAGTGGAAAGCTGAACTTCAAACTCTGGTCCAGCAGGTGCAGACTTTTTCCCAAGGGGCACTGCAAAAAGTTGAACGGTTGAGCGATCGCCTGCGTCAGGAAACACGTACTTTTGTCGAACAGGCAAAGTCATCTGTCGAACAAGCAAAATCATCCGGCCAAACCTGGGCAGAACAGCTTCGCACTGAAAGTCAGAACTTAGGGCAAACGTTTTCAGAGTCGTTTCAAGAGTTCACCACTCGCACAGAGACAGAGCGATCGCACGCCTCTGATGAGGAGTTGGATGATCAGGTCATCTCAGAATCAGCGGTATCCAGAGATGTCGATTTGGCTTGGGACGACCAATGGGAAGAGGACTTGGATGATCTCGACGAGCTAGACGACTGGGACGATGACAGTAGCAGTTCCAATACAAAAGCTGATTCCTCTCAAAACAGTTCGGTTCAAGATCGTTCGCCATTTCCATCCGATCGGCCTCAGCCTCAGTCAGAGACCCGTTCAGACGATAGGCCAAACTCCTCGATTTCAACACCGACTCCTGATTCAAGTGCCGCTTCTGTCACCGATACAACCGATACGACCCCGGTTGATGTCCAAGCGAGTTCTGGCTCATGGCAAGTGGGTGACGATCCTTGGGATGATCTCTGGGAGGATGAGCCAGCGTCACATGAGGCAGAGGCATCGCCTCCTCCTAATCACTTCTCGACTGTTTCCAAATCAACCGTTCCTGAACCCGATGCATCCGCTTCAGACTCTGAAATTGAGCCCGAGACCGTTTCCTCTGAGGATGCATCACATCCGAATTCAACGCCTCCAGCATCTGAAGGGAATCGCTCCATTGACGACGATCCGTGGGTTTAGCATAAGAGCTTCAAAAACTGAGATTCCAGAAGCTACAGACCCAAGAGCCTAAACAAACCTGTCACTGGCAACAGCACTCGCCCGATTGCATCTGTGACTCGAACAAAGCGCGATCGCTCGACAATCACGGTGTCGTTAGGCCGCAGCGGTGGATTCGTCACGGGATTAATATCGTCTTCCAACTCGACCTCAAACGTTTCGCGAGAGACCGTTCCATTGGCGTTGAGACGGATCAGTTCTACCTTGCGGCGACGCGCTTCCTCATCAAAACCTCCCGCCGCAATCAAAGCCTCGTTTAACGGAGCGTTGGGCATCACTTCCACCTCTCCAGG
>JGI12048J13642_10620012_pt1 | contig 11260 bp, 9 predicted proteins | sample ElkSlonscriptome_16_FD_13642 | JGI IMG/M metagenome (IMG submission 13642) | reverse complement strand
GCTCTCCGCTCACCAGGTTCAGGCGGCTCACGAAGTGGTTGTAGGCGATGACGGCGGGGATGGCCACGGCCAGCCCGGCCACGGTGGTGACCAACGCTTCCGCAACTCCGGGAGCCACCGCCCCGATGTTGGTGGAGCCGGCGGCGGTGATGCCCAGGAAGGCGTTCATGACCCCGATGACGGTGCCCATGAGCCCCAGAAGGGGGCTGATGGATCCGATGACGGCGAGCCAGGTCAGCCCGTGGGCGAGCTCGTCCCGCTCCTCCGCTTCTTCCTTTTCCAGCACCAGGCGGAGGGCCTCGAGCTGGGTCAGGGAGAGCCCCCGCTCGGTGGGTGTGTCGTCCCGCAGGGCGCCGGGGCGGAGCTCACTGAAGAAGTTCACGCCCTGCCGGAACACCCGGCCATAGGGCGAGTCGGGGAGGGCGAGGATCGCCTTGTAGGCATCCTCCAGCCGCTGGGCCCGCTCCATCTGCTCCAGGAAGCGGTCCCCCTGGAGGCGAACCTCACGGAACTGCCGCCACTTGTGGAAGATCAGCCACCACGAGGCGACGCTGAAGGCCAGCAGGATCAGGAGGACGAGCTGGGTGGGAAGCGTCCCCCCCACGATCATCTGGAACGCCGACTGGGGCGCGCCGTCCACCTGGAGTACGGCCAGGACGGCCGGAAGGCTCACGCCTCCTCCTCGGCCCCGGTGCTGGAGCGGCTGGGCACCTCCCCTCCCCCGATGGTCCCGCCCTGATCGGCGATGTGCTGGTAGGTCTCCCGGAGGCCCTCCTCCAGGCTGAAGCGTGGCGCCCACCCCTGGGCGCGGAGACGCGTGGTGTCGAGCGTGCTGTGCCGTAGCTCTCCAGGTCGCTCGCCGCGGTATTCCCGGCCGGGCCGGCACCCGGCGATGGACTCCAGCGCGTCGGCCAGGCGATTCACGCTCGTGCCGACGCCGGTGCCCACGTTGTAGGCCACCCGGTCCAACCCCGTGGCGTCGTCGTCTCCGTCCTCGTCCTGCAGGAGGTCCGAGGCCAGGAGGTTGGCGGAGACGATGTCCCGGACGAAGACGTAGTCTCGGGTCTGCTCGCCGTCCCCGAAGATCGTCAGGGATTCGTCGTGGAGGAGCCGGTTGGAGAAGATGGCCACCACGCCGGCCTCCCCGTGGGGGTCCTGACGAGGCCCGTAGACGTTGGAGTAGCGCAGCGCCACGTACTCCAGGCCCCGCACCATCCGGTAGTAGTTCAGATAGAGCTCGCCGGTGAGCTTGGTGACGCCGTAGGGCGACAGCGGGAGCTTCGGCGCGGATTCGGGCGTTGGGACCTCTTCAGGCTCCCCGTAGACGACTCCCCCGCTGCTCACGAAGACCAGGCGTCGCGTCCCCACCTCAAGTGCCCCCTCACAGATGTTGAGTAGACCCAACAGGTTGATGGAGGCGTCCTTCCGCGGATCGTTCACCGATACACGGACGTCGATCTGCGCTGCGTGGTGGTTCACCAGGTCGAACCGCACCTCCCGGAAGAGGTTCCGGAGCTCGTCGTCCCGCACGTCCATCTCGACGAACTCGGCGTCGTCCGGGACGTTGGAGCGGCGACCGGACGAGAGATCGTCCACCACCCACACCTCGTCGCCGCGGTCCAGATAGGCGTCGGCCAGGTGGCTTCCGATGAACCCGGCACCGCCGGTGACCAGGACCCTACGTTTCTCTGCCGCCATGTCGCTCGCCTGAGGGGGTTGGAGTCGGGCGCTTCGGCCCGACCTGGGTGCCAGAATCGTGCCGCCTCAACGAAAAACCGCTCTCCCGCCGATCCGGCGGTGAGAGCGGCCGAAGAATCCGGAGACCGGACTCCTCAGGGCATCCTGCGGGCCAACTGCACCACGATGCCCTGCTCGAAGACAGCGTCGTCCATCTCCATGATGCGCGCCGAAGCCATACCGGGCCGCACGCCCACCACCTGGAGTCGACCCTCCACCACATTCGAGCCCGCCAGAGGATTTAGGTATTCGAATTCATCACCGATGGCAATGCCCTGCTCCGACCCCAGGTCGAGGAAGGCCACGCTGCCCACGTCCTGGACCTCGTTGAAGCCCGCGAAGCCCATGATCATGGCACGCGGCCCGTCCAGGACGGCCTCGGGGTAGACGCCCTCCTCCACCCCGTACTCCGGCAGGGGACCCACCCGGTCCCCGAAGCCGATGCGGGCATACTCCTGCGTCACGACCGCGACACCGACCCCCGCGTCCACGTCGGTGACCGACAGGAGTCCGGTAGGCTCGACGACCTGTCCGACGCCTTCCAGGGGATGGGTGACCCGGTAGGTGCGGAGGGTGGATCCGACCGGCGGTGGAGGCCCGTCGAAGCTGAAGCGAACCCGGTCGTAGGAGCGGGGCGTCTCTGACCGGTTGTTGGTGCCGGCGAAGCTCTCCAGGGTGCCGAGCGCCGACGGGTCGAGCCCGGCCTCGATGAGCCAGGGCGCCGAGAGGGCCATGTCCCGAGACACGACGCGGTAGTCCAGGTCGGCGTTGCTCAGTACGCCCCCGGCTTGGGAGGTGTCCCGATAGAACAGCGTCCGCCCCTCGGTGATGGGCCCGGCTTCCCCGGCGGGCCCCGCCGCGCTCTCCACCGAGACGTCCACCTCGGCCAGGCGCTCCCCGGAGGCTCCGGGGGGAGCCGATGGTGGCATGGCCCCACCCGGTCCCGGGATCACCAACTCCTGGCCGGGGAGGATGAGGTTGGGATCCGTGACGCGCACCTGGTTCGCCTGCCAGATCCGACGCCAATCGAAGGGGTCGGAATAGTACCGCTCCGCCAGCTCCCAGAGGGTGTCACCGTCCACCACGGTGTGGGTGGGCATCTGCTGGGAAGCAGCGAACGAGGGTACCATGAGGACGGCGAGAATCGCCGCGGCCGACCGAACCATCCGGGCTCCTTCGGCAGGAAGGACGGGGCCGTTCGCCCCTTGGTGCGTGGAAGCGAAAGGTACCGGAGCCTTCTTGACCGGGTCAACGGAGTTTCTACGACTGACTTCAAATGTTTACCGCGTCGGGGTCTCGGCACAACTCCCCAGGACGCCCCCGGGCTCTCTCGATCCGTCACCCAGGGAGACGTACCGTCCGTCTCCCACCACCACATGGTCCAGCACGGGAATGCCCAACGCCTGTCCGGCTTCGGCGAGCTGCCGGGTGACGGCCCGGTCTTCCGGAGAGGGGGTGGGATCTCCCGAGGGGTGGTTGTGCACCAGGATCACTCCTGCGGCTCCTTCCACCACGGCCGCCCGGAAGACCTCCCGGGGGTGGATGAGCGAGGCGTCCAGGATCCCCCGGGTCACCGGCACCGTGCGGAGCACGCGGTGACGCGTGTTCAGAAGGAGCGCATGGAACTCCTCCTGCGGCAGGTCCCGCAAGCGAGGTCCCAGGCGCCGGAAGACGTCCGCCGGACCCCGAATCACCGCGTCCCCTCCCTCCCGCTCCTCCGCCGACGCCCTCCGGCCGAGCTCCAACGCCGCCAGGATCCGCGCCGCCGTCGCCCGTCCCACCCCGTCCACCCCCTCGAGCCTCCCGGGCTCCAGGGCGGCCAGGCGCCGAAGGGAGCCCTCCGTCCATGCCACCACCCGGTCCGCCACGTCCAGCGCGGACCCCCCTGCCCCGCCGCTCCCCACCAGGAGCGCCAGGAGCTCCCGCACCGCCAGGTGCCGGGCTCCCACCGCCCGGAGACGCTCCCGTGGGCGGTCCCGGGAGGCGCAGGAACGGAGGGAGATCGAGGAACGAGGTGAGGTGGGCACCGCACAGGATGGCGCACGGGGCTGGGCGGAGGGATGGCTGGCTGGGCCGCCCGTTGGCGGTGGGGCCGCCCTCCATCCTAGTTGGCCACCCTCCTCTCCCACCGGACCCAGCTCCATGCCTCCCCATCTCTGGCCCGCCGACTTCCCACGCATCCCCCTGGCCGAATGGGTGGACCAGCCGGTGGAGGCACTGGCCCTCAACTACGACACGGTCGAGAACCACGGCTGGTACGCGAACCTCGACCACACCGTGGACCAGGTGGCCCACTTCGTCCGTCCCGGCGACCTTCTCGTGGACTACTCGGGTGGGACCGGCATCCTGGCCAAACGCCTCCTGGACCGCCTGCAGCGGCGTCGCGCAGGCATCCTCATCGTGGACTCCTCCCCGAAGTTCCTCCGCCTGGCTCTGGAGAAGTTCAGGGACGAATCGAGGATGGCCTTCCGGCGAATCCGCTGGCTCCGGGACGAGCGACGGCTCGAGCGTCTGGACGAAGTGGTGGGGGAGGCTCTCATGGAGCGGGGCGTCGATGCCATCCTCTCCACCAATGCCATCCACCTGTACCACGACCTGGAGGAGACCCTGGCGTCGTGGCACCGCCTCATCCGGACCTCGGGACGGGTCTTCGTCCAGTCCGGGAACATCCGGAATCCGGAGATGCCCGACGACGAATGGATCATCGACGAGACGGTGGGCGTCATCCACGAAGCGGCCCGGGAGAAGGTGCGCCGGGACGAGCGCTTCGCCGCCTACCGCGACTGGCTGGACGACACGGAGCACATGGAGGCTCACGATCGCCTCCGGGACCGGTACTCCCTCCCGGTGCGCCCGCTGGAGCACTACCTCGGCCTGCTCCGGGACCAGGGCTTCGACATCCTCTCCGTGGAGCGACGTCGGATCCCGGCACGGGTGGACGAGTGGTACGAATTCCTCAGCGTCTACCACGAGGGGGTGCTCGGGTGGATGGGCGGCGCCGAGAAGGTGACCGGCACGGCCCCCTCGGAGGAGGTGGTGGACGACCGACTCACCCTCATGCGGGAGGCGATGGAGGAGGTGTTCGGTGGCGCCTTCGAGTTCGGCGCCTCCTGGACCTACATCACCTGCGAGGTGTCGCCGGGCGACTGAGGAGCGGGCCGCTCGCCCACTCCCCCTCCGTCAGGCTCGGCCGTACCGATCCTCCAGCCGTACCACGTCGTCCAGGTGGTTCGTGCTGGCCTCCAGGATGTCCACGTCCGTCCGCGCGATCATGCGGTGCACGGTGCCGGGAACGAGGCGGTATCGTTGGCCCGCCTTCATCTCGTGGTCCACCAGCTCCTCGACGGACGGCCCTGCCTGGAACGTCATCTCCCCCGAGAGGAGGTAGATGGTCTCGTCCTTCTCCTCGTGGTACTGGAGGGAGAGGGCGTGTCCGGCCTCCACATGGAGGATCTTGCCCACGTAGTGGGTCGTCTCGGCCCAGATGAGCTCGTAGCCCCAGGGTTTTTCGACGCGGCGGGGGGTTTCCAGCATGGGTGGGGTGGGGTCGAGGGGGAGGGTGCGGCGGACGGGTCGAAGGTAACCCGGCGCCGCGATGGACGTCAGTCGGTGGAGTCGGGGGGCATCCAAGCCTCGTCGAGCTCCACCCCTACGGAGGCCAGGTAGGCCCGGGGCCGCATGTCTTCCGGGGCATCGACGGCGCAGCGCTTCCACGCCTCGATGGCGGATTCCTTCTCGCCCAGCCGCTGGAGCGCCACCCCCAGCATGACCCGGGCGTCGGCCATGAAGGGCCGGGCCTCGAGGACCGTCTCGAGCTCGGTGCGGGCCTGCTCTACCTCGCCCACCTCCATCAGGGCGCCGGCGTAGCGGGTCCGGATGTCCTGGAAACGCGGGCGGATGTCCAGCGCCTCGCGGTAGTGCTCCACGGCCTTCCTGGGCTCATCGGCCCGCATGTAGAGGACCCCCAGGCGCGACAGTCCGTCGGCCAGCTCGTTGCCCAACGCCGAGGGATAGCGCGTGGAGTCGCGGGTGTCGATCTCCCCGGCCCTGCGGAGGGCGACCTTCGCCTCGTCGTGGCGCCCCAGCTCGTTGAGGATGATGCCGCGGTTCAGGTGGGCCTCGGCGTATCCCTCGTTGAGCTCCAGCGCGTGGTCGAAGTGCTTCAGAGCCTCTTCGGGCTCGCTCATCATGGCCAGGCAGAGCCCGGCCTTGTTGTGGATGTCCGCGAAGTTGGGATGTTCGGCCAGGACGCTCCGGAAGGATTCCAGGGCCTCTTCGAAGTGCTCGCGTTCCCAGGCGGCGACTCCGTCTTCGATGGTCTGGCGGACTTCGACAGGTGAGGACATGACTTCAACCTAGGCGTGCGATCGTGCGTCGTCCACGTGGGTCCGGAACCAGGCGTAGGTCCGTTCGATCCCGTCCCGCAGGTCGATGCTCGGAGTCCATCCCAACTCCTGGAGCCGGGTGGTGTCCAGCAGCTTCCGTGGCGTCCCGTCGGGCTTCTCGCGATCCAGCGTGATGGACACGTCCACGTCCACGACCTCCCGGATGAGCTCGGCCAGCTCCCGGATGGCGATGTCCTCCCCGACACCGACGTTCACGATGTCCGGGCGGTCCCAACGATCCATGAGGAAGACGCACGCGTCGGCCAGGTCGTCCACATGGAGGAATTCGCGTCGCGGGGTCCCGGTGCCCCAGAGCACGACCTCTCGGTGCCCATGGACCTTGGCCTCGTGGAACTTCCGCAGGAGGGCCGGCAGCACGTGACTCGTCTCCAGATCGAAGTTGTCCCCGGGGCCGTAGAGGTTGGTGGGCATGGCGCTGATGAACCGGCACCCGTACTGCCGCCAGTAGGCGCGGCACATCTCCACGCCGGCGATCTTGGCTACGGCGTAGGCCTGGTTGGTGGGCTCCAGGGGACCGGTCAGAAGCGCATCCTCGGCCATGGGCTGGGCCGCGTGCTTCGGGTAGATGCAGGACGAGCCCAGGAAGAGGAGCTTCTCCACCCCGTGGCGCCGGGCGGCATCCAGAACGTGGAGCTGAATCGCCAGATTCTCGCGAATGAAATCCCCCGGGTATTCGTCATTGGCCTGGATCCCCCCGACCTTGGCCGCGGCCAGGTAGACCCGCGCAGGACGCTCCTCCGCGAAGAAGGCGTCCACGGAGATGGGGTCGGTCAGGTCCAGCTCCGTTCGGGTGCGCACCACGGGCTCGACGCCCGACCCCTCGAGACGCCGCACCAGAGCCGAGCCCACCAGACCCCGGTGACCGGCGACGTAGACCGGGCCCCGGCTCCTTGCCGTGCTCACAGGCTCGCCAGGCCCCGGGGCGCCACGTCGTGACCGCCCTCCACCAGCGTCCGCTCCTGCCGCGCCAGCTCCAGGTCCGCCTGCACCATCATCTCCACCAGCTCCTCGAAGCTCACCGTGGGTGCCCACCCCAGCGCCTCGCGAGCCTTGGACGCGTCGCCCTCCAGGTGGTCCACCTCCGAGGGCCGGAGGTAGCGCTCGTCGAAGTCCACGAACTCCTCCCAATCCATGTCCACGCAGCCGAACGCGGCATCGAGGAAGTCGCGGATGGAGTGACTTCGCCCGGTGGCGAGCACGAAGTCGGTGGGTTCGTGGTGCTGGAGCATCCGCCACATCCCTTCCACGTAGTCTCCGGCGAAGCCCCAGTCGCGGCGGGCCTCGATGTTGCCCAGGAACATCTTCTTCTGCAGGCCCACCTTCATGCGCCCGACGGCCCGCGTGATCTTCCGCGTCACGAAGGTCTCGCCTCGGCGGGGCGACTCGTGGTTGAAGAGGATCCCGTTGACCACGTGGAGCCCGTAGGCCTCGCGGTAGTTCACCGCATACCAGTGAGCCGCCAGCTTGCTCACCGCGTAGGGCGATCGGGGATGGAAGGGCGTCGTCTCGGACTGCGGAGGTGGCGAGGAGCCGAACATCTCGGAGGTGCCCGCGTTGTAGATCCGGACCTCGTGACCCTGCTCCGCTACGTCCCGGACCGCGTCCAGCAATCGGAGGGTCCCCAGCGCGTCGACGTCGGCGGTATAGATGGGCTCGTCGAAGGAGACCCGGACATGGGACTGGGCCGCCAGATGGTAGATCTCGTCCGGGCGGGTCTTGTCGATGATCCGCCTCAGCACCGTGGCATCGGTGAGCTCTCCGTAGTGCAACACCAGCCGCACGTCCTCCTCGTGGCGGTCCTGGTAGAGGTGGTCGATCCGTTCCGTGTTGAAGGACGAGGCCCGGCGGATGACGCCATGGACCATGTAGCCCTTCTCGAGGAGGAGCTCCGCCAGGTACGAGCCATCCTGGCCGGTGATGCCGGTGATGAGGGCGGTCTTCATGAGCAGCACATTCGGGGGACTGGAGACGCCCCGTAGACTAGTGTGCTCCGCGCTGATAGAGAACCGCCGGCACCGTCATGAACATGATCCAGAGGTCGCGGAGGAGCGACCAGTTCCGGACGTACTCAAGATCGAGGATGGCTCGCTCGGGGAACGTCACGCGACTCCGACCGGTGATCTGCCAGAGGCCGGTCATGCCGGGCTTCACCGACAGGAGGGCCGGGATCTTCCCCGAGTAGTTCTCCAACTCCGGACCCACCAGCGGCCGAGGCCCCACCAGGGACATGTCCCCGCGTAGGACATTGAGGAGCTGGGGAAGCTCATCGAGGCTGGTCTTCCGCAGGAACCGTCCCGCCCCTGTGATCCGCGGGTCCAGGTCGGGGGGAAGCTTGCAGTCGTTCTGGAGGAAGAGGTCGTAGAGCTCGGGATCGGCACGGAGGACCTCTTCGGCATCCGCACGCATGCTCCGGAACTTGAGCATGGGGAAGTGGCGTCCGCGGAAGCCCGGGCGCGACTGGCTGAAGAGGACCGGTCCGGGCGAGTCCGCACGAATCCACAGGGCGATGGCCAGCAGGAGCGGGCTGATCAGGATGAGGATCAACAGGGATGCAACGATGTCCAGCAGACGCTTGAGCACGATCTGAGACGCCCGGAGCCCCGGAGTCGTGAGCTCGAGGAGCGGCTTCCCCTCGATCCGCACCGGCCGGGAGTCGATGCCCACCAGCTCACGAGCGCGAGGCGCGCAGATGAGTCGGCATCCATGCGTCAGCGCGAAGTCGGTGACATCACCGAAGCTGGCGGGGGGAAGGCTCCCCGACACCAGGATCGTATCGACGCCTCCCTCCAACCAGGATTCCATGGCCGCCAGATCCTCGGGGAGGTCCTCTTCCCGCAGCGTCGCAACCAGCGGGAACTCGGGGCCCAGGTCCATGTCCCCATCCCCGTCGCTCCCCCGAACCTCGAGCACCGGATGTCGGAACTGCGCCATCGGGACGGTCTCACGCAACGTCCGGACGATCGCTCGAGCGACCACCAGACCACCTCCGACCAGGAGCCAGATGACGAGGGCCCGGGCCACGACGAGGTCCGCGGAGCCATGCCAGACATCGCTGTAGAAGGCCAGGACTACGCCGAAACCGACCCCGGTCAGTGTCCGAACAGGGTCTCTCCAGGGATCGCCTCGCCGATACCCCCCGACGAGCATCATCCCCACCACCAGCGCCACCGCCAACTGCGTCCCCGAGACCGCGTTCGGGGGGAGCGTCGAAAAGACCATGTCCATCGCGGCCATCCCGAAACGTCCATCGCGGGCGAGCTGCACCAGCCACCAACCGAGGAGGACCACCAACAGGTCGGCAGCCAGGAGGCAGGCCAGACGAATGCCTCCGCGCACGAAGTGCGACCGGAAGTTTGCCGGACCCACAGGGCGTAGCGAGGACGCTTGCGCCCCCCCAGCCGACGTCGGGAGGGAATCGAGATACGACGGCATTCGGACCTTCAGGCGCGGATGACCATGCAGTGGGAACAGCCGGGGGGCCGGTATCTCTGGACCACGCAAGATGCATACCCCACCGGCTCCGGGGCAACGGGCGGTCGAGGTCCTAGCTCCAGCCCAGATCCTGGTCGTCGAAGTGCTCGCGACGCTCCACGTCGAGCACACCCTTCACCCGGCTGATGGAGCGGCGGACCTTCTCGAGGTGGGACAGGTCCCGGACCTCCACCACGAATTCCCCCGTCATTCCGCCCTCGGTGGACCGCATGTCGGCGTGCTGGATGTCGGTGCCGGTGGCGCTGATGGCCTTGGCGACGTCGCTGAGGAGGCCTCGCCGGTCCGTCCCGTTCATGAAGAGGCGCACGAAGAAACGGTCGTTCTTCTCGGCGGCCCACTCGATCTCGACCCGGCGCTCCGGATCCTGGGAAAGGGCCAGGACGTTGGGGCAGTCCTTGCGGTGGATGCTCACCCCGCGCCCCCGGGTGACGTAGCCGATGACGTCGTCGCCGGGCACGGGCTGGCAGCACTTGGAGTACCGCACCATGAGGTTGTCCATCCCCTGGATCCGCACGCCTTTGGGGCTGAGCCGAAGCTTCTGCGCCAGCTTCTCCAGGGCGGAGGGTCCGCGCTCGGCAGCCTCCTGGGGATCGTGGTCGGGGTAGAGCCCCTTGATGACCGTGGTGGCGCCCAGGTCCCCCCGGCCCAACGCCACCACCACGTCCTCGAAGTCGGAGTAGCTGAGGGCGCGGGCCGCGTCCTGCCGGATCTGCGGGTCGTCGGGCCAGCTCCGTCGGGCCTGCTTGAGTTCCCGCTCCAGGAACTCCCGCCCCAGTTCGTAGGCGGAGTCGAACTCCTCCTTCCGGATCCAGTGACGGATGCGCTGGCGGGCCCGCGAGGTCTTCACGAAGGCCAACCAATCCCGGTTCGGCTTCTGCTTGGGGTTGGTGATGACCTCCACCGTCTCGCCGTTCTTCAGCTCCCGTGAGAGCGGGGCGATCCGGCCGTTGACCTTGGCGCCGGCGCAATGCAGCCCGATCTCGGTGTGGACGCTGAAGGCGAAGTCGATGGGGGTGGCACCCTGGGGAAGGGCCTTCACATCCCCCTGGGGCGTGAAGACGAAGATCTCGCCCTGGAAGAGGTCCATGCGCAGGAACTCCATGAACTCCTCGGGCTCCCGCGTATCCTGCTGCCACTCGATGACCTGGCGGAACCAGGTGAGGGCCTCGTCCACCTCATCGCCCTTCCCCGACTCCTCGCCCTCCTTGTAGCGCCAGTGGGCAGCGATGCCGAACTCGGCGGTGCGGTGCATCTCCCGGGTCCGGATCTGGATCTCGTAGCGGCGCCCCCCGGGTCCGAAGACCGTGGTATGGAGGCTCCGGTACATGTTGCTCTTGGGGGTGGCGATGTAGTCGTGGAAGCGCTCCGGAAGAGGCGTCCACTTGCTGTGGATGATGCCCAGCGCGGCGTAGCAGTCCTGGACCGAATCGGTGAGGACGCGCATGGCCATGAGGTCGTAGATCTCCTCGTAGGGCTTGTTGCGCTTCACCATCTTCCGATGGATGGACCAGAGGTGCTTGGGCCGACCCATGACCTCGGCATCGAGGTCCGCATCCTCCAACGCCTCCTCCAGGGGTCGCTGCATCTCCAGGATCTGGCGCTCCCGCTCCTTGCGACGGGACCGG
>JGI12048J13642_10221944_pt1 | contig 11261 bp, 10 predicted proteins | sample ElkSlonscriptome_16_FD_13642 | JGI IMG/M metagenome (IMG submission 13642) | reverse complement strand
TAATAATTGAGACTAAGGCAACGAAAAGACTAAGGCAACGAAAAGACTAAGGCAACCATTGAGATAAAGGTGACCATTGAGATAAAGGTGACCTACGAGACGAACGGCGCAATCCTAAGCGCAACTCACCGCCAACACATACGCTGCTGATGGTTCAACCGTCATAATCAAACATGACACTGGCGCAGCGAACGCGATTTGTTTTTGTGAGAACGGGGTTTTTTTGTGAGTGATTCGATTTTTGTGTCTGGCACAGGCACGGTTCAGATCAGCCAAGCGGCAATCAACGCCCGCATCAAAGAACTTGGTGCCCAGATTCACGCTGATTATCAAGACAATCCACCGCACCTTATTTGCGTTCTAAACGGCGCGTTTATCTTTATGGCAGACTTGGTGCGCGCCATCGACCTGCCGCTTTCGACCGATTTTTTGTCGGTATCTAGTTACGGTTCACGCACCGAAACCAGTGGTGAAGTGCGGCTCGTTAAAGACCTCGAGCAATCCCTCAAAAACAAACACGTCATTGTCGTCGAAGACATTATCGACACAGGTCTAACCATGCAGTATCTGCTGAGTTACCTGCAAGGGCGTGCGCCTTTGTCGGTGCGCATTGCGTCGCTGCTTTCTAAACCCTCACGGCGACAAGTGGAGGTCAATATCGACTACTTAGGTTTTGAAATCGAAGACGCGTTTGTCTATGGTTACGGGCTAGATGTCGATCATCGCTATCGCAATTTACCGTTTATCACTAGCCACCGCCTCGAAGTTGATGAGGGAGCGGGCGCATGAAGCGGGTGTTGATGGGGTTGCTGTTGGCAGTACTCCTTACGCTGGTAGGCGCAGAACCCCTTAGCAATGTCCTGCGCCGCCCGCCGACAGTACGCTGGCAAGCCCCCGCTGAAGTGGCCGCCGGACTGCCATTTACAGTGATGCTCGAGGCTGATCAAAACGTGCACTACGCGGTGCGCTACGCAGGCCAAGAACAACAGCAAGAAGGCCGTGATGCAGCACTTTCTTTTGTGGCGGAAGTGGGGCAACAGCGGGTAGATATTATCGTTACTGACGCTCGAGCACAACGCCACCAGATGTCTACACCTACCTACGGGTTGCCGCAAGTCGTGCCACTACTGCAAGCTCCCCGTGAGGTAGTTCCCGGGCAAGCGTTTATGGCTCGAGTGCAAGTGCCGCCAGCACTCGTAGCGGCAGCGGATGTGGCCGTCAGTGTATCGCTCGAGGGTGAGCGGCAAATTTTACCCCTTTACGACGTCGCAAATGACCCTGCTTGGGCAAACCATGTGGACGCTAGAGCGAGTTTGGTTGCTTTGGGCAGTGTGCCTTTAGGAACGCCCCCTAGCGAGGTGACCCTTGACATCACCGTGCGCGATAGTTTTGGACGGCAGACAGTGCGCCGTCATTTGCTCACGGTGCTACCTGATGAACGCCCGTTAGAAACCCTTGATATTCCAGCTGAACTTTTACCGCAAGCCAGTAGCGACAACCGTGCGCTTGAAGAAGCCGCTTTGCGTGAGGTATCAATCTCAAATAGCCCCACACCCTTGTGGCAAACCCCGTTCATCCTACCTACCGAAGGCGAACCCACCAGCCTTTTTGGTGATTGGCGGCGCTACAGCAGTGAAGACGCGCCCCGCTATCATACAGGTCATGATATTGCTGCTTTGCTCGGGACGCCCGTGCTAGCTGCCAATGATGGGGTGGTGGTGCTAGCCGGGGACTTTCCCATTCGTGGTGGCTTGGTGGTGATTGATCATGGGGCGAATGTTTTTAGTCATTACGCTCACCTCGAGGGCTTCGACGTGCGTGCAGGTGATACGGTCAGTCAAGGCGCTGTGATTGGTCGGGTGGGGTCAACGGGGATGTCTACTGGCCCACACTTGCACTGGGAAATGCGCATTGGTAACCAGCCCACAGCACCGCTCGAGTGGGTTGGGGAGATGCTTCCCCCTAGTCAAACCCAAGCGCTTGCCAGTAACTAACCCTTTTACTACCAACCGTTTTACTACCAACCGTTGTACTACCAACCGTTGTACTACCAACCGTTGTACTACCAACCGTTAACGAACGGACGCCCACACACCCGCACCCGTGAATTGCGTAGACTGCCCTATGGCTGAATCGTTGTTTAACTTTCTCAATCTGGTGCCCCTTCCGGTCTGGTTTAGCATGATGTTTTTCCCTCGTTCACGCTTCACCCAGCGGATGGTGATGTCTTATTGGTTGTATATTGCCCTTGGTGCTGTGTACACCCTGACGCTCCTTTACAGCATTACCCAAGGGGGCGGGTTTGATCCTTCGTTTGATGGACTGCGCACAGGGTTTGCAAGCGAATGGGGTTTTGTTACGGGCTGGACGCACTATTTGGTGCTAGATCTATTTGTGGGAGTGTGGATTTTTCGCGATGCCAAGTACTGGGGCATTCGCACGATGTGGTACTTGCTCGTGACCTTGTTTGCTGCGCCGCTTGGCTTGGCGCTGTACTTGTTCGTCCGCGAACGCAAAGACAAAACCCCACCTACGCGGATGGTGAACTGACGGTTTGGGTTTGTCTTTTGAGTATGTTGTTTGAGTATGTTGTTGATGCAAACGAAGACGGCTACCATAATTTATGGTAGCCGCCTTTTGGTAATGAGAGGCTCGAGCACCCCATACTAGATTGAATGACCTGTGTCCTAGTGTTGAGCTTTTGACAAGATGATTGAGAACTCGAATTTAGAGTTCAACATCCTTGCCCCGCGCTTACTTGAGGTTGTGACGCAAACCGTTACTGTAAACGCGAATCGTATCTGTGAGTTTGTGTCCTAGACGGGCTTTATATTGATTCAGACTGACGCTAAACGCTCGTGAGAAGCCGTAAAGACAAGCACATGACGTCGTAGAGCGGGTGGTTCAGCTTAGTATCATCATTGATTACATGCGCTGTTAGATTGATGTGAGCGTATACATCTAATTTCCACACTAAGACGCTGTAGGCGTAGAGCTAGCGTCTCGCACCACACTGCGCAGTAAAAGCGCGTAACCAACTACACCAATAATGGCAAATGAAAACCACTGCAGGGCGTAACCCAAGTGGCTGCCGTTGTCGAGTTTTTCTGGCTCGAGCATCACCGGATAGTCCCTTGGTCGGGGGCGTTGGCTGGTGAGGCGCAAATAATGCGGTTCTAGCTGGTAGGGCATTTGCTGCTCGAGGCGGGCAAGGTTGGTAAAAAACACTGCGTCAAGGTCGCCTGTTTCGGGGTCTTTGGCACCAAAACCTTCTTGTGGGACTTCGCTAGGGTACAGCGTGCCAGCTACCAACACATCCCCTTCAGGTGGCGCCGCTTCAGCGACAGGGGGTGTGTCGTAGGCAAACGGCACCCAGCCGCGATTAACCAAAATGGCGCGGTTGTCTGCAAACACCAAGGGCGTCAGCAGGTGATAACCCGGTTCACCCCCGTGGGCGCGTGAGCGCAATAAGACTTCTTCGCTGGTGTCATATTGACCCAATTGAGCAACTTGCCTAAACGTGCGTGCTTCGGGGGGGGCATCTTGGCTGAGCAGATCGTAACGCCTAGGCTCAAAGTTTTGTTGGGCAATCACTTGAGCATTGTAAGTGCGGCGGGTTTGCAAGCGGCGTAATTGCCACAAACCGAGGTTGATAAATACCACTATCAAGGTGAGTGCCAACAGGTGTCCGGCGAGCCAGCGCGGACTGAGTAATGTTTTCATTGTGCTCCTTACAATCGTTATGTCTCCTGCAAGCATTGTTATACAGGTTCCAACTATGTACTATAAAAATTCCGTAGGAGTTTTTTTCGTTCCCGCTTGCATCCGTAGCTTTTCCTACGCGCTCTGCGCGGACTGATTCCTTCGGTAATCAATCGGAATGGGTATTACAACAATACAAGAGTAAGACAAGACAAGAGCAGCGTCACCAGCGGCAACCCTGCTCTTACGTTTGAGTGTGTCGTACTAGAGGGGCGTTATTGCCCTTCGCGCAAGCGGCGTAAGCGTTCGTTAAGCGAACGGGTACGATCTTCGATACTGCGCAGTTCTTCTTGTGGTTCGGCAGGTTCGGCTGGCATAGTGTCGCTGCTGTCTTCGGGCATGGCAGTTCCAGCAGGCATTGCGCCATCTTCAGCTGGCATTTCCCGTTCGTATACCGAGAAGGGGTCAACAGCTTCAAAAACTTGGTTGGGTCCTTGGTAGAACGTCGGCACGATGTAGACGAACAAGAGCACGAAAATCCACACGCCGTCAACCAAGTGCCAGTAGGCAGTAGGCACTTCCATGCCGTTGTTTAGCTTCGGGGTGAAGTGACCAAGCGCGCCGCGCACCAAGGCAACCAACAACATGGTAAGACCGATGATTACGTGCAACCCGTGCAAACCCGTAATAGAGAAAAAAGCCGCCAAGTAGAGGTTTTCTGTGGGATCACCGGTAGCGAGCAGTTCTTGCCACTCGAGCGCCGTAAAGCCCAAGAAACACAACCCTAAGACGATAGTAGCAGCCAGTAAGCCAATAAACGTCTTGCGTTTTTCATGCAATAGGTCGTGGTGAGCAATGTGCACCGTGACCGAACTACCCAACAAGAAAGTGGTGTTAATAATCGCCAAGGTGACGTTGGGCATTTCCGCTGGCATCGTCATGCGCCCAGTAAACAGCAAGTAAAAGTAAGCTGAGAACATCATCAAGAAAAGGGCGATTTCAGAACCCAAGAACCAATAGGTACTGAGCATGCCGTTGTTGATGCGGGTGCGGTTGTGGTGTTGTACCTCGAGCTCGACCTCTTCGCTTTCAAACGCAGGTTCAAACGACCACGCAATAGCAGACACCAAAGTGATGGCAAGGCCTAACCAAGTCATGGCACCTTGCAAGACCATCCCCGCGAGCATCACCATAAGACCAACCGCAGTCAGCAGGGGCCAGTAGCTTGATTGTGGCAAGTGAATGTCTTCAAGTGACATCTTTTGCGATTCGTCAGGCGGCCACAGGTTCATCTTCTTCCAGTCATACAAAGGACGTTCACTTTTGTAGGTTGTAGGGAAATCGGTAGCAAAGTTGTACGCAGGGGGCGGGCTAGAGGTTGCCCACTCGAGTGTATACGCATCCCAAGGGTTATTACCGGCATTTTTAGGTTTGCGCAAGCTGATGATTACGTTATAGACAAACAGCAAAAAGCCTGCTGCCAACATAAACGATCCCACTGTCGAAATGGCATTCCAAACGCCCCAACCGATGCCGTCTTGGTAGGTGTAAATGCGGCGCGGCATCCCCAAAATACCCAAGATATAGTGCGGGAAGTAGGTGACCATAAAACCAACGAACCACAGACCGGTAAGCCACTTGCCCAGTTTCTCGTCTAGCATGCGCCCAGTCATTTTCGGGAACCAATAGAACACGCCCGCGAAAATGATAAACACGCTGCCACCAATGAGCACGTTGTGGAAGTGGGCAACCACCCAATATGAGTCGTGCATCTGCCAAGTAAACGGCACGATGGCTAGGGCGACCCCGGTGATGCCTGCAATGGTGAACAAAAAGATAAAACACAACGTCATCAGCATGGCGGTATTAAAGATAATCCTGCCTCGCCAAACGGTGGCAATCCAGTTAAAGATCTTCACCCCCGTAGGTACAGCGACGAGCATAGTGGTAAACGCAAACACCGAATTGAGTAGCGGGCTGCCCATACTAGTAAAGATGTGGTGCGCCCACACCAAAAAACTCACCAAAGCAATCCCTAGTGTTGCGCCCGCAAGGGCAGTGTAACCAAAGATAGGTTTGCGGCTAAATACCGGCAAAATCTCTGAGACGATCCCGAACCAAGGCAGCACCATGATGTACACCGCCGGATGCGAGTAGAACCAGAACAAGTGCTGATAAAGCACCGGATCGCCGCCAATGGCCGGATTAAACAAGCTAATATCGATGGTGCGGTCTAAGTAGGTAAGCATAGTGGCCGCCGTGACACCTGGCGTAGCGAGCACCTGCAAAAACGAGGTAGCGATCATTGCCCATACAAACATAGGCACTTGCCGCCATCCCATACCGGGCGCACGCAAGTTGACAGCGGTAGCAATAATGTTCATACCGCCAAAAATGGACGCAAAACCCACTAACTGCAAGCCAAGGATCCAAGTATCTAAACCGGCACTAGGCTGGTATTCGCTACTCGAGAACGGAAAGTACGCTACCCAACCGCCTTCGGCCATGCCCCCAAACAGGGGTGCTGCGTAGATGAGCAAACCACCAAACAAATACAACCAATAAGCAAACGCGTTCATGCGCGGCAGTGCCATGTCCCTCGCGCCAATCATCAGCGGTACAAAGTAGTTACCGAAGGCTGCCGCAATGGGAATAATGAACAAAAACTGCATAGTCGAACCGTGCATGGTGAGAATTTGGTTGTAGAACTGACCCACCAAAAACTCCATGTCTGGGCGCGACAACTGGATGCGAATGAGTAACGCAGCAACGCCACCTAAGGCAAAGAAGACGAAACTGGTTACCAAGTACATCAAACCAATTTTTTTGTGGTCAACCGTGACCAATAAGTCAAGCCACCACGCTGGATCGCTTGCGGTTCTTGACTCTGGTCTAGCAGTGATACTGCTCACTCATTACCTCCTAAGACTTGGGCTTGTTGAAAGTCGATATCCTCGAGGGCATCTTCACCAATCATAGCCGCCATATCGACGTTGGGCAGGGTAAGCTCACTTAAGTATGTGGTGATGGCTTCGGCTTCTTCTTGACTCAAACCCAAATTGGGCATGCGCACACCCGGTTTAACTACGTTGGTGTAACGCAACCAGCGCACCATGTTGTCGTGATTGTTAGCAAGAATGCCTGCGCCGATGCTGGTGCGGCTCCCGATGTGACTAAGATCAGGCCCAACACGGTTGTAGGTGTTGACGCCTTGTACGGCGTGGCAGTTGACACAGCCTTTGCTGATAAAGAGCTGTGAGCCTTGTTGGACTAGCTGTTCAGAAGACACTTCAGCAGGCATATTGGCGGCTTGTTCCCACTGAGCATATTCTTCAGGGGCAAGAGCAACGATGCGAAGGCGCATGTTGGCGTGCGAGTCACCACATAGTTCAGCGCACTGACCGTAAAACAAACCTTCTTCGTCGGGGGTAAACCACTGCACGCGATGATTACCCGGTACCAAATCGGTTTTACCGGCAAATTGCGGCAACCAAAAACTGTGCATGACGTCTCTCGAGCGCAAGTTCAACTTCACGGGCTGCCCGACCGGAACCACCAACTCGTTGGCAGTAATCACACCACTTTCGGGATACTGAAATTCCCACCAAAATTGCTGCCCATAAACATTGACCTCGAGGGCTTCTTCGGGGGCAGCGTAACCGCTGAGGCGATAAATGGAGTTGACGGTAAGCACCAATAAAAACGCCAAAATAAGTAGTGGGATGACCGTCCAAGTGACCTCGAGCACCACATTACCGTGAATTTGCGGTGGTTCTTCGCTGATGTTGCGCTCGCGGATACCGCGAACAATAGCAGCACCTAAAAAGGCGACAACCACAATGAGCACGATGACGCTCAAGCCAATAACCCACCAAAACAGACCTTCAACTTCGCGGGCGTTGGGGCTAGCTCCCCCTAATACGCTCGGGGCGTTGAGAAAGGGCATGGCTTCTTGCGCCCACACTGATGATGATACAGACAGCACGAGGGCACTAAGCAACGTTAGCAATCGTTTCACGCTTTTTAACCTCACTCTCGAAACATTTCTTAGAACTGACAACACGAACCTACAACAAAACTTACGGCAAAACTTACGGCAAAACTTACAGCAAAACGCGGTCAAGCGCCATACTCAAAAACAATAGCGCCAAATACGCCATCGAAAACTTATAGACGTTAAGTGCCAAAGGCCGTTCGATAGTGCGCTCGTGGCGTACCATCCAATAGAGCTTTAGCACCCGGAAAAGCAGCGCCGCGTTGAGCAAAAACGCCGCCACAAAATACGCAAAACTCAATTCACGCATCACAAAAGGTACCAGTGTCAAGATGATGGTGAGTGCTGTGTACATGACCATGTGCATGACCGTTGCCCGTTCACCAATTACTGCTGGTGCCATAGGCACGCCAACTTTGGCGTAGTCATCTTTGATGAGTAATGCTAGCGCCCAAAAGTGCACAGGCGTCCACATGAAAATAAGCGCAAACAACAACCACGCCATGAAACTCAGTTCGCCCGTGACTGCTGCCCAGCCAACTAATGGCGGAATTGCCCCTGCCGCGCCACCGATGACGATGTTTTGCCAGGTGCTGCGCTTGAGCCACATGGTGTAGATAATTACATAGAAGGCAATTCCCGCCCACGATAACAACGCTGCAAGGACATTGGACACAGCAGCAATTACCACAAATGACAAAATCGTCAAAGTAATGGCAAAAATAAGCGCGTGCGAGGTAGGAATCAACGCCGTGACAGTAGGTCTTTTGGCGGTACGTTTCATCTTGGCGTCAATGTCGCGATCGTAAATCATGTTGTAAACGCCAGCTGCCCCTGCTGACATGTAACCGCCGACCATCACACCTAGAATCATCAACAGGTTCGGTATGCCTTGGGCGGCGATGAACATAGCCCCCAAGGTCGTAAACAGTAACAGGCTGATCACTTTGGGCTTAGTAAGTGTCACATAGTCGCGCCAAGTTGGACGGGGGGCTTGTGTTGTTGAGGTGCTCACTTTGACTGCGCTGGCTCGGGTGTCACTTGGTGGTGACTCACTTGCTAAGGGTTCGTTAGAAGACGTGTTGTAGGTATCGGTCACGTTGCTTGCTCCATTTGCTCTATGGCTCTATCCATCTGAGGAAGGGGTTGCGTGCGAGTAGCAGGACTAGTGAGAGCGGTGATTGCCAGTAGGGTCAGTTGGGCAAAAATGGCGGTCGCAGTCGCTAGGTGCAAAAGTTGCACGAACACCGGGGCAAGTAATAACAGATTCAGCAGACCAATCACTAACTGCGCCACGTAAGTACCTGCCAAGTAGCGACTCACCCGCTTGACGTTGGCGTCTGGCTTGAGCCACCAAGTTAAACCGAGCAACACCAGCAAATATGTGCCGACGGTCATGCCCAATACAGGATGCAGTACCCGCAAGCGAATCAGCAAGTGTGCCTCGCTGTTGAAGTCTTGGGCGATACCTTGCGCCAAACTTTCTGACGGAAACATGGTGTTGCCCATTGAAGCAATGCCGCCAGAAAACATCAGTAACAACATGCTAAAGATGCCAACTACCAGCACGGTGAGCAGCCCCCATTGACCACGCCAACGCAATTTGGCGTCAGGGTTGCGGGCAAAAAAGTAGACCAGTGATAAGCCACCCACCAAAAGCAGGGAGTTGACAAGGTGACTAGCGACCATTAAGCCTCGAGCCATGCTGACATTGTCGCCCGTAAGCCCCCACAACACGGTGAGTGCGCCCAAAAAAGCTTCATTCAAGAGCAGCACAAACGATGCTAAGGCGGTTACCCACAAGCCTTTGTTTTGACGGCGTTCACCAAAAGCGCGCCACACTAACCACGCCCCGAACAGCAAAATGACCAAGGACAGCAAACGGTGGCTAAATTCGATAAATGATTCGGTGGTGTGTGAAAGGGGTACGACTTCACCATTACAGGTAGGCCAGTGCCTGCCGCAACCCGCACCGGATCCCGTCGCCCGTACAAACGCCCCTTGAATGATCAAAAGCCACGTGGCAACGAGTGCAGCGACGGCGAGGTGCAAAGTAGAAACTTTTTTTAACAATCTCATGCTGTCTCCATGTTACTGATTGACCGACCCTTCTTTTAACCTTGCGTGCTTCTTGATCCTGTTCTTATGCATCTCATGTGTGTCATATGCGCAGGGTCAATCGTTTGAATGTTTTATCGCTGTGCGTTCGAAAATCCTGTCTGATGGCTACGATTCTGATGGCTACGATTGATAACGACTATGGTTGATAACAATTGTTGCACCTGACAACAATGCTTGTGACAACAACTCTTGTGACAACAACTCTTGTGACAACAACGCTTGTGACAACAACGCTTGTGACAACGACGCTTGAGAACAACTGCTACACATTAAACGCCAAAAGCTGAACGCCAAAACACTGACGCAAAGTAGCTAGCAGAAACTGTACTGCCGAGTGTCACATATATGTCATAGGCTTACATTTTAGATGACCCTCATGGGACATTTGTCCTGTGGTGATGGGCATAACTATCCTGTCATGCTAGCACGGTGTTGACGTTTTATAACGTGCTAACTGGCTACGTTTAACACGCAAACAGCCTTTTATGCGAACAGTTCTCATAATATCCTCGAGCGTAAAACAAACGAGTAGTGCAAGCGAGTAGCACAAAAAGGCGAGATAATCCCGCCTTAGTTACGTGTGTTTTGTCACCTCAGTCGGTGACTGGGCTACTACGGTGTTACTACGGTGTTACTGCAGTATTACTACTACTGATTTACTTACTTGAGGATTAATCGTTGCTTAAGCGCTCGAGCCGTTCATTCAATTCTTGTGCTTTGGCAGTCAGTTCACGAACTTGCGCCCGCAAGCTGTCTTCCGAAATCGGCATTTCGCTGGTTAAGCCTTCGTCATGACCGCTGGCCTCAGCGTGTTCGCCTTCCATCATGCCTTGTTCGCCTTCTTCCGCGTGTACAGCATCCGCTTCGTGCTGCTCGTCGTCGTGGTGCTGACCGCCGTACATTTCTGCTGCCGTGCGGCGAACAGCTTCGGGGGCATAGTCAAGATCATCTGGGGCGGGAATGGGCGGTTGAATGTTGATGGTTAAAGCGTCGCCGGGGGCACGGGGGGCTCGAGAATCAGTAATATCTGCGCGAGGTTGAATGTTAATGAGGCGCAGGTCTTGGGTTTTGGGTGCGGGTGTGTCGAGCCTTTCAACTAAGCTACGTTGTTGGCTGCTTTGTTCCATCACCATTGTTTCGGTTTCACCCTCGTGATCGCCTTGCCTATTTTCATCTTGCATAATGCCGTAACTGCTGTAACAACCTGACAGCACACTGCCAAGGAGCAAGCTGATGCCGACTATCATCCAGTGTTTCAACATGAACCTCTCATTAACTATATAGATTTCGTGACACATAATAAATTTTGTGACACATAGACGTACACAAATATGTAGTGTTGCCAAACCCAATTGGCGGTGCTCGTAGGCTCTAGCGTCTCTCTGATGTTTCAACACAGATGTTTCAACACGGATGTTTCAACACGGATGTTTCAACACAGCCT
>JGI12048J13642_10195860_pt1 | contig 11264 bp, 9 predicted proteins | sample ElkSlonscriptome_16_FD_13642 | JGI IMG/M metagenome (IMG submission 13642) | reverse complement strand
GGGCCGACATGGTGATCGGTAGCACGATGCCACCCGCCGGGACGGTGTGGGCGCGATCGGTGCCTTTGGCGAGGGTGTAGTCCTGGACCGCGTAGCGGAACATGAACTTGACGATGGGGTCGAACCTGAGCGTCTCCCAAACGTATCGGTCGAACAACGCGTCGTCGTCGGCGAGCGCGGCGGCGCGGGCCTTTTCGAGGTGCACCGGGCGCTTGAGCAGGCCGTCGATGATCTGGGCCACCGCCTGCTGGGTGGTTTCGACGGCGCCGATCAACAGGCCGCCGATGCAGGTTACCAGCCGCTCGCCATCGAAGCCCAGTTCGGCCGGGAACCGGGTCTTGAGCAGCCTTGCCACCACGTCGTCCTGGGCGGGGTTCTCCTGCAAGCTCTGGGCTTTCCTGGGTAGGAACTGGGCCAGGTGGTTTTTCATCTCCTCCAGCGATTGCTGGGCCTTGGCGTGGATCTCGTCCGGGTTCGGCTGGAAGTTGAACGGGTGGTTGTTGAAGGCGTCGAGCTGGTTGTTGTAGGACCAGCGCATCATGGTTTCGTGGTCCAGATCCGCGAACCCGAAGTACTGCTCCACCAACTGCACCGGCACCTTGCGGCCCAGTTGGTGGACCACCTCGATCTCCCCGCCTCCACCGTCATCGGCAGCGTCGAGGGCGGCGTCGGCGAGGGAGCCAACCAGCGCGCGAACCTTGGGCAGATCGTCGCGGCTCAGCATGGCCTGCATAATCCCCTTGTCGCGGGTGTTGGTGATGGTCTCGTCCTTGCAGAGCATGAAGTTGCCCATCTTCGGCTCGTAGAGCTTGACCGTGAGAATGGTCGGATTGCTGAGCGCTTCCACCACGTCGCGATAGCGGAACACCAGCGTGGCGACGGGCGTGGAGACAATCGGCCGCTCGTCCCTGAACGCGGCGAAAACGCCGACCGGATCCTCGTTCATCCAGCGGCGGAAAAGATGGAACCTCTCCGCCTCTGGCGCGCGGTCGAATTCCGAAACGTAGTTCATGATGTCGATCCTCCCGCCCCTTACAATGATTTCAGGAATTCGATGAGTGCGAGCCGCTCGTTGTCGGTGTACACGACCCGGTCCGGATTGGGATAGTTGTGGCCGGCGTTGGAATTGCCGGGGATCGAGGTGTCGTAGCGGAATGCCCGTGCGCGCTCGGTTTCGCTCAGCTCGGCTTCGCTGTTCTTGTATCCCACATGAACGGGATCGAAGGTCCGGTTGCCCACGTAGAACACCGCCGGCCGCTCCGCGGGCGGCTTAAGCATGTCCGCGAGGGTCGGAACCGAACCATTGTGCAGGTAAGGCGCGGTCGCCCACACGCCGGCCAGCGGTCCGGCCTTGTAGGCGAGGATATTCTTCGGCGTATCCGGGCTGCCGTCCGGCGCGTAGCGATACCCGCTGTAGGCGAGCTGTTTGTCCTCGGGAATTTGGCGGACCCTGAAGTCGCGCGCAACCGTTGCGGCCACGACGTTTCCTAGGTATGTGCCGGCCGGTACCTGCGCGTTGCCGCCAAACAGGACATTGGCGAGCGGTCCGGTGAACGCGGTCCGGGGGCCGAAATTTTCGATCATCTTGGGATCTGTGCCAACCTTCTTGTAGGGGATCATTGTCACCTTGATGAATTGCTTTCCGGCAATGTTGTCCTTGGCGGCGGTCATGCGATAAGGCGGCAGGTTGTGGCATCCCATGCAGTCGCGTTGGTAAAGCGCGCTGCCAGCCGTCACCTTCACCGGGTCGAGGGCGCCAAGCATCGGCTCCGGCCAGGCCGGTGGTTGCAAGTCATTGAGCCACGCCTCCATTTCGGCGAGGTTGTCGACGAGGACGCTGGAACTGAACATCTTATCCGGCGTGGTGACCAGCTCCAGGGTGCCGAAGGTGCCCAGCACTTCGCCGGCGTTGCGTCCAATGGGGTTGGCGGCGGAGCCGTTCCATTGCACCCACTCCAGTTTCGGCGTGAGCCACAGGAATGGATAGCTCACCGGCGCGTCCGGCGTCCGGAGATTGCGCGGTTCGTCGAGCGCGGCCCCGGCGACCGCGTTGAGGATATAGCCGAAGGCGTCCAGCCGTCCGGCGCCGTAGGGATGCGGCGTGCGGTTGCGCTCCACCAGCGCGTTGAGAGTTTCTTGGTAATCGCGCAGCCGGTCACGCAGGGCTTCGGCGCCGTCTTTCGGTGCCACGCGGGCGGCAAATCGGTCGAACTTGGCGTCATCCGCCGCGGTCGCCGTGACTGCTGCTTCGAGTTGGTGCATGAAGGTTTCGAAATCGGACATCGGCGGGCCGCCGTCGATGCGGACCCGCTTGCCCGCCAGCATCATGTCGTTGGTGTGGCACGCGGCGCAGGTGAGGCCCATCCAGTGACCGGTTTCGGGGTTTTCCGCCGGATCCTTGACGAAGCCCACCGGCAGACCGTCGGGGTTCAGCGGTCCGGCCGCGGCCGGCAGATAACCGAGATCTTCCACATGGGCAACGTCGATGAACAGCCGGTCGTTGTCCGGCTGCTCCAAGGCCACGAACCAGTCGTACGGTATCAAACGGGAGCCCTGCGGGTCGAAGTAGTAGCGGGTCCGGAGATCGTTGGACCAACCCTGATCCAGGTAAGTGACTTCCGGCGGTTTCACCGGTTCCGGTTTGGGATCCTCATGTTTGGCGTTGCATCCCGTCAGCACCGCGATGCCGGCGAGCATCGCCACTGCCAACCAGAATATGCCGCCGGTTCCCCGTTGGCGGTCACCGAACGCGAATGATGTCGAATGTCCCATGCCTCATCTCCCAATGGCTGTCGCAGCCGCAAAGGCCCGTCAGCTCGCCTTTTTCAAGGCTGTTTCGTCTGGCGGAGATCAGCAGAAAAGTTTGGTCGTGGACGCGTGTCTCGTCGATGACTCGTCCCTAACCTCGTGGTCACCGCCCCCCAGCGTGCTTCGATTGAGAGTTTATCATGAACGCGTCGCAAGATCACGGTAGCAAATACGCGAAGTTGGCGTAGCGTAGGTTCACTCCCTTACTTTTGGAGAAGGGGGATGATCGGCGGTCTGCCGGAGCACCAAGGCCATCCATCCTCCAAGGAGCCCAAGAAAGGCCATGGCCTGAAAAGCGCCACCGCCGAACCGTTCATACAGTTCGCCGGAGAGCAGCAGCATGATGCCGAGGCCCAGCCCCATGACCGCCGCCGAATAGAGGCTCTGTGCCGTCGCCGACATCGCCGGTGAGACGACCCGGGCCACGAAATGGATGGCGCCGAGGTGAGTGGCGCCGAAGCTGAAGGCATGGAGCGCCTGAACGCAGATCAGCGCGGGCAAGGCGTCGGTGGCGCCGGTGACGGTCCACCGGATCGCAGCGGCAAGCCCGCCGAGCGCAATCAGGCGTTCCGGCCCGAGGCGGCGAATCAGACGGCTTCCGAGCGCGAACAGCACGATTTCGGCGACCACGCCCTCGGCCCATAGGGCCCCGATCAGGTCGTCGGAGTACCCGACGGCCTGCCAGTGCAGCGTCCCAAAGGCGTAATAGACCGCGTGGCTTCCCTGGATCAACGCGGCGGCCAACAAGAACAAGAGGAATTGGCGATTCCGGAGAATCAGGAGGATCGGAGCCTGGGTCGACGTGATTCTCTCCGGCCGGGAATCGGGCAGCAGCGCGCAGGCGATCACGGCAAACGCAGTGGCCGAGAGCACCATCCAGAAGATGATATCCGCCGGCTCGTCCACCAGGACGCGGCCGGAGATTACTGCCGCGGCGATGAAGCTGAGCGACCCCCACAGGCGAATGCGTCCGTAATCGAGGTTTTCGCGATGGACGGTGATCATGGTCAGGCTCTCGCCCAGCGGCATGATCGGCGGCCAGGCCATGAAGAACAGCACGCTGACCATCAGAATGGCCCAGAAGCCGTCGACCCCTCCGAACAGCGCGAAAGACGCCATCGCGGCCACCGCCAGGATCAGCATCGGGCGCCGCCGTTCGCCGCTGCGGTCGGCCAGATGCGCCGCTAGCGGGTTGGCGATCACCTTGGCGGCGATGCTGATGGCCAAAAGCAGGCCAATCTCTTTCGGGCCGAGCCCTTTGTTGGCAAGCCACACCGGCCAAAACGGCAATTGGATGCCGACGACGACGAAGTAGGCGGCGAAAAAGAACGCCAACCTCAGGCTGTCACCGGTAGGAGCGCGCACCAGCATTCACACCGGCTGTGGCGGTGGGGCAATACCGGCGGGTCGCCCGCGAGAGATGCCGGCGGGTCGCCGGCGAGAGATGGATGTCGGGACATGAACGGAACCCATTTTCTGGGTCAGCGCGCGCTTGGCTTTCAAGATACCGATTCTCCGATTTCCTTGGTTTTTGCGTCTGCACAATGTAGGTTCTGGCAAGCCGTGGAAAGGGGGAGAAGCGCCAATGGCGCGAATTGTCGTTATCGGCTCTGTTGCCAGAGACGATGTAGTCCGCTTGCATGGAGGGTTTCGCGAAGGAACCCACCTGCAAGGCGTGTGGAATGGCCCGCGCCTGGGTGGCGGGGCCTCCTGTACGGCTGTCCCGCTCGCGCACGCCGGTCATGACGTCGTGGTCGTGGGTTCCATCGGCCTTGACGATCTCGGTGAGGAATTGCTCGCGGAACTGGACGCCACCGGCGTCGATATGTCCCAAGTGGCGCGCATCGACCAGCCGTCGACGCGGTCGATCATTCTGGTGGACGGCGAGGGCGAACGCACGGTCATCAATGTAACCCGCACCCATCAGGACGAGCCGCCGGCCCGGCTGATGCGGTTGGGCGCGGACTGCGTGTACGTTCGCAGCCGGAGGCTGGACTTGGCGCCGTTGCTTCGCGAGAAAGCGGCGTCGTCCCTGATTATTGCGCACCTGCCGCCGTGTTTGCCCGAAGGCGTGCGCCCCGCCCACATCCTGGTAACCTCGGCATCGGACGTCGACGCCGACGTTCTCGATGATCCGCTTGCAGTGGGCCGCCGTGTCGCCGGCGATTTGCTGGAGTGGGTGCTTGTGACGCATGGCGCCAAGGGCGTCATTGCCTACGGACAGGATGAGACGATCAAGGTTCCCGCTCGGAACGTGAAACCGGTGGACACCACGGGTGCGGGGGATAGCTTCGCCGCCGGTCTGGTGCATGCCCTGGTCATGGGCAAGACCATGCAAGAGGCCCTGGAAAACGGCGTTGCCTGGGGTGCCGAGGCCACCCAGTGGGAAGCCTCTATTCTGCCCGCCGAGGCGGTGGAACGGCTCCTTCAGTAACGATTTGAAAGCGCCTTTCGCCGCCGGCTAAAGGCGCTTTCCAAGAGTCCAATCTACGGCCTAATAGCGCGCTTCCGACACGAACAGCCAATCAGACAGACTCTCCACGTCCAGTGACGCCTGACGATAGAGAAATTCCAGCGCGTCGCGTCGCGCCAGCAATCCGGCGAGCGTTCCGTTCTCGATCACCGGCATATGCCGGATGCCGGACTTGGCCATGGTTTGCAGAACATCCTCGAGATTGTCATCGGGCGAGCATGTCATAACGTTGGTGCTCATAATCTCGTGTGTGAGCATCGACGCCGCCTTTTCGCCGTGGTTTGCCAATGCGTGGCTCATGTCGCCAAGGGATACCACACCTTTGACTGTCTCCGCTTCGTCACAAACGACTGCGAGGGACAGTTTACGACCGCCGACCGGTTGCGAAAACGACCGGGCGGTTTCGACAAGAGTGCTATCTGGCCGAACCGTCAAAACGATCGCTCCATGCAAATGCATGAATTTCGAAACCTTCATAGTGCTTCCCCCTTAAGGATTATGGTTGCTTTAGAGTAACGAGGGGCGGGACGATATCGCAAAACATCGTCGCCGAAAAGACAGATACAGGACTCTACCGACAATTCCGACTCTAGTTTCCGGGAAAACGCCTTTTCAGATCCGAGATTTCGCGAACGCGCCGAGGCCGGTAAGACCACTGATGGCCCGACTTCCGTACCAGGAGACCATTTCGCCGTCGATCATGGCGGCTTTGTGAGCATGGGTCGGAAACTCAGCACGAAAAGCGTCGAGATGATGATCCTTGAACAAAAAAGGCTCTGAACTGAACAGGACCAGGTCCACAGTGCGCAAGAGGTCGTCGGTCATTTCCACCGTCGGATAGCGTGTGCCCCCCGGAAAAGTGGCCGTCCGCCATTTTGCCAGCGCCAGCATGCGAGAAATGTAGGTGTCGCGGGAAATGGTCATCCAGGGATTCTTCCAGATCAGGTAAAGGACCCGCCGTTCCGCAAGGGTTTCCGAAATCGCCGCAAGGTCCGCGTGGGCGGTCGCGAAACGTGTGCACAATGCCTCGGCTTGCCTTTCGCGGTCGAATAGCCGTCCCATCAGGCGGTAAAGCGTCAGATTGTCGCGGACGTCGATGGGATGGGTGACGACGACCTTGCATCCGAGCCGAGCGATGTCCTCGGCCAGCGGACGCGGTGTTTCGTCCACATTGACGATCACATGAGTGGGAGACAGGCGTTTCAGCTTGTCCATGTTGACCTGTTTGGTGCCGCCAACGCTCTTGACTGCTTTCACCCGGTTTTTTGGATGGATGCAAAAAACTGTTCTTCCAATCACCGCGTCCGCCAATTCCAGATCGAACAGCAGTTCGGTTATGCTCGGCACCAGGGAAACGATACGGCAGTCCGCGCCGGCGGGGCCGTGAACGACGCCCGCGGCATCGACAATCGGCGCGTTAAGGGGAGCCGGATCGGTCATGTCGATTTTTCCGCAAAAAAAATTTGCCGCAATCGACCGCGGTATGAATTGCCTAACGTCATCAATCCAAACAGCTTTTTGGTAATCTGACTGCACGCAAAGAAAACGAAATCAGAAAAGTTTTTCAACTGTGATCTCCATCACATTCTCAGATCGGGGTTTCCATCATAGTCGGACTTGGATGAGCTTTTCATCCGGAGTTCTCCCTTCCCTCAAGAGCACCAACTAGGGCCGGCTTTGCCGGCCCCTTTTTTTGCCCCGGCTTTTTTTTAATCCAGGGCTGGAACGTTGGTTTAGCGAACTGACCCTTGTCAGCGGCGGGTGCTCAGTCTATAAGGCGCCCACTTTGTTGGTATTTCTCAGGGGAGAATGCAATGCCCGCGCAGATCGCCGACGCATCGGCATTCGCTGCCCCCATAGGCGGCACACCATTGTTTATGAACTTAAAAAAACAAACGGAGGGACTCGGCGATGGCCGTAGAACGAACCCTGTCCATCATCAAGCCGGACGCCACGGAACGCAACATCACCGGCAAGATCAATAATTTCTTCGAGGAAGGCGGCCTCAGAATTGCTGCCCAGAAGCGCATTCATCTGACCATGGGTCAGGCGCAGCAGTTCTACTCGGTTCACAAGGAACGGCCGTTCTTTGGTGAGCTCTGCGACTACATGGTCTCCGGCCCGGTGGTTGTTCAGGTTCTGGAAGGCGAGAACGCTGTCGTCCGCAACCGAGAAATCATGGGTGCCACCAATCCGGCCCAGGCCGAAGAAGGAACGGTCCGCAAGGCGCACGGCGTGGACGTTCAGGCAAATTCCGTCCATGGATCCGATTCGCCGGAAAACGCGGCCATCGAAATCGCCTTCTTTTTCTCCGGCACGGAGATCGTCGGTTAAGCGAAGATTTTCGCACCGGTCGACCCGGTCCGATTCACGAATCTACGCCCGAACACGTCGTTAGAAGCGTTGTCTGAGGGCCAATAAAAACCGAGACGACTCATAGCCCGGCCTCATTCAGGGGCCGGGTTTATCATTGTTCCCATCGGCGCCTGAGGGTCTCTTACGGTGACAAGGTCATCGGTCACACGGACCCGCGATTGCGCGATCAACCGGACCACCAACGGGTAGACCCGGTGTTCATGGGTCAGGATGCGCGCGGCGAGGCTGTCGGCGTCATCGTCCTGATGTACGGGAACCACCGCCTGCGCGATAATCGGCCCGTCGTCCACGGCCGCGCGGACGAAATGGACCGTGCAGCCGGAGAATCGCGCACCGTATTCCAGCACCCGATCATGAACGTTCAGGCCCCGGAAGGCCGGCAGCAGCGAGGGGTGAATATTGATCAGACGATCCCGCCAGCGGCCGACGAAGCCTTCGGTCAGCAGCCGCATGAAACCGGCAAGACAGATCAACTCCACACCCGCTGCCGTCAAGGCTTCCTGCATGGCGTCCTCGAAGCCCTCGCGGTCTTCATAAGCCTTGTGGTCAATGACCTTAGTGGGGATCTTCTTGGCTTCTGCGCGCTTGAGGCCGGCGGCATCGGCAACGTTGGAGAGCACCAAGGCAATTTCCGCAGGATAGGATTCATCTTCGCAGGCGTCGATCAACGCCTGAAGATTGCTGCCTCGACCGGAAATGAGAACGCCGACTTTCAGCTTGGCCATGACCGCTCCACTCCTTTCAGCACCACCTGAGCACCGTCTTTTGTCCGCCGAACCAGCCGGCCCAGGGTAAATACCGTCTCCCCCGCATCACCAAAAATAGACCGCAGATCGTCCGTCCGCTCGGGCGCCGTCACCACCACCATGCCGATTCCGCAGTTAAAGGTTCGTGCCAGTTCACCCGATTGGATCCCCCCGGCCTCGGCCAACCAGCGGAAGACGTCCGGCAACTCCCAGGATGTCACGTCGATCTCGGCGGCGAGATGTTCCGGCAGGACCCGGGGAATATTCTCGATCAACCCGCCGCCGGTAATGTGGGCAAACGCCCTGACGCCGCCGGCGCGAATCGCGGCGAGGCAGCTCTTGACGTAAATTCGTGTTGGCGCCAACAGGCGCCCGCTGAGAGCGTTCCCGGTGTCGAACGGGGCCGGTTCGGCATAGTTCAGGCCGAGATCGTCCACAACTCTCCGCACCAGCGAATAGCCGTTGGAGTGCAAGCCCGACGAGGCCAAGCCGAGAACAACATCGCCCTCGGCCGCTTCCGAGCCACCGATGATTTGTCCGCGTTCGGCGGCGCCCACGGAGAAGCCGGCGAGGTCGTAATCGCCGGCGGCGTACATCCCGGGCAGTTCCGCCGTTTCGCCGCCGATCAACGCGCAGCCAGCCTGACGGCAGCCCTCGGCGATCCCGGCGACGATATCCCGCCCAGTGTCCACCTCCAACGCGCCGGTCGCGTAGTAATCCAGAAAAAACAATGGCTCCGCACCCTGGACCACCAGGTCGTTCACGCACATGGCTACCAGATCGATGCCGACGGTGCCGTGATCGCCGCTGGCGATGGCGACTTTCAGCTTGGTGCCCACGCCGTCGGTGGCGGCCACCAGGATGGGATCCGAATATCCGGCGGCGCGCAAGTCGAACAGGGCGCCGAAACCGCCCAGTCCAGAGACCACGCCGGTGCGGTCCGTGGATTTCGCCAGGGGCTTGATGGCGTCGACAAGAGCCGCGCCGGCGTCGATGTCGACACCCGCTTGTTTGTAACTAAGACCGCTTATCTCTTCCTCCCCCCACGCGACGTGTTAAATTGGCGCGGTTGATGCGATGAGCATACTTTATCCGGGAAGGTATTCAATGATCCATTGTTGCTGGCGGCGCGCGATCCGGCGGATGTCGATGCAAGCGGGCGTATTGCTGTTCATGGTGGCCGGTCCCGCTTTTTGGGCATCCGCGGACGACACCTTCGTGGTGCGCGGCGTCGAGGTCGACGTGACGGCGGAAACCGCGTCGCAAGCGCGGGACCAGGCGCTGGCGGAGGGCGAACGGAGAGCGTTCAGGATCCAACTCGAGCGGCTGACGTCTCGGTCCGATTGGGATACCTTGCCGCAGCTGACCAACGAGGAGATCGCCGCTTACGTGGACAGTTTCGAAGTGGCGTCGGAGAAGAGTTCCGCGGTTCGGTATATTGCCACTCTCAACTATGCCTTCAGAGAGCCGGCCGTTCGGCGGCTGTTGGCTGAGCGCGATACGCCCTTTGCGATGACGCGGTCAAAGCCCGTCGCCGTCGTTCCCGTTTACCAAGACCCGCAAGCGCCCGAAGGGGGCGAAACACCGGTGCTGTGGGACGATCCCAACCCTTGGCGCGAGGTCTGGACCGCGCGGTCGAAACCACAGGGCTTGGTTCCACTGGTGATGCCTTCGGGAGATGCCGGTGTTATCACCGCCGAGCAGGCCCTTCAGGGCGACCCCACGAGCCTTTCCGCCATTACCCGGCGCGCCGGCGCATTTACGGCCTTGGTGGCGTATGCGACCCGCGAGGACGACGGCTTAGGGACCCCCAAGGTCAAGGTCTCGCTGAACCAATACGGTCCGGGCGGACCGGAGCACAACTCGGTGACCACCTTCACCGGGCGCGAAGGGGAGACGATCGATGATCTACTCGCCCGTGCGGCCGATGGCGTCGCGCTGGAGATGGATCAGGTCTGGAAGGGGCGGAACCTTGTTCGCGTCACCGGCCGCTCGGTGACGGCCGTGACCTTGCCGCTCAACAGCCTGAGCCAATGGCAGACGGTTAAGGAGCGGCTGAAACGGGTACCCGTGGTGCAGCACACCGAATTGGTCGTCCTGTCGCGGGATCACGCGCGGTTGAACCTATTCCACATGGGAACGCCGGACCAGCTCGCCGTGGCGCTTCGCCAAGCCGATCTCGAAATGTCGCGCCAGGATACCGTTTACGTCGGCGGCGGAACTGGAACTGGAACCGGAACGGGCGAAGATATCGACGAGAAATGGATTCTGCGCCTGCCCTCCGCCGGCGCCGTGCAGAGTCGATGACCTTGACCGCCACCACGGCAAAGATTGGGGTATAGCGGTGACCTCGGAACGGCGTTTGGCTCTCTGGGTCGTTGTCATTCTCGGCGGCGGCTTGCTGATATACCTGCTGCGCAACGCGTTGTTTCCGTTCGTGGCCGGTATGGTGGTGGGCTATCTGCTCGATCCGCTGGCCGATCGCCTGGAGGCAAGAAAATGCCCGAGGGGTCTCGCCGCTGCCTTGATCGTCGGCGCCTTCCTTGCCGTCCTGATTATCGTCATCCTGGTTCTGGCGCCTGTGCTCAGCGCTCAGATCGCCGACCTTATCGGCCGCCTGCCGGACTATCTCGAGCGCATTCGCGATTTCGCCAAACCGTTGATCGCTCAGCTTCGCGCTAGCCTGACCGAGGCGCAATTGATTCAGTTGCAGGAAATCACCCGCAATTCCACCGGCGAGATGGTGAAGTGGGCCGGGACGGTTCTGAAGGGCATGGTCGGCGGCGGCGCGGCCCTTCTGAATGTCCTGTCGCTGGCCGTGATCATGCCGGTAGTGGCCTTCTATCTGCTGCGCGATTGGG
>JGI12048J13642_10002881_pt1 | contig 11277 bp, 7 predicted proteins | sample ElkSlonscriptome_16_FD_13642 | JGI IMG/M metagenome (IMG submission 13642) | reverse complement strand
ATTCAACTCAATTTTTCCCTCAAGCAGGACTTCCACTACCACTGGAATTGCCATGGCGTTTACTCGTGATTCCTAATGACTTAAAAATTACTACGGTTGAGGACAAGTTGAATCTTGTTCAGTTACCATTGAGCCGATTATAGTTTTAACGATGACACAACGAGCTGTAGCTTCAATCGGTTGTGTACCTCCAGTAGACTGGGGAATCGCTACAGTAACTCCTATACCAGTATCGGGAGCATTTCCTGCTACCTTGGCTAGATTTCCTTGATAATCAAATTGAATAGTTCTTTTATTCGCGTCAGATCTTAAATCACAGGTTGCCGGACTTACAATGGTGTTGGCTGTCGTATTAATGTTAGAACATAGAATCACTTGTCCGGCTTTAATATCTAAACCCTCATTCAAAGGTTTCCAGGGTATAGTTGTTGTTCCTTCTGGATAAACCGCTACCTTTAAATTATTTGAATCCGTTTTGAAACTAACGCTGTAACTCCGTTTCGTCCGCTTCGCTTCCCGCTGCGCTTCCTGCATCGCACTAAACACCCCATCATTCACTTTCGCCACCCGTTGACGGTTGACAAACGCTAGCCAACCCGGAGCGATAATCGCACTTAGAACTGCTATGATGAGTATCACCACAATCAGTTCTATCAGCGTAAACCCTTGTGGGTGGGAAGGGGAATTCTTGGAGCGCGACGGCAATGTTTTAGACCCTAATGTTTTCCATAATAAAATTTTCGATAAAGTCCAGTCTTTCATACGACTCTCCTGGTTGTTAGCGACAAATTGGGTAGCTCATTAGTCAATATTCAGAAACCCCTTTCTTTGTATTTGCATCGTTGCCGTTGGGAAGTAGGTTGATGCTTCATCTCGATCAACATTATCCGTATCTTGCTGGATACGAGCTAAGGCATTTCCCCTTAAATACACTTGAGCTATAGTATTGTCTGGAGTATTAACACAGGCGTAGAACCCCCCTTCAAGATCAGATGCAGATTGGGTAGGACTCATCCCCACTGGGCAGGTTGGGGTTGGGGCGTTTTGGTCAATATAGTCTACAAGAATGTTAACGTTAGTATTATAACTATCCGGATGTTTCGTCCACTGATTCAGCTTTTGGCCTAAATTGCTGCCAGACACGGAAAGGTCGAAATTGGAGAAACCTTGGCTCGGTAACAAATCGTACTTGACCGTTGTCGTCCCTTCTGTTCTTGTTGCTGTGGCATTGGGATTACGGATGCCATCTCTGATTTCAAACCGACCAATTCGAGCTGTTTCATCTGACCAAAGACCATTGTTCTCCTCAATCAAATAGTAACCGACTAGGGAATAAATAAACGCATCATCATAAGTACCATCATTGCGTGTCAGGCTAGCGATGTTTAAATTGTCAACTTGTTGTCTATCCAGGTGTTGTCGCTTCCAGAAAACGAGAATCGGTTGACAAGTTGTTGTTGTACTATCACAGCCAGTAGTTCCAGCAACCGGGGGAATTTCGGTTCTGATTCCCGATATGGTAGCGGCGTTTAATCCTGTATTGTTGTTGCTGGTTAAACCCTGCTCATCATAGATATAAACAGCCTGCTGCAAGTCTCTGGCGATGTAATCCAGCGCTGCCTGAAGTTCTTGCTCCGTAGTCGCTTTAGCTTGCTCTCTCCTGTCGGTTTGCAGGATATCGATCGCGAATCCTAATAGGGGTGTGATCACCAGAGCCGCGATAATAATGGCGACGAGCAGTTCAATCAGGGTAAAACCGCTCAAGTTTCGGGCTGATTGAGAGCGTTTCAACTGACTGGCTAGGATAAATTTCAGTGTTGCGAACATCTTGCGCTTTCCCTTCTTACTTAACTAACCAATTAAGCTGTGTCCAATTTAGTTACAACCCCCCAAGCGATCGCACAAATTTTGGTAATTGACTTGACTGGCATTAACTTCTGTCGTCATTTCCACCAGGGGAGCTTCACTACTGCTCAAACCCGTCCCCCCAGTAAATGTGGCTTTTTGTGTCCCGGCTGTTAGAGTTCTGCCGCCACTGAAAGCATCTGCCCGGTAAACTCGCACGCCGAGAAAGTAGCTATTTTCAGGACTAGTTACCGTGCCACTCGGAACGCTGCGATATCCTTGTACAATCATGTCGATTGGACTGTCAGAGGTACAGCCCCCGCCATCGAAATCGATACAGTATAGGCTTTCACTCGCGGTGTTTTGGCAGTAAGTATTACCCGAGCAAGAGGATAAGTTGACACTACTATTGGGAGCGCCAATGCCAGCAAATGAATTCTTATCTGTGGCATCGGCTACCGTAACAGTGTGTAGGGGAAAATCAATAGTCCCTGCCTGTAAGCCATCGATGTAGGTTCGAGCCGCTTGAGTTGCCCGTTCTACCCGTCGCGCTTGCACCCGCGTGGCAACAGATAAAACGATCACGGGCGAGAGTCCAATCATCAGGATAGACACCACGATAATTGCCATCAAGGATTCAATAACCGTGAATCCGGCTTGATTGGGTTTAGAGGGGGGGGGGAACAGTTGGCGTTTACTCATCATGGTTAGACTCTCTACTCAGTTATTGCACTATTCAGTCGCTCGACTTTCTCTTTCTGGTCATGGTTATCAGCAATCATCATTAGCCGTGGTATCCAGGCATGAATCATCAACTAAAGCCTCCACCCAGGGGTCATTTCGCCCCACCTCTCTCAAGAACTCATCCGGTTCGCCCGCCGGTGGAGTGGTAAACCGTTGGGAGAACAAGTCCGGTAACTGACTGAGCAAACCGACATCATAGCCCCAAAGACGGTTAGCCGCCGTATAGTAGGCGTTGCGTCCACCACTTTGGCTGCTGTAGGGCAAGCGAGAGTATCGATTGAATGCCGCACCCGTGTTTTTAGCGGCGAGACGGGTGTTGTATCCAAACCGACTGGGAAGTGGGGTTGGATTACTGGGATCGGTCAGTGACTGGAGGAAGGGAGCCGTAGCATAGGCACTGCGCTTGGTTTGAATGAACGAACCACTGATTTGGGCTGTGAGCGTGTTAATAGTGGCACAAGCTGTGGTATCCTCCGCCCACCTTTCTAGCAAACGCACATAGTTTTCTAAACCGCCATTTTGTTCGCTTGGGCGCGGGGGAGTATCACCACCCGCCGCAATTAAGTTAAAGATTTCTCCGTTGGGATTAGCTTGCTGTAGCCAGTTTGTGGTCTCCAAACATTCAATGCCTGTTCCTTCCAGAGGCAAAGCGTTACTATCTGTAACTGGAATGCTCCTTAGAGTATGTACCTGTAGGACGGGTACAAGCCGGGGTTGACCCAGTGGGGAAATGGGTGGGTCATAGAACAAAGGTCTATCAGGTCTGTAACTTTCGTTTTGGTTGGGTTGCCCGCTTGTATTGTTGGTTGTCCTGAACCACAGGGCATTATTGGTAGTGGTAAGGGTGCCGTAATGGACGTTCGCCGTCCGAGTATTGTTTGGAGGATAGGTACATCCATTATTAGTGGGGGTTGTAGCTGTTGCATCTAGAGGACAGCCCACTCCCATGGGTTTGTAGACTAAGTTGCCACCGACAGTATCCGTTACAAGCTGATCCGCATTATTCCGAGCAAAGGCAACGCGGCGGGGATAGCGTTGGTCGGCTGAGTCTAGGGCTGGTCTTGCCGTAGTCCCAGCTCCCAAGCGGTCTAAAGGACTCGCACTATTGCCGCCTGTAGTGAACGCCGTAGCCCAATTGACTTCACCATTCTCTAGCAAAGTGGGAGTTGTCGTATTGGTTATGCTGTTGTTTGCTAGTAAAGCCTGAGCTAGCTGGAACGCTTTAATAGCTTTTTCATTATCATCGGGGTCAACGGCGGTGCCCAAGTTGGTCGTTGTGTTAACGTTCGCATCTCTATCCAGATCAAATATCACGGCGTCATTAACGTCCCCATCTCCATTCATATCAAATCCCACAACCCAGTCATTGGGACCACAACTGGAAACCGGTACTTGCCGGCAGATTTCCATAACGTACTCAGAAAAAGCCACTCGTCGTTGGATTGGGGTTATGTAATTGTTGAGATAGGAACTGCCCTGAGTTCCTGTAGCCACAGTATCCAAATCCTGGGGTTGACCCGTTGCAGGATCGACCCAGTCATAACTGGTGCCATAGTCATTGTCAAAGAAACCATTGAACAGCCGCACGAGGGAGAGCGGCGGATTAGATTCATCTACAGGGACGCTCGGGTCTAGTTCGTCTCCATTTCCGTCCAGGTCTAAGTTAAGCTCGGTTTCGTCAAAATTGACTGTATTTGGTCCGCCGCCGCTATTATCGAGATCGATGGGTTGACTAATCTGAGCATTACCCATATTATTCCTCTGGTCATACCCCCCTTCATTGCGGAACCCAAACCGAAAATTACTCGAAAGCAGGGTAACGCTATCTCCCAGCACCGTCGCCGGTCGCCATAGGTCGCCGCCATTGCTACAACTCGGCAGTCTGGGGTCATTAGCACGACAAGCAAAGCTGGGATCTTTGGTAGTACGGTTATAGAAGGTGACGTTAGTCCAGCCATCAACGGCTAGCCTGTTGTCACTAAACTCCTCAACAAGAGTGCCGCTTGGGTTTTGATGCAGATTAAACCCTGTTTCTGTCGAGCCAACGATCGCGGAGTTGAGATCCGCCTTAACGTAGACAGGCAAGTTAGAAGCCAAAATCAACCCCTTTTCTGCCCCTGGTGGTGAAGTCAAGATAAATGAGTTACTCTGATCTTGACGAGCCAGTATCGTACCGTTTCGCAGCATAATCCCGTTAGGACGGCGGGTGGGGTCGAGTTTAAAGTCTACTGGACTAAATCGCTCCCTCGTCTCAATCGGATTACTCAGGTCATCACTCAAGTCAGGTAAAGCATCATCACGGCTGGCGTAGATAATACCGCTATTGGGCAAGAGGAACTCGTGTGAGGGACCATTAAGGGATGCCGTAGCTGTCGTCGTGCGTAGTTTCTGTAGATCCAACACCGTGACCCGAACTTCTGAAGGCTGACGGTCTTCAATCTCCAGGTCATAGTCGGGATTCGCCCCCAGGTATTGAGGCAGTTGCTGGTGAATTGCTTTTAGCTGTCGGGCATCTAAGAGTGTGGTTTCGTAGATAGCGCCGTGGGGAATCGTACCCGAACTATCCACAGAGGCAACCCCCCTTAAAATTCCCTCAGCGCATTTGGCAGCATGGATAGCGGCATAATCTGCCCACAGGCGATCGGGTCCTGGTGTATTCAGCGCCTTCAGCAACGGTTCGTTCACCAAGCGCCCATCGGGATACACCAGTCTTGCCTGTCGGGCTAGGTTAGACTCGGGAATTCCATTCACTGAGGAATAGGTGTAAACAATACCATTGTTCGATTTTCCCGTCCGACCTTCTGGGAAATCAGCTTGCTGTGTGGCTGAGGGATTTGCCCAATTCCCAATTACAGTCGGGTCATTTTGGGCGGTGATCGCATCAGTTGGGTCATAGTAGCTACTGACACAAGCGATCGGGGTCTGATTCTTATTTCCGTCTTCTTGAGCGGGATTAGTGCCAGCACCACTGCCGTAGTGATAGACGACTGAGGCTCTCATTAACAGGTCGCCCTTTTGGGCAAAATCAGAGTTAACCTCATTGGGTGGCGCACCCGCCCCATTATTCCCAGTCAGATCACCCTCACCCCCGCTCATCGGCATCGTATCGGGCCAAACAATTATCGGGGTGTTACCGCCGAGTTGAGTGGTGAGGTCACTGACATGAATCCGGTTTGAGTCACTATCGCTAGGATCAACAAACCGCAGATCCCAACTGGGAACGGGTAAATACGATTCCCATGTCCCCGAGCTTCTGGTTGGATTGTTGCGGGGATAGCGGGGAGTATCACCAATGATACCATTATCATCCACATAAAGTCCTGCCCCGGTAACCACACGCAGTCCGCCAATGCCTTCTAACGGTTGCGTCGGTTGTTGGGCTGCCTTTCTTTCCCAGAAACCATTGCGATCCGTATCACCCAAATCCGAGAGAGTTCGCATTTGGGTGGTGCGGAAGCGAGGTTCGTCATCGGGTTCATTCCAGAAGACATCACTTCCATCTTTCAGCACGGGTTGTTCTGTCTCCTCTCCCGCAAAGCTATCGCCATTCCACCACTTCGCCGGTAGGGCATTCCCCACCAACAAGCGATCGCCCAGTCGTTTCTCCTTACCCAAGCTTTGCTGAGTTTCCGGTTCTGTGGCGGGCGGGTCAAGGAAATCTCCATTGAACTTCAGACTCAGACTATTGTTACTGGTGTTGTTATTGGTCTTGTCAAATGGCAATATCCACGTATCTACAGGTCGTAGTTCGTCTCCCGCCCCGGTCGGATTTAGCAATGTTTGAGCCGCGCCCAAAGGAACTTCTACAAATGGCACGCGGCGGGTACGCTCTTTAAAGTAGTTTTCCAGGGCTTTTTCCCGAGAGGTGCCAGCGGATCGGTTTGCGACTTCATCTGGATCACCACCCGTCGTATTGGTAACCAGATGATCAATCCGTTGGGCATAAGCCAAATTATTTGAGGTAATCTCCTGGGGATTATTGCTTACCGACTTATTACCCGTCCCTAAACCTTCCGTTCCAGGCGGCGTACCCGCAGCGGCGACGCCCTCTTCAAAGGTATGAACATTGGCACCCGCATCTCCCTCAGGACCATCCGGGGCGCCGATCCCCACATTTCCGCCGACCAAAATCTTGCTATTTTCTTCCTGATAGAAACAGGACTCGGCACTACTGACTAGATATAAATTAATCGTTGGATTAGTAGCGTCATTACCAATCAGTAAGTTACCGTTGGTCATAATCCGCCCATTCAGGTTGAATGTTGTCCCTTGACCAGGCGTAATTGCCAAGTCATCTTCGTAAACTACAGCGTTGTTAGAGAGGGGAATCCGGGCTCGGTCTTGCTGATACTCTAATGCAGAAAATCCTTTATTACCTCCTGGAAATTCCTGATACGTCTTCTTATCAAGTCCGGTCAGGTCGGTAATCGGAACGGTTGCCGTGTAAACAAAAATACTTTTCTTTAACTTTGAACCCACTTTATAATAACCGCGACCGCCGACCAAACTCGCGCTCGTGGCAAGGAGTTCTGTACATTGCTTATTCGTTGTCCCCTCATCCATGGGCGGGGTGCGGGCTTCCATTTCATCGGGATCTCTGGCGCTTGCCTGCTCGTCTAGTGGCGTTTTGAAGAAGATGCCATAGTAAGTAAAGCTATCGAATTGACCATCGTTATTGGTATCAACCGGGAAGCGCCAAACGGGGTCGCCCTCGCCTTGAATTTCCAAGCGTTCCTCATCCCCTAAGGTGTACTTGTCTTTCTTTTGTGTAAAAACGTTTGCTAAAGCTTCCTCTGATGGCGTAGCGCGGGGTAGGGTGGGGTCAGTAAAGAGTTCGTCTAATTTGGCTTTCGCCCGATCAATGGCTGGAGTCGCTGCCTTCAACACTGCTTCGTTAACCCGGACGTTACTCGCATTTTTCGCCCGATCAAAGGAGCGAAACACGATCGCCGTCGTCAGCAACGCCACAACCAAGATCACCATTGTCACCGTTGGTAGAATAAATCCCGCTCTAGTCAAATGGCTGCGATGACGCAAAATCATCAAGTTCCGCAACAGCCACGTCATCAACCGTTTGGGGAGTACCTTCGCTGTCTTTATACTTTCTCGATATAGAGTTTGAATAACCTTAGCTAATTTCTTAGGGATTGACATAGTGACGTCCTCGTAAGTTTGAGGGGATCTGCTGATAAGCGTCTCTGTCTATACGGATAGGATAGCCGAACAGTGCCGATTAAGGCACTATATTCAACCTTTTGTTGCCACCCTACTAGCAAGACGCTCAAGATTTTTCCGGATGAGCATCAACCCCTCTTGTATGATTATGAGGCAATGCCTCAAGGAGTAAGTTCCCTCTCCCGACAGAATTATTAAGTTACTTGATGCAGTCTGAACCCATCACCTGGCTGACCATTAAACTGTATATAACACTCAGTCAGTGAGTTTCTACATCTAGCTTACCCACTTGGGCGAGAAAAATGATCACCCCGACGCCAAATCTTGCCCACGTTAGGGACGTTATCGCTCCACCCCGCCCCGACACTCCGGCTACCTCTGCCTTCAGAGCGGATGGGAAACTTTGGCTGTGAAAATTCTAGAGGTTATACTAATGGGACATGTACCGGGTTGTGCTTCACAATCCGTGTTCAGTTTACATGAGGTGTAGACGTTGAGTGAGCAGTCCTTCCTCGCCATTGCTTAAAAATGCTGAATTTACATCAATCATCCGCTAACTTACTTACTCGCCTACATCGGCGGATTAAATTGGAATACAATCAAGGACTAAAACCTAAACTCCTATTAAAGTATCGTCAATTCAAAAAGCCTAAGGTGTTAGAGTATGAAGGCATAAAAATTTGCCTGGACTCTCACATCTCTGATGATGTCCTTAACGATATCTATGCGGGTTACTACGAGCAAAATGAACTGAGAATCGTCAAGGCTAAACTTACCCCCAATGATATTGTCATGGAAATCGGGACAGGGATTGGTTTACTCTCCAGTTACTGTGCCAAACGCATCGGTTCAGAACGAGTCTTTACCTTTGAAGCCAATCCAGAGCTAGAACTCCCGATTCGCCAAAATTACGCCATCAATCAAGTCTATCCCCACCTAGAAATTTGTCTGATTGGAGAGCGAGAAGGAACCCATCAGTTTTATATCGAGAAAAACTTTTGGTCGTCTTCCACGATACAGCGTCATCCCGATGCCAAAGCCATACAGGTTCCTGTAAAATCTTTTAATCAAGAAATTAAACGCCTCAATCCCACGTTTTTAATCATTGATATTGAAGGCGGAGAATATGAATTATTAAACTATGCCCATTTCCACAACGTCAATAAACTCGTCATCGAACTGCACGAACGGATAATCGGACGAAAAAAAGTAGAATTCGTTAAAGCCAAGTTACATCAATGGGGCTTTAAAATTCATCCTAAAATTTCCACAACAGAAGAATTTTTTTTAGAGCGCCAACTTTAATTTATTTACTCAAGACTATAGCCACCCTCAAAAGACTCTAAACTTGCTATTCTTGCTATTTGTGTAAAAAATATGTCCCTGATTTCTGTAATCATCCCCCTTTACAACAGTGAAACGACGATTCAAGAGACCATTCAATCGGTATTAAGCCAAACCTTTTCCGACTTGGAACTCATTATTATCAATGATGGCTCAACCGATTCTTCACTAGAAATTGTGTCGCAAATTCAAGACCCTCGTTTACAGGTATTTTCTTATCCCAATGGCGGCTTAGCGGTGAGCCGAAATCGCGGGTTAAGCCATGCTAGTAGTGAATATATTTCCTTTATCGATGCGGATGATCTGTGGACACCTGATAAACTAGAACTTCAACTCAAAGCATTAACAAAAAATCCCCAAGCTGCCGTGGCGTATAGTTGGAGTAACTGTATTGATGAATCCAGTCAGTTCCTGCGTCCCGGCTGTCATATTACCGCCAATGGCAATGTTTTCGCCCAGTTGTTATTGGTTAATTTTTTAGAAAATGGCTCCAACCCCCTAATTCGCCAACAGGCATTGAGTGAAGTTGGTGGCTTTGACGAATCCCTTCCCGCAGCTCAAGATTGGGATATGTGGCTGCGGTTAGCAGCTAAATTTCATTTTGTCGCCATACCCAAACCCCAAATTTTATATCGCGTGTCTGCCCAGTCCATGTCTACCAATGTGCTTCAATTAGAAAGAGCTAGTTTACAGGTCATGGAACGAGCGTTGGCTCAGGCGAGTGAATCCTGCGATGACTTAAAGAAGCCAAGTCGGGCTAATCTCTACAAATACCTCACGTTCAAGGCATTAGAAGGGTCATCGGTTCCAGAAAGAGGCTTAACCGCAGCCCGGTTTCTTTGGCAATCCCTGATTAATGATCCGAGCTTACTCAAAACGCGAGTGATCTGGAAAGTCTTATTAAAAATTGTTCTGGTAACTTTCTTACCCCAGCAACAGCTAGCTGCGATGAAACAACTCTCCGACATTAGAGCTTTACTCGTTCAGATTAAAACCCCACTCCCTTCAGACTTGATGTCCAGTGGCTCCGAAGTAGGGTAAGTATTGCCTACCCTACCTGATCTTCTAATTGTATCAGTAATGATTCAGGTTAATCCCCGCTTCCTTCGCCATCGCTTGCAATCCTTTCTTCTCCAGTGTCTTAATCGCCTTAGTGGAGAGTCTCAGCTTCACCCAGCGATTGCCTTCTTGCCACCAGACGCGCTTCCATTGCAGATTAGCTTCTTGGAGTTTCTTGGTGCGGCGGTGAGAGTGGGAGATAGCGTAGGCATTGTTTGCCTTTTTACCAGTGAGTTGACATTTGCGTGACATAATAATCCTCGTCATTATCGTTGAGTGGTACTGACCTAACCTGGGTTCCTTGTGGGCACAGTGGGCACAGGCTGTGCCTCCAGCAAGTCAAGCACTGACTACAGACTCTTATGTTAGCGACTTTTGACTAGAGCTGGTGTCATTGGTTCTATGTGTCTCATCCTCTTGCCCCACAGAAATCTTTTCGGGTACTTTTGCTCTCGACCCTAACCCACCCTTATTTAAATTCAGACGTTAGGGTTTTTGTCAAGAACTTTTAGATGGGTTTACCCAGGAAGTTATGATAATGAAATGCCCTGGCAAATATAATTACAGAGTATGTCACTTATTTCTGTTGTGATTCCCGTCTACAACGGTGAGAAGACAATTCGACAGACAATCGAATCCGTCATTAACCAAACCTTTTCCAATTTTGAACTGATTGTGATTGATGATGGCTCACAAGATTCAACCCTAGATATTGTCAGGAGTATTTCCGATTCCCGCTTAAAAGTATTTTCCTTCCCCAATGCCGGTTTAGCCACCAGTCGTAACCGAGGAATTCAATTGGCTAGTGGAGACTATATTTCCTTCATCGATGCGGATGATTTGTGGACAGGGAATAAACTAGAAGCTCAACTCAAGGCATTACTAGATAATCCCCAAGCGGCTGTAGCCTTTAGTTGGACTGATTGTATTGATGAATCGGGTCAATTTTCCCGCCGAGGCAACTATACCACAGTTAGCGGCAATGTATATGCCCAACTTTTATTAACCGATTTTATCGAAAACGGCTCAAATCTTTTAATTCGCTCTGAAGCGTTCAAGAAAGTCGGTTATTTCAATGAATCTCTTCCGGCGGCTGAGGATTGGGACATG
>JGI12048J13642_10577049_pt1 | contig 11279 bp, 9 predicted proteins | sample ElkSlonscriptome_16_FD_13642 | JGI IMG/M metagenome (IMG submission 13642) | reverse complement strand
CGCGCGCTCAGCCTGCCAAGATGGGGGTCGTGATCGACTTCATCCTCACTTTCGGCGTCGGCGCGACCGCGGTCATGCTCGTCGATCGCATCCAGGGCGCCTTCGGTCTGCGCTGGGTCTACGGCCTCATCGCGGCCCTCGAGGTGGGCCTGGTCCTCGTGGCCACGGTCCTCTGGCAGCGCTCGCGCACACGTCTCCCGCGCGTGGCCAACGCCTGAGGATCAGTCCCAGTTCACGGCCTTGGGCGGCGCTTTGCTACCCCAGGTCACCTTGTCGCTCAGGTGGCGGCTCACCTCGGCCGTCACGCCCGGCTCGCGGGCACGGATCCCGGAGGTCTCGTCGTCCTGGCGTTGCGGGGTGGCCTTGCGCATCTGGGGGACCGTGGTCTTGTCGCGGATGGATGGCGTGTCCTCCCAGCTGAGGGTCTGGGCGTCGAGACGGCGCGCCACCTCGTCGGCGTCACCCACCGGCAGCGTGGCTGCGATGCGTCGCTCTTTCTTGGCGGGCTTGCTCGAGGGGGGGGTACGGGGCGGCTTGTTGGAGGACGGCGTGGCCGAGCTGTAGGCGCCGTCGCTCCCCACCTCGATGCGCTCGGTCATGAGCTCCTCGGGAAGGTTGCCGAGGGCCTTGCGCATGGCGCGAATCGACGATTCGTCGGGCGTGGTCGCGCGCTTCTTCGGCGTGGGTCGCGCGCGCTTCATCTTCGGCACCGTGGGGGTGCACTGACTGCTGCGGCTCGATACGGTGCGCGAACGCTCGCGTGCCTCGGCGACCATGTTGGTGTTGACCCGGCGCTCGGGCGCGGGGGGCTCGCCGGCCTCCTTGTTCATGGTCGGCACGGTGTCGCGCCCCTTGCCGCGACGGAGGGCGGCCACGGTGCCGTTGACCGTGATGGGACCGACGTTGATGTCGAGCTCGTAGGGAGACTTCGGCGCGGTCGGAATCTTGGGCGCGGTGTCCTTGGTCTTGCGCTGACGACGGCCGGGCGTGGGGTTGGAGGCGATGGGCTCGTCGGGGACGCGGTGGGGGGGCCACGTGACGCGCTTGGGGGGGAAAGCCGGTCGGGCAAAGAGGTAGCCCTGCGCGTACTGCACCCCGGTGAGCCGGACCGCGTCGAACTCCTCTTCCGTCTCCACGCCCTCGGCGATGACCTCGGCGCCGAGTTTGTTGCAGAGCTCGACGACGGCCGAGACCAGCTGTCGCTGTCGCTTGGAGTGCTGCAGCCCCTGCACGAGCTGCCGGTCGAGCTTCACCATGGTGGGCTCGAGATCGGCGATGCGCATCAGGTTGGAGTAGCCGGCGCCCAAGTCGTCCACGACCAGGTGCACGCCCGCGCGCGCACCGATCTCCGACAGGACGCCCATGCAGACGTCGCGGTGACTCAGCGGAACCGACTCGGTGATCTCGATGTAGACGTCGTGGTGGTGCTCGTAGATCGGGTCGTCGGGGCGGACGAGCCAGCTCTCCTTGAGCTCGTCGGGGTGCACGTTGATGAAGAGCGGCCCGTCGCACAGGGGCACGCCTATCTCGCGGATCATCCGCCCGAGGCGACCGGTGCACCGGCGGGCGACGGCCTTGTCGAAGAGGTCGAGCGGGTTCTTGTAGGCCTCGAGGTCGCAGCGTACGAGCGCTTCGTGGGCGAAGGTCTCGCCGCTCGACAGATCGACGATGGGCTGCAGGACCACCGACAGGTTCTCGGGCGACACGAACGACCGAAGCGCGGCCAGTGAGTCGGCCGACTCATCGGGCGGTGGGATGGTCCCCGGTCGCGCCGAGGGCGCCATCGAGAGTCGGTTCTTTCGCACGGGCGCGCCGTGAATGTCCTCGCTGTACATCGCCTGTTTCCTCCAGGCTCGACGTTAACCGTATGCATGGATAGGACAATCACCTGGGTAAGCCCGCGGCTCACCCTCAAAGGGGGGGGAGCCTGACTCAGGGGCGAAAAACCGAGGAAGGGAGATGTGAGGCGGTGGTGGTCAGCCGTCGTTGCACCAGGTTCCCTTGACCTCGCAGCCGCCGAGCGTGGTGACCTTCGAGGAGCACGCCTGGGTCGCGGCGGACTCGGCGGCGTTCGCGTCGCCCCCCTTGCCCCAGACCACCATCGGGGGCGGCCCGTGCACGACCGACAGGCACTCGCCCGCGCCGAAGGTCTCGGCGACCTGGCAGTCGCTGTGCGAACAGCCTTCGAGCGCTGACTTGCTGGCGTCGGTGGTGCTCGTCTTGCGGTGGGCGAGGCGCCAGGCGGCGGCGCTCTTCGAGTAGGCGAGGGCTCCGAACGCGAGGGGACCGCCGTTTCCGCTGTCGTCGGCCTGGGGCTGAGCGTCGTTGGTTCCGCCGTTTTCGGGCGGCGTGGGGGCCGCAGGCGGCGCTGCGCCCGGGATGGGGTTTCCCGCGCCCGAGCGCTGGATGCACTTCTTGACCCCGTCGAGGATGTATTTGCGGAGGTTGCGCGGGGCCTTCTCGTGCTTGCGTGGATCGCGGTCCTTGCGGCTCTGGTAAAGCCCGAGCTGCTGGCCCTGGTGGAAGTAGGCCCACTCCTCGAAGGGCTCGTCGCGGTCGCGGTCGTGCCGGTACCAGAGGATGGCGTGGCCGTTCTGCGCGAAGGCCAGCTCCTCGGTGGCGCGGTAGCGTCGGCTCGCGAGCATGGCCCGTCGGATCATGTTGCGATCGTCGGTGAAGACGAGGCAGACGCGGCCGTCGCCGGTGCTCACCGTGCGTCCCTTCAGATCGCCGTCCTTGGCCATCTGGAGCACGTTGTAGGCCTCCTGGCCGATCCATCCCGGAGAGAAGTTCGTCGGCTCGACGGGGCTGTGGTCGACCGCGCCGAAGGTGGTGGTGGAGAAGTCGTCGAAGTGGTGGCCAAAGGATGCGTCCTTGGACAGGGCGTCGAGATCGGGCAGCTGCCCTTTCTCCTCTGCCTTCTCGTCCTTCTGCGCCCCGTCATCATCGTCGTCGGCCTTCTTCTCCTTGGGGGGCTTCTCGTCACCCTTGCAACCCGTGAGAGTGACCCCTCCGAGCACGAGTCCCATCGAACAGCCCAGCACCAGCCAATGTCGCTTCATCGCTACCCCTTCCTCACGACGAACGGTCGCGAGGTTTCCGAACTTAACGAACCTTCGTCGCGCCGAACACCGGGCGCGCAGGATGTCGACGTGATGGGGGCCGCAGACGGTGGTCGTTACGCTAGCCGCGGCAGATCGCGCGAGTTTCGCTATGCTCACGATCTTGCTGTCCTCGTTCCAACAAGCGCTGCGGGATTGCCTCGACCCCGCACAGATCTCCCTCGAGCCCGACGACCTCGACACCTACGGTCGCGACTGGACCCGGGTGCACACCCCTGCGCCGTCTGCGGTCGCATTTCCGCGGACCGCGGAGGAGGTGGGCGCGGTTCTGCGACTCTGCGCCGAACACGACGTGGCGGTGGTGCCCTCGGGGGGCCGCACGGGATTGGCCGGCGGCGCGGTGGCCAAGGACGGCGAGCTGGTGCTGTCGCTCGAGCGCATGCGCAGCCTGGGTGAGGTCGATGAGCTGGGGGCCACGGTGCGGGTCGGCGCCGGCGCCATCACCGAGGCGGTTCACCACCACTGCGAAGAGAAGGGGCTGACCTGGCCCGTCGACTTCGCTTCGAAAGGGAGCAGCCAGGTGGGCGGCAACATCGCGACCAACGCGGGCGGCGTGCGAGTGATCCGCTACGGCCTCACCCGGCAGTGGGTGATGGGTCTGCAGGTCGCGATGCCCAGCGGCGAGCTGCTCGAGCTTGGCGGCGCACTCGAGAAAGACAACACCGGCACCGACCTTCGCCAGCTCTTCATCGGCAGCGAGGGCATCTACGGCATCGTCACCGCAGCGACCCTCAAACTCACTCGGGTGCGCACAGATACGTCCGTATTTCTATTCGCGGTGGACGACCTCGATGGCGTCCTCCAGCTCTTCCGGCGCGCTCGAAGGGGGCCCTTCATCATCGAGGCCTTCGAGATGTTCACACAGCGCTGTATGGAACGCCTGGAGCGCCACCGCGGTCTATCGCCGCCCATCGAGGCCTCCAGCCACTACGTGCTCCTCGAGGCCGAGGCCCCCGATGAAGCGCAGCGTGACGACTGGCTGACCGCACTCTTCGAGGACGGGGTGGTGAGCGACGGCACGATGGGGCAGGATTCTTCTCAGGCTGCGGCCCTGTGGCAGCTTCGAGAAGGGATCAGCGAGAGCCTGTCGGCCACGGGCCTGCCCCACAAGAACGACGTCGCCCTGCCCATCGCGCGTCTCGACGCGTTCACGACCGAGCTCGAGGAGCTGTTCGCCAACCAGTATCCCGGCTGGGAGATCTGCCTCTTTGGCCACATCGGTGACGGCAATCTCCACGTCAACGTGATGAAGCCCGACGACATGCCCAAGGAGGTCTTTCTCGACAAGACCCACGAGGCGGACCGCCACATCTTCGAGCTCGTTCAGCGCCACGAGGGAAGCATCAGCGCCGAGCACGGCATCGGCCTGCTGAAGAAGCCCTGGCTGCACTACACCCGCAGCGCAGCGGAGATCGCGCTCATGAAGCGCATGAAGGCCGTCTTCGACCCCAAGGGCATCCTCAACCCCGGCAAGGTCCTTCCCTGAGCCGAGAGCCGGCTCAGTCGTCGTCGCCGGCCAAGCGTGCGTCGACGCTGTAGCGACCGGGACCCGTGATGAGCAGCACCAGCGCAACGACGCCGTAGGCGAGCGCGAACTCCTTCTTCATGAAGGGGTCGGCCGCGTGCCGTACGAAGGCGGCGACGAGCATGGTGAGGGTCACTGGCACTGCCGCGAGGCGTGTGCCGAGCCCCGCGGCGAGCATCAGGCCCCCAACCAGCTCTGCGGCCACCGCGGCGTAGGCCATCAGCGTGGGGGCGGGTAGGCCCATCTCGGCGACGCCGGCTGCGAAGCCAGCCATGTGGCCCAGCTTGGGAAGGCCGTGGTTGATGGCGAGCACCCCCCCGAACCACAGGCGCAACAGGAGCAGGCCGAGGTCGACTTGACCCGGGGTGGAGCGAAGGAGCTTTTCCCGAAACGGCATCGGGCCGACCTTACCTCACGCCCGCTCGCTGGGGGCCGAGGGGCGATGGTCGAGCACACCTCCTGCGACACACACGTCATGCCCTCGCACCGTTTCGGCGGCGCCGAAGTGCCGTCAGGTGCGTTCTCGCTCGGTTCGGGTGCCCGGCACGAGGCTTGCTCTGCACCGGGCCATGGCTTCCCCTCTCCGTCTGCGCGCTGCGGTCTTGGGAGCCTCGATCGCGCTGGCTGCCTGCACACCGGATGACACCGCCGTCGAGCTCCCACCCGACGCGGATGCATTCGCGGAATTCGGGCTGGAGGCCGATGTGCCCTTCGCCTTCATGCCCGACGATCAGTTCTTCATGGTGGTCGAGAGCGCCATCGTCGACGGCGAGCGCGTGCCTGTCGACCGTGTGGAGTCGAGCGACCCCGCCATCATGGCGGTCGACGAAGGGAGACCGTACCTCTTCACCCACGCACCAGGCCGAGCCCAGCTACGCTACTTCAGCGCCGAGGGCGAGCTGCTCGGAGAGGACACCTTCGAGGTGGCGGTGCCCGAGGAGGTCGTCATCGTCCCGCTCGCCGCTGTGCTCACCGCACCTTCGCCCGTCGATGCCGCGCGAGCGTGGGAGCCAGGCGACCTGCACGTCTTCCGCAGTACCACCGTCGAAGCCATTCCATTCCACGAGGACCGTCGACTCATCGGCTACAACACGTTCCACGCGACGGACGAAGGAGGGGCCCACCTCGAGTCGACCAACGCCGGGGCCTTCCTCAGCCCCAGATTCTTTTTCCGTCTCTCGTCTTCGGGTTTCGGTAGCACCGGTGAGGTGGCCCTTCGGTACGGCGAGCAGGTCATGGTTCGGGCTCGCGTCTTCGGCGCCGCGCAAAGCGATGTGGCCGCGCTCGAGCTGGTCGACCACGAGGGATGGATCTGGGCTCGCGCCCAGGGCGAGGCAGGCGAGGTCGTGCTCGGCCCTCAGGTGGCGTGGAACCCGCGCCCGGCCGACGAGACCGAGGGCGACATGCTTCGGTACGACTTCGACCCCGACGCCGAGGGTTTCACCGTGGTCACCGCCAGCTACGGCGGGGTCTCCGAGAGCATCGCGGTCCGGATGGGTGATCGCAGCGCATCGACCACGCGAAACTCTGAGGAGCCCTACGGCTGCTCGGTGGCGACGCCCGGGCGGAATGACCTTCCGGGGGGCGTTGCCGCGCTGCTCTTGGGGGGCGTCGCGCTCCTCCGCTCCCGTCGCAGGTGCCGGAGCTAGGGCAAGCAGAGGTGGATGGTGCTGCCGTAGAGGCCGTTGGCTCCGTCGACCATCACGCGGTGGACTTGGTTCGTCGTCTCGGGCGGGCAGGAGCAGTCGCCGGTGCGGGGGTTGACCACCCGGCAGGCGGGCGCGAGGTCGTCCACCTGGTAGGCGCCGCCGAAGGTCGTGATGGCCGCCGTGGCTGAGCTGCAGAGGAAGATGGTGCTGCCCCCCTCGTTGCCGTTGCAGGGGAGCCGCAAGATGGAGCGCAGCGCGATGGGGTCGAAGCCCTCAGGGCACGCGCAGGTGTCGCCGGCCTGGGGGTTGGCGAAGCGGCACCGAGGGCTGCCCCCATCGTCGCCTCCACACCAGCCCTCGATGTCGTCCATCTGGTAGGCGCCCCCGAAGTCGCTCTCGGGGCCTACGCCCGAGGTGAGGCACAGCCGCATCTCGGTGGTGGCCCGCATGGGCATGCCGGGGCAGTCGCTCTGCACCAGCAGCGGGAGCGCGTCGGTGCCTGCGGGACAGACGCAGTCACCGCTGATCTGGTTTTGCACGGCGCAGCCGGCGCAGGCGGCCGGATAGGCCTCGTGGGCGCCGAAGAAGTTGTGGCAGCCGTCGCCGGTGTCGGCAAAGCCACTCGTGCAGCCGGCGCTACAGGTCCCGTCGACGCAGCTTCCGACCGCATTGGGGCCGTCGGCGCAGCGGTTGCCGCACATGCCACAATGCTCGGGGTTGGTCTGGACGTCGACGCACTTGCCCTCACAGGTGTCCTCGGTCGAGAAGCAGCCATGACCGCCACTGGCGCCGCTGCCGGCGCTGCTCGTGGTGGAGGCGCTACCGGAACCGGTCGTGGAAGGCGTCGTCTCGTCGGTGCCGCAGGCGAGCAGGCTCAGCGCGAGGGCCACGCGTACCAGCGGCTTCATCACACCTCGAGGTCGGTCATGCCCGAGGTCACCGCCCCCTGCTCGTGACCGAACGTGGTGAGGGGCAGGCCTGCCCCTCGCAGCGCCGTCATGCCCGCCTTGCTCACGTTGCCGCCGTCGTCGCGCTGGTGGACGTTGCCTCTCAGGCGGCCGCCACCCTTGCCGCAGATGAGGATCGGCATGTCGTCCTGCGAGTGGGTCCAGCCCTCGGTGTGCTCGGTGCACACGAGGATCGAGCACTGGTCGAGCAGATGGCCGTCCCCCTCGGGGGTCTGCTTCAGGCGGTCGAGGAAGTAGGCGAGCTGGCTCATGGTGAACTTCACCGACTCGTGCTGCTTGGTCCAGGGCGAGGGCTCGGTGTGGTTCATGTAGTGCTGGCCGTCGGTCGCCCCGGCTGGCCACATCACCGCCCCCGACCCGCAGGTCGAGAACATGATCGAGAAGCTGCGCGTGAGGTTGCAGGCCAGCGCCAGCGCCATGAGGTCACTCATGGCCGCGTTCTTCTCTGCCATCTGTTCGTCGCCGCCCACATCGGGGAAGTCGCCCGGGGCATCCGGCTTGGTGCAGCTGGGCGACGGCGCCCCGAGCCGTCGCTCGAGGTCGGCGATGGAGTCGAGGTGCTGCGCGAGCCGCTGGCGGTCACCGGCGCTGAGCTTGGGTTGAAGGTCGGTGATCTGGTCGCTCACGGCGTTGAGCACGCTCGCGCGGGCCTGCTTGATCAGCGGGTCCGCGGTCTCGTTGCCGAAGAGGCGATCGAAGAACCGTTGGGGCGACTGCTCGGAAGGGTTGATGTTGGTCTCGCCGTTCACGCTGCCGTTGTGGCTCAGGTACTGAAAGCTCGTGCCCTCGTCGGTCCCTCGGAAGCGCGTGACGGCGGCCTCGAGCGAGCGGTAGGGCGTGGGCTGCTGTTCGAAGAAGTAGTCGGCGGCGATTTGGTCGACCGACGGGTACTTCATGGTCGAGACGATGGTGTCGCGCACGTCGTCGACCTTGAGGTGCGGGCCACCCGAGCAAACGGCGCTCATGCCCGAGTGATGCGGGTGCCGCGGCGTCTTCACGTCGAGTCCGGAGCAGACGCTCACGTACTCCTTGTGCGGCACGAGTGCGGCCAGCTGGCCGTCGTTGGGGACCTGCCAGTCTGCGCCTTGCGTGGGCGTCCAGGAGTTGAGCCGCACTCCATTGCCGAAGAACCACAGCCCGAAGCGGGTGGGAAGCTCTTCGCCGTTGGCCATGGCGTCGCCGTGGTCGTTGAGCAGCATCTCGAAGAGCGGCAGGCCGACGGTGATGGCGCCTCCGGCGGCGAGGCCACGCAGGAACATGCGGCGAGAGGGGCGCATCGCGCGGGGGCGCGAGCGACGCGTGATACGCGGAGGTTGCCAGGGCATGGTCATCACTCCTCCTCCTGGGGAAGGGCGTAGCGGAAGCCGCCGTTGACCACCATCTCGACCACGAGGGCCTTGAAGTCGAAGTCGCTCTGCACGAAGCCTTCGACGAGCTCATCGACGTAGGCGCGCTCGCTGCGTTCGTCGAGGTGGGTTGTGGCGTGTTGGTAGAAGCGGCGGGCGATGCAGTTGCCCACCCGGGGCAGCTCGGCCATGAGCGTGCCGAGCTCGACGCCGCCGTCGAAGGCCACGCCGTCGAGGTCTCCGGACGCGTCGATGGGCAGGTCGTGCTCGGTGTCGCGCCAGGCGCCGACGGCGTCGTAGTGCTCGAAGCCGAAGCCGATGGGATCCATCTGCTGATGGCAGGGTGCGCAGGCGGGGTCCTCGGCGTGAGCGGCGAGGCGCTGGCGAAGGGTCTTGGGGCCGCCGCTGGGGGCCGGGAGGGTCGTGTCGACGCCGGGCGGGGGAGGCGGCACGTCCTGGCAGAGGAGGCTGATGCGGACGAAGCGACCGCGGTGGGTCGGGGAGCTCTCGGTCTTGTGGGCGTTGAGGGCGAGGAAGCCGGGCGTGGTGAGCAGCCCGCCTCGCTTGCCGTCGTCGGGCAGGGTCACGGGTACGAAGTCGGGACCTTCGATGCCCTCGATGCCGTAGATGGGGGCGAGGTCGCCGTTGACGTAGGTGTCACGGGTCGTGAAAAGCTGGCGGAAGTCGCCCTCTTTTTCGAAGACCACGTTCTCGAAGAGTCGCTCGAGCTCGCGGCGCATCGAGACGCCGAGGGTGTCGCTGACCATCGGGAAGAGCTCCAGGTTCTTGTCGAGGTCGTCGAGCCGTCCGATGTTCATGAAGTCGCGGAAGAAGCGGACCAGGGCCGCGCGGGCCTCCGGGGTGTCGATCAGACGTCGGGCGTGGGCTCGAACCGCCTCGGGATCGAGCAGCTCGTCGGCGGCTGCGGCCTTGCGAAGCTCCTCGTCGGGTGGGCTGTCGGTGATGAGATAGGAGAGACGCGCCGCCATCTCCCAGCTGTCGAAGCGCATGAAGCCTGAGTCGGGATCGCGCTCTCCGGTCGCCACCCGGAAGAGGAAGTGCGGAGACTGGAGCACCGCGGCCACCGCGAAGCGAAGGCCCTCGCCGTCGCCGAGCGAAGACGCGATCTGCTGGGCCAGCTGCAGGAGGGCCTCGACCTCGGCCTCGGTGGCGGGGCGACGCCAGGCGCGGGAGGTGAAGTCGTGGAGGAAGGTCCGGATGCAGGGCTCGCCCAGGTCGGTGGGTGCGCATTTGATGAGCGCATTGCGGCGCACCGGGTCGACCCAGACCTGATCGAGCACCGCGTAGGCCGCGTCCTCGTACATCTCTGCTTCTACCGGCGCCACGGTCTTGGTGGCCGCGGAGAGGGACACGAAGCCGTAGAGCTGATCGTCCTGGGGAAGGTCGGGCACCACGAGCGGTTCGCCGAGCAGGGCGCGGTAGGTGTTGCGCAGCTCGGGCGCGGTGAGCCGCACCATGTGGGCTTCCACCGGTGCGGTCTTCTTCGCTGAGGGATCTGTGATCGTCGGGTCGGGCGGACTGTCCCCGATGGACCCGACGCATCCCGACCAGCCCGCCACCAGCCCCACCGCGAGGCAGACGACGGACGGGCGCCACCATCTCCGTTGCAAACCCATACCCACCCCACATCCTACCACGAGGTGGCAGACGGCTCGACAGCTGCCACATTGCTGCTCCCGAGCGCCTCGCGTACCCTCATTGTCCTCGCCCATCCGTCGGACCAATTCGGAGATCGACATTGTTTACGCTTTGCAGCACCTGTCAGCGCCACGTCCTCACGGATGCCCCCACCTGTCCCTTCTGCGCCAAGCGCGCCCAGAAGAAGGGGCTGCTTTCTCGGCGCGCCGTCGGGGCCGCGGCCGTGGCCTCGCTCGGCATCGCGGCCTGTGGCCCGTCTGAGCCGCCGCCCGTCTCGCCCACCGTCGACGTGCCGGCCTCTGACGGCGACCCGCCCGAGGAGCCGTTCGTCCAGGAGACCGAGCCGGGGACGCCGCCCGAGCCCGGCCTCACCGAGGAGGAGACGGCCGAGGTCGTGGAGGAAGAGACGCCTGAGGAGATCCCGGACACCGTCGACGTACCCTTCGATCGACCCATGGTTGCGCGCTACGGCATCGCGCCGCGCCCGGTGACCACCGCCAAGCCGCAGACGCCGACCAGGCCCCAACGGCCGGTTGCGCGCTACGGCGTCGCACCCATACGGCGCTGAGCCATGCTGGGTCCTCGACCCCGTCGCTTGCCCATCGCGCCGGTCGCCGAGCCCGCGCGCCGACACCTGCCCCTCGCCAACGAGGTGCGTCCCATCGATCGGGAGAGCCGACCGCGCTACGCCGTGTGGGAGCTCACATTGCGGTGCGATCTGGCCTGTCGCCACTGCGGCTCGCGGGCCGGGAAGGCGCGTCCCGACGAGCTGAGCACCCGCGAGGCCCTCGATGTGGTCGGCCAGCTCGCGGAGATGGGCACCGAAGAGGTGACCCTCATCGGGGGTGAGGCGTATCTCCACGAGGGGTGGCTCGAGGTGGCGCAGGCGATCTCGGCGGCCGGGATGGACTTCACGATGGTTACCGGGGGCCGAGGCGTGACGCGCGACATGGCCCAGGCCTTGCGCGATGCGGGCGCCCAGGCGGTGGGCGTGAGCGTCGATGGCTTCG
>JGI12048J13642_10468497_pt1 | contig 11284 bp, 8 predicted proteins | sample ElkSlonscriptome_16_FD_13642 | JGI IMG/M metagenome (IMG submission 13642) | reverse complement strand
CTTCTCCGTACATCTATATCGCAAGATGATCAACTGCGCTATCGCAGAAGGGATGCTTAGAGAAGAATTTATGGATTTGCCCACGCCAATAGATTATCTAGATAAGATACAGGCCATTCCCGCTGATGAGTTCTTCGCCTTCCATGAATTCTTGGATCAGAAACTGGGTCCCGGCTTCTCGGTGCGCGTGGGGCAGCAGATGGTGATCGATGACTACGGTGTTCTCGGCCTTTCTTGGCGCACCTGCTCATGGGTGGGTGAGATCTTCGAGCGAAGCAAGCGCTATTTCAATTTGCTCTCCAACACATTCTTTTGGCGGATTGAGGAAATAGGAGAAATATCTCGGGTGCACTTGGATAGGACGCTATACAGACCCGGAGAAGGCCTGTCGACGGAGGCCAGCCTTTCGGCAACGGTTGTGGTATTGCAACAGACATCCGAAAAGGATATTCGCCCCGTTGAATTGTCTTTTAAGCACAAAGCTCCCGCCAGTTTGGATAGCCACAATAAAGCCTTTCAGTGTAAGCTTCTCTTCGAACAAGATCACTACTATATCGCCTACAAAACAGAAGATTTAAAACTGCGCACGGCAAGGGCGGATCAACAGATCAATAATTATCTATTGCAGCGAATTGACGAGGAAACCAATAGTATCACGATCAGCTCGAGCAAAATCATTCCAAAAATTGAAGAGCTGATACGTGAAGCCCTACCCAGTGGTATTCCAAGTATGGATTTTCTCTGTGAGCACCTGAGCATGAGCAGGCGAACCCTCACCCGTCGTTTGAACGATAATGGGGTGACCTTTCGCGACTTGATCCGCAAGACACAAGAATCCATTGCTAAAGAATTGCTCGCAAAACGCGAATACAGCATAGGCTTCATTGCTTTCGAAACAGGTTTCTCAGAGCAAAGCGCCTTCAATCGGGCCTTCAAACGATGGACGGGAAAATCACCTCTCGATTACCAAAAAGACAGCTAAAAAGGACACTTTGGCGCAAAGGGTCAAACACTTGGCACTATAGGTCAAGTTTAGCCACATCCTAACCGTGACTTTTGCTTCGTAATCATAAAACGAAGCGAAATGAAAAAGTCACTTTCTATTCAACTCTTGGTTGTTTCCCTGATGACCATCGCATGGATGGTCTCCAAGAGTAATCCAACGGCAATTTCGAATACCTCAAATCTTTATTCAGAACCTCTGAAGAACCGGGCATTCAATATCCTTCAGAACAAGTGCAACGTGTGCCACCGCAAGCAAAATCCTTTCATGGTTTTTAACCTGAAAAACATGGACAAACGCGCTAAGAAAATCAATAAAAATGTCTTCGAGCTTCAGCGAATGCCCAAGGGCGATGAGATCAAACTCACTCCCGACGAAAGGGAAACACTCAAAAACTGGATTCAATCTCTAAACATCAAATAATCATGGAAATCTCTATCAAATCATTCATACTCTTCGGGGCAGTTGTCCTCACCGGATTGTCTGCAGGCTTCTTTTATGCCTGGCAGGTCTCAGTCATCCAAGGAACCCTTTTGGTCAAAGACTCAGTTTATCTCGAAACCATGCAATCGATCAATCGGGCCATCCTCAACCCTTGGTTCTTCGCGGTATTTTTTGGAAGCCTCATTTTCCTGAGCATCGGAAGCATCTACCAATTCAATACAAACAAATGGGTATTTGTCTTGCTCCTGGCTGCTTCGATCATTTATTTGATCGGCACTTTCGGAATTACAGCTACAGGCAATGTGCCTTTAAACGACGAGTTGGATTCACTCAACATTTCTGAACTCACATCAGAAAAGATGGCGGAATTCAGAACGTATTACGAAACAAAATGGAACCGCTTTCACCTGCAGCGAACGGTATTCTCAGTACTGTCTTTCGCCTTGGCCGTATTGGCACTATTTATCGAATTCAAAAAGTAAAATCAATAATCTAAAAACAAAGAATCATGGCATTTTTTAGCTACCTGGATGAAAATTCAGACATCACAGACATCACATTTAACGACCGAAAAAGACTCGGACCGCTGGACAAAGCATCTGAGGCCATCATGCGCGGATCTTCGGAATTCTCGGAAGCGGAACGCGAAGTAATGGCCGCGTATGTGTCAGGGCTCAACGCTTGCTCCTTTTGCCTCGGGTCTCACCAAGCAGTTGCTGCGCAGTTCGGAGTGGAGGAAGGCGTAATTGAGGCACTCATCGAAGACATCGATAGCGCGCCGATTCCACGAAAACTCAAGCCCATCTTCAAATACCTAAAAAAGCTAACCCTCGAACCAGCTAAAATATGGGAAGGCGATGTGGACTTGGTAAAGGAGGCCGGTTGGAACGAAGAAGCCCTGCACCAAGCCATCTTAATTGGATGTCTATTCAACTTTTACAACAGATTGCTCGACGGTCATGGAGTGAAAGGGAGTGCACCCATCTACCAATTTGCGGGCACCCATCTTCACAAAAACGGCTATTCCGTGCCTTGGTTTATCGGCGCTATTAAAGGCTTGGTAAAAAAGAGCAAGATGAAAAAGCTCGCAGAGCTGGAATTGGAATCATAATCACAACAAATCACTAAAACAAAGAGAAATGAACACAAAAAAGATCATAGGTATTGGTATTGTCATCTGGATAATCGGGGTTAGCCTATTCACCCTTTCTTTCTATGTACCTGTCTTGGAAGATCCTGAAAAGCAAGCAAACGCTGTTCTATTTATCTCTGTGCCGCTATTAGTATGGTTCGGTGCGAGGCAGTATTTCAAAAATGGATTAAACACCCAAGGTTATCGTCTAGGTCTCGGTTTTTTCATGACATCCATGACTTTAGATGCACTGTTCACCGTGCCATTTCTCATGATCCCAAACGGGATCTCTTATTACCAATTCTACACAGACATAGGCTTTTGGTTGATTGGCTCAGAATTTCTGATCGTCGCAATGCTTTACCGAGGAGTTAAACTTTTATCAAATAAAAATTTCAACACAAACACTAAAACACAAACATCATGAAAAACAACATCGCAGTAATCGGAGGAAACGGAAAAACAGGACGCCGTGTGGTGCAAAACCTCGAAAACCTGAATCAGAATGTATTCGTTCCATCTAGAAAAGGGAGTATCAAGTTTGATTGGGAAGATCGCTCTACTTATGCCACAGCCCTTGCGGGAATGGATCGCGCCTACATCGTGTACTATCCCGATTTGGCTGTACCAGGAGCCAAGGAAGACATCAAAGCTTTTACAGACGCTGCTCTGGAAGCTGGCTTGGAAAAAGTGGTTCTTCTTTCGGGAAAGGGCGAAGTTGAGGCGGAACGATGCGAGGAAATTGTCGCTCAGTCGGGATTGAACTACACCTTGGTGCGCGCTTCTTGGTTTAACCAAAACTTCACCGAGAGCTTTTTGCTCGATCCGATTTTAGCGGGACACGTTGCCCTACCAATGCCCGAAGCGGAAATTCCCTTCGTAGATGCTCAGGACATTGCGGATGTGGTGACTAAAGTACTACTCGACGATAGTTACAACGGCAAAACCATTGAAATCACAGGACCGCGAAAACTCCGATTTAGAGAAGTAGTAGAGGAAGTGTCTCGTGCTACGGGCCGAGTAATCAATTACGAACCCATCTCAATCGAAGCATACCGCGAAGCCATGAAAAACGCGGGCTTGCCCGATAGCTATGTTTGGCTCTTCGGGTACTTGTTTCAAGAAGTACTCGGAAACGCGGAGAACCAAACGATTTCAAACGATATCGAAACCGTGCTCGGAAGAAAAGCACGAGACTTCAGCGAATTTGCCCAAAAGATGGCTCAAACGGGTGTTTGGAATCAAGAAGTTCCTCAATCAATTTAGACTCTTTTAAGTCAACAAATCAAAGGCCGATCTACCCGATCGGCCTTTTTTTTGGAGGCCATAATTGGACACAAATGTTAAGCTAAATCGGCAGGCTTGCGGATAATCAGAACGCTGAGAAAGCGAGTTAAAAATTGAAGGCCTGCGAATTATTTCTCAAAACTCACTATATTGACTTGAACCTTGTTCACCTTTTTTAGTTTTCTCGATAAGAAAAAAAAGATTGATGAAAAATACCTTACTTCTTTCGCTCAGTATCCTCATTGTAAACATTTCCTGCGCTCAGTATTTTCAAGAACAAGATGTTTTCTCGGGGGATTATTTAGAACCCTATGACTTCACCCAATTCGACGGCTATTTGTACTATTTGGGCGAAGACGATGAAGAACTGGTCAATGCATCCATGTACCGCACCAATGGAATAATCGGGAACGTGGCGAAACAAGAGAGCTCCGATGGAGAGGTTTTTAATGTCAGAACTATTATAGGGGTCTATCAGGGAGATTTATATTTCTATGGGAACCTTGGCGATAATCCGGGAGAGCTATGGAAATTGCCTGCACCTGACCAGAATCCAATACAAATCACCAATACCAACGACCCTGAGGCTGAATTTTTCATTCCGATAAGCTCTATGAGAGACGTGAACGGCACCCTTCTTTTTGACCTGAAAATCAGTGAAGATGTCGTAGACGGGTATGAATTATGGACGACGGATGGAACCACCGAGGGTACTAATCTTTTTTTGGAAATCAATCCCGAGGGCGATGGTTTTCGAAACTGGCTGGGCGAGCTAAACGGCATTCAGTACTTCGTTGGAAACAATGGAGAGGACGGAAGGGAGCTTTGGCGAACCGACGGTACGGTAGGCGGCACCTTTATGGTGAAGGATGTCAATACTTTAGGCAATGGAGTTTTTGGTGAAGGGATAATTTACGATGATCGCCTTTACTTTTCGGGAGTCACTCCTGAAAATGGTGGGGAAATTTGGTCAACCGACGGAACCGAAGAGGGCACCCAACTCTTAATTGATTTGAACGAAGGCCCGGGAGATGGTCCCGCCTTCAACCCGAGATTTACCCTTTTCAATGATCGGCTATTCTTTGTAGGCTCCGATGGAAGCGCTGTGGGGAGCGAGTTCTGGTCGACGGATGGCTCGAGTGAAGGCACCGAGCTTTTAGCCGACCTCGTAGACGGCGATGCGACTATTTTGAATCCAACCGTTTTTAACGGTCGGATTTATTTTCGTTTTCAAGACCCGAATCTGAGTGAGCCGCGCAGTTTGTGGGCTACTGACGGCACCGAGGAAGGAACACTGCAAATCGCCCCCGATGCACCAATCATCGACCCCAGAGATATGTTTCAAGTGGACAACGAACTTGTTTTTCTTTCGAACACCGAGGATAATTCAAGGGAATTATGGCGCACTGACGGAACTGACGCGGGCACCTATGTGATACAACCTGAAGGTCTGGAAGACCAGTGGGAAGTTCAGGGCTGGGCTAATTTTACGGTATTTGGCGGTCGACTCTTTGTAGAAGCTTTCTTAAACGATGATGCCGACTTGTGGTCCTACGGGGCGACAGACATCACCCTTACCACAGAATCATTAGAGGCAGAAGACAAAATGCTGGTCTATCCGAATCCCGCGCGGGATGTCATTTGGGTCTCTTCCGAAATTCCCTTGCGCGCGATGCGACTTTATGCCTTCGACGGACGATTAGTTCGAAGTGAGGAATTGAATGAAGCTACCCGGCTCTCCCTATTTATTTCTGATCTTGAAGCCGGCGGACTATATCTCTTGGAATTGGAATCGGACAGGTCGAGAGTGGTAAAGAAAATTCAAATAGCCCAATAACCGCTTTCTATTGCGTATTTATTCGGTTCAGCAGTTGTCAAAAAAGCAGCCTAAGGCACGGGTAGGCGCATGGTTGCTACTTAGCCACAAGGAAGCGATCTCACGCAGCCGAGCAAGGAAACCCGGCGCAGCAGGGGTAAGAAATTGAAGGCACCCGAAAGACGCGTGTTGAGAAGAATCGAAAACTATACTCTTTGCTGTTTGACTTTGCGACGTTGTTAAGTTGCTCAACTATTCGTCACTACCGTAGTGGTGGTGATCAAAACGACCAGCATGGCGATTATCACTTCGTGGAGTTCTTTGATCTGCTTACCCGTGTCGTCGGCAAATTGGTATTCCTCGATGATCTTTTTGATTTCTGCTACCTTCTGCTTGGCGATCTCTTTGCCGTACACTTCTTTATTCAGCCCGCATGCATCTACCAGGCTAATCAGCATCACCAGGTCGTCTTGAGCTTTGGCTTTGTGGAGAACGATATTGTGAAGCCGCTGTCGGAGGGTTTGCTCGGGGACTTCATTTTTGGTGGGATAGTTCTTGTATTTAAACACCCAAAGGAACTTATTCTCCTTTTCGGTCAAGATTCCCAGTGAGACAAGTTTGCTCACCGTCATCTTGCGCAAGGAGGAACCCTTTTCGCCGATGACTTCGAGCCAATACCTCATTTTTCTGTCCTTCTTTGACTTGGCAATAAGTTCCAGACAGTGGTCCAAGGCGGGATCGTTGAGTTTTTCTGAGTTGATGACTTTCACCGTGCTGTCAACGATGGTCACCCGTTTTTTCATCGATAGCTCGAAGAGAATGGCTCCCGCCTGGCAAAAGCAAAATACCATGGAATCAGAAACAAAGTTTCCCCTTTCGTCACCTATCTCCAGAAGGATGAGTTGATCGACTAAGTTCAAATCTTGGTTAGGAGGGGTGACTGAGGGTTCCATGTTTGTAAAAGGTCTGAAGTGGTTTTCTAGCGGAAAGATCGGAAGAAACTGTAGGCTAGCTCGCCATAAAATGATGAGCGGTAGCTCTATGCTTTCAATAACAGAGCCATCAGTTTTACGATCGATATCAATCCCTCTTACTCCACGTAAACCAATTATAAATCTCGAGACTTCAGTAGATTTTCCGAAAAGATGGCTCAAACGGGTATCTAGAATCAGAAGGTTATGCAAAACTTGTGACAGCTTCACCCGGTGAATTATACAGTGGCCACTCTTCGCGATTGGTCTTTTTTCTTTATAATCGGGGCTGAAGCCACTCAGGACTCTGAAGAAATGCCACTTCATCGGAGTAATTGAAAATACTGAAGCTCAGAATCTACACCGCCCCATTCATTAGTTTTTTATTTGAGTTTGATCTTGGCTACTTGGTGCAAAGAGCCGGCCATTGAGGAGCAAAAAAATGCCTACTCCATTTCAACCTGACGACAGCCTGTAGTTTTTAGTTTAATGCGATCATCCCGTAATTCAGGGAGAAAATTGGCCAAAAATGGCTATTGCATCAGGAATCCTCTACGGATACCTTTAGCTCGCTAATTTAAATCTTATACAATCATGTTAAATTTTAAAACAATTGTTTTCAGGGCCTTCTGTGCTTTGATGTGTCTGACCCTAAGTGGTCCACTACTTTCTCAACAGTCCAGTCTGGGTACGGACTTTTGGCTGGCTTTTAATGAAACTTTTGAAGAAACCCCCGATTCCGATCCTCCCGGACTCATAGATCTTCAAATTTTCATTTCATCACCTACCGGTGCAACAGGAACGGTCGATATAGACGGTATAGGCTTTTCGGAAAGTTTTGAAGTAGACCCCGATAGTTTGATTACCATCAATGTTCCGGATGAAGCTTTAATTGTAGGGGTCGATGTCGTAGCACAGAATGGAATTCATATTCAATCAGACAATCCCATCTCCGTTTACGGTCTGAATCAACGTAACTTTTCTTCTGATGCATACTTAGCGCTTCCAACAAATACATGGGGCAGTGACTACTATGTAATGGCTTGGTCAGGAGGCTTCATATTTACCACAGGTTCACAATTTGGAGTTGTTGCGGAACAGGACAATACGATTATTACGATAACTCCGACTGCCAATATCGGAGCTAATCCAGTTGGCATACCCTATGAAATTACACTTGATGAAGGTGAAGTTTACCAAGGACGAAGCGGAAGCGGAACAGATGTGACGGGAACGACCATAGTGTCAAATGTACCTGTAGGAGTTTTTGGTGGTCATTACTGTGCAAATGTTACACTCAGTGAAGTAGCCTGTGATCACCTTGTCGAAATGCTCCCTCCTCCTTCATCATGGGGACAAAGTTTCGTAACCGTACCTTTTGCCGAAAGAGAAGGCGGTGATGTTTTCCGCGTTTTAGCCTCAAATGACAATACGGAAATCACAATCAACGGTAGCTCTGTTGCCACAATTGACGAGGGAGAATTCTATGAGACTCTCCTGACCGAAGCATCATCAATTGAAACATCAGAACCTGCTTTACTCGCCCAATACATGCAAGGAACTTCAGTTGATGAGCAACCGGGAGACCCCGCAATGGTTTTGGTTCCTCCCAGAGAACAGTTTATAGGTGAGTATACGGTGTCAACTCCTGCTACAGGTTTTGAAACAAATCACATTAATATTGTGGTGGACAACAACGGACTGGGATCTGTTCTCCTAAACGATGTTTTAATCGATGAAAGTGAATTTACCCCTATAGCCGGAACAAATTTCAATGCCGCACAGATTCCCATCGAACTAGGAGTCTACAACCTCTCGTCCAATACGGCTTTCGGAGTCTTTGTATACGGAACGAACGCTGCAGATTCCTACGCCTACCCGGGCGGACAGATCTACTCTGCCGTTGCCGAAGTGAACAACTTAAGTCTTGCACCGGCCAACTCAGAAGGACCCGCCTTCTCAGAACTTTGCTTTGAAGCTACGCTGACCGATGCCGATGACCAACCCATTGAAGGAGTAAGAATCGATTTTGTGGCCGAAGGAGCTAATGAAGCCAGCGGCTTTAGCTTTACCAACGCCGATGGAGTAGCAACCTTTTGCTACAGCGGAGAAAATGAAGGAGAAGATATACTCATCGCCTTTCAAGGAGATTTAATTGAAGAAGTATCCGTAACGTGGACTGAACCTACCTTCGACTGCGAGGGAACACCTAATGGAAATGCACTGCCCGGAACGGAATGCGAAACTGATGAGGGGGCAGGTATCTGGTCTGAAGACTGTACGTGCGAAGTAGAGGCTCTTCCTTGTGAACTCTCTGTTGTCTCTGTGGAAGAATTAACTGATGGCTGTTTTGATGAGGAACCCATGCTCGAATTAACGTTTGATTTATTTAATCCAAACGGCGAAACGGAAGGCATGCTTTCCATAGACTATACTTCCGAGGAAGTAGAGGATGAAGAAATCTCAGTGAACGTTCCTGAAGAAGGTGGAGAATTTTCATTAATGGCCACGCTCGAATCTTACGGAGTAAATGTTGTTATTACATTAACGATCGGCGAAGATGATACACAATGCATGACTTCAACGGATGGAATCGATTTACCCGTTCCCGAATGTCCTGTAGACTGTGAAGGCGTTATCAACGGAAATGCTCTACCCGGTACACCTTGCAGCTTGGCCGGTGCCTCAGGGGTATGGAGTGAAGATTGTGAATGCATCCCGACTGATCCCGGAGAATGTGTGAGCTTCCGCTATTTCCTCGCCAATAATCCCGTGGGATCAGGAGATTCCAAGCTCTTTGAATACACTCTCAACGATCCGGATCAAACAGCCGTGCTCGAAGAGCTCATTGCCGTGTCCTACGATTTCCACATTGCCTACGATGCCGATGCTAATTTGGTGTACATCGTTCGCAGTTCAAACGGTAGTTTCAGAACGCTTGACGTAAGTGTCGAGGATGGTGACTTATCCGAGGAAATCGCTCTATCCGAAAACCTCGGCGGAGCCGTGGCTGCAGGATTCAGTCCCGATGGTACTTTCTACATCGGTAGCCAGGATAATCAAGCGATCTATTCTGTAGATACGGAAACAGGAATGGTGTCCTTTTTCAGAAATGCACCTGTTGAAGGTGGAGACCTGGCCTACGATGCCGATGGAAATCTCTACTTAGCTACACGCGCCAATAACGGAAAAGTATATAAGTTGAACACCGAAGGGGAAGTTTCCCTCGTGCAAAATGTTCCTCCCTTGGTTACGGGTATGGCCATAACCGATGCCGGTAATGGCTTGGTAAGTGTAAGAGACCGAAACAAAGTCTACCTCGGTGACGATATGGGCAATACGCTCGGAATTTACACGTGGGTATTAGATGGTGAGGTATTTACCGCCGGAAACGGTGATATGGCCTCGGGATGTGAAGAATCGCTGCAAGCCGGAGAATGTCCTGACTTCCTGACTTTCTACACGGGCTATCCGCAAAACAACGGCGACAATGAGCTATTCGGAATAAGCCTGGGCGAAAACGATGAAATCGAGATGACCCTCATCGAAGGGTTCAGCACCGATGATAACCACATTGCCCTTGATCCGGCCGGACTCATCTACTCGGTAAGAGGTAGTAGCATCGACATCTTTGATCCCGAAGCAGGTACCTATGTACAGCAGAATATCCCGATCGAAACGGAAGGCGGACAAGCACTCAGTGGCTTCCCCGCAGCTACATTCGACTTTAACGGGGTGCTATACCTGGCCAGAGGATCCAATAATACGGTTTACTCCATCGATTTTGAAGATGGTATCGCCGTAGCAAGCGTTGCATTCTCCAATGTGCCTGTAGCCGGAGGAGACCTCGTAGCCACGGGCAATGCTGAGGAGCAAATCCTATGGTACATCAACCGAAGCGAGAGCACCTTGACCAACCTTCTTGACAATTCTGTTACACCTTTACCTTATAATGAGATAAACGGTGCCTGCCTATTGTCTGATGGCAGATTGGCAGTGGCCAACGGAGCAAGCGGAGAAGACGGCGGAATCTTTGCCATCGACCTGGAAGACTTCAGTTCGGTACAACTGGCACAAACCGGTGGTCCGGATATCTACTTCAACGGAGACATGGCTTCAGGTTGTCCTGCAGGCGCAGCATCTCTACCGGTAATGCCAGCTAACACAGCAGTAAGCGTAGAAGCCGAATTAGCCGTGCAACCCAATCCTTCACAAGGACCAATCGCGGTGGTTTTCAACACACCTGCTAAGGAGCGCGTGACCATCGAACTTATGGACATGAACGGAAGATCCGTTGCCGTGCTCTTCAATCAAGTGAATGAAATGGACGGTAAGCAGCGTATCGAATTTGACGGTACCGCATTGCCAAACGGAATTTACATCGTAAGAATGAGTTCCGAATCAGTACATGAAATGAAAAAACTGATTATTTCAAAATAAGTCATTTGATTCATTGACTCTATGCCCCCTCTCGGATATCCGAGAGGGGGTTTTTTAATTGAACTCATGTCGCTAAAAAATCGGATGAGTCATATGAATAGTAGCAGCAATTGTCTGCATCCCGTTAGCTAGCTGTTCTCCTTTTTTTTGCTAAAAACGTGACTATCCCTATTTTCAGGGATTAATTAACC
>JGI12048J13642_10749646_pt1 | contig 11288 bp, 12 predicted proteins | sample ElkSlonscriptome_16_FD_13642 | JGI IMG/M metagenome (IMG submission 13642) | reverse complement strand
CTCCGTCGAACTTCAGCAGCCAGTATTCAAAACCGATGCCGGCCGGTGCCTGGCCCGAGCGAACCTGATTCGTCCGGGGGTTCCAGGCAATCAGGGCTTTGGCTCGCGCGCCCCCGGCCGAGCTGCCCACCCGCAGAATGTCGCGCACCGCCCGTTCATTTTCGCGATCCGCAAAGACCGTATCGAGAGAGCTTCGATGGGTCAGAATCTCCGATGCGAGCTTGACTAGTCGCTTCACGTTGAGATCGGCCGTCGTCGATCGAAAAGGATTGGTGGCCGGCTTGAACTCCAGCGCGCCCATTCCGCGAGTGCCGATGTAGCACAGCCGCTCCACCGCGTTGAATGACCCGGGTTTCCGCCCTTGCGTTGCCAGCCATGTGTCGATGACGGCGTTGCCGAACTTGTCCGGCAGTGAATCCGCCAACAGCCCGGGTAGGCCGCGAAACGACCGGAAAGCCAGCTCCGGGAAACTGTAGACCTGCGGCGACAAGGGCATTCTGATCGGCGAAAGCTCGATACCGCTGCGCAATAAGTCGCGGTCGTACTCGAATGACGCGAGCTGCTCGCCCTCGACCAGGCTGACATAGCCGATGTCCGTACCCCACAGTCGAACGGTGGCCGTTGTCACCGCTCATCCCCCCATTTCCACGGTCCGTCATCGCGGTTTTGGCCGCGCTTTCTGGACACGCGTTTGGGTAGTTCCTCGGCCTTGACCACCTGCGAGGGGCGGATCCTCGGCTCGGGCAACAGCAGCTCGAGGCGCTCCAGCAAGTCCAGCTCACGCAGCACCCGGATCAGCGTCCTGGTCTGCGTGGTGTCTCCCGCCTCCAGCCGCTCCAGCGTCCGCTTGCCGATACCGGCCTTCCGCGCCAGCTCGGCCTGGGTAAACTGCTTCCCGATACGCTGCTGAGCAAGCCGCTGCCCGAGTTCCGCCAGGGCGGCGGCGTCGTTATGCAGCTTTTGGAATTTCATTTGAGCACCTGCCGCAGAAGTCTTCTATATCGCAATGATAGGCGAATTTACTTGTTATTGGAGTTTGATTCGCAATATATGGCGAGTATTCCTAGCCTTCAAGCTATGCCTTTAGATGATAATAATTCGCAATATATAATGAATTAAGCATGGATAGACCGTTAATTCGCCATAAAAGACGCCGAAAGCCCGGAAATTCATGTGGTTTGAACTCTCGCACTCTGGCGTCGAGCGGGTCGTCGAAGAAGAGGGAGAGTCTTATTCAATGGCTGTCCTGGAACTTCGTGGTGTCCTGCGCTTCTGACGCAGCATGAGAAAAAAACCACATCAACGGAAGGTGCCCGTGGTGTCATGAATAGTCCTGAATAGTAGTCGGATGAAGGGCAAGAGCAGCGCCATTGTAAAAACAAAGGCAAGCGTCAAGATCGGCTTCATCAAAATGTAAAACCAGATCCACAAATCCAATCCTCCAACTTGCCATAGCAACTCACTGCCGGCGACGATGGCGAAATAAGACACGATGGAAACGGACACTACTTCGAGTTTTCCAAGTGAGCCTGGGTTTTTCTCCTGTTCTCGTTTGACGACAACTTTGAAGCCGATGAGCCAGTACATCACACTGAAGACCGCCAGGCCGTATAGGTACATAGCAGTCGAGGATTGAGTGACAACAACGAAAACAAGCCCCGCGATAGTCGAAGCTTTGAAGGTGGTCAAAGCCAGTGAACTTGTCGATTTTGCTGGGCGGAAGAAAAACCAAGTCTTTGACAATATTCTGTAGATAAGAGCGCTGGCGAGGTCGGAAGCAAGAAAAAGAACAATAAATAGAAGATCATCAAGCGCAAAGTCTACTGCACCGCGAATCACAGATTTGATCCTTGAAGGCGTTTGGGGCTTCGACTTGTGCTCGCTATTTTCTAAATGCCTGGCGAGACCTTTGATGACGATCAAGCCCATTGCACAGGGGATCGCGGCCCAGATCAGTGCATGATTCTCGAATATCGATCCCACGGCACTGATCCTCTCATTGCGGTGCGCTCTCCGCCGAGGGCGAGTCTGCCAGCCTATAAGAATGGGCAATAAACCCGAAGGCTTGCCAAGTTGCTGTGTGCCAACCTGCATTAGACGCGTTCGATTTTAGCAGTATACGAATCGACGCGTATGTCGCCATGCACCTGACGGCGGCAAAAGCTGGCTGTCCTGTTTCACGGTCCTGTTTCACGCGCTCCGGGCGGCGCGATCTGTGAGCGGGCGTAGGTCATGGGGATAGTGTCCGCGATGCGCCCAACCGCGACCATCGGAAAAATACCTCTTTTGGGCTAGGATGATGGCTCCACTGACTGGGTGTTCCGCGTAGCGCTTCCCGCGTCGCGACTTGCGTGAGCCAGCGATTAGACTGTACCGAGAACCCGAAGACAACCTCGCGATTTGGGAGTAGGAGTCGATCATGGAGGCAGTGTCTGCCGCCACTGATGCTTGCCATAGGAAAATTACCTATCTCGGGCCGGGATATTGACCCAATTGCCAAGGTGTCCAAGATGTTCCCTCAGCATTGAAGTCGAGTCTTGAACTGAGACGGTGTCCAGCCGTAGCGTTGCCGGAACTGCGCCGTAAGATGACTGTGACTGGAAAAACCACAGGCGTAGGCGATGTCGGCGATGCCAAAGGGGCTTTCCAGCAGGAGCTGCCGTGCCCGACGCAGTCGAGTTTCGATAAGATACTGCGCCGGAGTTGTGCCGAAGCTCGCTCTGAAGCGTGCCAATAGCTGGTCCGTGTTCAGGCCGGTCAGCTTTTCCAGGTCTTTGAGATGAATCGGCTGATTGAGTCGGCTGTGAAAATAGTCTCGCAGCTGCAATTGCTCGCGCCGACCGAAAGCCGCGATGGGCTTTTCTTTCCTTTGGTCTGTCTTACCTGCGCCGAAGCATTGCGACAGGTGGGTTGCGATTCCGTATACCCATTGATCGCAGATTAAAACGTTGGGTTCAGGCTTGTAGGATTGGATGGCTTGAAGGTCCTCGGAGAGGCGGCTGGCCGCATGATGGAGAAAAGGGTCAAACCGGCCTAGAGCGCCCACCAGCGTAAAAGGTGTATCCACAACCTTGCCTACCACTTCCGAGTCCAGCTGAAAGGTGACGTACTCGGCTGCCCGGCCTTGCGCGTGCGTCGAGTAGCGACTGCCGGCAGGAATGAACCAGATCTCACCGGGCAGGGCCCGGCCCCTGATGCAACCGGCCCCGGCCAATTCGCTCTCCAGCTGATCCACCTCTCCACCCAGATGCACGATCAGCGTGTGACGATCGCGCTGGATCGTCCATTCCACTTCCTGATTGATCTTTTCTCGGACCCAGCGCACGCTGACTCGGCCGACTGCGGGGCTAAAGACGGCCTGCGCTTCGGTCGGGCGGTCGGATATCACGGCAGAGGTCATCTCGGATTCTGTGGGTTTGCAGCCATTCGGGTCACGAGGAATTTGATAGCACGGACATCGATCCCCGTCTAGTGTATGGGGGTTTTGATTTTGCCGAACTGGCGTTGGTGTCATTGATGAAGAGGAAACTGAAATGAATACTTCACTGGAAGGAAAGGTAATCTTGATTGGCGGTGGGGCCAAGAATCTTGGGGGTCTGCTTGCGCGGGATTTCGCCGACCACGGCGCGGGTGCGGTGGTGATTCACTACAACAGTGACGCGACCCGCGCGGCGGCGGACGAAACGGTCCGGGCCGTTGAGGAAAGAGGGGCCAAGGCGATTGCCACCCAGGGCGATCTGACCCAGGTCGCCAATTGCGCCGCTTCGTTCGATGCGGCCGAAGAGGCATTCGGCAAGGTCGATGTGGCAGTTAACACCACCGGCATGGTGATCAAGAAGCCAATTCTTGAGTGCACGGAAGACGACTACGACCGCAGCTTCGCGATCAATTCGAAGGCGGCGTTCTTTTTCATGAAGGAAGCGGGCGCTCGCCTCAACGACGGCGGGAAGATCGTCACGATCGTCAGCTCTCTACTGGCGGCCTACACCGATGGCTATGCCGTCTATCCCGGCAGCAAGGCACCCATCGAGCACTTTACCCGTGCTGCCTCCCGAGAGTGGGGTGCGCGTGGTATCTCGGTCAACTCGATCGGACCCGGCCCGATGGATACGCCTTTTTTCTATGGGCAGGAATCGAAGGAAGCGGTCGCCTACCATTCCAGCGCCGCTGCGTTGAGCCCGCACAGCAAGACCGGCCTGACCGATATCGACGACATCGTGCCGTTGGTCCGCTTTCTGTGCAGTGAAGGCTGGTGGATTACCGGGCAGTGCATTTTTGCCAACGGCGGTTACACGACCCGCTAGGCTGTTCACGTCTGCGGCGATGCATCCTGCCAGCCTGGCCGGATGCATCGCGGCGTTCCGCCCTGGAGTAGACTCCACCCCATGAGAACGGTCGTCGTCATTTTGATAGGTATCGCCGTGGCCCTGCTGTGGCGCCGGGCGCTGGCGCGATTCGGTGTCCGCCCTGCGATGTCTCGGAGGTCCTTTGCCCTGGGATGGGCCTTGTTCTGTGTCGTCGACATTTATATCGGGGTGGTCCATGCGGGCTACGGCCTGATCGAGGAGCTGGTCATTCACGCTGTGATCTTCATCGTGCCGTTGACGGCTTGGTGGCTGCTCGACCGCCCTGGATCCCAGCGCTAAGCCTGAACGAGTCGGCCAATGCGGATCGGATGAGCTGGCGTTCACACGCAAAGCAGCGCCTCAATAAAGGATTCTCCAGTAAGTAAACCATCACCAAGCGGGAGGCAGGCTTGATTTCACTGATTGCACCAAAGGGCGCGCTGCGCCACACCGAGCCGGGCCAGACCCCGCACGTCACACCGATGGAGCTGTTTTTCGACCTGGTCTATGTGCTGACCATAATCCAGCTCTCGCATTATCTGCTGGCCCATCTCAGCCTTCAGGGCGCGCTCGAAGCACTGGTGCTGTTTGCCGGGGTTTGGTGGACCTGGAACTACACGGCCTGGGCCGCAAACTGGGTCAACCCCAATCATCAGGCGGGCCGCTTGTTGTTTGTGGTGTTGATGGCCTGCGCACTGCTCATGGCCATCGCTATTCCAGCCGCCTACGCTGAGCGGGGCCTGCTGTTCGCGCTGGCCTATGTCTCCATGGCCTTGATTCGGGCCGGCTACATGGCGCTGCTGTTTCGCGGTGAAGTCATGGGCCGAAACTACGCGCAGTTGTTCTGCTGGAGCGCCTTGTCCAGCGCCCTCTGGCTGGCCGGCGCATTGTTGCCCGAACATCGACTGATGCTCTGGGCCGTGGCCGTCCTGGTGGACTATGCCGCCCCCTATGCCGGCTTCTGGGTGCCGGGCTTTGGCGCCACGCCCATGTCTTCGTGGACCCTGAAGGGCCTGCACCTGCTGGAGCGCAATCAGCTGATCTTCATCATCGCCCTGGGCGAATCCATCCTGCTGCTGGGAGGGAAGATGGTCTACGGGGATATCAGCGCGCTGTCTCTGGGTACGGCCGGTGTCGGATTCCTGATCATTGTTACTCTGTGGTTTCTGTATTTTCACCGCACTTCAGAGGACGGCGAGCAGGCGTTCGAGGACCGTAGGGAGCATACGGAGCTGGCTCGTGCGGGTCTGGCCTATGCCCACGGCATCATGGTCTGCGGGGCGATTGTCTGTGCGGTCCTGATCGAGTCGATCCTGGCCAACCCGCTGGATGCGGTCACCACGGCTACCGTCGCCATTGCCGCTGCGGGCCCCGTCCTGTTCCTGCTGGGGAGCCTGATGTTCAGGCGCTCGATGGGCGGAGCAGCCCCGATGTCATACTGGCTGACCATCATCGCAATCGTCGGTCTGTGTGTACTGGCGCAAGTGATCGGTCTGGCGGGGCTATGGCTGGGCTCCGGCGTTCTGGGACTGCTGATTGTCCTGGCGATCGTTACCAGTCGTAGCGGTTTTTCTTCAAGCTTGCAGACGTGAATCGACTGATTCCCGCGCAGCATCGCGAACTGATTGCCACCGCTGGTCTGCTGGCCGGCTTTCTGATTCACAACCTGATCTATCCCCTGGCCAGCCAGGGCATGGCCGGTGCGGTGTTGTTCTATCTGCTCTACGCTGGATTGTTTCCAGCCGCGACCTGGCTGCTGGTGTTCGACGGGCGATTGCGGGGTCTCAGCCTGATTTCTGGCTTTGTGACCTTCGCATTCGGCTTGTTCTACAGCCACAGCGCCACCGGCGGCGCGGCGCTAGGGTTGTATGCGGCATCGGTGATCTATCACCTGATCATGATCGGCGTCCTTGCCTACTACACCTTTGCCAGAAAGAACGTGCTCACCGAAGTGCTGCTGGCCGCGACCGCGCTGTTTCTGATCATTGGTTCCGCGTTTGGTGCGATCTATGCCCTGATCGAGTGGCTGGCACCGGGATCGTTCGCTGCCTCGGACGGCACGGAGCTTGACTGGCAGCAGTTGCTCTACTTTTCCTACGCGACCCTGACCACCCTGGGCTATGGAGATATCACCCCCGAAGGGTTCTACGCACAGGCCTTTGCCGCCTTCGAGGCCGTGGTCGGCGTGCTCTACACCGTCATCTTGCTGGCGCGGCTGGTCGGGCTGCATGCATCTCGTCCGGAGTCTTGATGATTGATCTGGGAGACGCTATCCATTGCTGAATATTTTAGAGTGGCCAAAAAATTCCGTCCGATGCTTTCAAGCGATTCACTGACCAGCATAGTCATCTGGCCAGAGATTTAGAAGAGTACGTCGCTGCTCGACGCGTGCGTGGGCGCTTTAAGGCCATGCGTTTGTTGCCGCCGCTGAAGTTGAGGAGTTCTCCCTCGTGCTGCCGGGGCTGAAACTCTCAATGGCTATCTCCGCATCATGCTCGAGTCGGCGGGTAGTGGCGGCGGCAGTCGGTGCCGCATGCCTAGGGTCTATGCCGGAAACGCCGAAGGACATATATGGACGCCTCCCCGTAGTCAAGCACCTTTCCAGTGGTTTTCGGCTGACTCGGCATGATTGAGTTCCTCCTGTCCATTCAGGCTTTTTCGAGATTCAATTGTTGCGATGAAGAAAGGCTCTGCTGACATATATCCGGGCTCTGAGTGGAGAGGGCAAAAGCTGGCTGTCCTGTTTCACGCGTCGAAGGTCTATGTCCATGGCTTTGTTTTGGTGCCGATCTACCTAAAAATGGCCTTGACAGCATATGTTTCGTGAGACATGATTTTTCGATGCAGTGGGAAGTCAGGTTCGTAGAGATCTTCGAATTGGAGTTCGACGACCTGCCAGAAACGGTCCAGAATGAATTCTTGGCCAGGGCGAGGCTCCTCGAGAAGTTTGGGCCTGATCTGGGGCGTCCACACGTGGATACGCTCAATGGATCGAACTACCCCAATATGAAGGAGCTGCGGTTCAGTGCTGATGGTGGCGTGTGGAGAGTGGCGTTTGCCTTCGATCCTGAACGAGCCGCCATTCTGCTCGTTGCGGGGGACAAGGCCGGCGTCAAGCAGCAACGTTTCTACAAGCAACTGATCAGGTTGGCTGATCAAAGATTCAAACGACATCTGGATGGAACTGAATAACCATGGCTAAATTACTTTCTGAGAAACTGAATTCACTGCCCGCAGCGCGCCGCGAGCAGATAGAGGCTCGTGCTGATGAATTGATTGATCAGGAGATGACTTTGCGCGAACTGCGCAAGGCGCTGGATCTCACCCAAACGGCCCTCGCCGAGCAGTTGAAGGTCGGCCAGGACACCGTTTCCCGGCTTGAGCGGCGCACTGATATGTTGCTGAGCACCCTGAGTGACTATATTCGAGCCCTGGGCGGAGAACTGGAGCTCAACGTTGAGTTTCCGGGGCATAAGCGAATTCGATTGAAAACGCTGAATGAGCCTGCCGAGAATGGTGAGGCGGTCATCTGACCCTGTGGTGTAACACCGACCTGCCCTGAGTTTCGTTCAGTGACTCAGCAAATGAGCGCGGCCTGTTTCAGGTCGAGGGGCAGCACATGCAGCCTGGGGCCGGGTTGGGAGAGTACGAAGTCCGGAAGCGCAACGCCGAATTTCGTATTGGCCGGGGTAAACCAATCAGATCTCGTGGAGCGCGGGCTCCGCAGCGTTTTTTCCTGACTGTCCTGGATTTCACCACTTCCTTAGCATCACCTTCTTATACCTCCTCGGCGTTTCGGCCCAGATCGTACAGGTCGATCAGCGGCGTGTCCTTTTCGGACTCGCGTGAGGGTGGATGGTAGGTCAGCGCGCCCATCGTGCGGGTGCCAAGGAAAGCCAGGCGATCAAGCGGCGAAAGCGTTTTCACTTCACGCCCCGCTTGCGTTTTGGTCGGGGCGCGGTTCGGGCAGCCAGTTCATCGATCGAGAAGGCAGGCGGCGGCTTGAACAGGTCAGCGAACTCGTCGAGCCGCCCGAGTGCGTGGCAAAGCTTGAGTAGGTTCTCGAGCGACGTGCGGCCGGTCCGTTCTTAGCGCCGAATGGTCGGCAGCGACACGCTGGATCGCTCGGCTAGCGTGGCCTGCTTCCATTCACGACGCAGGCGCTCTGCTCGAATACGCTCGGCCAATGGACGAGCGATCTCATCCGGGTTGTGATTTTGAATCTGAGCGTTGGATATAGCAGCTTTATCGAATAGTAAGAGATCATATATTGTCACTTGCAGGGATTTTATCGGCCTAAGAGATCAAAAAACATCGCTTAGACCGATTTCAAGACCGCCCGACAAAAACGGCTCAGGGCCCGTCAGCTGCGCTGAGAATCGCCCCGCTGGCAAATTGACCCACCCAAACCGTCATTCTCCGGCTTGAGGGCGCTTGCTTCCAAGCACCACAAGCACTTACCTCGTGCACGAACGACGGGCGGCAGATAGACTCCAGGTTCTGGCCAAGCACCCAAGGTGTCGTTCATGCTCCGATTGAAGTCGATTCTTACCCTGCTGGCCGCAATCGCTTTTTTTCTTTCGCCTATTCTCAGCAGCGGCTTCAACGGGTTTTCTGCTGGCCAGTTTCCGATTCCTCAGGTCGATCCGCCGGTGCAGCCGGCGGGCTATGCCTTTTCCATCTGGGGGCTGATTTACCTGGCGCTGCTGGCCGGCGCCGTTTACGGCCTGTTTAAGCGGGCGAACGATCGCGGCTGGGACAAGGCACGTTGGCCGTTGATCGCCAGCCTGGTGGTGGGTGCGGCTTGGATTCCGATCGCCAATCAGTCGGTCTTCGGTGCGACGGTGCTGATCTGGCTCATGCTGGTGACCGCCGTGCTCGCGCTTCTGGCCGCCGGCAAGGACGATCGACTTTGGCTGCGATCGCCGATTGCGCTCTACGCCGGTTGGCTGACGGCGGCCAGCTGCGTCGCCCTCGGCCTGGTGCTGGCCGGCTACGGCTGGCTCGGTGGGACGGCGGCGGCGCTGGTCTGTATTTCGCTGGCTCTGGCGATCGCCGTGCTCGTCCAGAGCGCGCGTCCCGATACGCCTGAATATTCCCTGACCGTCGTCTGGGCGCTGATCGGCGTGATCGTTTCGAACACGGCACCGCTGAACGGGCTGGTGGTCGGGCTCTGCGCGATCGGCATCGCGGCGCTGCTGGCGATCGTCTTCAGGACTCGCTCGACGGCTTCGCGAGCTTGAGGCGGCGCGCGCGATCGGATCGCGGTCGTGATCCGATGGCCACAAGTACCTATTCCGCCCGATAGCGAACCTCGCCGTCCACGAGGGTCATTTCCACCCGCAGGTCGGCCAGCTCCGCTTCGCTGACGGTCAGCGGATTGGCGTTGAGCACCACGATGTCGGCCAGCTTGCCCGGCGTCAGGCTGCCCAGCCGGTCCTCGTCGAAGACGGCCTCGGCGCAGCCCATCGTGTAGCTGTAGAGCGCTTCCATCCGGCCCATCGATTGTTCCGGGAAAAACTGCTCGCCGTTGGCCATGCGTCGCGTGACCGACGAGGTGTAGGAGGCGATCGGTGAGATCGACTCGACCGGCACGTCGGTGCCGTTGCAGATGATCGCGGCGGCATCCAAGAGGGCGCGCCAGACATAGGCGCGGCGTTGGGCTCTGGCCTCGCCGAGGCGCTGCGGCACCCAGGGGCCGTCGGAGGTCGCATGGACGCCCTGCATGGAGGCGATCACGCCGAGCTCGGCAAAGCGCGGCACCTCATCGGGGTGCAGGGTCTGGGCGTGCTCGACGCGCCAGCGCAGGTCCTCGTCGAGGCGGCTGCCCAGCAGGTCCGCATAGAGATCCAGCACTTCGCGGTTGCCGCGATCGCCGATCGCGTGGGTATTGAGCTGGAAGCCGTACTCAAGCGCGATTTCCGCGGTCTCGCGCAGGTTCTCCAGCGAGGTCTGGGGCAGGCCCGAGGTCTCGGGCTTGTCGGCGTAAGGGTCCAGCAGCCAGGCGCCGTGGGTGCCCAGGGCGCCGTCGATGTTGCGCTTGAGGGCGCGCACGGTCAGAAAGCCGTCGGCGTGGTCGATCATCCGGTAGTCGGCGGCGCGTGCTCTCAGGTCTTCGTTCGTCTCATGCCGGATGGCGACGTGCAGGCGCACGGGCAGGCGGCCGGCCTCGGCCAGGGCCTTGAGCCGATCGATGTCGGCAAAGTTCGTGCCCATGTCGTGGAAGCTCGTGACGCCGTGGCGCAGGGCTTCCTCGCCGGCCAGCTCGACCTGGCGCTCGAAGCGAGCCTGCATTTCGTCCTCGCTCATGGCGTCCTGGGCGGCCATCAGCTGAGCGCGAACGGGGTTTTGCGCCGCCTGGCGCAGGAAGCCGGTGGCCTCGCCGTTCTCGTCGCGAACGATGGTGCCGCCCTCGGGGTCGGGCGTGGCATCGTCGATGCCGCCCAGAGCGAGGGCTGCGGCATTGGCGTAAGCGCCGTGGCCGCTGGCGTGGAACAGCAAAACCGGGTTGTCCGGGCTGACCGCGCTCAGGTCGCGGTGATGCGGGATGCCGTCGTAGAGCGGCCGCTCGGACTCGCCCCAGCGCTCCTGGTGCCAGCCGCGGCCGACAATCCATTCGCCGGGTTCGGCCTGTTCGGCGGCCTCGGCCACCATCGCGACGATCTCATCGAAGCTTCGCGTCGGCATCAGGTCGAGAATCATCAGGGCCTGACCCAGCCCCAGGAAATGGCCATGACCCTCGATGAAGCCGGGCATTGCCACCCGACCGTCGAGCTCGGTGACCTCCGTGTCCTCGCCCGCGTGTGAGGCGATCTCTTCGGCGCTGCCGACGGCCAAGATCCGGCCGTCCTTGATCGCGATGGCCCTGGCCTCGGGCTGGTCCGAATCGACGGTGATGACCGTGCCGCCGGTCAGGATGCGATCAGCGATCCCACCTCGGTC
>JGI12048J13642_10505484_pt1 | contig 11293 bp, 9 predicted proteins | sample ElkSlonscriptome_16_FD_13642 | JGI IMG/M metagenome (IMG submission 13642) | reverse complement strand
GGCGAGCCCATCGAGAAGGTCCGCCAGAGTCCCCTGCGGCGGCGACGCCGAAGGCGGGCGCGGCGTCGCAGTCGGGGTGGAGGTACCGGGGTCCGAAGTGGGGTCCTTGGCCATGGTGCCCCTCTAGAGACGACGCCAGGTCCCGTCTCTTGAGACGATGGCGCACTTTTGTCGAAGCCGAGGCGCCCAAAAGCCTAGACAGTCCTCAAGCGCCAGCGGACAAGTGGCGTTCCTCTGACTCCCGGGTGCAGACATGGCAGCCCCCATGGGGGCGACATGAACAAGGTGATGAGTCTGCGCCGCAAGGCGGCCGCAGAGATGTTCGGAAGGTTCTGGCTGGTCTCTGGAGGATGTGGCGCTGCGGTGCTCGCAGGCTCCCACATCGGATTCGTCGGGGCCTTCGGGCTCACGGTCGTGGCCATGGCCTACGGGATCGGGCACATCTCGGGGCGTCATCTCAACCCCGCCGTTACCGTCGGTCTCGCCGCTGGCGGACGCGTGGCGACCAAGGAGGTCCCCTACTACGTCGCGTCACAGGTCGTGGGCGCAAGCCGCGCCGGGCTGGCGCTGATGCTGATCGTTCAGGGGCACAGCGACGGCGCCGCCTCGTGGATCGAGGCTCAATCCGCCGGCTTCGCCGCCAACGGCTACGGTGAGCACTCGCCGGGCGGCTACGGCGCGAGCTCGGCGTTCCTGGTTGAGGTCCTGCTTACCTACTTTTTTCTACTGGTGACCCACGGTGCTACCGATGAGCGCGCGTGACGGTGGTGGCCGGCGCATCGAGAGCTGAGTGCCATGTACGCGGTGGCCCGGAGCGCGTGTGACCAAGCGGCCATGATGGGGGCTGGCCTGGGTCTCGCCCTGCTCGCGTGGGAGAAGGACGTGATCCGGTCGCTTGCCTTCGGGCCAGATTCGACACTCCACCTCGCCAGCGACCCCGCCCTGGCTCCCTCGAGATCACCTCCGAATATGGCGACGTGTTCATCCTCGATGTCGTCACGCTCGGTGACATCACCCGGTTCGCTCCCACATTCAGCACCGTCGGGAAGGCGCGTCGTTCGAGAAGCATTTAGCTGAACCCTGTCGCTGCCTGGCTACCAAGACGTGGCCGTCCCTGGTGAGCCCATGGCTTCGCGACCGCGCGGGGTGCTCCGAAGCTCTCGTTTCGGGCGCTGACTCGGCCAATCGAGCAAGAGCCGCACCATAGTGGGAGTCCCAATAGGCTAATGTCGAGCATCACAGGGGCCTGCGGTGCAACAGCTACACAGAACCTCGCAAGTCGCCTCGGTGTAAAGGTCTCGCGCCAGACAGCATTGTTTTGGTATGGCCCCGAGGCGGGCTTGCCGTGGCTCCGGAGTGGATAGTTCGTGGTATGCGAGCTGGCCGACCCGTCGCTCACCCTGCCGGTACTACGCGAAGGCGCACATGACGACGACGGTGCTCGTGTTCGAGAACACGATCGATTGGATGGCGGGCAACGGAGAGCCGATCGCGTGCAGCGCGATGCTCGCCGAAGGCGTCGACGACGAAGCGCGTGAGGAGGCCCACCGAAAGGCGGGCCCCAAAGCGTCGATCGATGACACGGTGGAAGTCTGCGCAAGCAAAGCCGACGCGGTAGCGCGGCCCGTCTGCTCTCGAGCCGGAGGAGACGCGCGGCGCCGTGGGAGCAGATCCGTCCGTGAGTCGGCTTGGCCGGCGGTCTTGTGCGCGTGCCGAAGCCGAAGAAGGACGCCGCCGCCTGGCCCCCACCGGGTTGCCTGGTGGGTTCCTTCGTCGCTCCCCGGCCCGGGCTGGGGGCCGCGCCCACCGAGAGAGAGGCGCCGCGCGGCCCATCGACGCCCTCAGGGCGCGATATAGGTGACGGTGAGCGCGTCCGTCTCGCAGCCGCCGGACTCGCTGGAGTTGAGCCGCACGTAGTGGTCCTGCGCAAAGGGCGGGTTGCCGATCCCGGTCGGGAGGCGGAGTCGGAATTGGATTTCCTGCTTGTTGTTCATGAGATCGGTCTCCACCTCGGTCGCGACCCCGAGCGACAGATTGGAGTCGGTAGGCGAGGAGAAGGCGACCCCGATGTTGCTCTCCGCGGTCTGGCTGGCCCCAAGCCCGACGTTGTTGGCCGGGTAGTCCATGTGCTCGAGGATGACGTTGGAGTTGAACTGCGCGAAGGGGTCGCCCACCACGCTGTAGCGGGTGCAAAAGAGCGAGGCCGACTTCACCTCGGCGCCAGTAGGGATGGCGGATAGGTCGAAGGAGATGAGGTGTCGACAGAAGGTGCTCTTCCAGCCGATGTAGCGCCCGCCTTGGTTGAAGCAGCCCGAGTTCGCGCCCTGAGCGTCTACGGTGTGCTGCACCGAGCGAGGGGGGTTGTTCGTGATCTCTCGCAACGTTGCGAAGTTGCCGTCGAACGGCGTCCCGAGGGCATTCCCGGCGAGATCCACCGCGCTCCCCTTGAGCTGATAGACGTAGTCGTTGGCCGCGACGTCCACGCCCCCCGCCGCATAGGTGAGCCCAGTGGGGGTGATCTCCAAGGTGCTCGCGTCGAGCCACACCATGGTGTCGACCCCGAAGTCGGGCGAGGCGAAGGCCGACTCGGTGGCCGCTTGGTCCATCGGCTCACTGAAGGTGATGACCAGCTTGTCGTCGGTCGCGACGCCGATCTCCCCCACCCCCGGAGAGACGTTGAGCACCGTGGGCGGTGTCATGTCGGGCCCCCCGCCGGCCCCGCCGGTGCCCGGCGCCCCCCCGCTCGAGGAGCTGCTGTTGGCGCCCGGCCCACCACCGCCGGCGCCGTCCGCCCCTCCCGCGGAGGTCACCCCGCCACTCGGCTGCAGGTTACAGGTCTTCGTCTCCTCACAGGGCGTCTCCCCCCCACACGCGACGATGAACAAACTGACCGAGGACAACACGGCCAAACCTGTGAACTGGTAACGATGCATGATCGGTAGTGCGCCTTCCCGGAGTATGTGACACCCCGCCGCGAAGATTTCGCTCCTTCGCCGCCTGGACCGACGCAGGTGCCTGTCACGAACCGGATGACGCGGCCCGAGCCTCCGAGCGAGCTGGGAGAACGCGCTGCCCGACATGACCCTCGAGGTCGACCGTGTGGATGTCGATGGGGACGTCGTGCGCAGTGAGTGGACGTGCCGGTCGCCGGCCTTCCCAGGGCCGATGAAGGGGGTCGATGTGTGCACCGTCGAGGACGGTCGAATCAAGCATCTCGACGTCTCGTTCTCGGGCTGAGCCGCGGTGAAGTTCATGTCGGCCGAGGTGGCGGGGGACACCATCGGGCGCAAGCGGATAGGCCGGACAAAGGCTCTGTTTGCGCGGTGGGGTGCCAGCCCTCGAGGCAACAGATCACCCGTGCGGCCGACGACGCCACCCGGCGACTACGCGCCGATCGTCGTGAGGCGCTCATCCTCGGTGTCCATGCCTATGTGTACTAATGCGCCAGCCGCGTAAGGGTCCCGCAGACCACCTGGTTGTCGCGGGCGGCGTAGCTGCTCTACTCGCGCGCGATGGCGAAGCAGAAGCGGCGAAGCGCGGAGGAGTGGTCGAGGCACGTGGCGGCGTGGCGGCGTAGCGGTGAAACCGCGGCGATGTACGCCGAGCGGACAGGCCTGTCGGTGGGGAGCCTGTGCTGGTGGTCATGGCGCCTTGGACGTGACCATGGCCGCGATGAGGCTGTAGAGCTCGTGGCGGTCGAGGTCGTGCCGGCGCCCTAGGGGGGCCTACGTCACCCTACATGTCGACTTCGGACAAGAGGCGATCTGTTGCCTCCGGCGCTCCACGCTCGACGCGCCGGGAGAGGCCTTCGTCCTTCCTATCCGCCATACTCAAGCCATGCCACTTCTGCCGACGCCACCGCTTCTTCCGCGCTCGCGGAGGCTGCTCGATCGGCAGCAGCAAGCGGTGATCTGATCGCCTCCCGGCGCCTTCGTGCCCGGGCTCGATTCGCGCTGCGACGCGAAGGCGGACCGGAGCGGGTCGTCGGACTCATGGGCGGCGGTCATTCGTCATCCTTGCGCGAGGTCGGAGCGATGCCCTGGGGCGTCATCCCACTCCCGGCGGCGGACGCCGACGACGGTCGCTTCTACGTGGCGTTCTTTCGAGAGTGGAAGACGCATGCCAGCGCCCTGCTCTTGTTACCGGGCAGGGAGCTCCTTCCGCTTGGTCCGGAAGAGCTCCTCGCAGGCAGCCCTCCGCGGAGAATTCAATCGAGGCCGCAGCTGGCCCCTTCCCACCCTTCTACGGAGCACGCCGAGATGGGACGGCATGGCGAGCGCCCACCGACACCTGGCGCCGAGGGTCGCTCACGCTGCGCACCAGCGCGGTGCCGGGAAAGGGGCGCTTCATCGGCATTCCGCCGCGCGACAACCTCGAACGCCGGGTGCTGCGGTGGAGCGAGGGCGAGCTGACGCTCTTTCGTTTCGACACGGGTAAGCCCCTCGCCCGAGCTCGCATTCACGGAGCGCCTGGATATCTCAACCCCGAGGTTCATTCGTCATCGCTGTTTGCGGTGACGCGCTTCGACGGCAGCTCGGCCTTGTTCGACTGGGAGCTCAACCCGTTGCAGCAGCTGCGAGGGGAACTGGTTGGACATCCGCGGGTGGAACAGTTCGCGGTCGTCGGAGGCGGTCGCGCCCCAAGGTGTACACCACCACTCTGGGATGCCTGGTAGCTGACGTTCCGCTGCCGGATGAAGGCGAGTCTCGAGAGCGCATGAACGCGCCGGTCGGAGCCCATCCCCAACCCAGTCACGTCGCATTCGACGGGCGTTGGATCCTGGACGCCGGCATTCCAGGCAAGCTCGCCATCGTCGATGTAGAAGCGCAGCGCGCTCGCCAGGTCCCCTACCCCGATCCAAAGCTCAGCCCGTGGCAGCAGGCGGTATCGCCGGAGCGGCACGCGTCTCGCGCCTGCGTCGCCAGCTTCCCTTCCATCCACACGGTATCGTTGCCCAATGGTCATGCTTCGCGCCTCGAGGGCAAAGTGTGCGCGTTGGGCCCGCTCGAGTCCGTGGTGATCGAAGCCCCCCCTCGAGCCGACGAGGAGCTTCTGCCCGTCCGTTGGCACAACCATCCAGGCGTCGCTTCCGCGGTGGTGAGCCCCAGTGGGGCGGTGGCCTACCTGGTGAGAACGCGGTCCACTGGAAGCGTGGAGCTCGTCTTCCACGACACCGTGACCAAACGCATCGTGTGGCCCTTGCCCCGGGAGGTGTTCGACTCGGTCCAGATCGAAAGCCCGATCGAGTTCATCGAGCTCGACACGCACCACGCCGTCGTCAATTCGATGGTGGGCGCCGGTGCGACACACTTCGATCTCGACCGCGAGAAGACGACGCTCGTATTGAAGGAGCAGACGCGGCTTCAACACGCTCAGAAGAAGATCTCAGCAGGGTCTTCCTATGTGAGAGGTGCAGACCTTCGCGTTCGCGGACGCACCCTGTGGAGCAAGACCGAGCCATGGCCCAATGCTCAGCGCTTTCGGATGTGGAATCTCGCCATCGGCCTGTCCTGGGCGCACGCGGGCTCGACCTGCGACGTAAAGCCATCGCCTGATGGTGCCTTCGTCATGGTCATGGATCCCTGCAACGGAAGGCTCTCGGCGGTAAGCGTCTACCGCCTCACCGGCGCCAAACCGGAGTTGATGGGTCAAGAGCTCTACATCCCCGAGGATCGCCCGGTGGGCGCCATGAGCCCTGGTGGCAAGACCGTGGTCGTCGGCGGGGCCGGCGTGATCGACGGCTACGACGTGATGACGGGTCGCCCGTCGGGACGACGTCTCACGGCGCCGTGGCGCCCGGCTGCCGATGCCAGCCGGGACGGCTGGAGCGCCAATGACGATGAGGGCCTCGTGGGCTTGTCGCGCGAGGCTGATGCCCGAGGACACGGGGGGCGTATCGAGGACCTCGACGAGGGCGTCGATGGCCGGGGCCGCGGCCGAAGCCGAGCTCGGTGAGCGCGATCGTGGCGTATACCTATTGGTTGAGGACCAACGAGCCTCTCCCCTCACCCAAGGCGGGAGCAAGCGCCGGCTTCGGTCAAGGCAGAGAGCTCAGCCTCGTCGGGGCCGAGGTGTCGTCCTCTCCTTCGCCCCTGCCCTCGGGTGTGGCCGCGGTCGAGCGAAACCTTCTGCGTGGAGCGTCCCTCATCACGGCGACGGGAAGACCACCGGGCGGGGGCTGGCGATCCCCTCTTCGATCGCCCCCGGGTCGACCTGCCCGCCGTCGTTGTGCCCCCAGCACGCAACCGTGCCCGAGGCGCGGAGCGCGCAGACGTGCGACCAACCGGACGCGATCGCCACCGCGTCGTCGATGCCGGCGATGGGGATGGCGGTGGGCGCCACCATGGTGCCGAGCTGCCCGAAGGTGCCGTAGTACGACTTACCAAAGCACCCCACCGTGCCGTCGCCGTAGAGGACGCAGGCGTGACGGAACCCCATGACGACGGAGTCGACCGGCTTGGACCCAGTGTCGAAGGGGATGGGAACCGGCTCGATGGTGGTGGTGTCCTCCCAGGTCCACAGGCCCCAGCACACCACCCGGCCGTCGCGATCGAGGGCGCAGGCCGAGCCCGGTCCGACGGCGAGCTGGCGCAGTGGGGTGGCGAGGCCGTTGACGATCCCCCCGTCGGGGCCGCTGGGGATGTCGGGGTCGCCGAGGTGACCCTCTCCGTTGTGGCCCCAGCACCGGACATCGGTGAGGCCATTCTCCGAGACGCACCCATACACGACACCATTGCCTATCAGCTCGACCTCGACGAGCCCCTCGAGGCCGCCCACGGCGCGGGGCTCGGCATGGTAGGTCGCCTGTTCATCGACCTTCCACGCTTGGCCGTTGAGCGCGCGGCCCCAACAGTAGGGGGTGGAGCCGACGACGGCGCAGCTCGTGCTCCCCGCTGCGCTCAAGAGGGAGGCGGGGCCGGGGAGCGCGATGGTGCGCGGCTCCGAGCCGCCGTCCGACGCGTCGCCGAGCTGCCCGAGGGCGTTGCCGCCGAAGCAGCGGACCTCGCCGTCGCGGAGCACACAGCCGTGGTGCGCCGCGAACGCCACCGCCTCGGCCCCCGCCATCGCGGCCACCGGCCGCGGCGGCAGGAACAACCCCGGCTCGTCCACCGCGAGCTCCCCCTCCGCGTTGCCCCCCCAGCACCACCAGTGCCGATCGCTCGTGTGCACACACGAGCTCCGATCACCGAGGGCGAGACCCACGATCTCGGCGCACCCATCGGTGTCGGGCGCCTGCCCCGATTTACACACGGGTCGCGGCGGCAACACCCCCTCCCCCCCGGCTCCTCCCCCACCTCCGGTCCAACCGCCTCCCGCACCATCGACGGGATCTTCGTCCGCCAGGGGCGGCGGCAGGACGAAACAGCCGGCGAGGAGGCACAGGGTGCCGAGGACGGCGCATCTTGCGGAGCAGTCCATCACACCACTCTACCCCATGCGCCGCGCTGTGTGCGGTAGGGAGGTCCGAGCCGCTCCCTCCTCACCTCACGCCTTCGGGCGGATCCGGTTGCCGTCGACGGACTCGTCCCATTGGTCGTCCCAGCCGTCGTAGTGGACCTTGAACTTGTCCTTGCCCTCGACCTCGAGAATGGTCGCGTCGTACCACTTCTCCTTCCACTGGACCTCGACCTCGTCGTCCTTCTTGTAGGAGTACTCGATGCCCTCGGGCTTGCGGAGCTTGTCCTCTTCGACCTCTTGGTTCCAGGTGTCGCTCCAACCCTCGTAGTGGATCTCGTACTTGCCGTCCTTCACGGCGAGGACCTCGGCCTTGTACCAAGTGCCCTTCCAGTTTGCCTCGACCTTGTCGCCCTTCTCGAACTTGGCGGCGCTCTTCTCCTCCTTGTCGTCGTCCTCCTTCTTCTTCTTGTCGTCGGCCTTCTCCTCCTCGTCGTCGGCCTTCTCCGCCTTCTCGTCCTTCTTGCCGCAGGCGGGGAGCGCCACGGCGCCGGCGAGGGTGAGGCAGAGGGAAATGGTCTGGATACGTCGCTTCATCGTCATCGTTGTCACCTCGGGGCGTCCGCCGCAGCTCCGACGGGAGCGGGGGCGACGCCATCTCCACGCCACTGGAGCAACCACCATGCCGACGTTCCGACGCGCTAGATTTCGAGCATTTGGCCGCGCTCGGACGGTCCGTGGAGGCGACAGTCACGATCCAGCGCCGGGATAGTCACGCGACTACTCCCTCGAAGAGAAAGCAGCGTCCCCTCACCGGTGGCGATCGAGGTCGACGCCGAGGGCCTCCGCCCACCGGTACACCGTCTTTCGGCCCACCCCGAAGGTCTCGGCGGCGAGGCTCACCTTGCCCTCGCACTGCGCGAGCACCCGGCGCAGCTCGTCGGCGTCGGGGCGCTTGGCCTTCTTGCGTCGCTTGGCTGGGCCGCCCTCGGGCGCAGGGTCGGAGGGGAGCCAGTCGGTCCCCGCGAGGACCGGGGCGTCGCCTTCGGCGAGGGCGGCTTGCTCCACCACCGCGACGAGCTCGCGCACGTTGCCGGGCCAGTCGTGCCGCAGCAGCGCGAGCGCCATGCGGCGGCTGAAGCGCACCGGCTTCCCTCGACAGCGCTCGGCGAAGTGGTGCGCGAGCACCAGGATGTCCCCGCGCCGATCGCGGAGGGAGGGCACGTCGACGCGTCGACGCACCAGTCGGTACCAGAGATCCGGGCGGAGACCGTGGGTCGGGTCGTCGGTTGGCTGCACCGCAGCGACGAATCGGGCGGAGCTCCGCTCGACCTGGCTCGAGCCCACGCGCCGGTACTCACCGGACTCGAGGAGCCGCAGCAGCGTCGCCTGGAGGCCGGGGGAGGCGGCGGCGATCTCGTCGAGGAACAACGTGCCCGCGGCCGCAGCGGCCACCAGGCCCGCCCGCTCGGCCCCCGCGCCGGAGAACGCCCCCTTCTCGTGCCCGAACAGCTCGCTCTGCAGCACGCCCTCGGCCATGCCTCCGCAGTTGATCGCGACGAAGCGCCCCGACCGACCGCTCTGCTCGTGGAGGGCCCGCGCGACCAGCTCCTTGCCGGTACCGGTGGCCCCTACGAGCACCACGTTCTCCTCGTCGCCCGCCATGCGCTCCACTTGATCGAGGAGCCGGGCGAGAGGCCAGCTCCGGCCTCGCAACGTGGGGTGCTCGGGCTCGGCGTAGCTCGCGTGGCCTTGGTGGAGGAGGAGCAAGACGTCTCCCACACCCACGATGTCGCCTGCGCACAGGGGGGCTCGCGCCACCTTGCTGCCATTGACGGTGGTCCCATTGTGGCTGCCGAGATCGCGCACCTCCACGTGGTCACCGCGGCGCGACACCTCGGCGTGCTCGCGAGAGATGCTCTTGAGCTCGAAAGCCCCCGGGAAGAACGAGCGGGGCGCGCGACCGAGCAGCGCGGGCGAGTCCTCGCCGAGCACGCGGCGAATCCCGAGCAGGTCGGGCTCGGGGTGGTGGACCACCGTCAGGATCCAGTGCGTGGCGGCCGTCTCGTGGGCGCCGTCGAGCAAGGACTCGGTATGCGTCGACTCCATCCGCAGCGGACATCCTACCAGGGAGGCTGTGGTAGCGTGTGAGCCTCCGATGGGTGGCCGGAAAGAAGAACGCGACGCGCTGCTCGGGCAGGTCGTGGACGGTCGCTACCGGATCGAGGAGCGCCTCGGAGCGGGGGGGATGGGCGTGGTGTACCGAGCGCGTCAGCTCAAGGTCGATCGGGACGTGGCGCTCAAGCTCCTGCGTCGGGAGCGTCTGGGCGACGCCGGCGCGGTGAAGCGCTTCGTGGCCGAGGCGCGGGTGATCAGCAAGCTCAGCAGCCCCCACACCGTGACCCTCCTCGACGTGGGCGAGGTCGACGACGGTGATTTCTACCTCGCGATGGAGCTGCTCGAGGGCCGCACCCTCCGCGACCGCCTGCGCGAAGGGCCGCTGACTCTCGCGGATGCGGTGGAGATCCTCGACCCGGTCTGTCTGAGCCTCGCCGAAGCGCACGCCCGGGGCATCGTGCACCGGGACCTCAAACCCTCGAACGTGTTCCTCGCCCACACCCTGGGGCACGACGCCTTCGCCAAGGTCCTCGACTTTGGCCTCGCCGCGCTCGTCGGCAGCCGCGCCGAAGGGTTGAGCGGTACGCCTCGCTACATGGCCCCCGAGCTGATCGGTGGCGGGCGCCCCACCCCCCGCGCCGACGTGTATGCGCTGGGGATCATGCTCGTCGAGCTGCTGACCGGCCAGTCGCCCTTCGCGGCCGAGGACACCAACGCGATGCTCCGGGCGCACGTCGAGGACGAGCCCCGATCGCTGTCCAAGCTCGCCCCGGAGCTCGAGGTCCCCGACGCCATCCAATCCCTCATCGCGCGCTGCCTCGCCAAGCCTCCGCGGCTGCGCCCGGACGGGGCCGCGCCGTTTCGTGAGGCGCTGCTGGAGGCGACGGGAAATGCGTCCACGCGAGAGCGAGCCTCGGCGAGCCCCGTGGTGCACCGACGCACCTCCGAGCCCGACGTCGACACCAAGGCCACCCTGCCCTCGATCTTGTCGCTCTCGGGGCTCGACCGCCCCTCCCGCGAGCCGCGAAGGGCTTCGACCTGGATGCTTGCCGCCGCCGCGTTGGCGGTGTCCGCCGGTGCCTGGTGGTGGACGCGCGAGCCGGCCCCGGCCCCCGCCGAAGCTCGGTCCGAGGCCGACCCCACACCGCCGGTGGTCCCCTCGCCCCCGCCCCGCGCCGACACTCTTTCCCCGACCGAGACCGCAGCCGTCGACCCACGCCCCGACATGATACCGCTCCTCGTGCACACCATCCCCGATGGCGCCGCGGTTCTAGTCGACGCAAAGAAGCGCGGGGAGACGCCGGTCACGGTGTACTTCCCCAAGGGCGAGTCGGCGGTGCTCGAGCTGCGGCGGCCCGGCTTCGTGGTCGAGCGCGTGCCGGTCTCGGTGGAGAAGGAGGGGAAGCTGCGCCGCGTGCTGAAGCGCGTCGCCACCCCACCGGCGGCGTCGCCGAGCGTGCCGGAGAAGATGCAGCGCTACCTCGACTGATCAGAAACGCCAGCGAAGGCCGCCCGGCCCCAGCCCGATGTCCTCGGCCTCGTTCCCCCCGAGCACGACCATGAGCGTGCCCGCCGCGACCAGCACCCCCGCGGTCACGTAGAGCGCCGTCGCCCCCGCGCCGAGCGTGGTGACGCGGTCGCGTAGCGTGGCGTCGCGAGCGCGGGTCTCGTCGTCGAGGGGGGCGGTCTGCAGCTCATCGAGCTCGGCCAAGGACGAGCTCGCCGAGACGGTGAGCCCCACCGCGACCAAGAGCGACGCAGCCCCCGCGCCCACCGCGAT
>JGI12048J13642_11136455_pt1 | contig 11294 bp, 13 predicted proteins | sample ElkSlonscriptome_16_FD_13642 | JGI IMG/M metagenome (IMG submission 13642) | reverse complement strand
AGGGCTTTGAATGAGGGCTTTGAATGAAGGCTGTGAAAAAGTCAGATTTCCTATATGTAGCAATGCGCAGATAGGTTAGGACAGATACTGATGGAGAAGCCGCGCACCGCGCAGCTTCTCCATAAACTATTGGTTTTATATCAGCGCGTAGCACTATACTTACGCAATGTTGCTTACATAATCTTTACAGTCTCAGGTCTGAAGTCCCCTGTTGACGAGGCCATCTGCACGGATAGACTGGGAGCAGTGTTTTTGCGGTTCAATGGAGTACCTTCTACGTGGTGCTGAATCAAGCGTTTTGTCAGGCACAGATTTCAACAGGCGCAGAGGGAACCCGTTGTTCTTATTTCTAAAGCATTTCTCTTAAGGTAAAAAATTTATGGCTGTTCATCCGTCTCCATCTTCTTTTATTTCTAAGCCGATTAAGTTTGGTACCGATGGCTGGCGAGGGTTAATTGCTGCTGACTTCACCTTCGAACGGGTCGCTCAGGTCGCACCACTGGCGGCGATCGCCCTCGAAAAAAGTTACGGAACCGACTCCGGAAAAACGGTGATCGTAGGGTATGACCGTCGCTTTCTATCAGAAGAGTTTGCCAGGGTTGCAGCCGAATCGATTCAAGCCATCGGTTTTGATGTTCTTCTTTCCGAGTCTTATGCCCCAACCCCAGCATTTAGCTGGGCCGCTTATGACAAAAAGGCTCTCGGAGCAATCGTCATCACAGCGAGTCACAATCCCGGTGGGTATTCTGGCCTAAAGGTCAAAGGTGGATTCGGGGGTTCAGTTCCACCTGAAGTTACTCAAAAAGTAGAAGAGTTTTTGGCTGACGAAGCTAGCGTGTTACCCAAAGATCCGGTTCCTGGTTCTTTCAGCACATTTGACCCGTGGCCCAGTTACTGTCAGGTACTCCGAAGCCGAGTCGATGTTGCCTCGATCAAACATGCCGTCGCAAAAGGCGATCTGACCGTTTTCGCCGATGTGATGCACGGAGCAGCCGCGACGGGACTGGAGCGTCTTCTAGAACAGCCCATCCACGAACTTAACAGCGATCGCGATCCTTTATTCGAAGGCGGCGCTCCTGAACCTCTGCCCCGCTACCTGCCAAAGCTTTTTCAAGCCATCAAAACCCACGGCAAAGAATCAGGAGGTCTGACGGTCGGGCTTGTCTTTGATGGAGACAGCGATCGCATCGCTGCTGTCGATGGTAGCGGTGAGTTTCTCAGCTCTCAGATCCTCATTCCTATCCTGATTGAGCATCTTGCAACTCGTCGCAACTATAGCGGAGAGATCGTGAAAACTATTAGCGGGTCTAATCTCTTTCCTCGCATTGCTCAACTCTATGATCTCCCAGTTCACGAAACTCCGATCGGCTACAAATATATTGCCGATCGGATGTTGGAGTCAGAGGTATTGCTAGGTGGAGAAGAATCGGGAGGCATTGGCTATGGACACCACATTCCTGAGCGGGATGCGCTCCTCTCCGCTCTCTACGTGCTAGAGGCGATCGTCCAGTCTGGACAAGATCTAAGTGATATCTATCGCCAACTTCAGCAAAAAACTCACTACTCTTCTCACTATGACCGCATTGACCTACCCCTAGCCAATATGGAAGTGCGATCGCGCTTGCTCAATGCCCTTGAGACAAACGCTCCCAAAGAGGTTGCAGGTCAAGCCGTCAACGATGTACTAACCATTGATGGCTATAAGTTTCAGCTCGCAGACGATAGCTGGCTCTTGATTCGCTTTAGTGGCACAGAACCCGTGCTGCGACTCTACTCGGAGGCGATCGCCCCTGAAGACGTTCGCCGCAATCTCAACTGGGCCAAAGAGTGGGCAAGTTCTATTGAATAGCTGGGCTATTTTCTCGAAAGAACTTAAAGTCCAACTATTAGGTGTAGGTGTGAAGTTTTTACTTCACACCTTTTTTGTATAATGCGTGTCGCTGGCAGACATCAGAGACAAATTTACAAAAAAAAGCTGACCTCTGTTCGCCTCTGATGCATACGCTGCATGAATGTGGTATTCTTGTTCTATCGTACATATGGTTTTATATACGATTGGCGACTCAAAGTGTGAAGTCAGTGATACAGCGTAGATTTCGGATTGAAGCCTGAAAAACCATCAAAAAAAGCCTGTGTAGCTCCCTGAATTATCTTCGATATGGTCTTTAAATCCGTTTTTCAATCTGTGGCTTAAAAAACATAGGGCTGAAAACCAAATGACTGAAAACCAGTAGTTTTTGATGTAAGCTCTCAATCGCCCCACAGGATTTTTCCACGAGGCGCTTAGGGTTTCGCATCTCCTTCCAGATCAACCACTAACCACTACAAGTAATTTTTAGAGGATCTGCCATGCAACCACTTACCACCGCTCAGCGAGAACTCTACGATTGGCTCGTTGATTACATCCATGAGCACCAACACTCTCCTTCTATCCGTCAAATGATGCGGGCTATGGGCCTGAGATCGCCTGCTCCTATCCAGAGTCGATTAGAGCACCTACGTACGAAAGAGTATATCGACTGGACTGAAGGACGTGCTCGCACAATTCGCCTGCTTGAATCTGTTCATCAAGGTGTGCCTCTACAAGGAGAGATCGCTGCTGGAGGCTTGATTGAACCTTTCACTGATGAGGCAGAACGACTCAACTTAGGGGGGATTGAGTTGCGTCCCCAGGACTATGCACTGCGTGTTAATGGTGACAGTATGGTCGATGCCATGATTATGAGTGGAGACATCGTCATCATGCGTCCAGTTCCCGAGCCCGATCGTCTCAAAAATGGCGTGATCGTTGCGGCACGGGTAGAAGGCCATGGCAATACATTGAAGTACTTCTACCGAGACAAAGGGAACGTTACCCTGAAGGCAGCAAATCCTAAATATGGGCCGATCGAGGCAGCCTCCGAGCAGGTCATGGTTCAGGGTCGTCTGATTGGAGTCTGGCGCGACTATCATTAGAAACTAATTCCGCACCAATAAAACAATGGTTCCCAGTGTAGGATGATGGCTCGTAGCTTACCGTACAAAAACGGGCATCCATGCAACAAATTGACTGGTTCATTGTTATTGCGTACCTTGTCTTCACCATGCTTCTGGGGCTTTACGTATCGCGTAAAGCATCTCGTAGTGTTGTAGATTTTTTCGTGTCTGGCCGATCCCTTCCATGGTGGTTGGCAGGGACAAGTATGGCGGCAACAACTTTTTCCATCGATACTCCTCTTTATATCGCTGGAGTTGTTGGCACACGGGGTATTGCAGGCAATTGGGAATGGTGGAGCTTTGGCATTGCCCACGTGGTGATGATCTACGTCTTTGCTCGTTTGTGGCGACGCTCAGAAATTGTCACGGATGCAGAGTTGACAGAAATCCGATATGGCGGACGCATGGCTGCCGTGCTACGCGGAATCAAAGCATTTTTGTTTGCTGTGCCCATCAACTGTATTGGCATCGGTTATGCCATGCTAGCGATGGTGAAGGTAATCGACGCTCTTCAAATTTGGCAAAGTCTTGGGTTTGAGCCAGGTGAAGCGGGTAAGCTCTGGAGTGTGATTGGCGTCAGTGTTTTAGTGCTTTTATACGCCGGATTTTCGGGGTTGTGGGGAGTCGTCGTTACGGACTTCTTCCAGTTTTTTTTGGCTCTATTTGGAGCGATTGTGGTGGCGATCGCCGCTGTTAATCATGTAGGCGGGATGCGCGAGCTAGTCACTCAAGTGCAGTCCATGACAGATGTAGACGTACTGTCCTTGGTGCCAGTCTCAGCCGGAGGTTCGTCTGGATGGCTGCAATGGAGCAAAGCGGCTGGCATTACCAGCAGTACTTTTTTTGCCTATGTTTTTCTGCAATGGTGGGCCTTTCGGCGCAGTGATGGAGGAGGGGAATTTATCCAACGACTTGCGGCTGCAAAGGATGAAAATGAAGCCGCAAAGTCCGCTTGGTTTTTCAACATCTTGCACTACGTCGTTCGCACATGGCCGTGGGTCATCGTCGCGCTTGCGGCGATTGTTGTGTATCCAGATCTGGAAGATCGGGAACTGGGCTATCCGTTGTTGATGCTAGACTTTCTCCCTCCAGTGCTTTTGGGATTAGTGGTTGCTTCCTTAGTTGCTGCTTTTATGAGCACCGTGTCAACTTTGATCAACTGGGGAGCCTCGTATCTAACCAATGATTTGTACGGGCGATTTATTAAACCGAGCGCGACTCAAACTGAACTTGTCTTCGCAGGACGTATTGCTTCGGTCATCGTGACAATTATTGGAGCAGCAGCAGCATTCTCGTCAGAGAATGTCACTGACGTGTTTCGTCTCGTCATTGCAATTGGCACCGGGCCTGGATTAGTGCTGATTCTGCGCTGGTTTTGGTGGCGCATCAATGCCGCAGCAGAATTGTCATCAATGTTGGCAGGATTTTTGGTTGGTTTTCTAACGGGGCAGAATTTCCTGAATATCTCTGATTTCGGACTGAGACTGCTCGTGACAGCGACAATTACGACTCTCGTTTGGGTTTCAGTGATGTATCTCACTTCCCCCGAATCGGATGAAACGTTGGATCAGTTTTATCAGCGAGTGCATCCGGGAGGCCCCGGTTGGAATATTCAGCGACAGCGTGCTGGAGAGTCTACTATTCACTTCTTTCGAGCCAACCGCTCTCAAAACAGTAGTGACACGGAGGCTACAGACCACGTTTCTTTCATCGCACCGAGTCAAGATCTGATTTTGCAGATGCAGCAAGTGGTTGCGTCTCTTGGCATACTGTTTGGAGCCATGTTTGCGATTGGGGGGTTTTTGCTATTCCAATCGGTCACAGGTTGGGTCAGTTTAATTGTTGCTGTGCTGGGATATGTTTGGCTCCGGCGTTTGAACAAGCGGTATATGATGGCGATCGCCACTCAGCAGTCTTTACAAGACACACAGTCACCAGAATGAGATTGCAGCAAAAGCAGCTTGAAATGCAGCATTCTGAAATTTGCTCTTACTTGGTAAAAATTTTGTTCTCTCTGCATAGTCCTTAATGGTCAAGCGTTGAGATACTATTTCACTTAAACTTGAACTATTAGGCTGACAGACTTTTAGGTTCAACTTTGCCGCTGATTTCCAGAATCTTACCTCACTGTTTTCCAGTTACAATCGATTTCAGTCAACGGTATCGACACCAACATCATGTCTTTTTTCCGCTCCTACATTGCACCTTTGCTAATCGTGCTCATCTTTGCGATCGCCATGCTGGCGGTGAGCGCGCGCATCTTTTTACCCAATGACTTGGCTGCACCTGCACCGATTGAGGAGCCTGAAGCTCAATCACTGACAGCTCCAGTGAATTCGGGAGCGATCGCCCAGTTCTGGAACCCGACCCCAGAACCTTCGCAGCATTCCTCTTCTGCTCAAGTTTAGTGACGACTGCTCTTCTGATCCCAGGCTACTGGATACGCGCGGGATCATCTCTTGACCGAGCCACCTTGGTGAAGTTTATGCAGCGAACCTATCGAGAATTGCATCCAGAGCAGCATTTCTCCCATCTGGCAGAAACAGTTGAGCAGTACCTTTCGGGAGAAACTCGGCTATGGTGGGTCGAACCGGAGAAACCCTGCCCAACCTCAAAAACGTCAAGCTTTTCGCCGCCAGCGCCCAATCCCACTGTCAATTCTCCAGTGGCTTGTCTATGGGTGGGTAATGCGATTGACCAAGTACAGGGCGATCGCCACGCCTACATTTTTCTCCTTTATGTCATGCCAGATTACCGACATCAAGGCATTGGAACGGCTCTGATGAAATGGACTGAAACATGGGCAAAGAATCGGGGCGATCGCCAAATTGCTCTACAGGTCTTTCACCATAACAATCGCGCCTTAGCTCTCTACAACAAGCTAGGATATCAGCCGCAATCGATGTGGATGACTAAATCGTTGGAATAGGCATCTGAACATTATCCTTAGAGTTTTAGTGGGTCTCAGAGTTCTTCTTGAATAAGGATTGTCTCTGAGCATTATTGATCAATTCACAAAATGTTTGTGCCCTATGCCTTCTAGCTCCCGCTCGAACTCAGAACAACAGCATCCCCAATACAACACCGACAAGCAAGTCGCAATGAACCTACTCGCGGGTGAGCCGACTGACTACAACATCGCGGAGCTAGCACGGCTGAAAATGCGATATCAGGACTTTCCTGGAGCATATGATATTCAATCTGATCTAGACAAAGCGATGAAGCGCTGGAACCTTACAGAAGATGCTCTATTCGAAAAAACACGCGAACTGCACCAGACTACTGACATCTATCGCAATGTTAGTGGGCGTGGTGGAGAAGATTGGAGCTAAGTCGATGAGCTAGGAGGTCGAAACTGCTTTTCGACTGCACTGACGAGAACAGGGCGGGGTAGAAATCGACTGATATTGACGATGACTTGATTGAGAAACCCTCCGCTAACGACAGTTGGAGTGTTTGATTCAATGGCTTTTAGAGCATCACGTACAATCTCTTCAGGATCAGCCAAGGAGCTTTTCATGCTATCGCCCATAGAGTCTGGGAAATTCGCCTCTTCGAAAAAAGAAGTTTCTGTTGGCCCCGGACACAGGGCAACGACTCGCACATTGTCGTCTTGAACTTCTGCCCATAGAGCCTCGCTAAAGCTCAAAACAAAGGCTTTAGATGCTGCATAGGTTGCGAGGTAAGGCATGGGCTGAAATCCCGCAATGGATGATACATTAACAATTGCTCCAGAACGCTTTGCGCGCATCCTTGGTAAAAATTGGTAGGTCAGATCGACGAGAGCGGCAATGTTGAGTTGCACCATATTGAGGTGGCGTTCCCGAGGGCGATCGCTAAATGAGCCATATTCACCAAACCCAGCATTGTTCACCAGCAAATCAATGGTTAACCCCCACTCATCCACTGTCTTTGCGACCTGTGCGCCAGCATCAGTTTCGGTCAGATCATAGGGAAGCACCCAAGTTTTGATGCCATGGTTTTGGGCGAGTCGTTGGGCTAAAGCTTGAAGCTTATCCTCAGAGCGAGCCACCAGTACCAAATTTGTATGCTGTTCTGCTAACTGCTCTGCGAAGGTAAGCCCGATTCCTGATGATGCCCCAGTGATCAAAGCCGTCTGCATGGTGGTTTGAGTCATGACGATTCAACGCTATGCCGTTAAAGCACGCTGTTTAGCAAGCTCTATCGAGAAGCTCACGGTCAAGCATGGCTATTCTTTACAAAACTCAATATAGCGTAAGTTGTCAGAACCGTTGAGCCTCTTTGGGTCTAAGCGCCCGAAGTCTTGAGCATTCAGACTATGTCCACAGCGATCGCCGACGCTTTTTAGCAAACGGAATTCCCATCGTTGCATGGAAGTCTTCTTGAACTTTGTAGGTCAGACGCTTTGAAACTTGTTGAACAATTTTCTGTAAGAGGCGATCGCCCGTACTCTGAACCAACGTCTGAGGCAGTGCCTGAATAAATCGGGGGAAATGGAGCGTTACCGTGAGATCGAGTTCCCACTCAACACTTGTGAACGTGGGAGCCATCTGTCCTCGTGCGAAGCCATCAGTCAACTTTTCATCTTCAGGATTGATTTTGCGCTCCACTAGCCCTAAAGAGGCGCGAAAATCGACATCGTAGCCTATGGCCTGATAGCCCGGCACCTCAATCGTTCGAATCCGATAAACACCTTCCTCTGAAGGCAGTAGATCCAGCCCGACCTTTGGCTCAACCTCGTACCCGAAGGAACCAAACTTTCCAATAGTCAGCGTATATCCTGTCGCTCCGATAGGTTCAACAGTCATAGGCTGAGCGCAACGCTTAAACCAAGCAGGATGGTTATCTAGATATTGAGCGACAAGGGCAGCATCAGCGTACATTTCCATCGAATTTTCGAAATGCCCCCGAAAACAAGTCTCTTCTGCCACCGCATCCCCGACCTCATCCTGAGACGACTCTTCCGGAATATACCGCTCAGTTTGAACCAAACTAGTAGTCATGTCTAAAGCAGTCATGTCTAAAGCAGAGTCAGAAGTGCCATAAAAATGATTTGCCGAATTTGCCTGCATAAATCCCACCGTGGTTGCGAAAATGTTTAGTGCCTCTGTTTACAGCCCGTGTCTGCACGTTGTCTGTCGAACGAGTGCAGAAGTGAACCCAGCATGAGGAAGGAGACGCAGCCTTTTTGACCGTACGGATCTAGTCTATTGACTGAGATCGTTATGAGACTACCCTCAATCTACGGAAACTGATACCAGATGCAGGCGTTGATCCCATTGCATCTCCCTTAATCTACGGAGAGCAGTTTTGGTTCCCAACCCATCAAACATTTAAGAGTATTTTAGCCAAAATTTAGAGCATCTACTTCTGCCACCACAGAGTGGATTTAGATGCTTTCCAATTGGGTGATGGGAAGGGCTTGTGCCTTGCATTCAGGTCTTTTCGAGGTCATGTCTTACAGTTACTTCTCATGTCCCGCCTCGCTCCATATTCTTGCCTCGCTTCACTGGTTTGATTTTCTGAGCTTATTTCCTTCTCAAACTACACCGAGCCGATCCACCATTTCCGAAGATTGCAGTGAGAATCTTAGAGCCTCGATATCGCTCTGTCTAGTACTTCTGAGACCACGAAAATTAGTCAACAATGGATCAGATGGATCAGATTGGCCTAGGAAGATGAGAAAACTCTTGAACCGAGCCTAGCTAATCGCTTCTAGGAAAGATAAGCTGTTTCGGTAAAAGATTGATGTCTGTCGCAGAATCTTTAATCAAAACTCGATCTCTTAAAAACCCCTTTAAAATTGAAGGTGTGTGAGCATAGTCATTTGACAGTGCCCATAAACGATAAGGTATCAAAGCGTATGAAAGCATTTGTAGCAGGGGCCACCGGAGAGACAGGACGCAGAATTGTTCAAGAACTGACCAATCGCGGCATCCCAACGAGGGCAATGGTTAGAGATTTGGAGAAGGGAAAGCAGCTTTTTCCAAGTGGAGTCGATTTGGTCGTCGGAGACGTGCTTGATGTCGAGAGCTTGCGGGAGGCGATCGCCGACTCGTCTGTCATTTTGTGTGCAACTGGAGCAACACCTAGTTTTGACTTCACAGGGCCATATAAAGTGGACTATGAGGGCACAACAAATCTTACCGATGTTGCGAGAGAAAAAGGCATCGACCGTTTAGTCTTGGTGTCGTCTCTCTGCGTTTCTAAATTTTTCCATCCTCTCAACTTGTTTTGGTTAGTCTTGTACTGGAAGAAAAAGGCAGAAGACTACATCACTCGTAGCGGAGTGCCTTACACCATTGTGCGTCCTGGTGGACTCAAAAACGAAGACAACGATAACAACGTTCTAATGAAACAGCCCGATACGCTTTTCGAGGGCAATATTCCTCGGGCAAAGGTTGCGAGTGTTTGTGTAGAGGCTCTCTTTCAGCCCGCCGCCCAGAACCAAATCGTGGAGATCATCGCTCCACCTGATGCCCCTGAGCGATCGCTCGAAGATTGGTTTGAGCAAGTCGCCAGCGCATAGTTACTTAGGAGACAAAATCGCATTTCTTAGAATGGTGCTCAAAGGGGCAAGTTCAGAGGGATTTGTATAGACTTTCGTCTTTATCCTCTATTTCACGAAGAAATCGAACGATAGTGCCAAAGTTTTCGTCAAATCGTATTTGCTCTGACACGAACAGCGACGAGAATTTATTTTGGAATTTGTCTCTTTCTTTAGCTGAACTCCTGCGATCGCTTCCGAAGTGATCTAAGCAGCTTAGATCTGAATTCTTCATTCACTTCCTAAGCATTCTGTCCAGATGTGTGATGATATTGTCTTGAACATTGGTTTGAGTTTCGCCTGTGTCTTCCTCTACTCCTGCTTCGTCATCGTCTCGAAAAAAAACTGCTCGGTCTGCTCCACAGGCTTGGGGGCCATTTTGGCTCGCAGTTGGACTCGTCCTTGTTTTGATGCGCGGTGTCCCTGTTCTAGAGCGTCGGTCACTCAGCGACTTGAGGCCATCTTGGGCTTACGATCCGGCTCCGCTCGTGATGCGAGGTGGAGATCCTTACATTCGAGCACTGATGAGAACGATTTCGGCTAGCGAGGCTAATGGGAAGCGTCCCTATTCCCTGCTTTATGGCGGGCAGCATTTCTCAAACTTGAGACAGCATCCGGATCAGTGTGTGACTATTACTACTGGGCCTAACCGGGGCGACTGCACGACCGCAGCGGGACGTTACCAATTTTTGACCTCAACTTGGGAAGAAAAAGCAGAGCAATATCATCCTCAGCGATCGCAACTGTGGCTGACGGGTGAATATAATTTTGAACCTGAGTACCAAGACGAGGTGGTTTATGAGTGGCTCAGCGATCCCAATGCTTGGGGTACGGATTTGTCAATCCTATTGCGACAAGACAGAATCCACGCTGTATTAGAACGACTGTCAGGAACGTGGACAAGCCTTGGGTATGGGATAGAAACAAATTCGGTGTCATCGCGACTGCCCAAAATTTATCAGCGGATTTTGGAAGAAGAGTTGGCGATCGCCAACAACAACATGCCCTCAAGCGAATCATTGACGGCGCAATAGACGACGGCGCAATAGACACAATCAAGTATCAGGCTATTCTATTTTGGAAAAAATCAAGTTAGCCCTAGGGCAAAAACCGATCTAGGGCTGATTTCAGTTCTTCTAGTTCTTCTTCAATATTGCCTTCACGAGCTGCCCGTCCGACACATTCTGTCAGATGCTCGTCTAGGATGATGCGGGATACGCGATTAAGAGCCCCTCGAACGGCAGCAACCTGTACCAGCACTTCTGGACAAGGTCGGCTTTCCTGCACCATCGACTTGATGCCCCGAACATGGCCTTCTATCCTCGACAAACGATTGATTATTCGCCGCATGGACTCTTCACTGTGGACATGAGGGTGCGTTGAAGCGTCGTGATTTTGAAGCAAAGAACCCTCATGATCTGCATCGCTGAGATGAGAATGAGCCTGGGCAGAATGAACATCAATCGAGTGAGATGACGCCGAGCGTTCTGAAAGAGTCATAAAAATAAAACCGAATTTCGCAGAGATTAGGCTTTGAGTTGAAAACGGGCGCAGGTTCCTTAAATCTTATCTCAGTCACCAGCATTCAGCCTGAAGAGGCGATTGAATGATTCGCTTTAACTTGCCAAACCGGAAATTGCTGGTCAACATGCTGTGTCTCGTGCGATCGCAGCACGCAATTCTTCTAAATTCTCGCCAAAGTTATGTCTGTTGAGGGAACCTCTAACAGCGAGTGATTATCTCTGCTGATGGATGAATTTGTGTGGGTTAACTCCGTACTGTTGACTGA
>JGI12048J13642_10666946_pt1 | contig 11304 bp, 10 predicted proteins | sample ElkSlonscriptome_16_FD_13642 | JGI IMG/M metagenome (IMG submission 13642) | reverse complement strand
GCTCTTCGTATCTGCCGATCACCAGCGACTCGGCGTCGGCAGAATGCTTGTCGATGAACTGAAGCTTCGAGCGAGTGAGCTGGGGATCGCTGAAATGTCGACCGACGCCAGCATCACAGCTAGACCCTTTTTTGCCGATCAAGGCTTTATGGTTGTTTGCGAGCAAATGGTTTCGTGTCGAGGGCAATCTCTGACGAACTACAAAATGCGATACCAGATCGAAATCAAAACCGATTCCTCGTCTTGAGGAAACTTGTTAACAGCTTTGTTTGTTAAACAGCTTTGTTGATTGAAGCCGATTTCCCACGGCGTCAGCCCTCATTGCGATACACAAGCCATAGCGGCTGGGGCAAAGCCCCGGCAATTTGCCTAGCCCCCCCAACGGGCTGGTTTTCGGAAAAGCAATAAACGCATAGGGGCAACGGCCCGGCGGTTTGTCCGTCGACGTGCAAGCCTCGACAAACGGTCGTGGCCGAACCCAGGAAGCACTCGAGCTCGAGCACGGCGTTGGTTTTGTGGGGTGTACGAAACTGAAAGGAATGTTCAAGATACTCCGGCAAAGTGTTCAGATCGCTACCAAAAACATAACGCATCAACGAGCGGAACGCATGACATGGTTCAAACGACTCACTGGAATCGATGAAACATCCGCAAAGCAGGTTCGTTCTGAGCTGCGCATCGAAGGCGATCATTTCGTTTTTCCTAGTGGAAAGCGGTGTGCGTTTGGGCGTTTGGAAACGCCGACGCTCGCGGAACTGCGTGCGAAAGTCGACGCGTTAAAACCGACGACGGGTCGTTTAACGCTTCGGGAAGTCGTCGATAATGTCCAGTCATTACATGCCGATCCTATTAACGCCAATGCGTTGTTCCAAGTCGCGTCGCAGTTCAATTTGTTGGAGATGTCGCGGCCGGCGACGACACCCGAACGAGGCGTCGGCATCTACGAACACGATCACACGCAAGGCCCGGCGTGCGCGATCGCCGGTGGAGCTGGAACGATCTACCGCAACTATTATGCACCCGTTGGCAATCGAATCGGCCAATCTGCCGATCACCAAATCGATTGCTCGTCCGATCTAGGGATCCTGCTTGGTAACGACAACGGAAAACTCTGGACGATGCAAAATGGATATCTGTTCCCAACCGATACGGGACTGAAATCGATCTCGCAAACACTCGCGTCTGCTGATGAAACCGAGCGAGATCGATACCGACAAAGTCTTCGTATTGGCTTGCAATGCCGTACGGCGGTCACATTGCCGGGGGCGAGTCACCGCGTCAGCCAAGCGTACTGTTCTGCTTTGCCAGTGGCATACGGACGCCAACCGCCAAGCGAATGGACGGAGTTTGCTAAGCTGGTACTTGAGGCCGCTTATGAGTCAACGCTGTGTGCCGCGATCCTCAACGAAGTCGAAACGGGATCGAACAAACTCTATCTGACGCTGCTCGGCGGTGGTGTTTTCGGCAACAAAGACACCTGGATCACCGACGCCATCCGACGATCGATCGAGCGGTATCAGAAACACGACATCGACGTCGCGATCGTTTCTTACGGCTCATTCAAACCCGTGGTCCAGCAATTGGTGAAGAGCTTTAGGGATTTAAAAAGAGGTTGAATGTCAGCAAACAGTCGGAATACGTTCGGCAAGTTCCATCGGCGACCAAGATTGATGACGTCGTTTTGAGCAGACTGAGTGAAAGCCATTCGAGTGAAAGCCATTGAGCGTTAACATTCGTTGGAGTCTAGGCTTTAGCCGACCCCGTGCAACTTCCCATCACCGAAATCGGCTAAAGCCTACACTCCAACTTAATGAAACACAAACATCGACTTCTGCCGCGGCGTAACGTTTCCCGACTACTGCTGGCGACTCTCTTTCTTACACTTGTTCCTTCCACTGATAGCCGAGTTGCCGCACCTCCGCGACGCAACTCCATTCATCGCAACCTATCCACTGTTTCTCAGACGGACCGAGGGACAGGAAGGCTGCCCCTCTCTTAGCCAGTATACTCCTTCTGGCTGATCGCAACGACGTCTTTCAAGACACTTCGGGCGGCATTACCGTGTGTATCCTTTGCTCTCCGAGCGGAATGCGTCCAACGATAGGTTCGGTCCGACTTTCGGTTCCCATGCCGAATACGCTTTCCGCTCGCAGAGCAGAGCGACAATCGCCGCGAGACGACGCCAGAGTCACAATCGATGCTTTACCGATTAAGTCTCCACGAAAACTTCCCTACCAAAGAAGAGTTGTAAGTTTCGATGACAACGGACCAATCGCTCGGCAACGGTGTTTATTTATAACAACAACGAATATGCTGGATTCTTATGACACTTGGCAGTCATCGATCAACGAGAGAGTAGGCTGGATGCTTCGGCACGATACTTGCTTGGATTGTTTGTGCATGAATAAGTTTCAATCAACCATGACAACTCCGGACCAGCGTGGTTTGCATTATCGTCTCTACGGTCCTTCCCATTCCGATTTTGCTGATGTCGAGCTTGCAATCGTTGTTGTCCATGGCCTGGGTGAGCACAGTGGTTGCTATGATGACTTCGGAAGTCGTATGAGCGACAAGTCGATTGCGACGTTTGCTTACGACCAACATGGACATGGCAAAAGTCCTGGACGTCGAGGTGATGCACCTTCGTTCGACGTACTGATCGACGATATTTCGGTAGCCTTGGCCGAGGCAAAGCGTCATTTTCCCAAAGCCGAGCTAGTTCTACTTGGCCACAGCATGGGAGGCAATTTGGTATTAAACCACATGCTCGATCGGTCGGATCGATCGGCCTCCCGAGCAATCGTTACCAACCCGATGATCCTACCGCCCAATCCGCCGACGAAGCCGCAAGCGTTCGCGGCATGGCTGACGACCAAGATCATTCCACGCGTTCGTTTTTCTTCGGACGTCGAGGTGACCGACTTAACGCAAGATCCAGATGCAGCGATTGAGTTGGCAAGCGATCCTCTTATTCACCAACAATTGTCGATCGAGATCGGAGGCCAGTTGTTGTCGCATGGCCATTGGCTGATCGAACACTCCAATCAACTTGCGCGGCCACTATTGATGCTGACCGGTAGCGACGATGATTTATGCGATTCGGAGTCAACCTTGAAGTTTGTGGACAACGCAGGCGAGTCGTGTGACCATCGACGTTTCGATGGTCTGCGACATAGTCTGCTCCTCGAAAAAAATCGCGACGACGTGTACGCTTCGATTTTCGAGTGGCTGCGGTACCCGTAGCGGAAGTCGTCAAGACTTTCGAACACCATCCGCGACGCCCCACCGCAGAATGGAATCTGTTAGAATCGAGTCGTTAGATGACTTTACCTTTCGATTCCCTTCGTCAGACAGGATGCACTTTCATGAACGTGAGCTTTTCGATGCAACTTCGAACCATAGCAACGGTGATTTGTCTCATTGCCACATTCACTTCCCAGTTATACAGCCAAGAAAAGATCGGTAGCGACTACATTCCTAGCGATGCGATGTTGACGGCAGTCCTCAGCGTTAGTAACACGCTGAAGAGCCCGAGTTTCGAAATGTATCCCGTCGAAATCGTCGAAGCGATGGGAAAAGAAAACATCGGAGTGTCACCGAGCGAAGTCGATCGGGTCAAGGTGATCGTCGGCGTTCCTGGACCGAATCCTCCGATGGTTGCTGTTGTCTTTTTCTTGAATCATGACCTCGCCCTTGGCGATTTGAAGGAAGGGCTGATCGATTTAGAAGCGCCCCTTACGATCGATTCGAAGCCGTGTTATCCGCTCAAAACGTCACCTGACATGATTTTTCACTTGAAAGATCCTCGTACCTTGATTTTGGCCAGTGCGAACTACATGGAATCGGTTTTGGACGCTGGCGAAACGGGAGCCCCCAAGGGTGTGCTTGCCACACTATCCGGTGCAACACCTCATCACGGGAATCTATCGGTGCTGTTAGCGGTCGAACCGGTTCGTCCGATGGTGAACGGGTTCATTCAGTTTCAGTCGCAACAGATTCCACCCGAGTTTCGCGACCTTACCAAGATCCCCGATTTGCTCGATGCGATGCTGGTCCAGTTGGACCTGGACAACACCGAGTCCGGTTTCCGGGTCGTCATGTTAGCTGCTGACGAGGAGTCAAGTGATGAGCTTTTAGCGATTACGGAAAAGTCGATCGAAAAGGGACGGCAAATGGGAGTCGCTGCCATGACCGAAGACATGCAAGGTGATGATGCCGTTGCCGAAGCATCACGCCAATACGTCAATCGTATGGCGGATCAAATCACAGGCATATTGAAACCGGTCCAACAAGGACGCCGACTAACCATTCAAACCTCGTCACAGTACGGAATTGCCACCCAAGGTATCTTGGTTGGCCTACTATTGCCTGCCGTCCAGGCGGCTCGCGGAGCTGCACGACGAATGTCATCTTCGAATAACATGAAACAGTTCGGATTAGCTTTTCATAATTATCACGCCGCATACAAGCGCCTACCGGGGAACATCAACAGCGAATCGGGTCAGCCGTTACTGAGTTGGCGGGTTCAGATTTTGCCGTTCATTGAACAGCAAGCTTTGTACTCGCAATTTCATTTGGATGAACCGTGGGACAGTGAACACAATCGACCATTGATCTCGCAAATGCCTGAAATCTATTCGGATCCTCGTTTGGAATTGGAACCGGGGCTAACCAACTACCAAACGCCCGTTGGCGAGAATACGATCGCCAGTCCTGGAAAAACCACGCAGTTTCGCGACATCTTAGATGGATTGGCATACACGATCATGATCATTGAAACGAATGCAGAGAACGCAGTTGTTTGGACCAAACCGAGCGACGTTGAAATCGACTTGACCGATCCGCTATCTTTTTTGCAAGGACGCGATGGCGTACACGCTACGTTTGGGGATGGAGCGGTGAAGTTTATCACCGAAGATGTCGATCCCGAAACGTTCAAGGCACTGCTAACCAAATCAGGCAAAGAGCCAGTGCAGTTTTAGGAACCGGCATTGGCCGAGCGTTTTGTGTCACGTTGTTTTTAGGTAGCGGACGCTTCTACATACGTGACACGACGTTGATCCCAAGTAAATTCAACCCCAAACGCAAACAGCGTCCGGTCAAGGCGACAAGTGCCAACCGCAACGATGCGATCGCTTCGCTTTCCGCTTTCAAAACGTGACAATTGTCGTTGAAAACAGCGTAAGCCTTTGCGGTTTCGTACAAGTAGTCGACCAGAGCATTGGGTGCATAGTCTTGATAGACCGTGACGAGTGCCTCTTCCATTCTCAGTAAACAAATCGTTAAGGCTCGTTCGGCAGGGTGCGAGAATGCGTCGACCGATTCGGCAATCGATACCACCGCTTCCTCGGACGTTTCCGCTCGCCGCAAAATCCCTTGCGTCCGAGCGTAAGAATACTGGATGTACGCCGACGTATTCCCTTCGAGTGCGACCATCTTGTCGAGACTAAATCGGTAATCACTGGTCCGATGATGCGATAAATCGGCGTACTTGATCGCTCCGATACCGACGACGTTGGCAACTTCATTCTGCTCTGCTTCGTCCATCGGCGGTTCAAGTTTGGTGATGCGATCGGGATCACAAACGACTTCGCGAGCGCGAGCGATGGCGTCTTGGAGCAAACCTTCGAGCCCAATCAGCGTGCCACTTCTCGTTTTCATCGGACGCCCGTCTTCGCCGAGTACGGTACCGAAATTAACGTGTACCATTTTGACGTTTTGCATCCCGATCTGTTTCGCGACCGCGAACAATTTTTCAAAATGCTCGCCTTGCCGCGAATCGACAACATACAAAATCTCGTCCGGCCCAAACTGTTCTCGGCGATAAGCAAGCGTTGCCAAATCAGTAGTCGCGTACAAGAACGCACCGTCTTTTTTACGGACAATCATCGGTGCATCGAATCCGTCCAAAAAGACGCATACGGCACCTTCGCTATCGCGAGCCAACCCGCGTGCTTCCAAGTCCTCGACCACACCTGCCAACATCGGATGGTAAAAACTCTCACCGAGGGTATGGTCAAACGTGACATCGAGTGCATCGTAGATACGATTGATTTCGTCTTTGCAATGTGGCAGGAATTGCTCCCACAATTGCAAGTTTTGAGGGTCGCCCTGATGCAATTTGACCGTTTCTTCGAGGACGGCTGTATCAACATCGCTATGCTGTTTCGCTTTCGCGGACAGTTCAGCAACCTGATCGACAGCAGCGATTTTCTCTTCTGCTGCCGCAAGCTGCGACTCGGTCGCCTTGACCTTCGCTCTCGCACTGTCGATGCGTTTTTTAGCCTTCTTAGCATCTTTCGGATCGATTATCGCATCGGCTGCATCGCAAGCCGCTGCGACATCCGCTTGGGCTTGTTTGATGCCAGCTTTCAATTTCGGGATCGATTTTTTTGCCTTTTGATACTCAATCAATTGATTCACCAATCGATAGAGTTTGGCTAGTTCGGGCACCGGGTTTTTGGCAACTTGATCTGGGTCACCAAAATGCTTGTAGCCGTAGATGATAATGCCAAACTGAGTACCCCAATCGCCTAAGTGATTGTCAGTGATGGTGTCGTGCCCGAGGAATTTCAGAATGCGAGCGAGCGCATCGCCGATCACAGTGCTGCGGATGTGCCCCACATGCATCGGTTTGGCGACGTTCGGCGACGAGAAGTCGACAATGATCTTCTTCGTATCGGATGCTTGATTGATCAAGCAACGCTCGTCGCCAAGCATCAGCCGAAGATTGTCAACCAGGAAACGATCTCGAAGCTTCAAGTTGATAAAGCCTGGGCCCGCTACCTCAACAGGTTCACAAAGGTCGTCGACCGCGAGTGCTTCGACAATTTGTGCCGCCAATTCACGAGGATTGCCACCACCGAGCTGTTTCGACAACGGCATTGCGCAGTTGGCTTGATAGTCGCCGAACTTCGGATCGTTGGTCGAGCGGATCATCGACGCATAGGATTGCAAATCGTCGATTGATTCAGTGTTTGTCAGTGAGCCAAGAGCGTCTAGGAAACGGTGGCTAAGCAGTTGAGGAAGGTGCATCGTGCAAGGGTTTTGTTAGGGGAGTTAGTTGTTGGGCATCATCGGTTTTTCGGGCCAAAGGCCCATTCGTTTACCTAGCCCAGGCCAGGCCAGCGGAACCTGATGAAGTAGAGGCATTGTTTCGGCCTCCGGCCTAGGTTGGTTGCTACTATTTCAGCAGGCCCCAACGGCCCGGCAGTTTGCGATTCGGCGCGACCGCATGCCAATAAACTGCCGGGCCGTTGTCCTGGACTAAGCATACGGCTGGGACTTTGCCCCGAAGATTGCTTCACTGCGTTGCCTCAAAGCCCAAGCTCCTCCAAGGGAATCCGTTTACCGTCAGCCCACAAGGTTTCCAGGTCGTAGTACTCGCGGGTGTCTTCGTCGAACAAATGAACCACGACGCTGCCGTAATCGAGCACAATCCAGCGGCTTTCTTGATAGCCTTCAATACCCATTCGTCGATCGCCCATCTCTTTCTCCAAGACGTCGTCGATCTGCTCGCTGATCGCATGCAATTGTCGGCGGCTTGAACCCGTTGCCAAGACGAACAAGTCAAACTCGGCGGTTTGGCCGCAAATGTCCAGCACCATCACATCTTCCCCCTTATTGTCGAGGGCAACTTTCGCGGCAGCCGCCGCCAGTTTACGGCTATACTCAATTCCGTTATGTCGGATCGCGCGACTGGCAGTCACCATCGGATCTTTTGCCGCAGCGGGTTTTGCAATGGTTGGTTTGGATTCAGCCGCGGTCGATGGAGACATTTCGTGCTCGTTGGTTTGTTCAGTCATAAAGACAGTTTACTCGATTTATTGAAGCTGTCACGCCCTTCATAATCCTTAATCATTCGGCTAATCGCTTTGAATTCCGAATGCGCTGCCGAACCGAGCCATTCGAACAGGACCGATTCCGCAGTAATCATGGTCGCCCCGGCCATCGTCATTCGCTCGATTGCAATTCGTTCGTCCAATTCGCTGCGGGACGCGACCGCGTCGGCGACGACGTAGACGTAAAAGCCTTCGGCAATGAGGTCCAAAACGGATTGCAGAACGCAAACATGCGTCTCAATGCCACAAACGACAATTTGATCGCGTGCTTGGTTCGCCCAACGATCGATCGCATTGCGACAAACCGCCGAACTAAACGCCAATTTTTCTTCGGCAGTTTCCAACAGTTCGCCAATCGCCGGCACCAATGGACCCAGTCCTTTCGGATACTGGACCGTGGCGGCGAAGGGAACGTTAAGTCGTTCTGCCGCCTCGATCAGCCGACGAGTTTGCTTTACGACCGATTCGCCAGCCGGAATCACTGGCACAAGCTTCTCTTGCAAGTCGACGATCAACAAGCCACATCGAGTTGCAGAAACTCGCAACGGTGATTCGACGTGAGGCATTACGATTTGTCTCCGCTTGACGGTTTAGGCTTGGTTTCCGCTTTGGCAGGTGACTTGGTGTCGGAAGCTTTCGATTCGGACTTCTTTGAATCACCACCTTTCGAATCACTGGCTGTTTTCTTGTCTGCCTTGGCAGCTTTTTTGTAGCCTTCGCTGCGATAATCGGTTTGATAAAAACCACTGCCCTTGAACATAATCGCAGCACCCGTACCGAACAAACGTTTTAATTTGTTCTTACCACACTCGGGGCACTTTTTCAGCACAGGATCGTTGATGCCTTGGAACTGTTCCATGGAATGGTTGCACGCATCGCACTCGTAATCGTAAGTTGGCATCAGATTGCCTCAAGGAATGAAATAGTTAGGAATGTAGTTGGTTTCCAGGCTTTTATCATGTTCCCAGGCTCCCGCCTGGGAACATGATGGTAGGAGGCTCCTGCCTCCCGAGTACAGCATGAGGAGTCGGGAGCCTCCAATCGTCGCGTTACAATTCGGGAGCCTTGTAACGAGTTGGCGACTTGTAACGAGTTGGCACGCACCACCTTAGGACCCGCTGCTGACCACCACTTGGCTGGGGCGGATGACGCGGTCGTGCAGTTGGTAACCAACCGAAGCGACATGCGAAATGGCACCTTCGGGAAATTCATCACTGGGCATCTGCGATATCGCTTCATGGACGTTGGGATCGAACGCTTCCCCTTCGGTCGGGATAGGATGAACGTGGTACTTCGCTAACGTATCGTCCCACTGCTTGACGACCATTGCCACACCATCGAGTAGCCCTTGAAAGTCACTTGTTTTTTCAGCCGCTTCGGTTGCCCGGTTCAGGTTGTCACGTACTGCTAGTAAGTCGTTAATCAACGGGAGTGACGCGAAACGCATTTGATCTTCGAAGTCCTTCCGCAATCGCTTGCGAAAGTTCTCGGCTTCTGCTTGGGCTTGTAGTACTCGCTTTTCAGCCGATGCTGCTGATGCTCTTAACCGCTCGATCTCTTCGTCACGCGTCTCACCATGCACGGCATCTTTCGCCGCTTGATCACCATCTAGCTCGTCATTGTAATCATCCGAATCAAAATGCTCTTGTGTTTGCTCTGGTGAATCAACGCGATCGATTTCATCGTGAGGAAACGTTTCCGGTTCATTTTTATGGTTATCGTTCATTTTTGGTTTTCTCTAAGATCTATCGTAGGATGGTCGCGTCTTAAGTTTGTGGAGTCTCATCGGGTTCGAAAAACGTTTTCAATTTTTCCAAAAAGGTTTTGCGGTGAGGTAACACCGATTCGCGTTCCATTTCCGCCAACGACCTCAACAGTTTTTCCTGTTCAGCAGACAGCTTCTTAGGTACCTCAATGAATACTTGGACCAACAAATCACCGGGTCGACCACCGCGTGGGTCGGCGATTCCTTCTCCCTTCAACGTAAACACTTCGCCTGTCTGTGTTCCAGCCTCGACCCGCAATGTGTTAGGGCCATCCAACGTCGGGACTTCGATATCCGCCCCGAGCGCCGCTTGGGTGTACGAAATCGGAAGTTGTAAAATGAGATGATTGCCTTCGCGTTTGAACAGCGCGTGCGGCAAGACAGAGATGAAGCAGTAACAATCGCCTGGTGGTCCACCATCTGGACTAGCTTCGCCTTCATTTTGAAGTCGAACGCGCATTCCATCATCGACGCCAGCGGGAATTTCCACGGTCAGTTCGGCCTTCTCGTGCTGCAGGCCCGATCCTTGGCAATCAACACATTTCTGGCTGATTTGTTGACCGCTGCCGTGACAGTGAGGGCAAGCGGTTTGCACTCGCAAAATCCCAGCCGATTGGATGACCTGACCTTGTCCGCCGCATGTTGCACAGGTTTCTGGTTGGCTACCCGCCGCAGCACCGCTGCCGGAACACGTTCCACAGCGTACCCGTCGACGGAACGATATTTCCTTGCTGACCCCGCGAGCGGCCTCTTCAAGCGTCAAGGTCACATTGCAACGAATATCGGCGCCACGACGCGACCGCCGGCGTCCGCCTCCGCGACCACCGCCACCGAACATGTTTCCAAACACGCCGCCGCCGAACAGATCGCCAAACGCTTCAAAGATATCTTCGACATCATTGAACTGATGAGCCGCTCCGTCGACACCCGCATGACCAAAACGATCATACCGGTCACGTTTGTCTTGGTCGCTTAGAATCTCGTACGCTTCAGAAGCCTCTTTGAACTTCGCTACCGCATCCTCATCATTACGATTGGAGTCGGGATGAAACTTGATCGCCAATTTGCGATAAGCGCGATCGATTTCGGTTTTGCCCGCCGTCCGCGTGACTTGTAAGACTTCGTAGTAGTCGCGTTTTTCAGCCATGTCGTCTTGAATGGTTTTCGGAACCGGATTGTAAAAACGGGTCGCACACCAACGTTTCGATGGCGACGACCCGTTCGATACTTATCTTCGAATCTGGGGTAATCCTGCAAACACCCGATTAGGAAACGACACCTTCCACAGGTCGTCGTTCCTTGTCCTCATCGTCGAAATTGGTGACGAGTGCTTCGGTCGTGAGCAGAAGTCCCGAAATGCTTCCTGCATGAGCAAGAGCGGTACGGACAACCTTGACAGGATCCATCACCCCAGCCTTCATCATGTCGACATACTCACCGGTGTTGGCGTTGTAGCCATGAGTACCGGTTTGCTGCGACACCGTATCGACAACCACACTGCCATCAATACCGCAGTTGTCGGCGATCTGTCGCATCGGAGCATCGAGAGCACGAAGCACGATATCGATGCCGATCTTTTCGTCGCCTTTCGCCTTCTTCTTCGCCTCTGCTACCGCTTCGCGGCAACGTACCAAAGCCACACCACCGCCCGGTAGAATTCCTTCTTCGACGGCGGCACGAGTTGCGTGAAGCGCGTCT
>JGI12048J13642_10747461_pt1 | contig 11306 bp, 2 predicted proteins | sample ElkSlonscriptome_16_FD_13642 | JGI IMG/M metagenome (IMG submission 13642) | reverse complement strand
TTCAATGACCGTTCAGCAATATCCCAAGCTTTTTGGCGATTAAGCCAGCGTCGGTCTTTCAAGGCTGGAAGGTCTTGTTCCCTTTTGTACTACATTTTGAAGTGGACAATTTGGGCTTGAATATCTGCCGAATGGGAATGTAGGTTTATATATAACTATCAGTTCTAGATTCTACATTAGACTACCACTTAGTCTCACCCCTCCAGCAAAACTACAATAAACAACCCAACAAAAAATAAAAACATCATTGTTATTGCAATTTTGAGGCTACGCATTTGCTTATTTTGCTGCTTAAAATCTTTTTGAGTTGCAGCGATTTTTTGCTCTATCAAGTGAAGCCGCTTCGTGAATTTAATGTCATTATTGTCAATCTTTTCCAGTCCTTGTTCCAGGGAATTTTGAATTGCAGTGTCTTTTTGATTGAGTCCGTGAAGCTGCTGCGTCAAATCACTGACATTATTTTCGATTTTTTCCAGTCCTTGTTCTAGGGAATTTTGAATTGAAGCGTCTTTTTGATTGAGTCCGTGAAGCTGCTGCGTCAAATCATTAACATTATTTTCGATATTCTCCAATCTTTGTCCTAGAGAATTTAAAGCTAATTGATTTCCTGTAATTTCCTCAGTGAATTTCTGCTTTAATTCTAATATTTCAGATTTTATATTTTCGGTTTTTAGTTGATTGTTATCGTGGAGTTCATTGAAACGCTTTTCAAAAGTTTTATAACTTTGCAATATTTGCGTTATCACCTCACTTGCTTCCGAGTTTAACTGAGATGTTTCTTTTGCATCTTTTTTTAGTTGTTTGTGAGTTTCAGCCAGATTTTCAAATTCAATTTGAATTTCTTCTAACTCTCTCAAAACTGTATCAGCTTTGGAAAAACGCCTGATTAATTCTTGTAACTCTTGCTCTATTTGTTCAAAATCAATATTGGAATTTTCCATGGCTATTTATATTACTCCTCTATGATTTGGTTAATTCGCCGGAAGCGACATTTCAATTCATTGATATTTTCTCCTAGTGCAATGGAGTTGTCAGTCAACGCATCTAAGTGATCGATTTGCTGCAAAATCCAGCTTTTCCAATCAGCCTTGATATGTTCTTGGGGAAACAACTCCTCCCATAAATCAATTTTTCCTAAATCTTTAGAGGAATGATGGGGTTTATCATGATCATCTAGAGGCTCTAGAAGCATAATGTCCAATCTATCTTGGTCTATTCGTTTCAAAATTTCCTCTAGTTTATTCGTGTGATATTTCTGTAACTCTTTTATCCTAGATTTAGGATGCAAAGTGAGATAAAGGTCAATTAGCTGCTTTGTAATCCAAGCATGATCCTCAATTTCTACCGTGCTGGATAATTCACCTAATGCTGCAGATAAACTGTTGGCAATGGGGAGAAGTTCATTATCGGATCGCATCTCAACAGCATTACAAAATTGTCTGATAGCAGCAGGACTATTTTCTTTGAGAGGAACATATAAATGTTGTTCACTCTCTAATTCCTGTAGCCGTTGCCATAACCCATCCGTTCGTTGTCGATTATCTTGAGTATTCAACCATCGCTGATAAAGAACCTCAATATGTAGGCTACGAAGTGCGCGTAGTCCCAAGTTTTGAGTTAACTGGTAAGCCTCCAACTTCGTCTCTTCATGCTTGTTCAGCAGCAGGATTGCCATGATAGCAAACGCTGCGTTAATTTCAGGCTTATATCGGTTTTGTTGTTCCCATTGTTTGGCAACTTCTAACTGGCGTTTGGGATCGGAGTTTCGCGCTGCTTTTCTATCGGTAGTGCCATAGGCATCGTTGAAATAATGACAGAGCAATCGATCAAGCGAATTGCTAGGATCTCCAGAATTGATAAAACTTTCACTGTGCCGCCATCTGAAGTATTGGCGTATTGATTGCCGCAGTTCTCCAGGTTCGGGCAACTGCGTTGTCATCCAAGTGGGCAGGTCTAAGTATTTTGGCTTCTTGCCAACTGGGACAACCGTGATTAGTTCTGGACTACCTTTGATGTGCGATACAACTTCAACAGGAAGTGTCTCACCTGGTTGTAAAGGTTGACAATCCTCATAGATTTCACAGTCTAAGATGACCTGAGTTTTCAACGACTCCACTAGATATCGCTGCTTGTTCTCATCATTCGTTTCAACCTGTTTAACTACTTGCACAAATAGTTCCTGACCAACTACAATTTTTTCCGACTCATCTTTGACATCTGGTACGTCAAGCACAGAAATAATAGAAGTCTTTACCCCATTCTTGAGGGTGATGGGCTTGCGTCTAACCTTGAATGCGCCCTTTGATTCAAACTTAAACACATCGCGGAATTCTGCAACCGATAGAGTCGTCCAGGCAGCTTCTTGAATAGGAAACCAGTGTAGTGTTGTTGTCTCGACCGATTGACAAATTAACCCAGCTTCTCCTTCACCATCCTTTTGAAGGAGAATGTCTAATGATTTGACCAGTAGGTTTTGATTGCTAAAGTCATCGCTGAAGCCCACTTTAATGCCGTTTTGCTCTTGACGTAACCAAAAAGAGACTTGATTGTGTTTAAGCTTTGCTGCTGCCTCAGTGTAGAGGGATCGATCTAAGCCAGAAACAATTTCTCTCATGGGCAGGGTAATTAAACCACCACCACATCGCAACATTGCCGTGTATTGATCAGGTAATAGATCAACAAAACGGGCAAGACTGATACAGCCAGGTGGGATTAGCGCACCATCCTGCTGATGTCGCATGGAGAAGAATAGGAGATGTTGAGCTTGTTGATCTTCATCAGGCTTGTGTAGTCCTTCAACTGTGACTGGTAAGACACCACCTGCTGCACGAATCCAATCTTTCAGCAATTCTTTCTTCAGGAAGAGTTTGCCTGTCGTTATTAAGCAACCAGTAATTGGGTGACGTTTCCAATCATCTGCCTTTTTCTTGTCGAGTAAAGGTTTCATTGTCTCAAAACCTACAACAGCGAGTTGATCCTGAGCGTTGATTTCCAAAAACACAACATCATTGGGCTTAGGATGACGTTTAGGAGATGTTGGAGTAATCCCGTGTATATCATTTTCAGGAGTGAGGATCGCCATCAACCAGTTTGGATTCTGATCAGCAAAGGGCAGTGTGAGTTTAAACTCTCCACGCCCAAGAGTAATTTCTCCTTGCTTTTCATCTACAGCCTCGACTGGCAAGAAGCAACGGTTTGAACCCAAAGCATGACGAGCGCCTGGAATCCAGTTTTTCAGGGCTATCCGATCAATGGTCAACGGATCGGTAGAGACAAGTTCAAGCTCAACCTGATCGCCTGGTGCAAACCCCTGCCAGTGCATCAAATTGGTCAGTGACTGATATTTGTTATTTACGCCGGAACCCCAGACAATCAACTGGGTGGGTAGTTCAACCAAGCGTCCAGGCGCTAACTCAATCCACAAAGTATACTCCCAAGATTGAGAATGATCTGCCTTAGATTTGGAAATCCCTGCGATCGGATAGGAAGGCGATCGCCCCCCTTGCTTGAGTGTATAAATTAGCTCCTCAACCGGGAAGCCAAACCTGCGAAACTCGGATTTGCTGTACCGTAATCTCAGCTCTCCGTTAACTGATTGAAAGAAAATAGGACCAGTCCAAACCGTATAGTCACACAGCTTCTCAACCTCCAATTTTTGTGTATCTGAAACCCAGGTAAAGGTTTCATTGTCGTGATAACGCCACGATGCTGAATTAGCTCGATTAATGATGTGCTGTACTGATTCATCTCCAAAGGAGAGCAAATGCCAGGGAAGGATGGGATTGTTTGAATCTGTTGGTGTTGAATTCAATGGCACATACTGTACTGTTAAACTGTTGTCTATCCGGGTCAGGTGACCACAAGGGAAGTTATCAGAAGGTGGTGCAATTCGGTAATCTCCCGTTGCCGCTTCCCCCAAACAGGCGATCTTGGGGTGCTGTCTTGCCATCAAATCAGTTATGGCTTGGGATGGCGGTGTGTTATGCCATTGCTCATTTATATAGGTACCAGGATGAGCAGTAATATCAGGTAAACCCCCAATCGTAAACCGACCTTGACTCGCCCAGTTTTCTGGAGCAAGTCGTTTTATATCGTTTGTTGGCAATATCACCACAGGTCGAATGTTTTCTGAAACATATTGGGCATTTGCAAATGCGGCACGGGTAATATTCACCTTCCGCTCAGATGCCTCAATGCGAACAATTGTGCCTTTTGGTAGATCATCGGGTAGAGATTGAATCTGATTAGGTTTCAGATGGATGAAGATTCCCGGTTTATATTCGATTTGCACCCCACCCCTATCGTCTGCACTCACGATTGTTGCTAACAGTCCTGCTTTACCAAGGTTCGAGACGGCTCCGATCAGTGCCGATGCTTTTCGAGTTGGGGCTTGATCGCCTTTCATCAGCAAGTGTGAAGTAATTTTTCGCTCCTGTTTCTGAGCGAGTTGGATCAGCAGACGATCATCTTGAAAATAGTATTCTCCTTTTTCTTGATGAATTTGTTTAAGAAGGTTTTCCCGAGCTGAGAAACTCCGTCGCAACACCCGCAGCCTCTTCGCATCTTTGCCAATATCTTCTTGGTCAAATCCTTTGGGGGGCTTGAGCGTCAAAGCCATATCATTTTCCCCGGATTTTATAATCTTATTAGCTCTGAGAAATACCAGATCTCTATTGAGCAAACACGAACCTTTTTCAGACTCCACAAACGACAATCTCACATGATCAAAGTAGATGTCTCTACCGTGGCTGCTTCTGAAGCGCTCTTCGTCTAAGCGTCCAAAAATCACCGGATCTGATTCTTCATTGTCCCGCCATCTTTGCTGTCGTTGAGACAGTCGGACTTGGCTTTCTGGTGTGAGATAGGCTTTGAATCGCTTGGGTTCAAATTTTCGCTGTTGAGCAAGCGCATTTTCGTTAAATCCATCAATATAGGAAATTTCTAGATCTTGGCTCTGAGGATTGAGGTGAAGCAAGTGGACAATTTGATAGCGACTTCTTTGATAATAAAGCTGGTGAGCTTCAGACCACTGAAGATAAAGACTCTTAATATTGAGGATATACTGGTAGCTTTGGTCGTTGCCACTATATTCAACTCTTGTCTCTTTGAATGAAATAACTTTGATTAGGTCGCCATAAAAGAGGGTTAATTGTGCTTTACTAAACGAGCCATCATCAAATTCAAGTTGACTTTCAGGAATCAGTAACGTTTCACCATATCCCATTTCAAATCGGTGATGAATCTCTGGATGCGGCTCCCCTGTCAACTTATTAACGTCTTCGGGTCCCACATAGTAGAGACGAAGATTTTTGTCTTTGAGCAAAAAGACATCAGTATTTGAGGCGGGTGCTTCACAGGAATCAACTCTAAATTCTTGAAGGGTAAGAGGTGGCACTAAGCGGCAGGAAGCCCTGACTTGCCCCTGTTTCATAAATAAACAAATCCTAGCCTGGTCAGAGTAATTACCCGCCATAACAAATTTGCCCTGCTCAGGCGCAAGGGACACCCAAAGTGTCCAATTCTCCCCAGAAGAGTCTTCCGGAACTCTGATCTCCTCCCCTGTGGACAGCCAAAATCCGAGTTCACCTCTATGTTGGGCAAATGTTGCTCTGAGGGGTTTAGGTAACTTTTGCAGATAGTCTTCTAGTTTCCGTTTATAGGTCAATGAATTAGCATCAATATTTTTGTTTGGTCGTTTAATATCATAAATCGGTCGTAAATTAAATCGTCTTCGCAATACATATTTTTGCTCATTTCGTGGCGTCAGAACTAATTCAACCCCTTGAACGGTAACCTTTTCATTACCTATCCATTCTCTACAGTTACCGATCAAAAGCTGATCATCGAGCTTCAGGATTGCACGTCGGTATTGGAATGGTCGTTCATCAAAAGCGTATTTTTTGTAACGGGCGGTATTGCTTGTACGGTTATCTTCCCACAAACCGTTTTCGCTAAACCTCAGTTTTTTGTCGATTTTTTTTCCTCTTGCCAGATGAGAGGTTTCTTGAGGTTGATCAGGCAAACAAATTAATTGACCAGGAAATGACGTTGACTCGGCAATGTCTAACTCTTCACCTTCAGAAGTTACTGTTCCCAAGTAGTATAGTTCGTCTAGTTCACGGCTTTTCCACTGTTTTAACGACCAGATTGCTCTACACCTAATGTTAGGTTTTTCAATATGAAATGTCCACTGCCCATCATGCTTTTGTCCAACAATCTTATAGCCTTGATTAAGACGGATTTCTGTCAAGTTATCAATTTGCAAACCTTGCTCTTGAATGTTCCCTTGACTCATTTGCCAAACCACTTGACACTGGCTTCCCTCTGTTCCTAGCTTTGGCACAAGGGTTATGATTCCAACACATCGGTGATTTTGAATCGCCTCATCAGGAATGGTTATGTTTCTGATATCAGGACGACCTTGGATTTCAAACCATTCGATCCAAAAAATCTCTGCCTCTCGGTTTTTACCAATCGGAAGTTTGGTCTGATGTTTTAGAGGAAGCATTGTCAGGGATTCAGCTTGCACCAAAACAAAAACATTTTCACTTGTAAGGCAGGGTACAAAGCCATCTCCTTCACGATAGATCGATCCCAGTGATTGTTCTCCTTTAAGACTGACGCGACATCCGGCTTCTATATACTGTTTCTCAGGTAAATTTAGCCAACGATCAAGAAACGCTACCCAGTCGTTGTTTTGAGGGGTAATTTTGTAAAATGGAGGTGTTTCACCTTTTACAGTAGCGTCTCGCCATTCTGGTTCTTGCCATTGGATAATATCCAAATCCGCAGTTGTTAGGTTTCGATGAGGTCTTCGATTATCCCATTTCACTTCCACCTGACGAGGATAACCAGGAATCTCCATATTTTCCTGAAGGTGAAAGAACCAGTTGCCATGATTATTTTTTTCGGCAATTAACCGTTCATCAGACCGATCAAACAGTTCGCGCCACTGAATATTCCGCTCATCAAAGGGAACGCTTAATTTTGGGTACAATTCATTGAGGAAAACGGGATTGATGGCATCAGTGACAAGCCTTAAACCTACCTGACCCGCTTCAAAGTCCGGTGTGACTGAGATGAGCAATCCCACCGCCCCGCCTGTACGGTCTTGATAGCTTGCGATCGCGTCACTGAGAGTTGTCGCATCATCCCCTAAAAAACGATGCTGTTCAATCAGATAGTTTTCTCCCGGTTGACGAGAAAACCGCCATACCTTCTCGCCAAATTGCCCAATCTCTTCCTCGATCAAAGTTAAAACCGCTATATCACTGCGCGTTTGAGAATGAAACACCTGGAAAAGTAAATCACTGAAATCAAGGTCAAAAGGTACCCATTTCTGCTGTACAAGTTTGGCGAAGACTTCACGCTTTAACGATGAGGAGTGTTGACAAAAGACACGAGAAATATTAGCATCCCACAAGCGTAAATTCACCTTATCGGTAATTTTCTCTGTATTACTTATACGCTGCAAAGACCAAGTTCGCCGACCGTCCTTCCAAATTTCATCAACTTCGATTTTGTCGAGGTCTCCTGGCAGAGTTTTGTGGGTTAAGCTTTTTATCGAATGATCCTCCGATACCCTTACTTTCCACCGTAGTTCATTGCCCTCCTTGAATTGACGAATAGGCAGCTTGACGTGATCTCCAGGTTTGAAAGTCAAATCCTGATTGGATGAGTAAGTTAACGGAAACTCAAACCCACAATCAAAAGTATATTTCCATTGAGAATGATCGTTTTCTTCTATAGTATCAACACCAACCACCACAGCTACAACGTTCAAAGGCGGATCAGTTTGATGCTCCAGTCTCCGAACCTCATGGGGGATTTTTCTAAATAAATTTTCAATTCCGTTTAAATCATAATCTTCATAAAACATGGTTGCATTAAGACGGTCACAATTGTAATTAATCGCCTTAATTAACCAATCATCCATGTATTCCTTATTCGTATTAATTAACTTCTGATTATTCCGGAATTCTACATTGAAGGATTTAGTTCTAATCGTGGTGGTTGCTTTTTTGTTCAATGATGTGCGACGTAAATTGGCAAGGTTAACACAAAGTTCACTAAAACCTTCATTGTTTTCGTGAATACTACTCAAATAGAGCAATCGCGTTATCCATTCTTGGAAAAGTTCTACATACTGTAACTGTTTATACGTTTCTCGCGGACTTTTGGCTTTCACTTGTTGACTCAAGTTGTCAGTTTGATCATAATTATCCTCAGTCAATACCCTATGTTTTTCTAGAAAATTAGATATCATTGGCAACAATGCCACCTGTAAATCTTGACGAGCGGGTTCTGTCTCTTTAAATGTTCTGCCATCTGCTTCCGTGGGATACACTCGTTCTAGCAGACTTTTAATCTCGTAGATACTTCCGTATTCGATCAGCACAGACGCAAGCATAATTTGTTCTTCAGCTCTGTTTTCTAAAATGGAGCTGTCTAGAAATTCGAGCAACCGCAAGCGAGTAAACCGATCAAGCTCCTTAGCTTGCCCCACACCATTCAAGTAGTGCTTCCAATCAGAAAACGTTTGTTCTAAGAATTTTGGCTCTATTTCATACTCAGAAATATAACGCCCTAGCGCGTCTAACGACTCTAATGTATAAACCAGACGATTGGATGCAATTGTTTTGGAATCATTTCCCCAATCGACATTTTCATTATTCCATTCCCATCCATTCCATTCATTGGGATGTAATCGTTTTGTTAGGAGAAGTTTTCGATAGTTTACTTGCCAACGGAGTTTTTTGTTGACGTGGGAGCGTTCAATTTTCCAGTTCAAACGCTCATCTAGGCGATGTGAGTAATTAGGACACAAAAAACGGGTAACTAAAGCAGCTTTCTGCCGTTCTGGAAAGCTGTGGCGAGATTCTCTAATGTGATGATTGTAAACATCAGGAATCAAGCTCAGCCAACGCCCTGATAGTTTAGGGCTGACTGCACTAGGGTAAGCATCCAATATCCAGGAAATCAGCACTTCTGGGAGAACGGAATTTAGAAATACAGACTCTTCATCTGAGAGTTCTGCTCCTTCTTCCTGAAGCAGTTGTCCTTTATCGCATATCTCGACAAAAATCCGTGGATGAATTGACTCAAACTGTCCAGTACCTGCAAGCCTAATTTGCCGATATAAAAATTGCAATAATCCCTCTAAATGAGGATAAATCTGAGAAAATTCATCCTTATTATTGCGTCTTTTAACTGTGGCGTTTACATCTGAAGCGTGAGCAATAAATCGGGCAGCAAACTCAACCCGTTTAAAATTGTCTTGCGATAGTTTTTGCAGTAGCCGAATAGCGACAAATGCAGTACCAATAGTGCGAAATAGGAGCGTTGGTTCATCAGCCGATGGATACGGTTTCTTCGGATTTTTAAGACGTGCTATCCAAGGAGAATAAAAGAGCCATGTATATTGATTATTAATATAAAATCTGTTGCCATGATTTACTTTGAGCGGAATTTCTCTCGGTAAACCTCGTAGATTTAGAAGGGATTTAAACTGAGCTTCTACCTGTGCTGGAATATCCGTTTCAGAACAATTCACATTTAGATATCGTGGCAACCTAGTCGGTGGATGCCATAATTTAACTAGCTCATCAGCAGTTGTTGATACATCGAGCTGAGCGGCAAGCTCCCATAAAACGATCTGCCAGTATAAAATTGGTAAACATTCTGTTCGGTTTGGGGTATTTTTAATGCTGACATAACGGAACGGCACATCTAAATCTTGAGGGTTTTGATCTGGAATTTCTCGAATCAAATTACGCAGTTCACTCAACCTTTGCGATTCTTCAATAATACGCTGACACTGGTTATGAGGTGTATTTTTTGTGCTTTTATCTCTGAATAATGCGATCGCATAAGCATCCAATAGATCAGGTTCAGCCTGTGCTGCAACAGATGCTTTTTGGGCAATTAAAGAGCGCAGTGTGTCTGGATATTCAGTTGATGTCAGTGAGGCGATCAATACAGAAAGCCGAAAGGCTAGACGACCAAATTGATAATCTAGCGCTGCTTCAAGGAACAGACTAATGTTTGAATCGGTTTGCTCCTGATCATTAACTTCTGTAATCAGCTCATCAATTAATTTTTCATTATTTTCAAGTTGATCGGCTAGAATTGCCAGCACAAGCGTTTCCGGCAAAAATTCTTTCAAGTCAAGATAGGGTGTAGGAGTCAGACGCCGTTCTGGTAAGTGTTGGCTTTCTGCAACGAAAGTATTGACAACTTGGATAATTTTTTCAGAAGACTGACTATCAAAAACTAAGTTAATGAGTTGCCGAACTGAGTTTTCTACTTTGTCGGGTACATTTTCGACTAAATGGTTGACTAAATCCTTTAGGTAGCGCTTAATCGTATTTTTGAGTTCATCCGGAAGATCGTCTCGATGCAGTGACTTCAGTACAGCAGGCACAGCATAGATTTGCATTCTATATTCTGTGCGTTTTAGCTCCTTATAGGCTAAGTAAAGTAACTGAGAATCACTGTCTGGATTTTCCAAACTATCCAGAATTGATAAAAAAGCTTCTGTGTCAGATGGGTTAGCACTAATACAGCAGCAAAAATACCATTCAGCAAGCATCAATCATTCCTCTATCTATAATGTTGGTCAAAAATAAGTACAAATAAATTCAGAAAACTAGAGAGCGATGGCGCCGACAATCTAGGACTTGGCGCTTCTGGTTATGCCTTTTTTGAATCCGTTGCCACTCTTGGGGGGTACATAACCCAAAAATTGCACGTTTTTTTGCTTCTAGCTGCACCAGTTCCCTAATGTTGTCTTGACTAGGAGGAAGGGCAGCTAGTAGCCAGCATATCTCAGTAGGAATATGACTGGCTGGGACAGCTTTGAATTGATTTATTATTCTATTAAACTTTATTTCTGCTCGAATGGCAAGTGTGAATTGAGTAGCATCGTTTTGAGCGAGAAATTCACTTTCTTTATCTTGGGGATTTTGACAGAACTTATATAAGGTCTTAAGGCGGGGAAAATTTGACACTAGGTCGTCAAAAACGAGTTGAATTTTTTGGTCACTTTTATCCTGTTGTCTTCGGATAAAAGCAATAAACAAACTTTCTTTTAAGTTCTGGATATTGACACAATCTGGCTCGACGCCTCCAGGCTGAAAAAGTAAGTCTAGATCAAGCGTATTAATATTTATGGCATTGACCCAAGCATCCATAAGAATATCTGAGAGGAAAACAAAATCCTTATGATTGGCTACTATTAGTGCGGCACGAACTGCTTCCATGATTTCACTTTCCACATAAGCGCTAACCCATTCACGACTCAATTG
>JGI12048J13642_10428901_pt1 | contig 11308 bp, 7 predicted proteins | sample ElkSlonscriptome_16_FD_13642 | JGI IMG/M metagenome (IMG submission 13642) | reverse complement strand
GCTTCGAAGTTAACGCTGACTTCAGGCTCTGTTATGGCGGCTATTTCTTGTGGAGTTGCCTCTTCGTCTTCGGCCAAGTGGCGTAAGTACTCTACGCTCAAAGTATCGCGATAAGCGATTCCTTCGATGACGGCAGTTTTACCATTCACTCCTTCTTTTGGAACGAAAAAACCGTAGTCCTTAAAGTTTACTCTAAGCTCTTCTCCGCTTCCCATATCCAAGGTCATCCAGCAACCTTTCATTTTACACGTCTGGTTTATGGTTGCTTCTACCTTAATTTCAAGAGAATCGTTTCCTTCCATTTGCGCTTTGAATGCATCCGGATGAAGAGCTCCATCAGTAGTGATAGTATCTCCGTAGTAATTCATCGAAATGGTTTCTACCTCCAATTCGGGGTCAGCTACCGTGTTTTCAGATGATTTGTCGTCGGTTATTTGACCGCATGAATAAAATCCAATCAGGGCCAATGCGAATAATAGTTTTCTCATGGTTTAAAAATTTGCTGCAAAGATAGTTAACGCTTTAGAATCTTGAACTCCGTGCGTCGATTAATTGCACGATCTGATTCCGAGTTGTTCGGAACCAATGGTTTGGATTCGCCAAATCCTTTAAATTTCATTTTATCGGGATTGACTCCTGCTTCCTGGAGGTAACCAAAAACCTCAAAAGCACGATCTGTACTCAAAACTAAATTGTCCTCGCTATCACCTACATCATCCGTATGGCCATAAATCTCGACTTGGTAAGTAGGATTCTCATTAAGGTAATCAGCAAACTCTACCAATACGGATTTGGAGGCTTCATCTATTTCGGAAGAAGCCGTAGCAAATCGAATGTCATTCATTCGATACGTCTTACCCGACTCGAGCTTCTCAACTTTCATCTCTAAATCGCGCACCGTCTCGGCGGTATCGGCAAGGGTAAAAACACGTGTATTGAAAGCCAAGTCTTCGGCCTCACTCTTGACACTGACCACTACATCCTCATCCTTTCTCAAATTTACAACGGCAGCATAAGTTCCGTCCTTGTCATCAACCTCCACCTCCTTTACCTCCTTGGTTTCAGCGTATTTGATCTCAATCCTTGCATCATTAACGAGCTCGCCTTTCTCATTCTTAACATCTCCGCTTAAAATCAAGACTTTTTCGGGACGTGCTTCTTTCGGGACGTCAAAAGCGAAAATATCCAAGCCTTGCGCAGAACTCACATTAGAAGAAGAAAACAAGGCGATTTTTCCATCGGTGCTCACCACCAATCCGTGTTCATCTTGAGGTGAGTTCACGGGGTACCCGATGTTCTTAGGTTTGGACCAGCTTCCATCTTTTTCCTGCTTACTGTAAAAAATATCATAGCCTCCCGCTCCTAAGTGACCATTGCTGGCAAAGTACATCGTACGGCTATCGGCGTGGAGCACGGGACTTTTATCGTTTCCTTCAGTGTTAATTGTTTCACCGATTGATTTGGCTTGAGACCAAGTGCCTGCGGGCGATCTTTGGGTGTAATAAATATCGATAGTCGGATTTCCGTCTTTATCCTTTGTGGTATTTTCTCTGATGGTAGCAAAATAGAGGGTATTCCCGTCAGCGGATAAGGTAGGTTGCGCCTCCCAGCCATCGGGTGTATTCACATTCTCTCCCAAATTTTCCAGCCCCGTCCAATTGTAAATCACTTTCCCCGCGTCATTGGTCTCCTGTTCGTATCGAGAAACATAGAGATCGCAATTATTATAATTGGATGAAACGGGTTTACAAACAGTAATAAACATTTCCCTGTTGTCCAGTGAAAGTGTAACACCACCATAATTATCACCCACATTGAAGGGCGGTGGCAGCGGTTCAGCACCCTTGTATTCGTTCGTCTTCGCAATCTGCTCCGCCATCATAAAGCGCTCGACTTCTCGCGCATACAAATCCCCTTTTGCTTTTTCTTTCGATTTCCTCGTAAAGAAAATCAGGCGATTATCCGGTGAGAGCATTGGCAAATATTCACCTGCCGACGTATTGATATTTTCGAGTCGCCGCGGATTGTACTCCACCGGATTTGAATAAAAATCATTGTAAAATCGAACTTCAGGCAATACCGACGCGATGTCTCCTTCCTTGAGCTCCTGGTCGCGCGATATCTTGCCTTTGCTCTGATCGAAGCTTAAAAAGCCTTCAAAAAACTTCTGTGCATTTCCGTAATCCTGATTGGCATAAGCAATGATTCCAGCGTAGTAGTACGCATCAGCATGGTAGTTGGGACAGGAAGTCAGCACCTCGACAAAATCTGTATAAGCCCGATCATAGGCTGTGTTCTTCTCCACGGCTAAACCATATTCCGCTCTGGCTTTGCCAAAGAGACATTCAATGCATTCGGAGTCGGCTTCAAGAGATTTTCGGAACAAATCAATCCGCTCTGACAAACCCAAGCGCGGGCTATTCATAGCCTTATCCAATAGCTTTTGCGCTTTCTTGGAATCAGAAGGACCGCAATTTTGAGCTGCTGCTCCCATTGCCACAAACAGCACAATGATGTTCAACAAATATTTTGCGAATTTGAAAAACATTCTATTCCGAATCAGTCATTAATTTTATCTGCCTGTTTTCTGGCATCGGCCATTATCTTATCAGCCTGCTTTTGCGCTTCCTCTATCAGATCATCGGCCTTTTCATCTGCCTCTTTCTTCACTCTGTCAGCCGCCAGTTTTGCTCCGGCTTTCGCTAATGGATTCTTTGCTTCGTCAATTAATTTCTGCGCTTGTTTATCAGCTTCTTTTCGCAATTTATCTGCTGCCTTCTCAGCTTCCTCAACTAGCTTATCCGCTTTTTTTTGGGCATCGGCCAAGATCTCATCAGCTTTCTCGCTCAAATCTTCTTTTGCTTTATCAACCTGCTCGTCGATGACTTCTTTCACTTTTTCGGTAGCCTGCTCTTTAACTGAACCACCTTCCATGCCGGCAAATTGCGGCGTGATAGACGGATCGTACAGACTTCCTTCAATCGATACGTTCATGTTAATGTACTCCCCCAAGGACATGTTTCCACCTAAAAAAGAATTGGCTTGACCCAAGAGGCCTTCCGCCAATTGATTGAATTCGCTTCCGAGTTCTTCCCGTGGTATTTTCATTTTCATGAGGTAATCGATTTTTTCCTCGAAGCTTACCCAACCGCTAACCGTAGCAGTCATGGCATCAATTTTAACATCAAACGGGTTCGTGGTCACCTTTCCATTTTCAATGACAAAGGTGGCATTCAAATCCTGAACATTCTGCTCGGACAGTCCGGGGACTTTCACCGTGTTTGAAAGTTTGGTCAAAAACGGGCCACCTTTTAACACGATGTCATCGCTCGTCAAGGTTCCACGTCCTTGCATGGTTTCATAAATCGGCTCCATCTTTTGATCCAGCAATCCTTCCACTTTTAAGTCAGAACTCACCTTTCCTTTTGCATGCTCGGCGATCGGGGCGATTTTTTTCACCGTATTAAAGGTGGCAAAAGCCTGATCTATTTCGATCCCTTTTATGTCGTAAGCGAAATCGTATGATGGCTTGCTCATGTCTTTGGTGGAGTAGCTCCCGCTGATGCCCATCTTCCCACCGAGGCCGTCGGCCATTAGGTTCTCCAGCTCGGCCGTTTCATTGCGAAGGGTAACTTTTCCTTTGATATTGGATAAAACCAAATCATCGTAGGTAATTTCGCCGATGGTGGCGTTCAAGACTAAATCCAGATTGTCGGGTATGGGAACAACTCCTGAAGACGTGTCTGCATTCGCAACCTCTCCTTCGGATGATTCTTCTTCAACCGGTTCGGATTCACCTTCTTCTGAAGTCATGAATTTATTTACATTAATTTTATCTGCCCCGAAATTGAACTCCCCTTTCAAAGTGGTGTCTTGCAGGGCATAGGCAACATAATTGCTAATGTAGCCGTCCATTTCCATGTTGATTTCTTCGTAAATAACCTTCACTGTTTCCACGTTTAAGCGCTGTGGTGTGAAATCCATTTTGGCTACAGGCAATCCAACGTCTACAGTCTCATCACGGTATATAAAATCCATCAAAGAGGCGGCACCCGACGCTTCGAAATCATTGAATCGCTGATTTTCGATGGCACTCAAATTACCATCCAGTTTGAAATGAGCGGAAAGATTACCCGCCATCTCAAAATCTTCTTCCATCGGCACTACGTCTTTGAAGCTACCGAGGTTCAGATCAGCGTCTACTTTTGTGCGAATGTTCGGATCGCTCAAGGGATTGCGGAGGTAGAGGTAGGCATCAACCGTATTGGGTTCACCCGCAGTTTTACCTATTTCCATGTGAAACTTCGGCACATCTACCGCAATTTTATCTAAATCATCTCCTTCAGGGCTCTCCACTTTAGCGTCAATGGCAATGTTTTGAATGCTCTTCGGCAAGTCCGGGTATTGCACCGAACCGTTGTCTACTTTCAGCTCGGCCATAAAGCCCGGCATGCTTTGATCGTTGTAAACGCCGCGAACATACCCATCTAAAATCACGTTTCCCGTGGCATTAACTCCTTCCATTTCTTGGGCAAAATAAGCGGGAATAAGGCTCATCACAGAGGTGAGTTGAGCCTTCTCCGTATCAAAAGAAATATCCATCACGATGTCATCGGCAGGCATTTCTAAGAATCCATCGAAATTCAACACCAAAGCGTTTACGTCGAGTTCGTTTTCTAAAAACTCAAAGCGCATCGTTTCAAAATTCATGGATAAATCAGCTATGAGGTCAGCCTTTAGTGCATTGGCGTATTTAATCCCATCGTAGTCGAGTGTGAAAGCTTTGATATGCGTTTCAGTATTGAGGGTAAACACGTCTTGGGCAAAGTCTCCTGTTCCGACATGATCAAGGTCATCGATTACCATCTTCATGGGTAAAGTGGCATCATCGTAGAGTATTTGTCCGTTTGAAATGCTGTACTCACTAATCGAAAGATTGAGGGCACCACCTCCGGATGAATCTTCCTCGAGAGCAGTAGTATCAGTGGAGGCTACGGCAATGTCATAATTGGCAGTTCCGTCTTCCAACACTTTAACCATTACATACGGATCATTAACATTGATGCTTTTTACAACGATCTCATCGCCGCTGATGACGCTCATGATATCCATCACTACACCGAACTCTTCAATTCTCGCGAGGGTATCGCCTTCGAATTTTTCTATTCCAACCACGCTCAAATCCTCGATGCTTACCGCCAAATTCGGAAAGTTTCGAATCAGCGAGAGGCTCACATCATTGAATTCTACTTTTGCGCGCAGATTTTCATTGGCCTGCTGCTTTACGATTTCAATAATCTTTCCTTTAAAGACGAAAGGAAGAATCAGCAGAAGCAGAAAGATGACCACCACAATGATGGCAATAATTTTTAGCGCCTTTTTCATAGGTCTTCTCGATAGTTTAGTTCGTTTTCAGATTTCGCAATCACGGTAGAAACCGTCGCGTCGCCGGTTACATTTACTACGGTGCGACACATGTCTAAGATACGGTCGACAGGGAATATTATTGCGATCCACAGTGGATTCAACCCCACACTTTGGAGGACAATAATCAGCATAACCAAGCCGGCACTCGGCACTGCCGCCGAACCGATCGAAGCCAAAGTGGCTGTAAGAACGATGGTGAGCTGTTGCCCCAAGTCTAAATCCACCATATGTAGCTGAGCCAAGAAAATGACTGCTACCGCTTGGTAGAGACTCGTTCCGTCCATATTGACGGTGGCGCCTATTGGCAAAACAAATCCCGTTATGTTTCTCGATACACCGATGTTTTCTTCTACGCATTCCATTGTGACCGGAAGGGTAGCCGCACTGGAACTTGTAGAAAAGGCCAAGAACTGAGCCGGACTGATTCTTTTGAAAAAACCTCCATAGGTCATTTTCTTCACTACGGTTCTTGCGATTACGGGATAAAAAACGAAAATCATAAATGCGAGGCCTACGGCGACGGTTAGCGAATAGCTTCCCAGGCCTTTAAAAATTTCAAAAACCTCTGCGGGAGTGTCGGCCATGTTGGAAAGCACGCCCGCCATGAGCGCAAAAACGAAAAATGGTGCTGCCTGCATCACGATGTCTACCATTTTCAGGAATACCTCATTCGTTCCATCTATGAAAGATTTGAGCATGCTCACCTTCTCTTCCGGCACAATAGCCAGACAAAGCCCGAAGAATATCGCGAAGAAGATGACTTGTAGCATCAGACCGTTGTCCGAAATCGACAGTATGATGTTCTCGGGAACCATGTCAACTAAAAACTTCAAGGGACCTTCTTCCTTCGAAGCCTCAGCGGTCTCAAGCTTTGAGGCGGCCTCGGTCAAGCTTCGCTCATCGGCCAAATCTTGCGCCTCCTCATTGAGGTATTCGGCGTAGGCAGGATCGCCCGAAAAATACCTGCCGTCTTTGATTTTAATATCATTTGAAACTGCCCATGTTTCGTAAGAGATCCTGTTCTTGATTCGCGATTCCTCATCAACGAAGGACCCCGGCTTTATGATATTCACCAATAGCAGCCCTATGGCAACTGCGGTGATAGTGGTGATCAGATAGATGCCCAACGTTTTCGCACCCAGCCTCCCCAATTTGGAAACGTCTTTGAGCCCTGCTATTCCCGACATAATCGAAAAAAGGACTAGGGGAACGGCTATAAATTTGAGAATACGAATGAAGATAACACCAAAGGGGTCAATCCAATTTTTGGTAAATTCATTCCATCCCAGATAGCTGGCCAAAAAGGCCCAGAAAATACCGAGCACCAGCCCAATAATGATTTTCCAGTGCAGTGCAAGCTTGCTCATAAACGTGTCGTGCGATTTCGTAAAAGGTGATCGGCCAATATCAAAGCAGTCATTGCCTCCACGATCGGTACCGCTCGGGGTACTACGCATGGATCGTGCCTTCCTTTTATTTCCAATTCTGTTTCTTTCCCTTCTCGGGAAATGGTTTTTTGCTTTTTGCCAATCGAGGCAACCGGTTTGAAGGCCACTCTGAAAACGATGTCCATTCCGTTTGAAATTCCTCCTTGCACCCCACCGCTATGATTGGTTTTGGTAGCGGGTTTTCCATCTACGATTTCAAAACCGTCGTTATGCTCACTACCTCGCATTTTCGCCGCAGCGAACCCACTGCCAATCTCAAAACCTTTCACGGCATTGATGCCCAGCATGGCTTTTCCCAACTCAGCGTGAAGTTTATCAAAAACGGGCTCGCCAAGTCCTGCGGGAACTTTAAGGGCCAGACCCGTGACGATGCCGCCAAGCGTCTCTCCTTCATCCCGCGCCTGTTCAATCGCAGTACGCATGGCTTTCGCCGCATCAGTATCAGGGCAACGAACTTCATTTTCCGTGGCAGATAAATCCAGCCGGGTATGTGATTTCGTGACTTCCACCTCTCCGATGGCACTCACATAGGATTTAATGTCAATTCCTTCGGTTCGGAGAAATTGCTTGGCAATTGCTCCTGCCGCTACCCGACATGCCGTTTCACGTGCTGATGATCTGCCGCCACCGCGGTGGTCTCTGATTCCATACTTGGCTTCGTAAACATAGTCGGCATGCGAAGGGCGGTAAACGTCTTTCAGATTTCCGTAATCTTTTGAGCGTTGATCGGCATTCGGAATGATGAAGGCTATTGGTGTTCCCGTCGTTTTTCCTTCGAAAATTCCAGAAAGGAATTTTACCGTGTCCGATTCTTTGCGCTGAGTGGTCAGGTCGCTCTGTCCCGGCTTTCGTCGGTCGAGTTCTTTCTGGATGTCCTCCAAATCGAGCTCGAGACCCGCGGGACAGCCGTCTATAATTCCTCCGATCGCCTCGCCATGCGATTCGCCGAAGGTGGTGAGCTTAAAAAGGGTACCTAAGCTGTTTCCCGCCATGGCCGCAAAGATAGAAATCTTTCGTGCGAGGATAATGTTGAATCAAGAAGGTTTTAAATGTTTTGAAAATAAGATTTTGAAGGGGTTCTGGTGAAGATTTTGAGCCACCCTTTCAGGGTTCATTTATTTGTTCTGCCCTTCATTACAGGCTTGCAGCCTGTACTTCGGGGAGTCACCCCGTTGGGGTTTGGATTGAGACATTTTGATCCCACGAGCCCTGAGGGCCGGCTATTCAAACCATCGGGCGAAGCTCGTTGTGTTTAAATTTCGGCATAGCGGATCCCCGGAGGGGTGGCTATCTTGAAGGGTTTTGCGCCTTTAGGTCTTAATTCCCTTCAAAATCTCCCTGATGCGATTCGTATTTTCCATCTGTTTGTAAATCGCATCAAAATCGTCTTCCTTCATCAAAGCCTTGAACCGCTCTAAGTTTCGGATATACTCCTCTAAAGTTTCAATTACATTGGCTTTGTTTTGCCTGAAAATAGGCGTCCACATTGCAGGGGAACTTTTTGCCAATCTCACCGTGGATTCAAAACCACTTCCGGCCATATCGAAAATGTCGCGTTCGTTTTTCTCTTTTTCGATCACCGTCTTTCCCAACATAAACGAACTGATGTGTGACAAATGTGAAACGTAGGCAATGTGTCTGTCATGAGAAACCGGATCCATGTAGCGAATGCGCATGCCAATCTTTGAAAAAATATCTAAGGCCTTTTCTTGGAGTTTAAATGCCGTTTTTTCGACCTCACAAATGATGTTGGTTTTTTCCCTGTACAAACCCTTTAATGCGGCCTTTGGCCCCGAAAATTCAGTCCCTGCAATGGGGTGTGCTGCCAAAAAATTACGTCGCTTCGGATGACCTGCCACGGCTTCGCAAATTTGCTGCTTTGTTGATCCCGCATCAATCATTACGGCGTCGTCCTGGATAATATCGAGCACCTCAGGAATTAAGCCCAAGCTGGCATCCACAGGGATGGTAACGAATACGAAATCGGCCTGCGACAGATCCGCAAGAGTGGCCGCTTCATGAATGACACCCAAATTTTTGGCTTCTGCCAAATGCGCAGCATTGTGATCGATTCCGTAGACTTTTGCTTCCGGATATGCCTCCTGTATGTCTAGGGAAAAGCTTCCTCCAATCAGTCCTGTTCCTACAATAAATACCTTCATATTATCATTTAGAGTTTACAATGATAGGAGTACTATGTTTAACTGATGGTATTCAGAGGGCTATTTACAGATTTAAATACAAGGCGATAAGGGGCGACTTAATAAAGCATCGGGTTCCATCCGATGCGTATTCAATTGAAAAAGATGAAGTCCACGGGGGTGATTCAATCTCACATTTCGCACCTTTGCCCTTTCAATCCCAAGCCATGAAAATTCTCATCAAAAATATCAAAGGACTAGTAGGTCATTATGAAGAAGCCCCTCGCTTTTTGCGCGGGCAAGACATGGACAAACTCCCTGTGACGGAGAACGCATTTTTGGCCATTGAAGACGGAAAGATTGCCATGTACGGCAAGATGGAAGACTGGGGTGGAATAACTGATTGGCGCGACTTGGAAGTAATTGACGCCGAAGGGCGATTCGTGCTTCCTTCATTTTGCGATTCGCATACCCATCTGGTCTTTGCCGCTTCCCGTGAATTGGAGTTTGAAGACCGAATCAAAGGCTTGACCTACGAAGAAATCGCTGCTCGCGGTGGCGGAATCCTCAACTCCTCGCGAAAACTGAGAGAGATGGATGAGGACGAGCTTTTCGAAAGAGCGATGGTGCGCTTGAAAAAAGCACAACTCTCGGGAACGGGTGGCATTGAAATCAAAAGCGGTTACGGTCTCGACACCGCGTCGGAATTAAAAATGCTTCGGGTGATTCGTCGCCTGCGAGAAAAATCGGGGATGATGATCAAGTCGACTTTCTTGGGTGCACATGCTCTGCCACCTGAATTTAAAGATAACCGCGAGGGATATGTCGACCTCATCATCAAAGAGATGATACCTGAGATTGCGAAGGAAGGTTTGGCCGACTACGCCGATGTCTTTTGTGAGAAGGGCTACTTCACCACGGCTGAAACGCTGGCTATTGTCGAGGCAGCCGCCGCGCAAGGCATGAAGAGCAAAATTCACGTGAATCAGTTCAACGCATTTGGTGCCATTCCGGAATTGGTGAAGGCAGGTGTAATTTCCGTGGATCACTTGGAAGTATTAGGAAAAGGTGATGTTCCGGCACTGGCCGAATCAGACACCATTGCCACTGCCTTGCCCCTTTGCAGCTTGTTTCTTTCACTACCCTACACGCCCGTTCGTGGCTTGATGAACGATAATGCCATCGTAGCCTTGGCCACCGACTTCAATCCCGGCTCAGCACCGTCGAGCAACATGGCCATGGCTGTTTCTCTGGGCTGCATGAAAATGAAAATGACTCCTAACGAGGCTATCAATGCGGCAACGATCAATGGTGCAGCAGCCATGGAGATTTCGGATACACATGGAAGCATTACTGTAGGAAACTCAGCCAATGTATTGATCACCGAGCCTTGCGAGCATTTGAGTTATTTGGCTTACAGTTTTGGCGAGCCGGCGATTGAGGGGGTGGTGCTGGAGGGGGAGGTTTTGAAGGGGTTGGATTAAAAGTGGAGTGTCCCTCCAATGACTCCTAACCCCGCCTCAAAACTCAACTCCATCCCTTCCCCAATCGTCACCTTCTTATGGATCAACACCATCGCCACATCAAAAGCAAAAAGAAATGCTCCCTGTAGCATAATCGATTTTCCGTAGCCTTTCCAGAGATCGGGGTTTTTCGAAACGTTCTTTGAGCGCTCCATCATCCACGCTCCTGCGGCGATGTAACCAAGATCGAGACCAGCATTGAAGAGCAGCGTCTTGTCCATTCCCATTTGCTCTTGGTAGAGTTCGAAGGCAGAACCGTCGGTGCCTAACTTGGCGGCGCTGAAGTAACCGAAACCAGCTATCGCCAGATTGACTCCATTCCAAATGGCATTCATTTCCCAAAATCGGGAGTCTACTCCTGTGGTGTTTGATCGCATCACCAAGCCCGAAGCAATATTGGCCACAGCCCAACCGCCGAGCACCATCATTCCCGTTTGACGATAATTTTGTTCAGCTTCCCAAGATTCTTCAAGGGATTGACTAAAAGCGAAGAACGAAGCGAGCAAAAAAACGGATGTGAGGATGGTTGATTTCATGGTTAAGAGTCTTAGTACTCCTAACCTCAAACAATCATCACTTGTTTAAATTGCTTCAGGCGGCAAGCTTCTGGTTAAATGCTTCAGGCTGCAAGCTTCAGGCTACATGCTTTGGGCTTCAAGCGGCCTGCAGCTTGTAGCTTGCAGCTTTCAATAATTAGCCACACTTACTATGACCGCAATTTTTACAGTTCAGACACCCCTCTTCATATACCAACGCTTCCTGTCCGCAT
>JGI12048J13642_10197439_pt1 | contig 11310 bp, 8 predicted proteins | sample ElkSlonscriptome_16_FD_13642 | JGI IMG/M metagenome (IMG submission 13642) | reverse complement strand
CTGATATAAAACCAATAGTTTATGGAGAAGCTGCGCGGTGCGCGGCTTCTCCATCAGTATCTGTCCTAACCTATCTGCGCATTGCTACATATAGGAAATCTGACTTTTTCACAGCCTTCATTCAAAGCCCTCATTCAAAGCCCTCAGTAGACCAGCTCAGAAACAGGCTATTGGCAGTGGTTGACTCTATCTAATCCTAATTTTCAGCTCAACAGAGCATCTAGGGGATGCCACTGAGCTTCGTCTGGCTTGTGAAGATGTTGCCTTATCCAGTGGGCAGCCACTTTCAGAATCGATTGTCGCTCAACGCCTAGTGCTCGGTCGTAGCTCTGGTAGGCTTCGCGATAGCGGTTAAGACCATGTAGAGCCATTCCTCGAAACTTCCAAGCTTTAGAGTGATCCGGCTGAATCATCAGTGCTCGGTCACAACTGGCGATCGCTGCTTCATATTGACCCAAGCACACCAGCACAACTCCTCGGAGAGTCCATGCCAAATGATCGTGAGGATGGAGCGTCACCGCACGGTTCAGTACGGTGAGTGCGCTACTGTAACTCCCAGATTCCGCAAGCTGTACCCCCTGGCTGTAGCCACTGCGATCGCTCAGCAGCGGGTTAGGACGGCAAGATGAACGGGAAGGATCGGAAGTCACAGATGAATCAGGCAGCCGCTCCAAGGATGGAGAGGGGTTGGGGTAAAATTCTGGCGTTGTCATAATGTGCGCAATGAGACTTGGGTCTGAGGGGTAGCCAGGCGATCAAACCGTGGCATGGTCGTGCAGTTCTTAGAGAGAGATAGTCACTAGATGCAGACGCTAGATGCAAATATCAGGAAAACGTAATTCGTTAAAAACGAGGCCGATTGCAAACTGTGATGCGCCCAATTGATGCGGTGTATGCGGCGCATGGTTACTGTAGTCGTTCTTGTGTGTTTTAAAGGAGCAACAGTAGCGCTAACTTCAATCGGGAAACTGCTGAGAATATATACACTATTACACGTCGGAGCAAAAATCTCCGTGATCCCCCCTCTGGACATGTAGCGATTTTTTCACAGTAATGGAGTGATCTGGATCATGCTTAGTACTCTCGGTGTGTATTCTATGGTCAATTGCGGCTCTTCATCGTCCTGGTTGAAGGGCATTTAGGGCGTGAAGGCTAACAGGGAGAGAGGCAACATCAACGCTTCAGTCCATTCCACGACAGCTCCGTAGGTATCTCCTGTGTGACCTCCCAGACAAAAGTTAAACCAAGCGCCTGTCAGGCTGGCGATCGCCGTTCCAATGACTGCGATCGCCGCACTTTGCAGCAGCGAAAGCGGTGTCATTACGACCCACAGCAAATGAAGCCCCAACAGCAGTCCATAGGCAGGCAAACACTGAATCATAGAAGGAATTGCAGCTTTGTGAAACGCGCCTTTTCCTGTGGGTTTGAGGTAAGAATAGCGAGCGATCGCCAACTGCTGGGCCCAGCGTCCCCATGCTGGGACTAAAAGAATCATCATGTTTTGATATATCAGGGGCTGGGTCATGAAGTCGGTGAGTGCCGCAACCTTCAGCAGAAGGATGGCGATCGCGGACATGGCTCCAAATGCGCCAGTCTGGCTATCGGTCATTGCGCTTAATCGTCGGGTGGGATCGGTGACGGCTAACCCATCCGCTGTGTCCATCGCCCCGTCCAAATGAAGTCCCCCCGTCAATCCCACCCACAGCAAGACGATAGCAACTGCGCGAGTCAGGGCTGAACCATACAGAGCATGGAGTCCGGTGTTGACAACAAGCAACAACACCCCAATTAGTAGGCCAACCCAGGGAGCCAGTCGTGCAGCGAATCGAAACTGGAGAGTCCAATGGCTGGGAATTGGGATGCAAGTATAAAAGGCGATCGCTCCCAACCCATGCTGGACAACTCGTCGAATCACTTCCATTCTGCAATCTGCATCAGTACTTCAAACATGGCATCCAACGGGGGAAATACGTTCGGAATTGAGGGACTTCTGTAAATTTGACTAGAGACAGCAAGAATATGAATCACAAATATCGTATAGATGGCGTGATATGGTTCCGTAAATTTGATTAAGATCTCATCATATTGATGCGGTAGCATAATGCTAGAGAAAATTCATTCTGCGAGTCTTCGATGCTCCGCCCACTCCGTGCCTGATCTTAGGGTTTTGCTCCGAATGTATCAATACGCATTATTGATGTTGCGGACATCGACGCGAATTGGATTAGCTCTCGGATAAGCTAAGTTTCAAGTGTAAATTTTAAGTGGTAGTCGTTTGTTTCACCCATCACATATCAATACGCTAAGGGTTATATAGACGAGTCGCATTTTTCACTTAGGTTGTTCCTGAATTGGCAGCAGGTTGAGCGATCGCCCGAGAATGTAAACGTGAAATATGAGCCGCGAAGCATAATCAATTAAGTTGCAGCCATGTTGATTTTGTTCGCTTACGCTCACTAAGATCAAGCTTGCTTCGCGAAAATGGACATATCAACTTTATCTGCTCACGTCCGAAGCTTCGATAAATCATTTTTTTCTGTTGGGTCAAAGGCTTGTATGAATTATTCATCTTCCTCCGGAAATACGAATCTTCCCGCCCCTTGCATCGTGGACACAGGCACGCTTGTCAACAAGCGAGACATGCGGCGTGTTTTAGCCGATTTAGGCCAAGTTCGATACGTCTACCGCCAAGACGGACAAGTGCTCTCTCAAGGGGAAGGCTACATTCTTGACGTTTTTGCCGACGCCCAACAATCTACTCTGGTCGCCAACCACAGCTTGTATCTGAATGTTCATAGCTTTGACTATTTGGAATTAGGACGCTCGGATGACCAAAGAGCCTGTTTTAGCTTGGTGCAAGACAATCGCACGCTGAGTTTGACTCCAATATCTAACCCGTTGAGGGAGCAGGGCGATCGCCCGATGGATGCAGCGGCTCTAGAAGCGATGGTTGCCGAAGTTCTATCTGCGAGCATTGATATGCGGCTCGATGATGACGAAGGTCTCTACTAAATTTTAGTGCGGTTAGATTTTAGTGCGGTAATTTTCAACCAGGGTTATTCTACGCAATTCCAGTGAAGCCATAGCTTCTGGGGTTCACTTCGTTGTATCCTTAGCGTCTGTCTCAACTGATCGCTCAGTGCGTTGGCTTGCCTGGGCGTAGCCCGTATCGCCAGCCGTTAGGAGCAACACAGCGTGAATTTCTCGTTTCAGACCCAGGGACATTGTTCACAGACTCATGCCCGTGCTGGGGTCTTTTGTACACCTCATGGGGAAGTTGAAACGCCTCGGTTTATGCCTGTGGGCACTCTGGCTAACGTCAAAACGGTGACTCCTGATCAGGTCAAAGACACAGGAGCACAGATGATTTTGGCGAATACCTATCATTTACATCTGCAGCCGGGTGAAGCAATTGTGCAGCAGGGGGGCGGACTGCATCAGTTTATGGGTTGGGACGGCCCTATTTTGACCGACTCTGGCGGATTTCAGGTGTTTAGCCTCAGCGAAATGCGTTCGATCAAGGAAGAAGGTGTCACCTTTCGATCGCCCCGCGATGGTCAGATCATTCACATGGCTCCGGAAACTTCCATCCAGATTCAAAACGCTCTGGGAGCTGATGTCATTATGGCCTTTGATGAATGTCCGCCCTATCCGGCCAGCCGAGAGTCAGTTGTGGAGGCAACCGATCGCACCTATCGATGGCTAAAGCGCTGTGTTGAAGCGCACCAACGACCAGATCAGGCGTTGTTCGGGATCGTTCAAGGTGGTGTTTATCCCGACCTGAGAGAACAGGCCGCGCGATCGCTGCTCGAATTTGATTTGCCTGGGTATGCCATCGGCGGAGTCAGCGTCGGAGAACCTTCCGAACTCATCGAAAAAATTGTGCAGGCTACAGCTCCGGTTTTGCCTGCTCATAAACCGCGATATCTGATGGGAGTGGGCACTCATCGCGAAATGGTGCAGGCGATCGCCGCTGGGGTCGATGTGTTTGATTGCGTCATCCCGACTCGATTGGCAAGGCATGGCAGCGCTATGGTGAGGGGCGATCGCTGGAACATTAAAAATGCTCGTTTTCGAGAAGACTTTACTCCTCTCGATGAATCCTGTTCGTGCTATACCTGCCGAACCTTCACTCGTGCCTATTTGAGCCACCTACTTCGCGCCAAAGAAATCCTCGCTTATACCTTGCTTTCCATTCACAACATTACAGAACTGGTTCAGTTTACTCAGCGCATCCGTCGCGCCATCTTGGGCGATCGCTTCGTTGAGGAATTTCATGACTGGCTCTGAATCAGGGACATACAAGCCGACTAGAAATTTCTATCCAATCGCTATCCAGACGGCTATAAATCTCTATTCTGGAAGATGTTTTCTTTTGCCTCTTGCAAACTGCCCCCTCCCATCACACACTGTAAGGGAGCAGAAGACATGATTAATAAGCGGTTAAGAGGTTGAGAGGTTGTTGTGAAACGAGTTCTATCTATTATCTTAGGCGGAGGAGCAGGAACCCGGCTTTATCCTTTGACAAAGACGCGGGCCAAGCCAGCCGTTCCACTAGCTGGAAAATATCGCCTGATTGATATTCCAGTGAGTAACTGCATCAACTCTGGAATTCTCAAGATTTACGTGCTGACTCAATTCAACTCAGCCTCTCTTAACCGACATATCGCGCGAGCTTACAATTTTTCGGTTTTTTCAGATGGCTTTGTTGAAGTGCTGGCAGCTCAGCAAACCCCCGACAGTCCTAGTTGGTTTCAGGGCACTGCAGATGCTGTACGGAAGTATCTCTGGATGCTGCAAGACTTTGATATGGATGAGTTCCTGATTTTGTCGGGCGACCATCTCTATCGCATGGACTACGCAAAATTTGTGGAGAGGCACCGGGAGACCAATGCCGACATCACCATTTCGGTGGTTCCCATTGATGAGAAGCGGGCTTCTAGCTTCGGTCTGATGAAAATTGATGACTCTGGACGGGTCGTTAATTTTATGGAAAAGCCAAAAGGCGATGCACTGCATCAAATGCGCGTCGACACGAGCACGCTGGGTTTGTCTCCTGAACAAGCTGAAGAAAAGCCCTACATTGCTTCGATGGGCATCTACGTCTTCAAACGGCAAGTCTTGATTGACTTGCTGAAGAATAATCTGGAACAGACTGATTTCGGCAAAGAGATCATTCCGTCGGCAGCGAAAGACCACAATGTTCAGGCTTTCTTATTCGACGACTATTGGGAAGACATTGGAACCATTGAGGCGTTCTACGATGCGAACTTAGCGCTGACCGAGCAGCCTCGCCCTTCCTTCAGTTTCTACGCCGATGGCGCGCCTATCTACACTCGCGCTCGATTTTTGCCGCCCACAAAACTCCTGGATTGCAAGGTAACCGAGTCGATTATCGGAGATGGCTGTATTCTGAAAAACTGTCAGGTTCACCATTCTGTCTTGGGAATTCGTACTCGTGTTTCTGCAGGATGTGTGATCCGAGATGCGCTGCTGATGGGTGCCGATTACTACGAACGGTTTGAGGCTCGTCAGAGTATTCGACAAGAAGCCGTTGACGAAGAAATACCGATTGGAATTGGTGCCAATACCACTATTCAGCGAGCAATCGTAGATAAAAATGCTCGTATTGGCAGCGAAGTTCAAATTGTCAACAAGGATCACGTCGAAGAGGCCGACCGAGAAGAACACGGCTTCTATATTCGAAATGGCATTATCGTCGTTCAGAAGAATGCTGTCATTCCAGGTAGAACCGTGATTTAGCGGCTGCAAATTTCAGAAGCGCAGAATCGCCTAGTCGAAGGCGGCAGTCTTGGGTTTAGCGATTCAACACTGCTGTCTTCTGGGTTCGCGATGTCTCCCAAGGGCTTAGCCCGGAATTCAAAATCCCTCCAATCGAAACAGCAGCCATTGGGTAATTTGACTTTCGCTGAAGTTGTCATCGCTCACGAGTAAGAGGCTTCTGGAGCCATCGGCGAGCTGGGGGCCTAAGGTCATTCCTTCTAAATTGTCAAGAGCGATTCCCAATTCTCCTAAGTCGAGCAGCAAGCGCTTGTATACGGGTTGCGAGCTGTTGAGGTTGACAAATCCCTCTTCTGTTTGAGAAATATCGGTGGCGTTGGCGATCGCCATCTGAAACAACTTGGCATCAAAACCAAGCAGTCCAAACGATCGCTCTAGACTTAGAAAATATCCGCCTTGACCAATGGTGAGCAGTTCTGTGAGGCCGTGGTTCACCATACCCAGTGATTTCGGCTCGATCGGGTAGACATGCTCCGCTAAAAGAGTCGAGCGCTCTTCACTCACTAGATAATGTAACAACCGACCTAGCTGAGGTGTGGCTACGGCGTCGTCGCTGATCGCCTCAAATACCTGATCTGGGCGATCGCCAAATTCATTGCCAGAGGGTAGATCCTGGGTGAGTGGTTCCTCAATGGCCGCAAAAATGCGAAACGGTTCTCGTCTGCCCACGCCTGCACCCGCAGCACTGAGAGCCAGAGCTTCAAACCCCCGGTTGTCTTGGACTCCCTTCATAACAACGGGTTCTGCATCATCAGCACTATTTAGCGTTCCGAAACTCTCTGTAAACTGTGGATCGGCTAAATCAGCATCTTCTCCATCGACCGGAGCAGGCACATAACGCTGGGGAATCGGCAAGCTGCTCAGCATCTGTCCCGTCGTTGCATCAAATTCATTCACAAACGGCGCGATTTCGTCACGAGCCACCCCTTCACTAGAGATGAAAAGAGTGCCCTGGGGCGAAATAGCAATGCCTTCAGGATCAACCGATCCATTCGGATAAGGCGTGCCGTCTTCTTGGGTAAGAAACGTGACGGTTTCGATCGCCACATTTTCAATCTGAGGAACAGTCATATCGCTTTGGTCAAGGTCTAACCGCAGGGTATAGAAACGCGGTGGTGCGCCACTGCCCCGATCGTCTGACAGGGCATAGAGGCGATCGCCCGATCGGTCATAGGCAATCGCCGACAGTCCCCCAACAGGAGTATCGCCAAACGTCTGTTTCGGCATTTCGTACAGGTCTAGAAAGTCTAGAGACAAGTCTAGAAATAGACGATCTTCAGCCGACACTCGGGGTAGCGAACAGCCTGCTAGAGGAATGATTAGGGCGATCGCCAAAACCGCAGACATCAAGATTCTGCTCATTCGCCTTATGGCATGGATCACGATCGCCTCCTTGCTTTACCGCATTTTTTCTGTGAACGAGGAGTGGATCTAGGGCTATCCTTTCAAGGTCTGAGCTGCGGCTTGCAGTCCTGCACCCGCAGTCAAGCCGTCATAATTTAGCTCTTGTAGCGCCGCCTCAATCGCACCAATGGCTGTAAGGATATCGCGATCGCTGACAAACCCCAAATGTCCGACTCGGAAAATCTTGCCTTTGAGGTGATCCTGTCCGCCTGCAAGGGCAATATCAAAGCGCTTCTTCAAAATGCTGCGAATCTGCTCAGCCTCAACCCCAACCGGAGCCACGGCAGTCACCGCCGGACTCGCCACATCGTCTGCGGCTAGCAGAGGTAGTCCCATCGCTTTGAAGGCTGCACGAGTGGCTTTGCGATGGCGATCGTGACGAGCAAAGATCGATTCCAGCCCTTCAGCCTTCATCATCTCAAGAGCTGATCGCAACCCAAAAATCAGATTCACCGGAGGCGTAAAGGGATTGCTGTTCTTGGCTGCTGCCTTTTGATATTTGCCCAGATCGAGATAATAGCGAGGCAATTTCGCTGTTTTATACGCCTCCCAAGCCTTTGGCCCAACTGCGACAAATCCTAACCCAGGCGGGATCATGTAGCCCTTTTGAGAGCCTGAACCCACCACATCAAGCTGCCATTCATCCATAGGAACGCTGGTTGCGCCCAAACTCGTGACCGCATCCACCATGATCAGCGCCTCGCCGTGGGCTTTGACATAGCGGTTAATGGTTTCTAGATCGTTGATCACGGCGGTAGACGTTTCGCTGTGGGTGATGATCACCGCTTTGATGGTTTTCTCGGTATCGGCCTCCAGCTTCTCACGAAAGACTTCGGGATCAAGGGGCTTGCCCCACTCTGCCGTGATGCGCTCGGTCTGAAGCCCATAGGCATCGCACACTTCGGCCCAGCGATCGCCAAATTTGCCATTGCAACCCGCCAAAACGCGATCGCCCGGACTGAGGAAGTTAATGATGCCTGCTTCCATGGCTCCGGTGCCGCTCGTGGTCAGCACCAGCACATCATTTTGAGTCTGATGCAGCCATTTCAGACCCTCTGTGACCTCGCCCATCACGGTGCTAAATTCGCCACTGCGATGACCGATAGGGTGTTTCCCGATCGCCTGCAACACCCGCTCAGGCACGGGAGTTGGGCCGGGGATCATGAGCATTTGCTTGTCGTCCATGAGTCTGTCCTGTCTGTGAATTACGCTTGTAGGTTGCTAGAGAAAAAGTTCTGTGGTGCTAAGGGTTGGGTCCATTCCATTTTTGCAGACCTCATGTAGCCCTCACCCTAAATCCCTCTCCCCTTCTGGGCTAATAGGTGCACACAGGTCTACTGCTTTAGCATTCTTGTGCTTTGATCCTCCCTAACCCTCGTTAACAAGGAGGGAACCGGATTGGAAGTCCCCCTTTTTAAGGGGGATTGAGGGGAATCGAGACAAACTTTTTGGTCATAGGGAGTGATGGGTACTTAGCAGCACCTTTTGAGAGAAGGGGCGAGGGGATGAGGGCCATTTGCACGACTAAGATGCATTCTGAAGTTCAGTTTGATGCACGCATACTTATAGAAGCTATTTTATGAGGGCCATGTCGAAATGACCTAAAGTTAGGGAATACTTAGGAATTTGCAGAAAAACAGTATCTCATAGGACGGACACGGCTCTATTCAATTAAGGATTCATCGGAATGGCTTCACCGCAAAAAGCACGTGCGGCGCGACGTTGTTCTACTTCGAGTGCATCATGTACATATCCATCAATCCATCAGTTTATGGAGCACATCTAGGTGCATTACATGACTATGAATCAGTTAATCGATCTGAGTCACACTGTAGAACACGGCATGATCACGTATAAAGGGCTACCGGGGCCGATTATCTGTGATTTTCTCAGTCGGGAAGCGTCCAAATCCCACTACGCCAAAGGAACAACGTTCCACATCGGCAAAATCGAAATGGTAGCTAATACCGGAACTTATATCGATTCTCCGTTTCATCGGTACGCAGACGGTAAAGATTTATCTGAACTCGCGTTAGAGGCGATCGCCAACGTAGAGGGTCTAGTTTTTCGGGCGGATACAGCCCACCAGCGTGCAATCGGTGCAGAGCTATTTGAGAATGCAGATGTCAACGGAAAGGCCGTTTTAGTTCAGACGGGTTGGGATCGACATTGGGGATCAGACCAATACTTTGAAGGACACCCATTTCTAACGGCAGAAGCCGCAGAGTGGCTTCAAGAGGCTGGGGCTTCCCTTGTCGGTATAGACTCTCTCAACATCGACAATACTTCAGAAGGCCATCGTCCGGTGCACTCTATTCTCTTAGGAGCCGATATTCCAATCGTTGAGCATATGTGCAACCTGGAGAACCTTCCCACCTCAGGGTTTAAGCTCCATGCAGTTCCCGTGAAGGTGCAAAAATTTGGCACTTTTCCAGTTCGTGTCTACGCTGTTCTCGATGCCTAAGCCTGAATCTTTGTCAGAATTAGTCGCGCGTCTCAGATGTAAAGTCAGCTATTAGCGACACAACCTCCCCAATGCAGACTGAACGACCTTGAATCGCCTCTGTAGAAATAGGTTGAAGCCACGAGAAAGCGATCCTTTGCGGCATTACTTAGGCATGAATTGATGACTCATCTCTGAATACAATCTTTCACATCTCGCAACAAACAGAGATGCCAGGATATACTACCCCTCGAACCCCTTTCTTGGAGACGGGATCATGCGCGCACTGCTGGTTTATCCACTCTTTCCAAAAACCTTCTGGTCTTACGAAAAAATTCTAGAGCTGATCAATCGCAAAGTCCTTTTGCCGCCATTAGGCTTGGTGACTGTTGCCGCCATCTTGCCCCAAGACTGGGAGTTTAAGCTGGTCGATCGCAACATTCGCGCCGTCACCGATGAAGAGTGGGCCTGGGCTGACATTGTGATCATCTCCGCGATGATCGTCCAGAAAGATGACATTCTCGTCCAAATCCAAGAAGCCAAGCGCTGGGGTAAGCCTGTGGCGGTGGGTGGCCCTTACCCCACCTCAATGCCCCAAGAGATGCGGGCAGCGGGGGTAGATTACCTGATTCTCGACGAAGGCGAGATCACCTTGCCGATGTTTGTGGAGGCGCTCGATCGCGGCGAGACGAGCGGCGAATTTACCTCAAACGGCGAAAAGCCCCCCGTCACCGAGACGCCCATTCCTCGCTACGACCTGCTAGAGCGCAGCGCCTACGACTCGATGTCGATTCAGTTTTCGCGGGGCTGTCCGTTTCAGTGCGAATTCTGCGACATCATTGTGCTGTATGGCCGCAAACCCCGCACCAAAACTCCGGGTCAACTGATTGCCGAACTGCAATATCTCTACGATCTGGGCTGGCGCGGCGGCGTTTTCATGGTCGATGACAACTTCATCGGCAACAAGCGCAACGTCAAGCTACTGCTAAACGAACTGAAGGTGTGGCAGAAAGAGCACGGCTATCCGTTCCGGTTTGACACAGAAGCGTCTCTCGATCTGGCTGAAGACGATGAAATGATTGACCTGATGCTGGAGTGCAACTTCGCTGCGGTCTTCATGGGCATCGAAACGCCGGATGCCGATAGCCTCCAGCTCACGAAAAAGTTCCAAAATACGCGATCGCCCCTGCTCGAATCCATCGACAAAGTGACAAATGCTGGACTGCGAGTAATTGCTGGATTCATCATCGGGTTCGATGGCGAAAAGCCCGGAGCCGGACAGCGCATCGTCGAGTTTGCTGAAATTACGGGTATTCCCACGACGACCTTTGCCATGCTGCAAGCCTTGCCCCACACGGCGCTGTGGCATCGGCTAGAGAAAGAAGGTCGGCTGCGAGCTAAAGACGGCAACATCAACCAAACCACCCTGATGAACTTTGTGCCGACTCGCCCGGTCGAAGACATTGCCTTGGAATATGTCGATGCCTTTCGTCAGCTCTACGAAGAAGAACAGTATCTCGATCGGGTCTATCGCTATTTCCTGAAGCTGGGCGCACCACGGGTAAAGCCCGAACCCAAGTGGCCTGAATGGGTCGTGGTAAAAGCGCTATTGCTCGTGTTTTGGCGGCAGGGCGTTAAGCGCAAAACGCGCTGGAAGTTTT
>JGI12048J13642_10176984_pt1 | contig 11314 bp, 11 predicted proteins | sample ElkSlonscriptome_16_FD_13642 | JGI IMG/M metagenome (IMG submission 13642) | reverse complement strand
TCTCGCTCAGTCACGATACCGATGACCCGGCCCTGGTTATCCACGACGACAACTGCGCCGATTTTCAAAAGTCGCATCCGCCGCGCGGCTTCGTCCGCAAGACCATCCACATGCATGGCGCAGACTTTTTGGTTGTGCACCACATCCGGGACGATCTTGAGCCTGCTGGGCATGTTCGCGCCTCTCAGAATCAGGCGTATTTTCGCGACGTTTGCCGCGTCAAAAACGGGTGTGCCGACACAACCGATGGTCGAGCGCGGACGTTAACGCCACCGGATTTCGAATATGCAAGCCAATGCGCCGTTCGCCATACAACTGTTTTCTTCCACCTCGCTAACGGGATGAACGAGCGACCGGAACAGGTGTTCGAATGTTCCGGCAAAATAGTCGCACCGTGGCGTGGTGGCTGTCAAATCACAACACAATGGGCAGCCTTCGACGGATAACCGCGCCAACGCCAAACCGCTGGTAGCCGTGAAGTGCCCGCTGCCGACGAATGTCCATGCATTGCGCCTTATGGCCGCCAACAGCACCCGGCTGGCGAGGCTCGCCGGTAGAACGCGAATGACGGATTGCGCGGCGCGCGGAATACGATTTTTCAGAAGATAATCGCCAGTGCGCAAACCAGCCGACCGGGAGACGGTCCGAGAATGCGCCATCCCCAATTCGGAAACCACGGCCGCTTGAAGCTTCGAAACCTCACGCTCGTCGACCATTTCCGCCGGCGGCGCATCGACATACCCATCCAGTGCGCAAGAGTGGAAGATGCGTCGCGTGACTTCCGGACCGACGTCCTCGTCCAGGGCCTCGGCCATCCGGATAATGGCGTTCGGGCCGATCCGCGCCGGCGCGGCGTCCCTCGCGCTTGTCATCGGAGACGGCCCCGCACCACAAGTTTGAGGGCCGCATCCGGACACGAGATCGACGGACGTGGCATTGGCCATCAATCGCACCTATTCGGCGGCATTGGCGGGCACGCGGGTCTTGGGGCTCTCCACCGCGGGATCTTCCATTTGTTGATCGCCACCACCGCAGGCCTTGACGCTGGCGCCGACCGGCACGCGATCCTCGTTCTCCTCCATCTGTTGATCGCCACCGCCACAAGCCTTAACAGCCGCGGCACGGGCGACGCCTTTGCGTGAACCATCGGCGGCGGCTTTCCAATCATCCATTTGCGCCGTTGCAATGGTGCGCGTGACATCGAACTGGAAGTCCACACTGTTCTTCGACTGCGGCCCCCAGTAGTTGACCCTTCCAAGATCATAAAATTTCCGCTGAACACCGGCCTTCAAAAACGCCTTCAAACATCCGAGCAGGTAGCGCCGACGGAATCCGGTCCCGGCCCAAGGATACGAGAACAACGCTTTCAACATGTAGAAGCGCCGATAATTCTTCATCACCCCGTCGAGCAATTCGCCGCGATCCATCGCCTCTGGCTTGATGATCGGCGTAACGAAGTTGTATTTCTCGAAATCGAAGATCTCCACCTTGTCGCCGAGTTCTTGGAACAGATCGGAGAACGGCCAGGGCGTATACATTGCCCAGTTGGCCAAATCCGGCTTCCATTCCTGCGCCATGCGGTAGGTTTCTTCCAACGTTTCCTTGGTTTCGTTCTCCAGACCCACAATGAACTGCGCTTCGACGACAATCCCCGCTTCGCGGAGAAGCCGAATAGCCTTGGCGTTCTGGGCGACCGTGGTTTCCTTGTTGAATTGGTCAAGCTTGAGTTGAGCCGCCGCCTCCGTGCCCAGCGAGACGTGAACCAAGCCGGCGCGATGGTAAAGCGCCAGGAATTCCTCGTCGCGGAGAACGTCGGTCACCCGGGTGTTGATGCCCCATTTCACCTTCTTCGGCATATCCCGCGCGATCAATTCCTCGCAAAACTCGATGAATTTCTTGCGGTTGATGGTGGGCTCCTCGTCGGCCAGGATGAAAAACCCCACTTGGTGATCGCGGACCAGTGTCTCGATCTCATCCACCACCTTCTTCGGATCGCGAATGCGGTAATCCCGCCAGAACTTCCACTGAGAGCAGAACGAGCAGGTAAACGGGCAGCCCCGCGCCATATTCGGGATGGCGACCCGCGTGCCGAGCGGAATGTATTGGTACTTCTCCCATTCCAAGATGCTCCAGTCGGGACTGATTCCATCCACATCCTTTACCGTCGGCGCCGCCTTGGTGGCGATCACCTGGTCGCCATCGAGGAAGGCCAAACCCTCGATTTCGTGTTTGTCGGCGGGCCAACGGCCTTCGGAGACGGCCTGAATAAATTCTACGAGGATTTCTTCGCCCTCTCCGCGAATGATCGCATCGATCCACGGCGCTTCGCTTAGGACCTGCTTGTACATGAATGTGGCATGGACGCCTCCGAGGATGGTGACCACGTTCGGATTGACTTCCTTGGCGATCTCCAGCGCGCGCTCCGCCTTGTAGATGGACGGCGTGATAGCGGTCGCGCCGACCACATCGGGACGCGCGGCGATCAGCTGCTCACGCACATCGTCGTCGGACAAATGATTGGTCATCGCATCAATGAATGTAACGTCTTCAAAGCCCGCCGTCTTTAGGGCGCCGGCCAGATAGGCCACCCATGCCGGCGGCCAGCTCCCGGCGATCTCGGCGCCGCCCGATTGGTAGTTCGGATGAATCAGCGTAATGCGCATGGTTTTCTCCCGCGCCTAGATTTTAAAGCCCTTGCCGAAAGCAAGGCCGCCTCCAAGTTTACCCTCAACCCTACGCCGCGCGTTTCAGGCTCAGCTCCGACCACATGGTCGATAGGGTTTGGACAAAATAATCCATCTCTTCGTCTGTGTGTACCGGCGATGGTGTGATCCGCAAACGCTCTGTTCCGCGCGGCACCGTGGGGTAGTTGATCGGCTGAACATAGATCCCGTAGGAGTCGAGCAGGGTGTCGGTGATCTGTTTGCAGCGCACAGGATCGCCCACCATGACCGGCACGATGTGGCTGGGATTGTCGCAATGGGGAACACCCACGTCATCGAGACACTTGCGAAACCTCTGGACACGGTCCCGCTGGCGATCCCGTTCAACCGAACTGACCTTAAGATGGCGGACGCTCGCAAGCGCGCCGGCGGCGACGGTCGGCGGCAGTGCCGTGGTAAAGATAAAGGCCGAAGCAAAGCTCCGAACGAAATCGCAGACTGCCTCGGTGCCCGCGATATAGCCCCCGAGAACACCAAACGCCTTGGCCAGAGTCCCCTCGATGACAGTCAGGCGATGTGCCACACCTTGCATTTCCGATACGCCGCCGCCTCGCGCACCATAGAGACCGACCGCGTGAACCTCGTCGAGATAGGTCATTGCGCCGTGTTTATCGGCAACATCGCAGAAGTCCGCGATGGGCGCGATGTCGCCATCCATGGAATAAACGGATTCGAACGCGACGATTTTCGGCCGGGCCGGGTCCAATTCGCTGAGACGCCGGTCCAGATCCTCCGGATCATTGTGCTTGAAGATCATCTTCTTGGCACGCGATTGCCGGATACCTTCGATCATCGAAGCGTGGTTAAGCTCATCGGACAGAACGACACAATCCGGCAGCTTCGATGCCAGCGTCGCAAGCGATGCCAAATTGGACACGTAGCCCGAGGTGAAGACCAGGGAAGACTCTGTGCCATGGAGATCGGCCAGCTCCTGTTCCAGCACGACGATATTATGGTTGGTGCCGGAAATGTTGCGGGTGCCACCGGCGCCGGCCCCACAAGTATCGAGAGCTTCATGCATGGCGCTGATAACGCTCGGATGCTGGCCCATCCCGAGATAATCGTTCGAACACCAGACGGTCACCTCGTGCAACCCCTTGCTGCGATGATGGGTCGCGTGCGGGAAATCACCGGCGTGCCGCTCAAGATCGGCGAACACACGATAGTTGCCGTCGCCACGCAGACCGCTGAGTTCTTTTTCAAAAAAGTCCTGATAGTCCATCCTTACCTCCCATTGGTAGATGGCGCCGCTCTTGGAGACGACGGCCCGCATACTACCGTGACATCGAGACCCTCCAACGGTCCCTTGGTACGATTAAGCCGAGTGGTGGAATTCTTTTTCTTGCCGTCGATTGTCGACCGATTATCGGGTTTCGACGGCACCGCCCAGTGCCAAAGCGCCGCGTCCGGCACCGGCAGCACCAGAAAAACGTGCTCCAGGATCGCAAGCACGATGAGGCTCCCGAGCAACAGAGACTCGACAACGCCAAATGGCGTGGTGTCGCCATTCATGGCGCTCCACAACACAAACGCCGCTGCCGCCGTAGATATGACCATGGATACCGGGAACAACGCATTCATAGGTTTCTTGACAATAAATGTCTCAAGATACCGAAGGTGATCCGGAAACCATTGAAGATTGAGGTTGGGCACGCCCAGGAAGATATTGAGCTTCGCGCTCCAACGCATCAGCCACAAGATGATAAAAGTCCAAGTGCCCACCTGGTTCGGTGCGCCCCAGGTCAACGCCACGATGATGCCGCCAAAGGCGACGATCAGCAGTTCGTGATAAAGGCTGGCCTGCAGAGCCAACCAGAACCGCCGTCCGCGGCTCACTCCCGGCGTACACCCGCGAGACCGTGGGCCGGTAATCAGCCCCATGTAATAGCTCATCTCGATCCAGCCCCAGACGAGCAGACCGGACAGGAACGCCACGTAAGCACTGAAAACCGTTGCCGTCCCCGCGCTCCATTCAAGGCAAAGCAACGCGCCGCCGAGGATTGCCGTCGCGACCGTCAAGCTCCGGCGGTACGTCGACGGTTCCAAATTGACCACCTTCAACACAATGCCCGTGGTGATCCACCAGACACCCAGCGTGAAAACGATTGGCAAAGCATATTGCATCATGGAGTTGAGCTCGTCTCTACCAAGCCGGTGTGAGTCGCATTTCAGCGGGCACGCCGGTGCGCGGGGCGGGCAGGAAGTACAGCCTTGTGAAGGTGGCGACGGCCGCAACCGTCAGAGCGGCCTTCTTGATCGGGGCGAACAATCCGCCGCGCTCACCGGCCGCAATCTTCGCGACATCGATTTTCCGCAGCCGCTCGAGACCGGCCTTGAACTTCGGATTCTCGATATCCAGAGATACCGGAAACACCTGACGTGAAATCTCCGAAGTGATCCGGAAAACAGTGAAATCGTATTCGGTCGGGTCGAGGCCCAGCGCGGCATAGAAATGCGGGCGGGCGTGATCGCGGACGTACATGGTGGCATAGACGGCAAGCACAAAAAACCGGATCCACAGAGTATTGGGCCATTTCAGAAGACGCGGGTTGGCGTGCATCAGCAGCGAGAATGCTTCGCCATGCCGAAATTCGTCGTTGCACCAGTCCTTGAACCAATTGAAGATCGGATGGAATCGGTATTGCGGGTTGCGTTCGAGCTGCCGGTAGATGGTGATGTAGCGCGCGTAGCCGATCTTCTCGGACAGATAAGTGGCATAAAAAATAAACTTGGGTCTGAAGAACGTATAGTTTTTCGTTTTTCTCAGAAGCCCGAGGTCGACCGCCAGATCGAAATCCTTCAGCGACTGGTTGATGAAGTTTGCATGCCGCGCCTCGTCCCGGCTCATATAGCCCATCAATTTCCGGATATCGGGATTTTTGACGTTGGTCTTAATGTCGGCATAGAGAATGCAGCCGGAAAACTCCGACGTGATGGAGCTGATCAGAAACGCCAGGAACTCTTCGCGCAACTCTTCCGGCATATTCTTGACGGCGGTACTGAATTCCTCGGTGCGGTCGAAATGACGCCGATTGGTGTCATTTCGAAACTCCGCCATCAAATCTTCCCACTCGTCGCGGATCGACGAAACGTCGAGCCGGTCCATCGCCTTGAAATCCGTGGTGTAGAACCGGGGCGAAAGCAGAGAGTCTTGCTTCGCGGCCCTCGTAGCCTCGTTGAACTCAACGCTCGAGGTCTCAACGGTCATGATCTCTTCCTTTCCGGTCACGGCGGCGCGACCTTGAACATGCGCGGTCATGGCGTCGCCTCACCGTCTTTGAGCAACCGCGCGAACGCGGCGGTGTTGGTCGGCCCGAAGGCGCCAAGGTCAATGACCCGCCCCGTTGCCCGGTCCGTTAATGTCAGTCGGTTATCCGTTCCCCGGACGAGGCCAAACGGCACCTCGGAACCGATCTCGTGAAGCATCCGTTCGCGCGCAAGACCGCGCATCACGCCCCTGACGAAGCCGTTGGTTCCCGGCGCGAGTACATCGACCACGCCTCCGCCGTCGGCATCGTAGACAACGACGGCCCCGTCCTGGCGATCCTCGAAAAACAGATCGCGGCTCTCGGCGGGCGCGGACGTCGACATGTGCAGCGTCCCAACCCCAGTGATCCGGCCGCCGCCAATGAGCAGCAGCGAAAGGCCGAGAAGCGCCGCCAAAGCCCACAAGGTCCAGCGCGGCACCGAGTTCTGGCGAACGGAGTGGTTCATTGACTTTCTCCCAGCCCTAAGCGGCGTTCACAAGCTGGCCCGGCGTGCCGGAGGCATTACTGGATTCCGCGCTACGATCATCCGCGGACTGCGCCGACGGGGCTGGCGACGCGGCAAGCGCATCGCCAAGAATTTTCGCCACCGACGCGGCTTTCGGGATGCTTCGCAGTGTCGGCTCGGGCTTGCCGAAGTACCATGGTCTGACATGTGGCCACAGCACGAGGTAGGAAACCCGCTCCGAATTATTCAGCTTCAGCGAGATATCCCCGGCTCCATTCGAAAAGGCTTTGAGATTTGCCGAGTCCACCAAACTGAAGGGTATGTTGATGGTCATCGGCAGCGCGATGCCAAAGCGAATGGCCAGCCGCTGACTGGTCACCGTATACACCGTGTTCCGGCTGGTCAGCCAAGCCAGCAGCGATAACAGCGCCACCGCAAGCAACAATCCGACGGAAAGGGCCATCACTGTCGAGACGGCCTCTCCCACACCCTGTCCGTCCACCAATGCCGTCCCGCCTTGCCAGACCATCAGAATACCGAAATAAACGGCGACTTTTCTAATGTGAAACAACCGTCGGCTAAGTGTTTTCCAGGACGGCGAACCTTGCCAGAGAATGCGCTCTCCCGGCGGTGGGGTCTCAGGGAGCCCCTTGATGGGATCCATTTCAAAATCGTCGTGGCTCATATCAAAGGCTCCGAACGCGCCCGCGTGGCATACATGTGGCCGCCGGCGTAATACGCGCAGATCTGGTCTTCTTCTCGCGAAGATACCGTGTCTGGATTCCCCAGAACCGGGACATCTTGGAATTGACTGGCCAGGATGGATGCGACCTTAACCTGCCGCCTGCGACCGTTGATCCGGGCGAAGGTTATGGGGAGCAACACCCGCCGGGGATCTGTGCCGCCTTCTACGTCCAATTCCAAATAGCTGATTTGCGGCTCGGCCGTATCGACCCATACGTCGACCACGGTTCCTGCCTTTTTTCTGTCAGCACCGATGACGGCCATTCCCCGTGGGTCAGGATCGCTGGCCTCCACGGAGTAGTCCGTGGCGACGCGCAGCGGCACCATTCTCGGATCGCCATGCATGTTCAGTTCCGGTGATGTACTGCGCAGGGCATATGCAGCGGGACCGACACCGTCCACCATGGGATTGCCCGTGGGCTGCATCGCAGCTCCCGGCCAATTCGCGACGGGTTTCGCCTTGATCTCGCGCGTATCATGCTCGGGCTTTGGCGCCTCTGTGGTGCCGCCATGCGGCAGCTTGAACGTCTTCGGCTCGGGGATCCAAATGATTCCGCCATCGAGGGGCTTGCCCGTGACTTCGGATTCCAGCGGATAGCCCTCGCGGCGATCCTCACGCCGGAGATAAAATATCAGCCCGGCAAAAAACAGCCAAAAAGCATATAAAACCACCAGAGCAATATCGATGCCGCTGGTAAACGAAACGTATTCCATCACGTATCCTCCTCACCCAAAACCGCTAGCCTGGCATCTCGGCCAAGCCAAACTTCGCCGACGACGGTGTACGGCGAACGCCGACGTGGCCCACCAGAGGACCGATCGCCGCTAGCGTCGCAAATAGTAGAATGATTTCAACTTGATATACGGCACCATACCCGGTGATGGGCGTGGTTAACGCCGACCCGAGCACACCCTCGGCGGCAAGCGCCGACACGCCATCCCGAAGCAAACCACCGAGAGCAATCGCCGTTCCGGCGGCGGTTGCCTGCACTGCGCCCCAAGCCCCAAGAGCCAAGCCGCTTTGACCGCTCCCACTGAATTCCATCGCCGCAGTCATGGTACCGACAACGAACAGACCGCCGCCGAAACCGATCACCGCGGTGCCGACCCGGAATAGCAACGCCGACTCCAAAGGCGCGGCCAAAATCACCGCCGAAAAAGCGGCGATGCCGGCGAGCGCGCCCAGAGCGGCCAGGCGATAGGGGTCGAACCCACGCCCGAGCCAACGCGCGGCAAGGAACAATCCGGCAAGCGCCCCTGCTGCTAATAAGGCCGTCAGCACGGTCGTCTGCCCAACCGTAAGCCCCAGGATTTCCCCGCCATAGGGTTCGAGAAGAATGTCCTGCATGCTGAAACCGGCGGTGCCAAGCCCGACCGCCACCAGCAGGCGGCTCAGCCTGCCCCCTTCGCTCAGCACTTCCCAAGATTCCCGCAGGCCGGGACGGTCACGGTCGGGAGCGGTCTTGGCCGGGTCCCGGGCTTCCTGCTTCCACAGCGCGATCACGTTGAGAAACAGCGTGGTTACGGCAGCGCCCTGGATCACCTGGATGAGCTTAACTTCGCTGAAGCCGTCCAACAACACCCCGAAGATCAGCGCGCTGACCAGCATCCCCACCAACAGCATGACATAAAGCAGCGCTACCACCCGCGGTCGTACGTGTTTGGGCGCCAAGTCGGTGGCAAGAGCGAGACCGGCTGTCTGGGTGGTATGGAGACCGGCGCCCACCAGAAGGAAAGCCAACGCGGCGCCCGCATGACCGATCCATACCGGTCCATGGCTGTCGCCCGATAGGATCAGAAGCGCGAACGGCATGATCGCCAAGCCGCCGAACTGGATCAGCGTTCCCAGCCAGATATACGGTACCCGCCGCCAGCCGAGAAGCGACCGATGATTGTCGGACCGGAACCCGATCAGGACCCGCAACGGCGCGAACACCAACGGCAACGACACCATCAGAGCAACCAGCCACGCCGAAACGCCCAACTCGACAATCATAACGCGGTTCAGCGTGCCGGTGAGCAGAACAACCGCCATCCCCACGGAGACCTGAAACAACGAAAGCCGCAGCAACTGCCCGAGGGGCAGCCCGGCATCCGCCACATCGGCGAACGGGAGGAACCGCGGTCCGAGCCGCGTCCACCCAGCCGCCAGATGTTCGTTCAAGCGTTGCATTGTCGAACCAGTTCCGCTGCTTGCGAGGTGTAAAAGCCGTTAGCGATCCGCGTCGTCTTCGCCATTTGCCAGTGCTCCAAACCGGCGTCGGCGGTGAGCATGTTACGGACAGCGCGCTCCCCGATCGGCTCGATCGCCGGCGCGCGATTGCGTCGAGGGAAAAAGCGGCCAGTGGCATGCATCACGGTAAGCGCAAACGTCTTGGGTGCGAACGTAAAGTGGATCGAGCGATCAGTCCGCTCGGCGAGGCCGGATAGGGCGCTCACCACGTCGTTCGAGGCGTAGTGAATCAAAGAATCCATTGCAACCACGCGATCGAAGCGTCCGAACCGGGCGTCAAGAAAATCGCCCACCAAGAACTCGATGCTGCCCGGCGCATGGTGCCCCTGCGATCGCTCGCGCGCGAGGTCGATCAAGGTCGGAGACAGATCTACCGCGACCACCTGCGCACCCCGGCGTGCCGCCTCGATCGCCAGCGCGCCGGTCCCGCAGCCGGCATCAAGCAGCCGCTCCCCCCGCAGGTCCTCCGGAAGCCAGTCGAGAAGTGTCTGCCGCATCTCATCACGGCCCGCGCGAACGGTGGCGCGAATGCGCCCGACCGGCGAATCCGACGTCAGACGTTTCCACGCCTCGACCGCGGTCTGATCGAAATAGGTGGCGATTTGTCCGCGCCGCTCCCGGTAAGTGACGGTGGTCATCAGTCGAACCCCAGAAAATCGAACAGGTTACGGTCTTTCATCGGCGTCGCATCCAGCGGCTCGGTACCGGACCACAGCGATTGGGCCAGATTCAAGTACTCCGCCTGCACGGCCTCGAGCTCGGGCGATGCCTCCATCTCGAATAAAGTCGACTTTTTGAGGCGGCTGCGGCGGATGACATCGAGATCGGGAAAATGTGCCAGCCGCTGCAATCCCACTTCGGCGTTGAACCGATCGATTTCGTCCGTCCCGGCACTCCGATTGGCGATGACGCCACTGAGCCGGACGTCATAGTCGCGCGACTTCGCGGTGATGGCGGCGACGATCCGGTTCATGGCAAAGATCGAGTCGAAATCGTTGGCGGTGACGATCAGCGCCCGGTCCGAATGCTGGAGCGGCGAGGCGAAGCCGCCGCAGACAACGTCACCGAGAACATCGAAGATCACCACGTCGGTGTCCTCGAGCAGATGATGTTCCTTCAGGAGCTTGACGGTTTGGCCAACGACATAGCCGCCGCATCCGGTGCCAGCCGGCGGCCCCCCCGCCTCCACGCACATGACCCCATTATAGCCCTCGAATACAAAGTCCTCGATCCGCAGCTCTTCGGAGTGGAAATTCACCGTCTCGAGCACATCGATAACCGTCGGGATCAGTTGCTTGGTGAGCGTGAAGGTGGAGTCGTGCTTGGGATCGCAACCAATCTGGAGCACGCGCTTGCCGAGCTTCGAAAACGCAACCGATAGGTTGGATGACGTGGTGCTCTTGCCGATGCCGCCCTTGCCGTAGACGGAAAAAACCTTGGCGGATCCGATGGTGACATGCGGATCCAAATGCACTTGCACGCTGCCATCGCCATCGATGCGCCCGTCACCGGGGTTCGTAGAAGCTTTCGGTTGTTTGTTTATGACATTCATGCTGCGGCCTCCACGCCAACACCCTCTAATCGATCTTCCAATTCCCGGCCCGCCTCTTCCAACGCTTCCAGAACCGCTTCATCCGGCGACCAGTAATTCCGTTCGTATGCCTCGAGCAAGCGGTTCGCGACCTTGGCCGAAGCGGTGGGATTGAGCTTTGCAAGCCGCTCGCGCATTTCCGCGTCGAGTACGTAGGTTTGCGTCAATTGCTGATAAACCCAGGACGACACCTGTCCGGTCGTCGCCGACCAGCCAACGGTGTTGGTGACATGAGCCTCGATTTGCCGCACGCCTTCGTGACCGTGCTCCAGCATCGCCTCGTACCATTTCGGGTTCAGCGCCCGCGTG
>JGI12048J13642_10376842_pt1 | contig 11321 bp, 9 predicted proteins | sample ElkSlonscriptome_16_FD_13642 | JGI IMG/M metagenome (IMG submission 13642) | reverse complement strand
TTTTAATTTGCGACTCCGCGAAACGGCATGGAAGCCGTTTCAGGATGAAAACTAATTAGTATCAATACACGCTATCGTATACATTTTCTGCCAATTTTCATTGAATTGGAAACTATGATGCCCATTCAGAGTGAGCAGGCCTTTCTGCCGGCAAACTTACCTATCGCATAGAGCAAGCGGAAAATGGCCAGGTCATGCTCGATAAAGCCTTTCAAAACAGCTATTTTTGCTCAGGTCGGGTTTCATAGCCAGTGTTTGCGAAATATCCTCGAACCCTTCTGCGTGCTGTTTAGAGGCGCTATCCATGCAACAGCCTTTGTATTTTAAACCGCTGCCACAAGGGCAAGGGTCGTTTCGAGCAGTTTTTATATGGCTTCGCTCTTCGCTGTTTTATTGATTGTGTCGCATCATACTATCTGCTCGATAAACACTTGAAGAATTGCTGCTTTTGTTGGTAGCAGGAGCGCAATATTGACATAGATTTTCCTGCTAGTCGTCAGGATTAGTTATAATTGAGGACGCTCTGGTTAAGCAGACGCTTCCCGGCTTTAATTGGTGGGAAAGTGACATCCTATCGACGGTTCGTTCGTTAAATGATTAGGTGGGATTAACCCGTGGGCTGTTACTCAACCAGCGTACTGCAAAATAACGAACGGACTTGGTTCGAGTCCATTCAGAGCAAAGGTGGTTGGCTGCCAGTTTGTTGGCAAAATATGGTAAATCGGCCAGCGTGTGATTTTCTCCGCTTGGATAAAGATTTCCCCGGTTAATGCCACGACCTCATGAATTTTTTGCAGAAAGCAGAAAGCAGAAAGCAGAAAGCAGAAAGCAGAAAAGCAGGAAACCTGAATAACTATGACATCCAATGGCCAGCTCTATATCGTTTCAGCCCCTTCCGGTGCCGGTAAAACCAGTCTTGTTAATCGTTTGATTCAAGAACTGGACTCAGTCCATGTGGCTGTGTCTCACACCACCCGCCCAAAAAGGCCGGGTGAAACCGATGGCGAGAGTTACCATTTTGTGTCGAGAGATGAGTTTCAAGAGATAGTCGATAGCGGTGGCTTTTTGGAGTTCGCCGAAGTGTTCAGCAATTTGTATGGTACTTCCAAGGCTGCTGTCGATGAGATTGTGACCACTGGAACAGACGTGATTCTGGAGATTGACTGGCAGGGTGCTCAGCAAGTCCGTAAGCTGCGTGCTGATGCCTTGAGTATTTTTATTGCCCCACCTTCGCTGCAGGCGCTCAGCGAACGCCTGAGCAAGCGAGGACAGGATAGTGACGAGGTCATTAAAGGGCGGTTGCAGGAAGCAGTCAGAGACATTGCTCATCACGATGAATTCGATTATTTAGTTTTCAATGATGAATTTGAGAAAGCGCTGGCGGATTTGATCGCTGTTGTTACCAGCCAGAGGTTGCGGATAGCCCGACAAAAGGTAAGTCAGGCCAGTCGACTCGCTGAATTATTGTCATCCAGGGCGGTCTAGCTTAGAATCCTCCTCTCGCTTTTTGTTTTGGTAATTTAATTAATTGAATGGTAATGATAGATGGCTAGAGTGACGGTAGAAGATTGTCTTGAGCATGTTGATAATCGCTTTGAATTGGTAATGTTAGCATCAAAGCGATCCCGCCAAATTGCCACTGAGGGCAAAGAGCCCATGGTTGATTGGGAGAATGATAAACCAACGGTGGTGGCATTGAGAGAGATTGCCGGTGGTCTCGTATCTCGGGACATACTAGAAAGCGTGCCGGATTGATAGCGGCAGACGCAGTAATGGCTGACTTGCTATTGGCTAACCTGTTATCGGCAAACCAACAGCGAGGCAATAAGGGAATAAATAACTGTAAGCGTGCAGCTAAAGCCGCAAGATGAGGATAACTCTTTTCGCCATTTGAGGACTTTGAGGACAAAGTGCCGACTATTGATGCGTTAACCGAACGTCTTAGACATTATCTTGATGGACCGCAAATACAGGTTGTTAAGAGGGCGTTCTATTACGCAGAACAGGCACATGAGGGGCAGTACCGTCAAAGTGGTGAGCCCTACATTACCCACCCCTTGGCCGTTGCTAATGTGCTGGCTGAACTGGAACTGGATTTTCAGTGTCTGTCCGCCGCCATGTTACATGACGTCATTGAAGATACTGGAATTCCGAAGGATGCGCTGAGTCACCAGTTCGGCGAACCCATCGCTGAATTGGTGGATGGCGTCAGTAAATTAACCCAAATCGAATTTAAATCCAAAGCCGAAGCTCAAGCTGAAAACTTTCAGAAAATGACACTGGCTATGGCCAAAGATATTCGGGTGATTTTGGTCAAGCTGGCCGACCGGCTCCACAATATGCGCACGTTGGGACCATTGCGGGCCGAAAAACGGCGACGTATTGCCACCGAAACGCTGGATATTTATGCGCCGATAGCCAACCGGCTGGGAATCCACAGAATTTATGTTGAGCTGGAGGATCTTGGTTTTAATGCCATGTTTCCTATGCGCGCCCGCTACATCAAAGAAGCTGTTCGGAAATTGAGAGGCAGCCACTTTGAAGTTATTGAAGGCATTAAACACAAGCTGGAATTTAAAATGAAAGAGATGGGTATACCCGGGCGCATTCTGGGTCGGGAAAAACATCTCTACAGTATTTACCAGAAGATGAAGGCGAAGGGTCGGTCTTTTCACGATATTATGGATGTCTATGCTTTTCGCATCATCACCGATACAGTGGACAATTGTTACCGTACCCTGGGAATGGTTCACAGTGTTTACAAACCCGTGCCAGGACGCTTTAAAGACTATGTGGCCTTGCCGAAGGCCAATGGTTATCAGTCCATTCACACCACCTTATTTGGTTCCCGGGTCAGTATTGAAGTGCAGATCCGTACCGAAGAAATGGATCACGTAGCCAACACGGGTATTGCCGCTCACTGGGAATACAAAAACCAGGAAGCTGGTATTGCCACCAATCAGCAAATCCGCGCTCAGAAATGGGTCTCTGATTTGTTGGAAATGCGCGAACGCTCCGATGATTCACTGGAATTTATCGAAAACGTAAAATTCGATTTGTTCCCGGATGAAATATATATATTTACACCAAAGGGCCGGATCATGGAATTGCCGGGAGGAGCTACGCCGGTGGATTTTGCCTATGCCATTCATACGGACATTGGTAACTCAACCGTGGCTTGCCGAATCAATAAGAATCTGGCTTCGCTGAGTGAGCCGCTGAAGAGTGGGCAAACCGTCGAGATCATTACCGCACCTGGTGCCAAACCGAAAGCCAGTTGGATGCAGTTTGTCACTACGGGAAAGGCTAAAAGTAATATTCGCCACTACCTCAAGAGTCAGCGTCAGATTGAATCACGTAATCTGGGCAAGCGCTTGTTGAAAAAATGCCTGCAGGCCTTTGATAAAACTCTGGCTGATATACCTGCAAAGCATGTTGAGAAAGTGCTGGAGCACAATCAGAGCCCCGGAATTGAGGCGTTATTAGAAGAGATAGGTCTGGGTAACCGGATGGCCTACATTGTTGCCCGTCAACTGGCCTTTGATAACGAAAAAATTGAAGAGCAGGACAGCAAAGCCAATCAAGACTATAAGCAGCCCTCGTTGATGGTTGACGGTGCCAATGGTGAGGTATTGATGCTGGCCCATTGCTGTAAGCCCATTCCAGGCGACCCCATTGTTGGTCTGATCAATCGGGGATCGGGGGTGATGATTCATTCCGAGGCCTGCAATAAAGTTAAATCGATCCTGCATGATTCTGATCAGTGTATCCATCTATCCTGGGCAAAGAATATTGCCGATGAATTTTCCGTTGCACTGCGGGTCGGCGTGGTCCGGCAGCGCGGGGTGATTGCCGAATTAGCACGAGCAGTTTCGGTGGCTGATGGCAATATAGAGAAAATTCATGTGGAAGAACAGAACGCCCGCATGAGTGTGGTTAGCCTCATCATTAAGGTTCAGGGTCGTAATCATCTGGCTAAAGTGATGAAACGGTTGCGAAACTTGCGGGTAGTCACTTCGATTTCACGATTGAAATGAAGTCTCTTCGCAGCCGGCAACCAATTCTGGATGGCGCTACTTAGCATTTTAAACGGCTTAGTCTGCGAGTATTTTATTTAACTATTTGGTTTTTGACACTATCTATCATTCCACAGTCGAGTACAATTATGACCAATAAATCAATCATCGAAACCGATGCGGCACCTAAGGCTATTGGCACTTATTCCCAAGCGGTTAAATATGGCCAAATGATATTTTTATCGGGCCAGATACCCCTGGACCCGGCCACCAATGCGTTAGTTCCGGGCGATTTTTCAGCCCAGACCAAGCAGGTCTTTGACAATCTGCGTGCTGTTTGCCAAGCGGCAGGAGGTGATCTTGGCGATATTCTTAAGCTCAATATCTACCTCACTGATTTGAGTCACTTTGCCACAGTGAATGAAATCATGGCCACTTATTTTCAACAGCCCTACCCGGCGCGGGCAGCGGTGGGTGTGGCCGAGCTACCCAAAGGTGCACAGGTTGAGATGGATGCCATTATGGCAGTGTCTTAAGCTGTAACTCCGGATTAGCTGCGATCACGTCAGCATAACCCTCCCGATAACTGGGAAAGCGGAATTGATAACCCGTACTCCGAATGCGTTGGTTCCGGCAGCGCTTACTCCCGGTGCGGCTAAATCCTCCTTTTCTGCCCACTTGGCTCTTTCCACTCGCTGTCTGGCTGTTCCCTTTCTCAGGTTGACAGGGAATCTGCTGTCGCACCCAGCCAACCACTTCATGCAGTCTCACCGGTTCATGGTCACTGGCCAGATAGCAATCGGCTAGCGGTACACCCTCCTCAGCCTGACGTAGTAAATGACAAATAATCCCGACTGCATCTGTTTCGGATATCCGGTTGGTATAGTTGCTGGGTGGTTGGGACGATTTGTTGCCTCGTTTGATCTGCTCAATCAGGCTGGTTCTGTTGCGGCCATAAATACCAGAGAAGCGAATGGTAGTCGTAGGAATGGTACTTGCCGACAACATTTTTTCCGCTTCGACTATGATTCTTCCGCTGAAAGAACGGGGCACGGTGGCACTGCTTTCATCAACCCACTCATCTTGATTTTGTCCGTAGACACTGGAGGAAGAAATAAATAAAAAATGCTTGGGTGGATGTTGGCGGTAATGGTTCAGCACCCTGCTCAGGCAATCCACATAGGTTTGCCGGTATCCAGCCTCATCGTAGGAGGAGGGGGTCAGGCAGAACACGATGTAGTCGGTTTCTTTCAGCGCTGACAGATCATCGTTAAGTAAATTCAATGGGATGTGTTGAGCTGAGCTTATGTTCTTCGGCATTCTGGAAACTGCCATGATATCGAATTCATCGGCCAGGCCTTCGCTCACCCGGGTATTGATCTGTCCCAATCCAAGCAGCATTAGCTGCGGTTTTGCTGTCATCTGCTTAGCTCCTGAATGATGTTTACCAGCACTCGAATCCTTAACTATTGATTTTGGATATTTAATACATCTACACTATTGTGCATTACTCCTGAACTCATGCCGTTCCGTAGAGTAAATTGTAATGCCAACGCCAGTTGGTTTTTGATTGTTTATGCCGATATCCGGCATTATTGGATCAATGTCCGCTAGTGCAGCTCAGCGGTTATGGATAAATAACGATAGTTAATTACGTAGGCATGGCTAAATAAAGCCAGCAAATAAACAGGCTTTCAACTGGCGCAACACCATTCAGCGCGCTATCAGCCTGCCAGACTTATTCGCAGAGCGTCAAGCTGTCATACGTCGAGCTAACAGGTGATCACCCATGACCCTCACTGAACTCAGATATATCGTCACACTTGCCAGTGAAAGGCATTTCGGGCGGGCGGCGGAAAAATGTCATGTGAGTCAACCCACCCTCAGCGTGGCGGTCAAGAAACTAGAAGACGAGCTCGGTGTGATCCTCTTTGAGCGTAGCAAAAGCCATATCTCAGTGACCGAAACCGGCGTGCGAGTGGTCGAGCAAGCACAGCGAGTGCTGAATCAAGTAGGTGTGATAAAAGATATCGCTCAAGCCGGTAAAGATCAGCTTTCCACTTCACTGCGGGTCGGTGCGATTTATACGGTGGGTCCTTATTTATTTCCTCACCTGATACCTCAGCTTAACCAGGCCGCCCCTGGAATGCCGTTGTATATTGAAGAAAACTATACCGCTGTGTTGCGGGAAAAGCTCAAGCATTCAGAGTTGGATGCTATTATTGTGGCACTGCCATTTAGCGAGCCCGAAGTAGTGACCCTTCCGTTATATGACGAGCCCTTTGTGGTGCTGATGCCGGAGCAACATCCGCTGGCACAGTTGACTGAAATCAATACTGAGCAGTTGCCATTTGAAGACCTGTTGTTGCTCGGCCCCGGCCATTGTTTCAGGGATCAGGTCTTAAAGGCTTGTCCCCACCTGATGAATAAGCTGGGCAGGGACCAACACGGTCAATCCCTCAGTGTGACTACAGAGGGCAGTTCACTAGAAACCATTCGCCACATGGTGGCCTCTGGCATGGGTATTACTGTAATACCCCTGTCAGCTTATCGGGAAGATCGCTATGCCAAAGGTTTGTTAACCACCCGTCCCTTCGTCCAGCCAGCACCCAGTCGTACTATCGGTGTAGCATGGCGTGTAACCTTTCCCAGGCCTGGAGCGATTGATGTGCTGGCTTTGGCTGCCAGCCAGTGCCGAGTGTTCGCAAGCCCAGACTCAAGTATGGGAAGTTGAATGGAGCGTTAGGCAGCCTGGGTCGGAAAATTGAAAAACCTGAGCGAATAGTAAAAGTTGAGCGTGTTGAGTATGACAGGTTTATTCATTCATGTTGATGCACCGTAATGCTCGCTGATCCGCTGATACGCCTTAAAGGTATTGGCCCAGCACTGGCAGCAAAGCTAGCAAAACTGGGATTGGAACGGGTTCAGGATTTACTCTTTCACCTGCCATTGCGGTATGAGGATCGCACCCGGGTAACGCCTATCGATAATCTACGCACGGGCGTTCCCGCCTTGATTGAAGGTGTCGTCCTTACGGCAACCATAGAGATTGGGCGTAAGCGTAGTCTGCTGATTAAGGTGCGGGACTTAAGCGGTGAGATTGGCTTGCGCTACTATTTTTTTACTGCTCAGCAAAAGTCCCGCTTCAGTGCCGGGCGGCGCTTCAAGATCTATGGTGAGGCCCGGTTGGGCCGCAGCGGATTGGAAATGTATCACCCTGAAACTGAGTTGTTGGATGTGACCCAGCCCGTTAGGGTGGATAGCCAGTTTACGCCGGTTTATCCAACCACTGAGGGTATTCAGCAAAAGCGTATTCGCGAATTATGCCTGCAGGCGCTGTCCCAATTACAACACGATCCGGTCCAGGATTGGATACCTTCCGGACTGCGCGAGCGCTTGGGTTTTCCAGAGCTGAATCAAAGTTTGAAGCATCTGCATCAGCCTCCGCTCGACAGCAACTTGCTTGCTTTGGCTGAAGGGCGTGATCCTTGTCAGCAGCGGTTGGTGATGGAGGAGTTGCTGGCGCATCATTTGAGTTTGCTAAAGTTACGACAACAGCAGCAGTGCAGGCAAGCGCCGGAGATGGCAGCCCAGACTGAGTTGATCGACCATTTCTTGCAGTCCCTGTCTTTTCAACTTACCTCAGCCCAACAAAGAGTCATTCAGGAAGTGACAGAGGACTTGAGTCTTTCAGTGCCGATGCTGCGTTTACTGCAAGGTGATGTGGGTTCAGGAAAAACTGTGGTGGCTTGCTGTGCCGCTTTGGTTTGCGTGGGTAGTGGCCAGCAGGCTGCATTAATGGCCCCGACGGAGCTACTCGCCGAACAACATTGCCGTAATCTGAGTCAGTGGCTACAGCCGCTGGGTATCCATGTAGTGTGGCTGGGTGGCAAAATCCGCAGCAAAGAGAAACAGCGCTTACTGGCACAAATAGCCTCCGGTGAGGCGGAGATCATCGTCGGCACTCACGCTTTGTTTCAGCAGGATGTTCAGTTTGCCAGGCTAGGCTTGATGATTGTCGATGAGCAGCATCGCTTTGGAGTGCATCAGCGCCTCGCTTTGCGCGCCAAAGGAGATAGCCAGGGTATCGTACCCCATCAGTTGATTATGACAGCGACACCTATTCCTCGTACTCTGGCCATGAGCGCTTACGCCGATTTAGATACCTCAGTGATTGATGAATTGCCCGCTGGCAGAAAACCCGTGGTGACGGCTGTGTTGGCTGATAGTCGCCGAGCCGAGGTGATCGAACGGGTGCGGGAAAATTGTCAGCACGGTCGCCAGGCCTACTGGGTTTGCACCCTTATCGAAGAATCAGAAGTGCTGCAATGTCAGGCCGCTGAAGCCACCGCAGCCGACTTGGACCAGCAACTGCCGGAATTGACAGTAGGCTTGGTCCACGGGCGCATGAAATCGGCAGAAAAAACCGAGCTGATGGAAACCTTTAAGGCTGGCCAAATCGACTTACTAGTGGCAACCACGGTCATCGAAGTGGGTGTCGATGTACCCAATGCCAGCTTGATGATCATTGAAAACCCTGAGCGGCTCGGTCTGGCACAATTACACCAACTACGGGGCCGGGTCGGGCGTGGCTGTGTGCAAAGCTATTGTTTGTTGCTTTATCACCCTCCCTTATCGGTGGCTGGCAAAGCCCGCCTGCAAGTGATGCGTGAAAGCAACGACGGCTTCGTGATTGCTGAGAAAGATCTGGCCATTCGGGGGCCGGGAGAAGTTCTGGGTACCCGGCAGACCGGACTGATTCAATTTCGCATTGCCGATCTGCAGCGGGATCAGCACTGGCTACCACAAATTAAACCTATCGCGATGGAGATCATAAAAGACGCCGAAGCGACTCGTGGCATTATCGAGCGCTGGCTAGGGCAACGAGAGCATTACGGGAATGTTTAAGCAGAAACTCACAAAGCTGCTAAGCTTTTAATAGTTAGACTTTCTGCGGTTCCCTGTATTTAAAGCTTGCACAGTTAGGCTTCTTTTGGACGGTGTTCATCAACCAGCTATTGCTGTCGATAGTGTTTGTTTTTTGCATCCAAAGTGGCGCCAGAGTGCTTTTTTTAGTGCTGCTGACAGCAAAAAAAGTGGTTACCCAGAAGGGATTGAATTGATGTCAGAACAAGCCCGAGTAAAGGTGAGTAGTGATGAGCGTTCCGATTGCAGTTGCCAGTCTTTTAGAAAAAATAACCGCAGACAAAGCCGATCTGGCTGAAGAAGTGGCCCGAGTTACTGAAGTGCCGGTTGCCGAAGTGGACCAGGCTGCGGCAATACGTACCGTGTTGCTGGCCGATGGGGCGGGGCGAATGCAGGTGGTTTTACTGGCAAACTCCTTACTCGATCTTGATAGCCTGAATCGCCAGTTAGGCCGTGAACTCAGGGCCTTACCCGAAGCTGACGTTGAATCTCTGCGCAAACGCATAAAATGGTACCACATTCCCATGTTACCGGATTTGACGGGTTCAGCCGTGGTGGACAACAAAGTGTTGGCTCTCAGTGAAATCTATATGCCTTCCACAGAGGAAGGGTTGTATCTGAAAATTCAGGGTAAGTTATTGGAAGCCTTAGTAGGTCATTCGGCTGGTTTGGATGTGGGGATCGATAGCGCAAGCATCCGGCTCAATCGTATTGAACCCAGTCAGGACCTTTTGCAGATCCAAAATGCCGTGGGCAATTTCACCAAACTGAGGATCTGTACCCGACTGGAAGATACTCTGGAAATGCCGCCATTACCCGAAACCGCGAGATTGATTATCAAACTCAGAGTGGATTCCGATGCGGGCATTTCAGAGTTGTCTGATCTGGTGGAAACTGATCCTAGCTTATCAGCCCAAGTGGTCAGTTGGGCCAGTTCATCCTTCTATGCCGCACCCGGTAAAATCCGCTCAGTGCATGATGCAATTATGCGGGTATTGGGCTTCGATCTGGTCATGAATCTGGCCATGGGATTGGCATTGGGTAAAACCCTCAGTATTCCCGATGATTCGCCACAGGGTATTACTTCCTATTGGGAGCAGTCGGTATGGATGGCGACCCTCAGCGGTGCCATATCTACCGCGATGCCCAAAGAAACCCGGCCAGAATTTGGATTGGTTTATCTTTCCGGTTTGTTGCATAACTTTGGCTACCTGGTGTTGGCCCATGTGTTTCCTCCCCATTTTTCTTTGACCAATCGATATATTGAAGTCAACGAACAGTGTGATCCTGAACTTTGCGAGCATCACTTGCTGGGAATTACCAGGGAGCAAATCGGTAGTCAATTAATGTACACATGGAATATGCCAGAGGAAGTGGTCACAGCACTGAGACACCAGAAAAATTCATCTTATGAAGATGATCACGCTGTATACAGTATGATTATTTATGTAGCCACTCAATTCTTGCGGGAAAAAAATATTTCTCAGGGGCCAGTTAAGCCTATTCCACAGTCCATCTGGGATGCCATGCAAATAACGGAAGAGTCTGCCAGGGAAGTTTTTGACGAGTTGATGTCCATGGCTGACGAGATCAGGGGGCTGGCGGGCACCCTCGAAGATGCCATTAGCGCTTGAATTCTCAAATTGCCGGTGGAGTGAAGGGGCTTTACCCAACTTAAGTGCTTGCTTCCTTCTTCACTGAATTGTTCTTGTATTACCTCAATGAGCAGCGGTGGCATTTAACAAAGGGTGTTTGAGCAAATTTCTGGCGCCTTGTTTTATTGCTGCTTCTTTTTCTGTTTCTAGTTGCCAGCGTTGTTTATCCAGTTTAAACAAGAAGCGTCGATCCACTGACTTCCGTGCCTCATGGGTAGGCATATGGGCGGTGGCGTCGTAGATGCTATTAAAAATGGCATAGTCTGCTTGCTGGTGCAGTTCAGGCGCGATATTGTCGAGTAGAACTTTGATGCGAATGCAGGCCTCTGAGTACTCAACCTGTTCGGCGATAATGCAACGAGCCAATATCTTCAGACTCTTCACTATATGAGTGTGAGTCGCCTCGGCCTTGGTTTGCAGGGCTTTTTGCAGGTTTTTTTCCCGCCGCAAGGTAATGACCTGACGACGAACGATCAGACTCAAACCCGCGATCGCGATCAGGCCCAAGAGAATCAGAAGCCAATCATTTATTGAGGTTGCCATCTGGATTTCCCGGCTGTGAACTGGTCAGGGTTTGTCTGGAAATTATTATAATTCCGCACTTTTCTTAAAAATTTGAATTTAACTAGTTTTCATCCTGAAACGGCTTCCATGCCGTTTCGCGGAGTCGCAAAGTAAAATGTCGATTTTACTTTGCTCGCAAAATCAATCGCTTAAGCGATCG
>JGI12048J13642_10519075_pt1 | contig 11325 bp, 8 predicted proteins | sample ElkSlonscriptome_16_FD_13642 | JGI IMG/M metagenome (IMG submission 13642) | reverse complement strand
CTTGGCAGAAAGTTTTCATGACTTTGTAGCCTGAATCAATGGATTCTAGGGGATCTTTTCGCAGACGGTGACGCAGACATAGAACAATGATGCGGCGAATGTCGTCAACGGTGACTTCTGTACGACCTTCGAGAGCAGCGATCGCCTTAGCCGCACGGTTTGTCACAATATCTCCCCGCAGTCCATCAACATCTAGTTCAGAACAGACTCGAGAAATCTGCACCCGCATCTCATGATCGATGGTGACTGATTTCAGTCGCTCCTGAGCCGCGACAATTTTTTCTTGCAGCTCAGTCTGTTCGTTGTTGTGCTGTTCTAGAAAATCCGCAGGATCTTGGTCAAAGGCCGTACGCTCTTCGACGATTTTCACCCGAAGTTCAGGCTCTTTAACGGTACGAATTTCGGCGTGCATGCCAAATCGATCTAGCAATTGAGGCCGCAGTTCCCCCTCTTCTGGGTTGCCCGAACCTACCAGCACAAACCGAGCCGGGTGACGAATCGAAACCCCTTCTCGTTCAACGGTGTTCCAACCGGAAGCCGCTGAATCGAGTAGGACATCGACGAGGTGGTCGTCGAGGAGGTTGACTTCATCCACATAGAGAATGCCTCGGTTGGCCTGTGCCAATAGCCCAGGTTCAAAGGCTCGTACCCCTTCAGACAAAGCTTTTTCGATGTCAATGGTGCCGCATACGCGGTCTTCCGTGGCTCCGAGAGGCAGATCCACCATTTGCACCTTTTTCTGGGCAACATCGACGGATTCACCCTGAGTTAGGCGATCGCGCACCCAGTCACTCATCAAATCCGGATCGTTGGGATGACTGTTAAACGGATCGTCATCCACAACTTCAATTTCTGGTAAAACGTCGGCTAGCGCGCGAATGGTTGTTGATTTTCCCGTACCGCGATCGCCCATAATCATGACGCCCCCAATTTTGGGATCGATGACATTGAGCATGAGCGCCAGTTTCATCTCTTCCTGACCGACAATGGCGGTGAAAGGAAAGACTGCACGACGAGTAATAGAACTGAGGGTAGCAGTTGAACTCACAGGACTCTAAGTGGATTGAAAGAACGTATTTGCAGACGAACGAAAGACCGCTATTTATTGTTACACACTGTGAGGTGCTGAAACGGGTTGAGTATCGATTCGCCATTCCGTCTCCATTTGCCCACAGAGATTTGTTAGAAATCTGCGAGCGACCCGGAGATGATAAATAATAAAGACGTTGTGACGTTTAAATCTCTTATGCCTTTACCTACTCCTCTGGCGACTCTCGATGGCGCTGCACTCAGCTCCGACACCCTTGACAACAAAGTCATTTTGTTTGTGAATGTTGCGAGTCAATGTGGTCTAACCCCCCAGTACAACGGCCTCGTAGAACTCGAAAAAGCCTATGGCGATCGCGGCCTTGTTGTGATTGGCGTTCCTTGCAACCAGTTTGGTAGCCAAGAACCCGGTAGCCCTGCAGAAATTAAGGACTTCGCTAAATCTAAGTACGATGTCGAGTTCCCCTTACTGGAAAAGCAAGATGTAAACGGCTCCGACCGGAGTCCTCTATACCAGTTTTTGGTTGGAGAAGGCCCTGACATCGCTTGGAACTTTGGCAAGTTTTTGATCGGACGCGATGGTTCCGTAGTCGCTCGATTTGAGCCTCAGACCGCTCCTGACGATCCGGAACTTAAAGCCGCGATTGAAAAGGCACTGTGATAGGTTCCTGATCAAAAGTCAGCTCAAGCTTCCTTTTGGAGTCTTGAGGACTCAGCCAGGGCGATCGCGCGATTAGATGAAAAGGGCGATCGCTGTTTTACAATCATCATCCGTCGACTGAGGCAAGGGCATCGGCTCTTGCCTATCAGCGACGCTCAATCAGAATAGGAGTTCAAGCTATTAGGAGGATTTTGAGGATGGGGCGATCGCTGCTTTATCTTGCGTTGTGTCTTGCGTTCCTGCTGTTTCTAGGTGGCTGTGCTCAGCTCACGATTGAGCCATCGAGTCTCCGCTCTAATTCATTGCCTATCTCCTCTTTACAGCAAACTCCTGTGAGCATCAACGCAGATGCTGACGGCAATCATGTCTGGATCGTGGGCGGCACGCCCCAGCAGGGTGAAGCGAATATTGCGTATTGCACCGTTCCAGCAGATGGCAGACCACCGGATTGCGTGATGATTGCGCCAAAGTAAAATTGTTGAGACATAGCAAAGACTTTAAGGAATCAATCTTGAAGGTTCCTGTTCACTCCACCACTTTTCCAAGTAGGTCTCTAGATTGAAGGGGCTTTTGTGCTGAATTAAGACATCCCACCACCCAAAAATAGTCGCCATAATGTGATCTAGCTCTCGTGTAGAAGAGGTGGGTTGCACATTGTTTAGATCGGGAAGGCAATAGGCCGCGAGATACGATGAGCGCAACAAATGAATCACGCCCTCGGAAAACCCTTCGCCTGCGTATACGAGACAACCGGGCATCCACATTGTTTGAATATCTTCTAATGCGTAGGGAATTTTCTCATCGGCTGTCCCTTGAGTCTGTTGATATTTGCACTCAATAGCTAAGGCTTTTTTCTGATTTTCATCATGCACGAAGATATCAATTCTGCGGTTCTTGCCAATAATAGATTTTCCAATATTGATCTCTCGATACACTTGAATTTGGCGATCGCCATACAAGCTAACGATATATGCGGCTACTAAATCTGCATATTGTTTTCCAGTCATATAGCTTTTCATCGCGTGTGCATAGCCTTTTTATGGATAAATGCAATCGAGAGTAGAAATGCTTAAAGTAAAACTCATGAATTCGCATGAATTCGTTCAATACATCGAATATCTAAGACAGAAAAAGCGTGTCCTTTAGAGTTCCGATATCTTGTAAGCGACTCATCGTGACATCAACAGCCTCTTGACATATATCGTTGCCAGCAAAATGGCGATCGTTCTTGAGTGAAGCGACTCCGACGCTACCTGAACCCATAAAAGGATCGACGACTATCTCTCCAGCCTGAGTGCTTTGATCCACCAAAACATCGCTGACTTTGACAGGTTTTTCGGTCGGATAACCTTTCCAAATTCGATCCGCCTCAATGATATCTGGAATGCTAAGATTATTCAGCTTTCTCTTTCCTTTTTCAAAAAATAAGACGAACTCGTATCGAGCACGATAGTGATATCCCATCCCGATTTTTCTCTTGTCCCAGACTAGGGGTTTCCAAAATTTGAACCCCACTTGTTCTGCAATCGGTTTAGCAATAAACATCGTCTCTGCATCACAGAATAAATAGAAATGTCGATTCTTTTTTAGGGTTCGATAGAGTTCGGTGAAAAGTTCTTCAAAACGTGAATTTGGAAAAATTTTAAACCAGACGTTGCTCGATGCCTTACTGTTTTTGAGTCGTGTTGTGGTTCCGATGGCACGGTATTTTTCTAATGACTCATAGGGTGGATCGGTAATGATGAGATCAACCGATTCATTGGGCAACTGTCTCAGCCAGTCCACGGCGTCTTGTGAACTCAGGCTATAGCTCGGAGGGCTAAATGAGCCTGTCTCAATCTCGTCCTGTGGCTGATCGGTGTTGGGCATAACATCTTGGCAGAGTGTTCACCTATAATCGTTCAAACTGAATCGTAAAGCAAAGGAGTGGCAGGTTACGGTTGCTGTGATTCTGCTAAAGGCAGAACTGCGTTGTAGCAAGATTCTGTCCTGTGGCGATCGCCTCTTATCAATACGTGCGATCGCCCCTTTGAATACAAGGAGTATAAGTCAGGAGGCGTGCGTTGCAAATTCGCGAAGATGACCTAACAGGGCAGCAGATTGCCGAACTTTTGCGAGAACATCTCGCCCATATGCATGAAATCACTCCGCCTGAAAGTGTTCATGCCCTTGATTTAGATGGGTTGCGATCGCCAGACGTTACATTTTGGTCGGCGTGGGATGGGGAAGAACTGCTGGGCTGCGGAGCGCTGAAAGAACTCGACTCCAAAAGTGGCGAAGTCAAGTCCATGCGGACGGTCAGAGCGCATCTGCGGCAGGGCGTCGCCTCGAAGATTTTGACTCACATCATCGCAGAAGCCAAGCGGCGATCTTATGATTGCCTCAATTTGGAAACCGGATCGTCAGCCGAATTTGGCCCCGCACAGGCGCTATACCTCCGACACGGATTTGAATATCGAGATCCCTTTGGGGACTACATTGAAGACCCCAACAGCGTCTTCATGACAAAAATGCTGTAAAAGGGGTTGCGATCCCTCCGAAGGGCGATCGCTTCTCCATGTTTGTGGGCATGACAGGTGTTGAATCGTCCCCCTTTGGGTGATGCGATCGCCCACTTCATCTCATCTTCATTTTGCCCCAATCTCAGTAGTAGCAATCTTTTCATCGATCGAAGCCACTCTCACCAGTCTCGGGCGGCGTGTCTCACTTGAGGAAGTCGCCCGATCCCTCCTCCATGTCAAGTTTGCGTCCGACACGATGGAGACATCTCAAGCGGGGAAACAGAGATGTCATCGACGGACGCAACGACACAACCAAATCTTTCTAACACCATCGAGTCATTTCTCGATTCCGATTGGGCGAGTCTAGAGACACGTGGGAATAGCTGGGGACAGCGCTTATTCGATGCTGTGCCCTCTCGTTATCAAAACACGTCTCGCGATGAGGGTGCTCATTCTGTTGTTGAGGGTGCTGATGAAACTGAGGTGACGGGCGATCGCCGTCCTTCTTCAACGTCCATCGAGTGGGCTGAATTTTCCACATCAACAACTCTACAATCCGACTCTGTTGCTCTCAGCCTCAACACCAATCCTCTACAGGTGCGACCCACTGCAACAGACAACAATCCCGCTTTCAGCCTCATTGGTCTGACCCAGATGCGCAACGACTCGCGCTTTGCAGGCATCGACGGCAGCGGCTTTAGTGTTGCGGTGATCGACACTGGACTCGACCGCCTCCATCCCCTGCTGGAATCAGCCTATGTCGCGGGCTATGATTTCGTTTCAGATACCGCCACCTCCGTCGATCGCCTCCAGCATGGTACTCATGTCTCGGGCATTGTCGGGGCTCGCGATGCCAAAATTGGCGTGGCTCCTGACGTTGACTTGATTGGGCTTCAGGTGTTTCAAAATGGCTACGCTTCCAACTCCCGTATCGAAGATGCACTGGAATGGGTGTTGGCGAACCACAAGCGCTACAACATTACAGCCGTCAATATGTCCCTGGGGGGCGGCTTTTATCGCTCCAAAAACCGAGCCTTTTTCAGCATTCTCTCCGACGATATTGACCGATTGGAAGCCGCAGGCATCACGGTCGTATCAGCCTCGGGCAACGCCTACAAAAATAACGAATATCAAAATTTGGCTGAGCCCGCCATCTACAGCACCCTAGCGGTGGGAGCGGTGTGGCAAGACAGTTCTGCCCGCTCTGCCCGCTTTGGCAGCGGAGCAGTTGACTACTCCACTGGGCGCGATCGCATCACCAGCTTTAGCCAGCGCCTCGATTCATCCAACATGCTGTTTGCCCCTGGAGCCTATATCAACAGCACGATTCCCGGTGGTGGCCTGACGGAAATGGCTGGAACCAGCATGGCGTCTCCAGTCGTAGCGGGAGCAGTGGCGCTGTTGCAAGAAGCAGCCATGACCTTTGGTGGTCGCACCCTCACCCCCGACGAAATTGCTGACCTGCTGCGCTCGACGGGCGATCGCATTTTTGATGGTGACGACGAAGACGACAACGTTCGCAACACCCAGGTCAGCTATCCCCGCCTCAATGTTTACAAAGCCGTCGAAAAACTCTATACCCAGTTTCGCGACATTGGCGGCGGCAGTCCTCAAGGAGACGTGAACGGCACCTTCGACGGATCGATCCGAGTCAACAATCTAACCACCGCTCTTGACGGCAGCATCGGCATTGATGGAATCAATACCAACATCGGCAATACCGACATCGATCTCTATCGCTTCACCCTCAATAATGCCAGCGCAGTTACGGTTTCTCTGGGGTCTCACTCCAGTCAAACGGCAGATTTTGATAGCTACTTACGCCTGTTCAACAGCACCGGACAAGAACTGCTTGCGGATGACAACAGCGGCAGAGGTGAATTCTCGCGCCTCACAGCCAGTCTCGGTTCAGGAACGTATTACGCAGGGGTGAGCGGAACGGGCAACGCGACTTACAATCCAGCCCAAGCAAACAGCGGTGTAGCAGGAGCCACAGGCAACTACAGCCTCCAGTTTCAGCTCGATCAGGCTGATGCGAATGGTCTGATGAGTGGGGCGACAGAAGTGAACGTCGGCAGCGATCGCGCTCCTTTCACCGCTCAGGGACACATCGGCAAAGACGGCAATCAAACCGTGGCGATCGCCGATGTGGATATGTTCACGGTCTATGCACCGGACATGGGTCAGCTACTGATTGACATCGACACGCCCTACGACAACGGCAGCTATGTTGACTCCTACGTGCGAGTATTTGATGATCGAGGTCGCCAACTCTCGTTCAATGACAACGCATTAGCCAGAAATGCTCAGGGGCAATCCGTCGAGTTTGCAGATGGCGATCGCACCTATCGCTCTCCCAACGATGCCTCAACCTTCAGTGGTCACACCTCCGACAGCTTTGTAGCGGTGCAGGTTGAGGCGGGTCAAGCTTACACCGTCGCTGTATCAGGCAAATCCAACGCCTCGTACAATCCCAATTCACTCAACAATCGCTCGGAATCACCTGTTGATTTTGGCCGGTATGACTTGGCGATCGCCTTTGCTAGCCGCGACCAAAACGGCACCATCGACCAGGCGCAAACGCTGCCAACTCTGCCTCTCATTGGCGGATTGCAATTTGGGTCGATTGGTTTTGACTCTGGAGTGCAGGTTGGCAACCGCGATGTAGACTTTTTCCAAATCCGTCCCACCTCAAGCGGAGTGTTGGATCTCGATATCAATTCCCGTGTCGGTGTCACACTCCCCGATTCTGTCGATACCGTTGCCTATCTGTTTGACGAGTCTGGCAATCTGCTTGGCAAAAATGATGACCGAGATGGAGCCGATCCGCGACTTCAAGTGCAGGTGCAGGCCGATATCAACTATTATGTGGCGATCGCCGGATATGGCAACAGCGGCTTCGATCCGTTTCAGGCGGCAAGTGGCACCGCAGGCGACACAGGCGACTACTTCCTCTCAGCAAGAGTCCTTTCAACGGCAGAAGCCCTAGCTCAAACTGACAACATTCTTTCGGCTAACGGAGTCCAATCTGTGGCGGTAGGGTCAGTTATAGAAGGACATATCGGCGATGACAATGGCTTCACTCTCGGAGCGACTGACGTGGATCTGTATCGCTTCACACCAGACAACAGCGGCGTGGTTAGCATTCGAACTCTCGTAACCGAAGCCTTCACTGCCGACACCTACCTTCGAGTTTTTGATGCAGACGGCGTTGAACTCGCTGCCAACGACGACGAAAACGGCATCACCCGTGGCAGTGCCGTGCAGCTAACGGTAAATGCGAATAGCACTTATTTCATCGGCATCAGCGGCGACGGCCTCAATGGCGATGGCTCCAGCACCCATGCCTACAATCCCCTAACGGGAGAAAACATGGGCAATGGCAGCGAAGGGAGCTATAGTCTTGCGGTGATGGATGCCTCAACCACCCCTGGAATCACTCTCAACGGCAGTGGCGAAAACGATGTGCTGACCGGAACTGATGGCGATGACTTTTTAGTCGGTCGAGGCCGCCACGATCAGCTCTTGGGTCAGAAAGGTAACGATACCCTCATCGGCAACGGTGGCAAAGATACCCTAGTGGGCGATCGCGGCGCAGACTGGCTCAGCGGTGGCGGCCGTAAAGACGACCTCAGCGGCAATGGCGGCAAAGACATCCTTCTGGGTGGCGGTGGCCGCGATCGCCTCGACGGCGGTGGTGGGCGCGATCGCCTCGATGGTGAAGGAGGCCGCGACACGCTCATGGGCAAAGCCGGACGAGATATCTTCGTGCTTGCAGCTAAAAGTGGGCGCGATCGCATCCTCGACTTTAAGGATGGTAAAGACAAGTTTGGGCTTGACAAGATTTCCTTTGGCGAGCTGTCTTTTGCCCAGCGTCGTCAACACACCGTGATCGAACTGGACGGTCGCGCCATTGCTCTAGTTCATCAAACGTCCATCGATCAGCTCACTGCCTCGGATTTTACGTCGCTCTAAACGGCTGTTTTTTCCGGATCTAGAGTGTTCTTTTTCAACTATGTTCTCCTGAAGGCTTTCCTGTTTCCATGAAGAGTGTCTGTGAAAACACCATGTTCTATTTCTTCCTAGACTTAATTTTGTGCCAGTTAAACAGTCGGACTAAGCTCTGCAACCCGTTTCGAAGGCAATCGTCCTCGGTTGTATGAGAACCAAGATTTTCAATCCGATTTGACTTTTCATATTTCCAAGATTGAATTTTTAGGTTTGAATTATATCCTTTCCTCAAAATTCAAACCTAAGAACTCTAGACTTTCCTCTCCTCCTCGTTGTCCTCACGCGCAGAAAAAACCACACCGCCATGAAACTATTCACACAAAAACTACGTCTCGCCTTGCTTGCCATTGGCCTTGGAGCTAGCGGCTTGTGGTCGGCTCCTGCAAACGCTGCAACCTTCAACAATCGCCCCATTTCCTCGGATCAAGTTGTAGCTGTCGCCTCTCCAGTTGGCAACAGTTCTCATCAGCTTTTGATTTTGGAACAGCTCGGCAACCAGCGTGAGTGTTGGCAAGAAACAGGCAACACTGTCGATCCGCTCCTGCTTGATTTTGACTTTACCGGCATTTGCGGACGTGGCACGGATAGCAATGGCTATTCGATACGGGTCGGAAATGAGGATCTGAGCTGGCGCTACAGTCTTCGTATCGAGCGCCGTGAAGGACAACTGCGACTGCTGGCTAGCTCTAATACTGACCGCTCTGCGCCGCCCCTCGAAGTGGGAACTGCCGAGGCGATCGCCGGAGATTTTGTTCGCATCAACCTCAATTCTGGCTGGAGCATCACCAAGCGCACCTACAACGGTCAAACTCTGGGTCACTACTATCTAACCCATAACGAATCTCTGGAGACATTGATTGCGGCGGCCACTCCTGATGACCAGCCTAGCCGTCCTCCGATCATGTCTGTTCGACCGGAAAATCCTAGTCTGCCTACGATTCCTGTTCCCTCTCCTGGCACAAACAGACCCCCGTCTCCCACCTACGAAGGCACGCCACCCCCTCCCAGCAACCAGGCTTCTCGTTTAGGACTGAATTATCGAGTCGTGGTTCCGGTCACATCCAGCAGCGTTCCCAATCGGGTGCGAGTCGTGGCTCCTGATGCGTTTCGTATCAGCCTCAATGGCGACCTGGCAATGCAGGCTGGGGTATTTCGGAGCCGCTCAGAAGCAGAATCCCTAGAGCGCAGACTGGAGGTGTATGGCCTTGATGTCGATATTTTGGCCGTCGAAGCCAGTGGTGGCAGTCCTAGTGTGGGCAGCGGTGGCAATCTGCCAACCCCTATCACCACACCCAGTCGTCCTTCCACTCCGCTCCCCTCTGTGCCCAATAACCGTTTCCGAGTGGTGATTGACCCTGGTCATGGTGGACGTGATCCGGGCGCAGTCGGCATTGGCGGCATGCAAGAGCGCAATGTCGTCAATGATATTTCAGCACAGGTTGCCTCTCTTCTGGAGCGTCAGGGCGTACAAGTGACCATGACCCGCAGCAGCGATCGCACCCTCGAACTCTCCTCTCGAACGGCGATCGCCAACCGATCGGGAGCCGACATTTTTGTTAGCATTCACGCCAACGCCATCAGCCTCAGCCGCCCGGAGGTAAACGGAGCGGAAACCTACTACTATTCTTCAAGTGCTGGTTATCAGCTCGCTAGCAGCATCCAGCGCAGCATTCTTCAGAGAACAGGGATGCGCGATCGCGGGGTAAGAGAGGCTCGTTTCTACGTTCTGAGAAACACCTCAATGCCTGCGGCACTGGTGGAGACCGGATTTGTAACCGGTTCCCAAGATGCCGCTCGATTGCGCGACCCCGCCTTCCGCACCCGCATGGCAGAGGCAATCACCGCTGGAATCTTAGATTATTTGCGCTAGAGCAACTGAACGTTTCCATTCTGTTCGAAGGCGATCGCCGTTGGGTGTGTTGGGGGCGATCGCTACACTGACCGTAGAGTCAATCTATTGATACGCAACGACGCCCATGATTGCCGTCCTAAACTACGTCGGTTTATGAGAAAGACGATCGCGTTGTTTTGAAAAGCATTGGATTCAGAGTGGGCGATCGCCATTGATCACCAGCCCATCGTAGAGTGATGCGGCCTACGCCTTGGTAAGCCAACGCCCCACGGGATAGGCACGACGATGCACCCACCCCATGAGACGCTAATCAGGCGAAATCTACTCAATCTGAACGGTTTTGGTGAGAATACACATCACTTCGCCGGGGCGCTCGGTGGGCATGGGTCGGCTCCACTCGTTTGGCTCGGCATAGCCTAATCGATGCAGGGTCTTGATCACGATTTGGATGGCTTTGGGCGAACCGTAAAGCAAATGGCGCACAGGTTCGTTGCACGGACTCGATTGGGGACGAGAGGAAAAATCGTCACCCGAAGCAGTGGACGCAAACGCGCCCGAATGGGATTGAAACATGAGGTTCTGGTTCCTTTTTTGAGGGTAAACAACAGAAGGAAACCAGAACTCAGTCCCTCGGCTACCCCGCAATTGTGTGCAATTCGAGGCAGCCACGGTTTACCATGAACCGTTAGCCCCCCGACTGGTTATGCAGTCGCGGTGGGTTAGCCATCTGTGGGTGTTGGTCGCACTCGCAGATGGTGCCAAGTTCTTGAGTTCTGAACAAGCTATCGACGCGACAGCTTAATGACAAAGGATACTCATACAGCCGTTCTGAGTCAACCGTAGAGGAAGAGGAATTGGGAGAGAGGAGTCAGAAGAGAGGAGCGGGGGGAGGGACGATATGGGCTATGCCCTAGCCCACGTTCTCATCATTAACCTCCATCACAACTCAGATTTGCCCCCTCCCTTTAACGAATCTGGAAATATGCGGAAAGATTCTCGCTATTTAGCTTAATCAGCATATTATGCAGAATGATTCTGCATAAGCAGTGAATTTGGGGTGTTATGCGGAAATTTTCTGCCTATTTACCCGCTACGGGATCTTATACGGAAATTTTCCGCCTATTAATAGTTATGCCACTTAGAGGATGTTTGAGAAGTCGTCAATGCTACTTCAGATCCCCCCTAGCCCCCCTTGAAAAAGGGGGAACCGGAATCAAAGTCCCCCTTCTCAAGGGGGATTTAGGGGGATCAGT
>JGI12048J13642_10049111_pt1 | contig 11325 bp, 9 predicted proteins | sample ElkSlonscriptome_16_FD_13642 | JGI IMG/M metagenome (IMG submission 13642) | reverse complement strand
GTTCGTGCGGCGATGGATACGGAATTATTCGTTTGCAACGAAATCGTTGCAGAATCTGGTGTAGTGCTTTTGCATTGACGCTAAGTAAGTATCTAACCGGTGACATCGAACAAGTTGATTGAGCTGATTGGCAAGAGAGCACGTTTATTGCCGAAAATGGTGTTGTCTTTCCCGTTATGGTGAAGCAGCTTTTGATTGATCATTGCCGGAATTGATTACACAACTGCAAGGTGGCGGTGGGGAATTGGGAGCAATTTGCAAAGCACCTTGCCATGGTTGCAGAGTCAGTTTTTTACCCTACACAAAACAGAGCTATTGCTGCTCTACTTTACCACTATTTCATTGTTCACTTTGCTTACCCCGGAAACGCTTTTGGCAATAGCGGAGGCATGCCGTTTTTTGGCTTTGGTGTCAACAAATCCCGTCAACTGCGCAACACCTTTCGTCACCTCGACTTTAACAGGAGCCGCATTCAGATCTTTACTCTTAATGAGCTCTGTTTTTATTTCAGTTGCGATCGCCGCGTCCTGCGATCCAAGATTCGGATCAGGTTCTGCAAACAAACCAGCACAGCCACTGCCTGCAAGTAAAGTTGCAAGCAGTAACCAGACACATTGAATTTTTGCTTTGGCACTATAACTGTAGTTCACAATAACTCACCCTTTGGCCGCTTGAAATTTATTAACCGAATCGATGAGCCCGTTGCAGTAATTACTGTCATTGGTCAAACCTGGCTCTATAAATGGCAGTAGCGTGCCTATTGGTCCGGCTGCCGCGGTTAGTAACGCTGCTAACGCTGTTTTAGTGGCCAAAGCAGCCGCTCCCGGAGAGATTGCCGGATCTTTAAACGTACCTTCAATATGCACCGGCGTCCGCGTAGTAAATAAACTGAGATCTTTTGGATGGGGCTCTAATGCAATGTCCAGGGTTTCTTGCCTGAAGTTCAGTGAGCCGGCAGCAGCGAAGACAGTATCATCAGTATCAAATATGGCGTTTGTTATTTCTGTCAAACCATTGTTGGTGTGAAGGTTAAGGTAAGCACAGCGAATATCCACTTTACGTTGATCAACAAACAACGCTGCCATCGCTTCACCCCAATCCAGGCCGGCCACTTCGATCAACAAACTATCCAGGTGGCCCTCTGTCATCAGCATGTAGAGGCCGCCATCTGCAGAGGCTGCTAACTCAGCAATGGAGTCGCCCCGCATCCAGTATTTAGCCCGCCCACCGATAATGCCGGCACTGTTCTGTCCAATATCAAATGCCTGCATTACTTCGTTAAGATTAACGTGGTGGATTTCTGTGGCCAGAATACCTTGTATCGGTTGTGCACCCGCCTTTAATTCTGCGCTTGATGTCACCGTGCCGCGACCGATGGAAAACTTCAGCGGATCGATTTTCAGGTGACCATCCTGCAACTCCAGCTGCAGCGTCAGGCTATCCAAAGGCAGTTTACCGGCCTGAACCCGCTTGCCCGCAAAATCGACGGTAGCATTGATGTCCCGCAGACGTTGTAAATTAACCGGATCATTTGGCAACACCGATTGAGACAGTGCTTCTTCGCTGGCTTCCCGCTTCTGTTCGGCTGACGCAGTTTCCCCGCTGCCTGTCATTGGCGTGCCACCCACGAGACCGGCGAGATCATCAAAATCCAATGAGTTTGAATACAGCTCTGCCACTAGTACAGGAGGCTCTTCAACCAAATCTATCTCGATCTCACCATGAATATCGCTGTCACCGACGTTGCCGGTGATATTGGCAATCTGCCAGCGGGTATCTTGCTGATAAGCGAGATCACCGGAAAACTGGTAGGGAGGTAAGTCAGGTAAAGCAATGCCCACAAGTGGATAGAGCCGCGCTGGATTAGGACCACCGACTGATATTTTTACATTCATTCCTGTCGGCGTAACTATATTCTTAATCCAGCCGTCGAGTTCCAGTTGGGTATCGGCAGCAGTTACCGCCAGGTCAAAGTTGTAGGGCTTGTTGGTGTGGCGTAGAGTCAGTAAAGAATCGCCGTTAAAATCAAGCTCGAAGGGTTCGTTGACGTAGCGACCGCTACCATTCGCACGGACTAATTGCTCACTCTCACCCACATCCTCACTGGCTATTGTTGTTTCGATAAGCGTATTATTGGCAGGATCTTTATAATCAATGTGACTGGGCTTTATGGTCAGCCGACCGATGAACGGCAGTATGATGTTGTCATTTACGTTGTTGACCGTGCCCACGCCTGCATCCTGTACCAGCACATCAATATCACCTGAAAGGCTGCCAGTTAATGGTGTGTTGAGGCCGAAGACTTCGCCCAGCGATGCCAGATCAGGAGCATCAAATTGGCCGCTAACAGAGCCGTTAAGGGGCCAGCGACTCAGATCAACGGTGACCCTTAGCTCAGCATCACTGTCGTTAATGGCTAAGCTGACCGGGTTGATCGCTAACTGCCTATCCTCACTAAGGTCAAGTCGCAGTAAAAAATCATTAATGCTAAATTCCGGTGTAATAATTTCACCGGCTTGCAGATCGATATCGGCAGTCCACGATTGCAACTGCCCCAGCATAGTCTTGAGCTTGTCACTGTTGTTCGAATCTTGCTCTGCTGCTGGGATCTGGTCTGTTGAGTCTGAATTTTCCGACACCGACAGACCAGGCGTAGCAATGTTTTCTGCTGTTACTGATGCACCAGTCAGCGTGCTGTAAATCTCCTCCAGCTGTTTTACATCGAGTGTATCAACCCTAAGCCCGGCTTGCAGGAAACGATCAGGGGCGGCCGTACTGACCTGCAACTGGCCTGTGACCGATGACTTGCCAATTTGAGCCCGTAAGTCGTCGAGCTGCCATGTTTGGTCCCTTCCGGTGATCTGTGTTTGCAAGTGATAGCCGGGCAGCGCGCGGTTACTGTTGCCGAGAAGGGCATTGATGACTGACGCGTCCGGACTTGTTAACAATAAATTCAGATCAGGATCTGTCGTTAATGCTGATGGCAGCAAAAAAGTACCTTGCAACTCCAGCAACGACTTTCCAGCGGTAACACGACCATTAATCGGCAGCCTTTGGCCGCCACTATAAAACGCTGCAAGATTGGCACTGGTGACTTCGACATCCGCAGGAATTCCCTGTATTTCGCCATCTGCCGCCAGCCGCAGGGGCTGCTGCTGGCTGCCCTCCAGCTTAAAGTCAGACATTTCAGCAGATATCTCCGGCTCGCTGGCGCGGTTCTGGTAAACCAGCCGGCCACCCCGGACCGTCACTTGTCTGACGACGGCAGGCGCTGATCCCGAGCCGCTAGCTGAAGAAGGATGTGCTTGCTCTGAACCACTGTCGCTACCGAAGATCCAGTTTTTATCCCCTTGTTCGGAAACTGTCAATGTAATGGTAGGTTTTAGCACGGTAATATTGTCAACAACGATGGTGCCGCTCAGCAATTCAAGCAAATCAATGCTGAGTTCCAGCGCTTGCACGTAAGCCATGTGTGAGGATTCGGCCCAGGCAGCATTTTGTAGTCGGATATTTTCAACCCGAACCAGTGGAGTTAAGGAAAGATTCAGATCCATGTCGCCTTCAATGATCACCGAACGTCCAAGCAACTGACTGAGTTCATCCTCAGCAACGCCCCTGAACCAATCTGAACTGATCAATGCCGGGGTTGCCAGCAACAGCATCAGCAGCAGAGCTAACAGCAACCCTGTCCATTTCAGTGCTTTGATCATATGTTTTCCTTCTCAAATAAACCACACAGGGCCATTCGCCAGGGTTAATTTGCGGTTATGTCATTGCGAAAATGATGAAAAAGATTGCATCGGCCGTTGCCAAAGGTAGCGACCCTGATGACTTCTCTTTGCTCGCTCGTCCGCTATGGCTGTTTCGTTAGTTATGGCGCTGTGTCCCGGGTGGCTGGTGAGTGAATCAGTAACTTGCTGTTGCAAGGTGGACTTTTGCTGAAACCTGCAACCTTGCAGCACCGCATTGGTTGCAGGTTTAGACTCATTTAGCAAGTAAAGACTGTTGGTGCCGGTTACCCTTAATATTGCTGGCAAGGCACGGGGGAACTTGAGTGTTCTAAAAGTTTACGCCCATACCAACACTGTAAACAAACGACCCGTCATCAAATTGGTTGTCAGCTTCGTCAGCGTCTTCGAACAGAAATTGGTATTCCATCTGAAAGGTAACAAAGGCCTCAGGTTTAACGTAGTATTTGAATCCCAATTCTGGTCCACCAATGAAGCTTTCCTCTACGGATTCCCCATAGGTATAACCAACATTAGCGCCGAGATATGGCCTGAAAGCCCCTAATGTAAAAAGATAGTCTGCAAAGATCCGGGTGGTGCCATTCCAGCGGGTGTCCTGACCTTCAAAATCAGACACATTCACTGACTGCCGGACACCAAGCAAAACGTTTGGGTCGGTATACATGCCGTATAACGCATCCATAGCAAATATATTGCTTTCAAACTCTTTGTCACTGGTGCCTGCTCCCGAGATAGAGAATTCCTGGGTACCATGGCTTGGGCCTACTGCCAAAGCCGGGCCTGCCATCAGGGCAGTGAACATTGCTGGGATAACGATTTTCATAATAACTCCTTTGTACCGTTTTAGACTTGTAGAGACTTTTGCCTTTGCATCAATGATGCCACTTAAGATAATTTGTGAAGGCAGCAAAAATTTTTCTGGATGGATTGATATCCGGATTGCTTTAAAAGTCGCTGGCAAGAGGCTTACCACAGCTGGTAAAAACCGACTTGTTCTTGCCTCAGTAGTAATTGGCCGTTTGAAGTTGAATAACTCAAGTTGCAAATCCGGAGACTGATACCGGGCGACACAAGCTTTCCGTGGATACTGATCGAAAAAGCAAGGGCACTGACATGACAGGCATCAGTATCAGGGGCGGCATAACGAAGCCCCTGCATAGTCACCGAGCAGGCCGGTTATTGGATAACCCTGGCGGATTTAGCCGGGTTGTCAGATCGAGCCGCTGAAGAATTCAGCGGCTTTTTGAAAAAACTACCGATGCTATTGCAACAATTACAAGGGCTTATAGATAAGTACTAGTGTTATTATCTCGGTATCGAATCAGTACCTTAGTGCGAATGGTCTGGCATTTGTAGATTTTTCAAAGAATATTGAAAAAAATTCTGGGCTGTGCTCGCGTGAACCTGGTGTCTGGGTACACCCAATCATTTCGGCCCAAGGGTGTTTTTTGTATTTTCATAAGTGCAACAGTTTTTGTGGTGGTGTTTCTCGGGAGGTGCAGCCGAAAGCGACCTGTCTGGCCAGCCGGTACTTTATTATTGCACTGAGTCTCTGATGTCGACGTCGCCAGGCTCAGCAGCACTCCACGTGGACAAAGTCTGCATTTCTACAACTTATGTAGTGATAGAAACGGCAAATATAGTGATAGCCAGTATCAAACCTTGGTTTATTTTTTGCGTTTCCATTATTTTGAATTAATGCAGACAATGCTTAGGAGAAGCTTGTGATTACCTTTATTAAGGCAGTTGTTTTGTTATTGTTAGTGGGTTTAATATTGCCGGCCTGCTCCTCTTCCCCAACCGGTCGTCCCCAGCTTACCTTGTTGCCAGAATCGCAAATGAATGAAATGGGAGAGACCGCCTTTCAGCAAATACAACAACAGACGCCGGTCACAGATTCTGTTAAAACCCGACAATACGTGCAGTGTGTGGCTGATCAGCTACTGGCAGAACTGCCTGATGCTGACGAGTGGGAAATCCGGGTTTTCAAAGACGACTCTGTCAATGCTTTTGCTCTGCCGGGTGGGAAAATCGGCGTTAATACTGGTCTTCTCAATGTTGCTGCTAATCAGCATCAACTGGCAGCGGTTGTCGGCCACGAAATTGCCCATGTCCTGGCCAATCATTCAAATGCCAGAGTTTCCGCCAACTATGCTACCGCGGCGGGTTTGGCCGCCGTGCAAGTCGCGTTGGGAGCCACGGGGCAAAGTGATGAGAAAGGCCAGTTGCTTGGTTTACTCGGTCTTGGCGCTCAATATGGTGTGCTGCTGCCGTACAACAGGGGGCAGGAATCTGAAGCTGATGTCCTTGGTCTTGAGCTTATGGCGAAAGCCGGTTTTGATCCTCATCAAAGTGTTGAACTTTGGCAAAATATGGCTGCAGCCTCTGACAACCGTCAGCCGGAGTTTTTGTCAACCCATCCATCCCCGGCATCCCGTATTGAAAAACTTAATAAAACTATTCCCGACGTTTTGCCGCAATTCAGGCAGGCGAGGCAGGCCGGCAAAATGCCGGATTGTTAACAAATCGGTATTCAGGTCAATCAGCGAATATTTCCCGAGTCAAAAGCAGCCTGGTTAGTTTCCCTGATAGCGTAAAGGCGTCGGCCCATTAATGCCAAAGAGGGAGGCCAGCGACCACCCATTAACCATACCAGCCGATAAGCAAGTAAGCTTTACAAGTGGGATTGTAAGGTTTACCAGAGATTAGACAGTCGCACTATCCAGGATCAGGTGGCCAGTTATGCCAGGAGTCTGTACTGTTTATAAGAATACTTTTACAGGTTGCAGGGATAATTTGCGATGCCAACGCCTATCGGAGTAAGCATTAAGGAGACACTAACCATGGCCCGTTGTTTTACAGCCGGGCGCAGCAGCCAATGCGTTTTGCGGATGTTAGGAACCCGGTAGTTCGCGCAGGTTCTCCCTATAACAATAACCTTATGGTCATTCAACGGGTATAAAAGGGTTGGCTGATAATTTTCGTCTCAACCCAACTTTAGAAAAGCTTCAGCTGAACTAACGCTCTGATGGGCTAGTAAAAATACTGTGTTGTCACGACGAACACGCTCAATGGCTGGTTGGATACGAGACACGGCAACTAAGGCTGAGATCTGCAGACAATCGCCCGGGAATTTATAAGCAAGCATAGTGGCATGGAATTCGCTGGATGGCAGTAGTCCCATTCTGGGCAAAGTACTAAAGAGGAGAACTAACCATGTTACGTTGGACTTTAATATTTTTAGCAATAGCGATCATAGCAGCAATATTCGGATTCAGCGGTATTGCCGGAGCATCTGCTGAGATTGCGCAAATCATCTTTTTCATTTTTTTAGTATTGTTGGTTATTTCAGGTGTAATGCACTTGGTAGGAGGAAGGTCGACGAAAGTTTAGCCTTGTTGTCGTAGACAGCTCCGCCGTCTGCCAGACAATAGATTGTCGTTGTATTCGTTGGCGGTAAAGGACATGCAAGGCCGATCTGCCTGATGGTTGCTGAACCACCAGGCAGTATTTTCCCCTTCTGGTTTATTTTTTTACTAATAACTCGCAACCATTGCTGCCTTCAGAAAAAATGACGAGTGATGTTAGCGGCTTTTCGCCAAACCTGTTTTTTTTCTGGCCGGGCCGATCTGCCATACTGGCCTTGATGTGACTTCCTATCATGCCCTAATTGAGGTTTCGGAGGCAAAAAAATACTAAGTTAGCATGTTACAAGGATAATCGGTGTCAGCTAATCAGCTCTCTTATTTGCCCTTTTTAGCGTGGGTCAACACCATCTGACTGATGACCGATAACGGATAGTATGTTGTGCTTTAAGAGATGTCTGAGTGCTCAATAACCGCATATAAATTCGTGTTCTACATGATCCCGGTTTTTCCGCCTGTTATTGTCTTGTTCTGACTGCCCCGGAAATGAGTTTCAACGTCCGGTCAGTGAGTGGTTTATTGTGGCTGATCTGCACACATTTTGTGGCAGGGTGTAAACAGAGCTTATCCCAATTCTCTTTCTCCGACCTTATCTCTGTCCCAAGATTCATATTCAGTCCTGTTGACAGGTGATCCCAGGCAGCAGGGTAGGTGTACATGTAGTCGGCACTGTGCCGCTGTTGTGGAAGGAACGAGGTTTCATACTGGTATTCGTCAAACGGATTTGGCGTAAAGTCACCTTGCAAAAACGCCCGGGATTTGACCAGCCTATGCAGATATTCATCGCCGGAACCCAGCGAGTAAAGCAATGCAAGGGTATAAAGAACAGTAAAGCCTGCAATGAGTTTAAACAAAGTGCCAGGACAGTGAGAACAATGATTGACAACAAAATCACGATTAGGCAAATGCTCTGCCTTTGATAATATTTCAACGGATTATCAAAATTATACTTTGGTGTTTGGGGCAGGATAGTTGGCTGTGATGCCTGTTCTGGCCTGGTAAGATTTGTAATAAGGACAATAATTTTTTGAAGCTTTTACAGAATGCTGCAGACGCAAAGGAATGTGCTTAGCAGGATGTCGCCAGTTGTTTTTGATGGCAATCAGAACTCAGGATACCTGACAGAAAATGTTCTGCCAGTTAGTTTTTATCCTGAAACGGCTTCCATGCCGTTTCGCGTCTACGCAAAGCGAAAATGAGATTTGCCCTCAAAATCAATTGCTTATGCAATCGAATTTGGTAGTGTTTCCTTGCATTGCATTCGTTCCCATCATAAAACATGTGTTTCTGGATGGAAACTAGTTAAACAATCCAGAGAATGTCACTATGCAGCAATTGTGGGTCCTTGGTGTTTGAAACTGTAACTTGTTTGAGAATATATAAGTCACGCTCGGTATATAACGAATCTAGCCACTTAATGTATGGGGTAAATCAGAGGGTTTTCAGATTGAAGAATTTGGCATCTTATTTGTATGTACGACAGCAAGGACGTTAGAGAAAACAGGGACGACCCATTTCTCACATAGTGCTCATCCAGTAACGCCAGTTTTTGATGGGCACCAACGCAGTACAAGGCAGTACTGCCAAATTCGATTGCATAAGCAATTGATTTAGCGAGCAAAGTGAAATCGATATTTTACTTTGCGACTCCGCGAAACGGCATGGAAGCCGTTGCAGGAGGAAAACTAGATAATAACATATATCAGGAGTTCAAAATGACTATAAAAATAGTATTGGTTGCCGCAGCTTCAATATTGATGAGTGCCAATGCATTCTGCGCAAGCGACAGCAATAGTAAGCACGAAGAATCTTCAATTAAAGAAGTCAGAGATGACAATCCTGCCCGACTGAGTGAGGAGAAGGAATATGGCAAAAGTGATTCAGCCTCATACGACACTGACAGCACACAAAATATGACGCAGGGTGCTGCCATGCAAGGTCAATCGCAGGATCAGAATAATAATATCGACATCGAAGGGGTCACTGTTGTTGATTCAAATGGCGAATCTATTGGCACTGTCGCTAACGTCGTCACAAAAGACAGGGAAAAGGCTAAAGACAGTGAAAAGATGGTAGTGATAGGCTTGAGTGACAGCCAGAAGGAGGTTACCGTCCCAATGAGCGATCTGACCTGGGAAAACCAACAATTAGCTGTTGATGCCACCCAGTCTGAGTTGGAGTCTCGAGAAGCTATAGATAGGTCCTACCTTATCGTCCTTGAGCCAGGCGAGTACAATATCTATGAGTTTGCCCGCTTTGAAAAAGCAGAATCTGACAAGTAACTGGCATTGTTGAAGCGCAACCGCAAATCAAATAAAACCCAGCGCCTTTCCTGACCTTGTGTTTTGGAAAGACCAGCCCGTTAACGGAAACGGAATGTTCGCAGGCATGGTCAGTGTCTGCGACAGTTGGCAGTCAGCTGGCTGGTGCTGGTATCTATAGAAAAAGGACTGAGTTGTTTCAAGGCATTGATGCCAAGTACAAAGGTTGCCTTGGGTTCGAAAGCGACAACTTCGACATTTTTAATATGGCAGTCACCGATTAAAAACTGTTTGACCAGATAAACGCGAGCCGTTTTCTGACTGCCATCAGCCATGGTTCCGGTGATATCACGCTTGTAGTGAGCCAAACCTTTGGTCATCAGTTCTTCTATTACCAGTTCATCAAGAATGGTATAGCTCGAGCCAGTATCTATTAAAAAATCGACAGGCCCATTCTCCGTAACCTGACTCTTGACATAATAAGTACCGGAGAGCGCCTGTTTCAGCTTAATATTGGTTGAGGTAGTAGCGCCAGCATGTATTGAGAAGACTCCCAATCCTATCAGGGCAGCCATAGCAATGAGCGAAATTTTTCGTGAAAAAAAATAGTTTGTAAGCATTTCTTGTCCGGCCTGGGAATTGTTTAAATTCAGTATAGTCTAAGCTCAGAATAGCAATGAGTTTTCTGCGTTAATTCAGTGGTCTGCTGTAGCTTGCCAGGGTCCTGCTCAATCCTTTTCTAGTATAGTGCTCATCCAGAAACGCCAGTTTTTGATGGGCACTAACGCAGTACAAGGAAGTACTGCCAAAATCGATCGCTTAAGCGATTGATTTTGCGAGCAAAGTAAAATCGACATTTTGCTTTGCGACTCCGCGAAACGGCATGGAAGCCGTTTCAGGATGAAAATTAGTATAGATTTAATGAAGCCGGACACAATAAGATTGAAGTCCTAATCCCGTCCGCCAGTCGATCGGCAGCACAGGCCATTGACCTCAGGGTCGCTGTTACGCCATTGGTTTTCAGGCAGTCGCCCGGGGCTTAGTATATTCAGCCTGCTGTTAAGTGGTCTCGCCGTTGCATGACTTCGTTTCACGCGCACTTGTCGTTGCGGCACAGTAGTTTCTTGCTATAACATCGTTCAGCGTGCCCTTAGTGGGATTGGCTGGTTATTCAAAAGGCCGCTACCCTTTTCGATGCCACTTGACTCCACTAGCGATGGCCTTGGTCACGGCAGTGTCTTTAGTCTGACTCTGCCCATCACTAACCCGAAAGAAAAAGATAAAGTCGGCAATCAACAGGACGGCATTAACGCTGCTGAGTCCTTGGACATTGTGCTCATCAATGACAATGCTGACAGTATCACAGCACTAAAATCTTTGCTGGAACCAGATGGACACAGGGTTCGGATTGAATTTGGTGAAACCGCTGGATATGGATGCGCTGCAAAAGACTATCAAATACTTTCGGAAAAATACGGACAATGCTGGTTTTTGATCCTGAAAAACCTGTCATTTGCTTCGTTCGCTTATTCAAGCAACCGGATGAGCAAACGGCTTGGTCAAGGATTGTGCAACTGTAATCTCTGCTAACTTATCGGGCAATACGACGTGCAAGGCGGACGGAGCGCAGGAAGCGAATCAGATCATGCAGATAGACGAGCTTGTAAGCACCACCCAACGCAGCAATTCGCTCGCGCAGGCAATTAATTTGGGTTTCCTTAGACAGGTCTGGTATTACATGCATTTATTACTGGTAAAAATGGCCAGATTACTGGCCCAAGAGGTTTATTGATCTTGCGAGCAAAGTAAAATTGACATTTTATTTTGCGACTCCGCGAAACGGCATGGAAGCCGTTTCAGGATGAAAACTAGTTATTAGTTTCTTCGTCA
>JGI12048J13642_10419155_pt1 | contig 11327 bp, 9 predicted proteins | sample ElkSlonscriptome_16_FD_13642 | JGI IMG/M metagenome (IMG submission 13642) | reverse complement strand
CGCTAGTTCGTTCACGATCTCTAGCGATCGAAGGATTTGAATCATTCGGATTCTATTCGGTGGCGCAAACGTTGCTTCCATGATCTAGGCGATTCGACATAGAGCGGTTTTTCGAGTTGCCTGGCTTCGTGTTGCAAACGATGGCGTCTGCAATCCAATGCTTGGACCAACTCGAACATGGCTTTGGGTGATGGCGTGGCCGAGGGTTCTTCGATCACAAATTGACGCAGGACGGCTAGGTCATGATCGTCGCCTAGCACATCGGATAGCTGCTTCAATCGTTTCGCCCGTTTCTTGAACTTGCGTTTCCAATGATCGCGTACCAAGCGGACGTGATACCAGTGGTACTTCACACGCTTCCTCCATTCGTGCAGATTTTCGTCGGATGGAATGTCGGCGGCTTTCGCCATCGCCTCGTAGCCACGGCGGTAGGTTTTAACGAAGCCGCCACTGACCGCTTTGGTGTCACGATTGGTACACCTCCAAGACGGGATTCGATCGAGTGCGGCCTGCATGTCTGCTACGAACTCCGCAACTCGAAGGTCCATATCGACTTCGTCACGGGCAACCGATTGAGCGTTCTCGTCCAACCGACTTGCGATTGAATCGAGTATTTCGGAATCGAGCGATTGGCCTTCGTCGCCACGAAACCGCTCAAATGCTTCTTTGAACGCATCGGCATCGCGGACGACCGACAACTTTCGTGCGGCGGCTCGAAAGTGAATGTTCTCGTCATCGTACGTATCGCCAATCGATGGCCGAACGAGTCGCAACAGGCCCCGGATTTTTTTGCATCGTTTGCGGGCTTGGTGAACCGTTGCCACGCGATCCAGATCACCGTCTGATAATTCAGCAATCGTTTTCTCGACTTGCGTCGTAGCGATGCGGCGTAGATTTCGGGTGGCAGATTGGTTGAGATCGAATCGAAATGCCATGGCGGGCAAGGCTCAAGAAGAATGGGAATGGAGGTCAATGAACGCAGTGCATTATGGTCCTTACCCGCCCGCAGTGCAAAACCCAGTCCCTCAAGAAATCGATTTCGATCCATTTTCCGTAATTTGTTGGGAAACGCCCTTCCATCGATGCGTCCATCGATGCGTCCATCGATGCGAATAGCTAGTTCCCAATGACGAACTAGTCCGAAGAATCGGTCCTAAACTTGGGCATGATCAGTTGAACGGCATCGTAGGCGGCATGGGCCGCAATCGGAATGAGCAAATTCTCGGTCCACAAAAGCAAACCACCGAAGTACAGTCCCATCAGCGCGGCTAACACGACGTATAATCGTGTGATGGGGTGAACCAAACCAAACGCGATTGAAGAAGCGACGAGAGCAAACCCCCATTCGAATGTCGTCGCCGTTGCGGCTTCCGCTCCGCCGTGTGCCAACCAGGGCAAGAGCCAACCACGAAATAACAATTCTTCTCCCACGCCAGCACACAAGCTAATCACCAGCAGTTCGGCGGTGCCGAGATCCAATAACGTCTTGAGCATGCCGTCCTCGCCGAGTCGTTCAAGTTCACGAACGGCTTCGAAAGGCAATCGTCTAACCAATTCAATGGCGATCAAAATTGGTGCTGCCGCAGCAACACCGTACGCGAGTCCTGAACCAATCGCCATCCAACCGTCCGCGTTGGCTTCCGGAATCATCGCCCGCGTATCAGGGCCAAGTAGCCACCCGAGTAGCAGCGCGATCAATCCCAGGGCCGATTCAAACAGAACGGCGGTTAGGAACAGATCATCGGCGGATTGGTCGATCGACTCATCTTCGTGTTCATCCATAGCCCAAGATTAAACTTCTCACACCCTTTTGCCATCCCCCCACCCCTGGTTTCACAATCCTCACCGACGCTGGTAATGTTCTCAACGAAACAATCATCCAAAAAAAGCAAACGTTGGTCGAGGCAAGGGGCCGTGAGGGATTACCAATGCGAATCCAATGCAAATGCAATCGCTCGGTGTGACCCCCTTGCAATTAGTTTGGTCTTGACATGATCACTGCTGACCAGGATGAATGGTGTTGATACAAGATTACGCCACGAATCGCACAAATTTTCTAAAATAGTATCCTTAATGACTAGTGTCTATTTGTGTGGTTCGTGGCATGAAACGAAAGTCCGAGGCTAAAGCTTACGCTTGCGTTACCACTAAAACGAGTACTTTGTTCCGGTTTCTTGACGGGTCGGTGTCGACTAAAGAGGCTCCTTGAAGCCAGCGTGCTACTGCCCGCTGTGGTTGTTCACTCGGACAACCAAGTTATGTAAAACGTGGTATTCTATTGGCTTCGATATCTTGCTTCGTCCTTTTCTTGGGAGCGTCCCTTGACGACCGATTCCAGTAGCCAGCCGCTTCGTGAGCGATGGTTTCCACAAATGTCGCTGATGTTCCTGATCAAGTTGACAGCTGTTTTTGCGGTCGTGATGGCGCTTTTACAGGCGGGGTTCTCGGGGAACGTGTTTTGGGCTCAGCTTTTTGCCGTGATTTTGGCAACCACGGTTGGCTGCTTCTCCCTGTATGCGGCGATGTTCTGTGTCGCTTCGGCACTGGCCCGATTGTCCGGATCGATCATTGAACCCTTCAAACAGGTAGATCCAGGTACGGCGACGGTGGAACAAAGGGAACCATCCGAATGATCGTTAAACGCTTTCTATGCTGCTGCATCGCCGTGCTATCGTTCATGCATGTCTCAGCAACATCCGAACGATGTCATGCCGCCGATCGACTCGATACACCTGAGCCGAATGCCAGTTCTTTGGCAACGCTACCGATCAATCCAAACCGTTACGGTTTTTCCGTGGCGGTTGAAATGGCGAAGTCGCCGGCCAACGGTTATCAACCGATCTACGTGACGTTCGCTTCCCCGGCAGGCCGGTTTACTGCGGATCGAACGTTCGATATCACGTTTCGCCCCAGGGCGCAATCGAAATCGGATCTCGATTTCTTGTATCGAGCACGCTGCATCGTCCCCCAAGCATCGGCCACCGAGACATTTGTTTGCTACATTCCCTACTATGTTCCCTGGGACCGATTGGAAGTGGTTGTCGAGGAGCCTGGTCAATCGATCAAAGGGAATCGGCGAACGTGTAACGTCGGAAATATGCCGATGCGGATCGCCAACCAAACGACGACCGTCGGGATCATTCATCCAACAAAAAGTGCGACCGTAAGCTTGTATCCCGATGTGCGAACCTTGGTGACGCTTCTCGGAAGTGGCCCAAACGTTCAAGGTCCGATTGCCGAGGATGTCGATGTTGCTCGGTTGTCCGACTCGGTTTCTCGCCAAAGAGCCGAGGCGGTTCAACCGGCGTTCGTGCAGTTTCGGTCGATCACGCCCACTGCGATGTTTCCGTCGTGGTTGGGCTACAGTCAACTGGATGTCATTTTAATTCACGGTCCAACCCTGGTCGAAATTGCGGATGCGGCCACGGATCGGTTTGACGCCCTTTGTGACTTCGTTGCGGCGGGAGGTAAGTTGTGGATCTACGACGCAGCGGAATTGCCAACGGCGTTTGCTGATTTGAATTGGGTGACAATCGAAGGCAGGGTTGTTCGCAAAGCGGAAGCGATCGCCCGCTTGAACCTACCGCTCGAAAATGACACCAGCGATCTACTCTACGAATCATGGGGGGAAGTTCACAAAGAATCGCAAGATTGGCAGTGGAACCAAAATGGCCGCGATCTCGAACTTCGAAGCAAGGTGTTCGATAAGATGGTCGCGGCGAAACACCCGGCTGTCGAATTTGAGCCACCCGACCAGGTGGCCAAGTCAGTTCGTACGGTCGCCTTTGGCAATGGACGCATCGTTGCGATCGACAAAGCGGATCCGTTTCCAGGCTCGTTTCAATTGTGGCAATCAGTTGCCGATCTCTCTGACAATAAACAACTCCATTGGACCAGGCGAAATGGGATCGATGTTCGTTTCGGTGACGATCATTACTGGAGCCTGCTGATCGAATCGGTCGGTGGCCCACCCGTGAAAATCTTTTTTCTGATCAATACGCTCTTCATTGTAGTGGTCGGCCCGCTTGCCTACATTTTTTTCCGGCGTAGACAGCGGCTGTACTTATTGCTGTTCGTTGCGCCTGCGATTGCGTTTCTTGTCACGGCAGGATTGTTTTTGTCAGCGATTCTTGCAGATGGATTCGCGACCCGAGTTCGAGCCCGTCAAATTACTTGGCAAGATAGCGATACTGGTTATCTGGTCCACCATGACCGAGCCACTTACTTTTCAGCAATCGGACGTGGTGACGGGATCTTGATTCCTGAAAATACGATGCTACTGCCTGTATTGAGTCAGCCGGCGGAGAATCAGTATTACGGGAACTCGAGCCAATCGCCACCGCTTCGAACGGTCTCGGATCTTGGAAACCAATATCGTTATGCGGGCCACTTCCTCCCCAGCCGTGCGCAGGTCCAGTATTTGTCGCTGCGTCCTATACAATCGGCACCGTTGGTGAGGTTTTCCAAAACAAGCGATACCTTCTTTACCACAAATCATTCATCATCGCCGCTCGATACGGTTGTCGTTTGCGATGATAAAGGGCAGTTGTGGAAAGCCGACAACGTATTACCCGAGTCGACGGTTGAGATGGATCGGCGGATGGGCAAGAGCGTGAAAGACCAAGTAAACGTTTCTCCGCTTCGATTGGCGAGTTTTGTGCCGAGACTCTCCTATTCGTATTACCGGCGGGGAAGTTCTGGGGTGGCGTTATCGGCAATCGAGGAGGAATTGAACCGTTGGCTTGGGGCGTTGCCAAGGGGAACATTCATCGCGACGACGCAGCTACGAAGCGAATCGATCGGAATCGATCAACCCGAAGCCGAAAAGAGTGTTCATGTCATCATGGGAGAGTTGCCATGATCGCGACGCCAACCAATTTAGCGATGATTGAACTGCACGATTTATGCCGCCTTTTCGGCACGACCCGAGCAGTCGATCATGTCTCTTTTTCGGTGCCTCGCGGCAGCGTGTTCGGGTATATCGGCCCCAACGGAGCTGGCAAAACGACCAGTATGCGGATTTTAGCGACGTTGGAATTGCCGACATCCGGTGATGCACTGGTCGATGGTTTATCAAGCGTCAATGATCCTGATCGCGTTCGTGGTCGGCTGGGGTTCATGCCCGATGGCTTCGGTACTTACTCGGATACCAATTGCGTCGAGTACCTCGACTTCTTTGCTCGCTCGTACGGCTTGGTCGGGCGAGACCGTACGCGGCGGCTGCGGTATGTGATGCAGTTCACAGGACTCGAACCACTCGCGATGAAACCGATCCGGGGGTTGAGTAAGGGGATGCGTCAGAGATTGTGTTTAGGTCGTGCTCTGATTCATGATCCACCCGTTTTGGTGTTGGATGAGCCGGCGGCGGGGCTCGATCCGCGTGCTCGGATTGAGCTTCGGCAAATCATTCGCTCGCTGGCTGCCGAAGGCAAGACTATTCTAATTAGCAGCCATATTCTGACCGAATTGGCGGAAATGTGTGATCGGCTGGGGATTATCGAACGAGGCCAATTGTTAGCGACGGGATCGGTAGACGAGATCCGTCAGAACTTGCAGCCCGATCGCCAGGTGCGGCTTAAGGTCGCCTCCAGTGTCGAGGCGGCAGTCGAGTTGTTGTCGAAACACACATCCGTCCACTCGGTAACCGCGATCGATCATACCATCACCTTCAAATTGGAGGGGACCGAAACGGAGCAGATCGCCGTGCTACATCACCTCTGTGACGCTCGAGTGGAAGTGCTGGAGTACTCCGGGCAACAAAACTCTCTCGAAGACGTCTTTTTGGAAATCACAAAAGGGATCGTGCAATGAGCCGTGTTTCTCATCCGTTACTCGACGATGCGGACCAACCGGGATGGTGGGGATGGATCGACGGTAAAACCGAGCGGGGAACGCGGCTTTTAAACCCGATTTTGATTAAGGAAGCTCGCCAAGCACTTAAGAGCAAGCAATTTGGCGTCACGTTCTTTCTGCTACTTCTAGCGTCGTGGTTTTGGATGGTCATCGGGGTCGTGATGGCGTCGCCCGACATCTACTACGTCCCCTCCGGTGTCTATTTGATGACCGGCTATTTTTTGTTGTTATCGGTACCAATGATTGCGATGGTCCCCTTAGCCGCGCATCGGTCGTTAGCCGCGGAGTTGGACGAGGGGACGTTCGAGTTATTGGCGATTACAAAATTATCGGCGCTGCGAATTGTGACCGGAAAACTGGGTAGTGCCGTCCTACAAATGCTGGTCTACTTCGCCGCCTTGGTACCTGCCTTTGGTTTTTGCTATCTGCTGCGAGGCATCGACTTGATCATGATCTCGTTGACACTCGGTTTGGTGTTCATGGCATCGTTGTTGTTGACCACGTTCGGACTCCTACTGGCAACGGCGGTCCAGAACAAAGCCGGTCAGATTTTTGCTTTGTTGTTCTTGCTGTTCTGTATCCTAATGACAGAGATTTTTTGTGCCTCTTTTGCAATTGGCGTAGTCTTGGCCCAGCAATTGACTTGGGAAACGGGTTCGTTCAACTTTCTTTTGCTGTTCGGAGCGGTGGCAATCTCTTTCATGGTCTTGTTCGTACAGGCCGCTGCGTCACGAATCGCACCGGTGACTGAAAACCGCTCCACTCGGCTGAGATGGATTATGTTCGCCCAGCAATTGTTGTGGGTGACCGCTATGGCCGGTGCGGCACTTTACGATAGCGATGTTGACATTCTAAGTTTTGGGATCGTGATGCTGGGAATCTATTGGATTGTCATGGGAACGCTCATGTTGGGCGAATCTGCCGAGCTGAGTCCTCGTGTGCTTCGTACGATGCCGCAAACGACATTCGGACGAATGATGCTGTTGTGGCTATGCCCGGGGCCTGGAACAGGTTTCATGTTCGCAATTCTGAGTGCGATTGCCGGATGCGCGACGCTAGGTGGTTTGGCGTTTGTGTTTGCCATGAGCAGCAACTACAGCAATCCGTTTTTAACCTCGGTCATTGTGATCGGTTATTTGACGATGTACTTAGGGGCAACTCGGTTGATCGTTTTGCCGTTGTCGCGGCGAATGGGCAACTCGTTCGTATTGCCCGTCAGTGTGATGGTGATTTTATTAACGTTAGGAGTGATTACGCCGTCGATTTTGATGGCGATCACGACCGGCGCACCGTCCTCTCAGTACGGGGCCCAGGAGTTTACAAATTGGATGTGGACAATATCGGAAACCGATGGCAGTCGTTTTGCGTTTGGTCTTGAAGTCGCGGCGTTCTTGATCGTTACGATCGGCGGGGGGTTATTCGTATTCAATCTGTTCTTGTTGGTCCGCGAGTTCAGTTATCGCCGCGTCAGCATCCCGGCGCGGGTTTTGGCGGACGACCAAGAGCGGATGAAGGTTGCCGCAGCGGGGGAATAGGGTACATATGCACCCCACCCCAAACGAAGTTTGGGGGAGGTCGAACGCGGCGTTAAGCCGTCGTTCGGGAGGGGGCGGAAGGAAGAGTGAAGAGTGAAACGATTACTTTTCTGGTTTCAAACTTCACCGTTACTCTTCAAGCTTCGGTAGGCCCCCTCCCTCGCAAACGCCTTAACGGCGTCGCTCGACCTCCCCCGGATGCGCCGGGGGAAGTGCAACACACCCTCCAAAACATCGCCCGCCGATTAGCCCAATTGATTGCTAAAGTCGTCATAACCGGAATGCCGAAGAGTCTTAATAGTTGAAAGTCGTCACTTTTGCGGGCGTTTTTCAAGCTTGCCATCATTTCGCAACCTTCCCGTGACTGCACGCTGAATGGCCCAAACGACCGAATTGACAATTGCCTATTTCACCGTTGTATTTGACGAGCGAACCGGGTGGACTGGAGGACTATTGGTGCTCAACCGAGGCGGACGCCCTGTCGAGTTTCAATGTACGCTGCCGGTACGCCCATCGCGTGCTCACGAGATCCTGTTTGGCACCACGCTGCGGGATCATTTGATTGGGGAAGTCATCGGCCCGATGCTGATCAAAAAATGCAGAACGCCAATCGCCTTGGTGTGCTGCGACCAACCCGAATCACTGACTTTATCGAGCGCCGCAGGCGGTGTGCCGGTCGCTCTGGTGAGCGAAGCGGCGGAGATGGAAGAGGGGCCGATCACGAGCGATATGTTGGTCGGTGCATCGGTCGTGAAGTTCGTCAATGCGACATTGCACGTGCCGGTCGAACATACGTCAGCGGTTGAGGAGGTCGCCGGCCGATTTGTGGACTTGGTCGACGCCATTGAACCGTTCGAACGAATCAAAGAAGCGATCAAGGAAGCACAATCACAAATCGCACGGGCCAGCTAACGATATGTTTAACGTGCAAATCGATGAGTCCGCATCCTGGCAACCGGGTGACTTGATCCCCGCCGACACGTACGAGATCACATTGGAGTCGATTGAACCGCGTTCGCTACCGATCCGTGTTTCTCCGCTGCGGACTCGTGTAACCGGCTTCTTGTTTCCCGAAGCAGTTCGTTGGACGCCTCCAGCGCCACCAGCCCCCGAAACGTCCGCTGACGACGGATCAATCAAAATTGCGGAAGAGACCAAGCCGAAAAACCGGCGGCCCAAAAATCGACATCGGATCAAACCGCCGAGTGACGTCGTCAAGCTGCAGGATCGTCTTTACTATCTACTGCAACCGCCGCTTGATCTGCTGGTGGGCGGCGGCCAATTGAACTTTCCTTTTGAACCGTTTCCCTATCAGCTTGATGGGATTGCGTTCATGTTCCCGCGTTACGCATGCGTTTTAGCTGATGAAATGGGACTGGGCAAAACGATGCAGGCGATCAGTACGATTCGGCTGCTGCTTTGTAGCGGCGAGATTCGCAGCGTTTTGTTGGTTTGTCCCAAACCACTTGTTTCGAACTGGATCCGCGAATTCCAAGTCTGGGCACCCGAGATTCCGGTAGCCGCGATCGAGGGCAATGCATCCAAGCGCGAATTCGAGTGGAAGTCACCGAATGTGCCGGTCAAGATTGCTAACTATGAACTGCTGATGCGAGACAAAGACATCGTGCTTGAAAGCGGGCTGCATTTCGACCTGGTCACGCTCGATGAAGCCCAGCGGATTAAGAATCGCAACAGTACGACCAGCGAAATAGTGCGAGCGATTCCGCGGACCCGGTCATGGGCATTGACTGGCACGCCGGTCGAAAATTCGCCCGATGACTTGGTTGGAATCTTCGACTTCTTGTCGCCGGGGTATCTGCAAGTGGGGATGCCGATGCCGCAAATGGCTGCTGCCGCGCGCGAGTACATTCTACGGCGCACCAAAGACATGGTGCTCGACGATATGCCGCCGAAGTTATATCGCGATGCCGAACTCGATTTAACGCCTGATCAATGGGCGACTTACGAGTCGGCAGAATCGGAAGGCGTCATACAGCTCAAGGAGCTCGATGAGATGTTGACGATTCAGCACGTCTTTGAATTGGTCCTGCGGCTAAAACAGATTTGCAACTTTGATCCGGTTACCGGCAGCAGCTCGAAATTAGAGCGATTGGTTGCCGACATGGAAGAAGTCGCCGCGAGTGGAAAAAAAGCGATCGTGTTTAGCCAATGGGTCAACAGTATCGACCAAATGCGGCCTGCACTCGAACGTTTTGGAGCGACGGAGTATCACGGTCGAATTCCTCACAAAAAACGTGAACGAGTGATCGAAAAATTCAAGAATGATCCCGACAGCCATGTTATTCTAATGAGCTACGGTGCGGGAAGTGTCGGACTCAATCTACAGTTTTGTGAGTACGTGTTCCTGTTCGATCGTTGGTGGAATCCCGCAATCGAAGATCAAGCGATCAATCGCGCCCATCGGATTGGTGCTGCCGGCGCGGTGACGGTTACTCGTATGTTGGCGACCAACACGATCGAACAACGCATCGCTGACGTTTTGGAACACAAGCGTGAGATCTTCGACACCTTGTTTTCGGATCAAACGACACCGGTCAGCAAGACGGGTTTAAGCCGCGAAGAGATCTTTGGGTTGTTCGATTTGCGAGCACCGGGTGGCAAGAAAGTTGCGTAAGGCGAGACAACTGCGTTAAGAGAGAACGAACATCATGAACCCAATTGAATGGCTATCGAATTTACAGTGGGATCGTTTGCTGCCCGAATTGATTGGCAAGGCATTAGGTTTTCTCGTCGGCTTTGCGGCCAGTTGGTTCTTAGTGTTTCGCCGCCGACTCAATGCGATTGCCAAGGCTCAATCGGGTGATTCGGACGATTTTATCTTTCAGATGCATCGATTGTGGGAATTGCCTGAGCAAACGGGCGACTGCCTGTTACTGTTTCGCAATATTGCTCCGAAAACAACCCTTCATGACCTCTACGACAACATCGCGGTTCGTGAGTACTTAAAAACGACCGCGGATGCGACCTCGCTAGAAAACCCAATTCTCAACACGGACGGAACCCTTGGTTTTGAAGTGCTCAATGATGCAATGGGGCATATCGCTGGGCTCGTTTCGACAACGCCATTCAAACGCGAAACTTGGCTATTCGTGATGACTTGCGAGGATCGTCAAGTGGTACGAAAGAAATGTATCCGATGTTTTCTGATTCGCGGCGACGACTTGGAACGATTTGTTGATTGGAGTTTCTGTCAAAACCACGTTCAGGTCGAAAAACCTTGGCATTGGTTCCGCATCGTCGCTTTGCACCGTATCGCTTTGGCATGGAAAGCGGAACAGAAGATGGCGACAAAAGAGGCGATGTCGTCACGCGATCGTGACATGCCGCTGGTTGATAGGCAAGTTCGCCACGACCGAATACGCCAGTTATCGATTGGATTAAACGATGGGGAACGACCGGTCGGTGATCCGTATAAAATTGAGTGGCAAAGTCACATTGAAAAACTGGCTCAAATCGGCCTGCGTTTGGAGAGGCCGGCAGCAAAACAAGAGATGGCTGCGAAAACGTGACAGCTTGGTAAACTATATTAGGCGATTTACTCTCTTCTTACCAAGTTCCTTTGAAAAACGATGCTTCAAGAACCTCCTGAGACCCAGTACGACCTGCGTTTCAACCTCTTCGGCTTCCCGGTACGCGTTGCTTGGAGTTTTTGGCTAGGTGCGGTCATTTTTGGTTATGGTCTTGTCAATGGGCTTGATGTCTACATTATCCGCAATCCTGGCGACTTTAGTGCGGAAACACCGGGTCGGTTGCCGCTGTTGATCCTGTGGATGGCGTGTATGTTCGTGTCCATCTTGATCCACGAACTTGGGCATGCGTTTGCCTTTCGGCAACACGGAATCCAAGCTTCCATTGTGCTCTATCACTTTGGTGGTTTAGCAATACCGACGAGTTCATTCAGGCCCGGAAGTTCGTTTG
>JGI12048J13642_10377631_pt1 | contig 11330 bp, 8 predicted proteins | sample ElkSlonscriptome_16_FD_13642 | JGI IMG/M metagenome (IMG submission 13642) | reverse complement strand
CTCGGGTGTTGTCCATCGTTCGTGATGCAACCGTCACATCGGCACCCCGCTGCCGAAGCCCCCATGCGATCGCGCGTGCGACATCTCCCGCACCGAGGATCAAGACGTTGACGCCTTGCATCGGTTTTTCGATCTCCTTCTTTAGCTTTAGCTTTTCCGAGATACAGTCCATCGCCGCACGATAATCGGTATTGTAGCCCAAGTTGTCTTTGCCTTGGTAAATCATCGTGTTGATCGAACCGATACCACTGGCACTCGATTCGGCTTGCGTGCAATACTCCAAACCTGCCTGCGAATGAGGGGTCTCGACACTGACGCCACTAATTTTCAGATCACGCACGCTTTGCATGAATTTATGCAAATCGTTACTAGGAACTCGAAACGGCAAGTAGCGTGCATTCAAATTTTGTTCATAGAACGCTGTGTTGTGAACCAACGGTGCATAGCTATCGGCCACCGGATCACCGACAATTCCAAAAAGCTCGGTATCCGAGTTAATCTGCTTATAGCGATACAACTCGGTCATTTCTTTCCAGTTCAATTGGCCGGGAGCCAACTTTTTGTCGGCACTGTAGGTTGCATACGTAAACGGCGATCCAACTCGTTCACCAAGAATCCGAGTGATCATACCGATTTCGCCCATACAAATCCCGATCGTGGGCTGTTTTGAATTCTTGACCAAATCCAACATGCGAACGTTGTCGGAAAACGTGGTCGCCATTGAAGCAATTTTGACAATATCGGCATCCTCTTCGGCCATCGCCCCGGCGAGCGATTCGAGATCATCAGGTGTCTGTGTGAACTCGTGATAACTGATCACCCGCTTGGTGTTGCCATAACGCGGGATTTGCGATGCCACGTCGGCTTCGATGTCGACATATTCGACACCAGCTGCGATGGCGGTGCGGAGCAGCATCATCCTTTCTTTTTCACTCTTCATCCAGCGTCCCCCATCTTCGCGGCGACGACAGGTGACGACGACGGGTCCAGGTCGATTGTCAATCAATCGCTTCAAGTTGACTGCGCGACCGATAAAATCGAGCCGTAACTCGACCAACTCAGCACCTTGTTCGACAAGATACTTGTGTTCGGCAATCATTCGTTTGTGGCGAGCACGCCCAAGACTGACACAAATCATGGAAAAAAATCGAAAAAGATCAAGGAGAGAAGGAAATGCCGTGGAAAAAGGGCCGTCTACTCATTCAAAACGTTATCACCCCATAATAATCGAACGAAAACGATATGATTGCTCTAAAATGAAATGTTGGCTACGGGTCGCATGGGGTGGCTGACGCCAAAACGGCTAAATCAGAGCGAAGTGGTCCAACGAGGCTCGACCCGGGAAAGATTCTGCCAGCCAATGAGTTGCTTGGAAACCCGAGCGTCATCCGTTTTGGGCTGATGGATCGACAAAGAATTGTTAAAATCATAGGACTCCTGCCAATCTCCGTCTTCCCTTCAAAGCGATTTAATAACGATGGCTGATAGTTTTGCACACTTTTCGGTTAACTCCGCCTCAAAATGCTCGTGCCCAAGATCTTGTCTGGCATTGCGCGGCTTGACGCTGGTGGGTGTCGTTTTCCTGTCGCTGGGGTTGACCCAATCGCTTGCTGCGGCTGACAGCAGCAACGGCTTGATCGTTCCCGAAAACCCTTCTGTTAAGTGGGAATTCAAGGCAGACGAGGCGATCGAAGCGGCACCGGTGGTCGCCGACACGATCGTTTTCGTGGCCGATGTCATGGGAAAACTGTACGCAGTCGATCGCTCGAGCGGCAAACTTTTGTGGGCTCGCGATTTTGATACCGGCTTTATCGCGGCTCCAGCGGTTCGCGAAAACCGGCTTTTCATCGGTGATGTCGAAGGAAATGTGTACGCCATCGAAGCAGATTCAGGAAAAATCGTTTGGCAAAAACCGACGGAAGGTGAAATCAACGGCTCACCCGCCTTCTATCAGTCCACCGTGCTGATGACGAGCCAAGATGGCAACTTGTACAGTTTTGCCGTCGACGATGGGTCTTTGAAATGGACCTATCAAACCGATGACCAAATTCGTTGTAGCCCCTCGGTCGCGGGATCGCGAACGTTTCTTGGCGGTTGTGACGGAAAGTTGCATGTGGTCGACTTGGAAACGGGTAAAGCGATCAGTGACCCGATGCCGCTGGGCGGGCCAACCGGATCGACCGTCGCGATTGCCGACGGTTTGGCCGTTTTGCCGATCATGGATGGGGCCGTCTTGTCGTTCGATTGGAAAACGGCAAAACAATTGTGGCGATATGTGGACGAAGAAAGATCGCAAGAGTATCGCAGCAGTGCGGCAATCCAAGGTGATACGGTGGTCGTTAGCAGCCAAAAGAAGCAAGTCGATGCATTGTCGTTAAAAACGGGTGAGCGATTGTGGCGATACTCATTGCGACGACGAGCGGACGCTTCACCTGTGATTGCAGGCGGCGACGTTTGGATCGCAGCGACCGATGGTCGTTTGATCCGTTTGTCACTCCAAGACGGCAAAGAACTTTGGAAATTTGAAATTCGCGGCTCGTTTGTTGCACCTCCGGTGATTGCCAAGACTCCGACGGGCAACGTTCAGTTGTACGTTGCAGACGATAACGGCATCCTTCGCTGCTTTGGAGAATAAGGCCACAGCGACCACTTCAGTTTAATCCATGAGCGGTTGAGATAACCGTTTGACCTCCCACCCTAAAGAAACGAATGTCATCAACCGCAAGCGATAAGAAAACGAACGTTGGTAGCTACTTTATCTCCAACTATCCGCCTTATAGCCAATGGACGCCGGATGAATTGCCTGCGGTGGGTCAGGCTTTGCACAGCCCGCCGACGGAAGCGACGCCGCTCGGATTGTATTTGCATATTCCGTTTTGTCGAAAACGATGCAAGTTTTGTTACTTCAAAGTTTTCACCGATGTCAAATCGGCGGAAGTCCAACGCTACGTCGATGCACTTTGCAGCGAGATATCACTGGTCAGCCAATTAGAAGTGATGGGGGATCGCCCATTTCGTTTCGTCTATTTCGGAGGCGGCACCCCTAGTTTTCTCGCTCCCAAACAACTGATCAAACTTGCCGATCGGCTACGTGAACACATCACTTGGGACGGCGCCGAAGAAGTGACGTTCGAATGCGAACCGGGGACACTTAGTGAGACAAAAGTGAAAACGCTTCGCGAAGACTTGGGGGTCACGCGGCTCAGTTTGGGGATCGAAAACTTCTCGGACAAACTGCTCGAGGAAAACGGGCGAGCTCATTTGAGCAAGCAGGTGTTTAACGCTTGGGATTGGATCAGCGAAGCGAATTTCCCAAACGTCAACATCGACTTGATCGCTGGAATGGTCGGTGAAACATGGGACAATTGGAAGGAAAATATCCGTCGCACGCTGGAACTTTCGCCAGAAAGCGTCACGATCTATCAAATGGAATTGCCCTTCAATACCGTCTACAGCAAAGACATTTTGGGCAATCAAACCGAAAGTCCTGTCGCCGATTGGCAAACCAAACGCGATTGGGTCGATTATGCGTTTAGTGAATTCGTGGCGGCGGGGTACAGTATCAGCAGCGCCTATACGGTTGTGAAAGATCCCAATAAGGTGAACTTTTCTTATCGTGACAACTTGTGGCAAGGAGCCGATTTGCTGGCTACCGGCATCGCTAGCTTTGGTCACGCCAGTGGCGTGCACTACCAGAATCTGCCAGAGCTTGAACCGTACTTGTCAACGATCGAATCGGGCAAACTACCGCTCGGACGTGGTTTCGTACCGACCGAGCATCAACGCCTCGTCCGCGAGATGATTCTGTTACTCAAACGAGGCTTTCTTGACGTTCGCTATTTCCAAGACAAGTTCCAAATCAATATCGTCGATCGTTGGAGAAGCGTCTGGGACCAATACGTTAACGAAGGCTTGGTGACGATCGATGATGCGACGATTCGTTTGACGAGACAAGGATTGCTGCAGGCCGATGGAGTGCTACCGGCATTCTTCGAACCCGAGCATCAAGGGGTCCGCTATACTTAGCTAACAGCTAACAGCTAACAGCTAACAGCTATTGGCTTTTTTACACACCAGCGACATCAGCTGCTTTGTAGACGACTTCGGCACGGCAGAAACCCAACCGCTCGTAGAGGCGGACCGCTGCGGTGTTGTCGGTCGTCACCTCCAAGTGCATCTTTAGCAGCCCTGCGGCGCGAAATCCTTTTGCTGCTCGCATCAACAAAATCGAGCCCAAACCTTTGCCACGATGTTCCGGGGCGATGCCCACGTTTTGAATCGCTCCCCAACCTTCGAATTGAATCCCTTGAATCGTGCCGACCGCTTCAGGACGCATTCCTGGAGCGGGACGGTAGCGGATTAACCAAGTCGCTTCAGGGACAAATCCAATGCGGTCCGATATTTCTCGCATCAAACGCAAACAACCATCGCGCCGAGCGAGACAGGGAAACACGTTCGCGTCGAGCTCTTCGCGAAAACTATGGTATTTGGCCGCTGCATGATCGCGAAGCAAATCTTCGCTGAAAGGAACCAATTCGTAGCCAGCCGGACAGAGCGAATGCTCGATGATCGGCTTCGCCAGATCGAGCTCCATCCGAAATCGCTTAAAATAGGTCAACCCCATCAATCTTGACTCACCTTAATAATGGAAACAATGGGTAGTGGAAGCCGTCGAGACTTTCGTAGTCAGCACTTCGCGGCCGAAACTCTTGACGAGTTCCGCTGCCCTAAATAGTTTAGCACCCAGCAATTCGACGGGGGGCCGGCAAACGTCCCATTTTTTAGTTATGTGCCGTTTTCAAGCGGAACGGGACGCGGTATTTTGCCTACAGCGACTTTGACGACACATCTTGACTCGACCACAATAGCCATCGACTAGGCGGATGCAGCATCATTCTTATCAAACCTATGCGTCCCTTGCCGGTCGCATCATGGTCGTTACTGGCCCTACGGCCTCAGGCAAAAGTTCGATTGCGATGTGTTTGGCCGAACAAGTTAACGGCGAAATTTTGTCACTCGATTCTATTGCCGTCTATCGCGGAATGGACATTGGGACGGCGAAAGCGACGATCGAGGATCAGCAGCGTGTACCTCACCACTTGATCGATTTGGTCGATCCGAGCGAGACGTTTAGTGTTGCTTGTTATCTGAAGCAGGCCCATGCGGCGGTCGATCAACTGGAAGCACGTGGTAAAACACCAATTTTTGTCGGCGGTACGCCGATGTTTCTAAAAGCGATATTGAGAGGATTTGATCCTGGACCACCGGCGGACGAAGCGTTTCGCCGATTGGTCGAACAAGATGTCGATCGCTACGGCAGCGAAGCGCTCCATAAGCGACTGCAACAAGTCGACCCGCTAGCCGCCCATCGCATCGATCCTGCGGATACACGCCGAATGATCCGCGCTCTGGAAGTGGCTCATCAAACCGGTCAACCGCTTAGCCATCGACAAATCCAATTCGGCGAAGCGGTCCATGCCGCTCGAGGCAGTGTGTTTTGGATTAGCTGGGATCGCAAACAATTGCATCAGAGGATTAACGAGCGAGTCGAGCGGATGTTCGAAGCAGGCTTAGTCGAGGAAGTCAAAGCATTGCTGCACCGCAACCCACCGCTGTCCAAAACAGCCGCACAAGCGGTCGGCTACCGCGAATTGATCGAGTGTTTGGAAACGTGTGGCGAGATGGATGCAGTAAAAGAGCAAATCGCCATCCATACCCGGCAGCTGGCGAAACGACAAGAATCATGGTTGCGATCGTTTAGCGAAATTGACAGGATCGAGGTCGATGAATCGTTAGCCCCGAGCGAAATCGCCAACCTCATCCTCGCGCGAAGTTCTCGACCGTAGGGGTCGCTTGTAGACGACCTCTGCGTTTGTGAAGCATGAAGCATACGATGGGTGTCGTTTTATTTCGCTAAACCGCATCTCTACTCCGTTTGTGTGACCTATGGTTTTGCATTGTCTATCGTTCCCGACTTGCAAAGCCCTCTTTATGACCACCGTCGATTCCTCACAGGCTGCACGACCCGAGAAATCGGGACTGCCAATGCTGTGGTTCGCTGCCGCGACGCTGCTTGGTGCGTTCTTGGTATTCCAAGTTCAGCCGGTTATTAGCAAGTGTGTGCTACCGTGGTTCGGAGGCACTCCAGCGGTTTGGACGACTTGCATGTTGTTTTTTCAGTTATTGCTTTTCGCAGGCTACATGTATGCCCATCTCTTAAAGACCTATTTTCGACCCGCAGTCCAGGGGACCATCCACTTAGTCGTGCTTGGTTCTGCCGCGTTGGCTTTGCCGATTGAACCGTCCGAAGCGTGGAAACCCACTGGCAGCGAATCACCAACGATATTCCTTCTGTGGATGCTGCTTTGCCATGTCGGACTACCCTATTTCGTGCTTTCGAGTACGGGACCGTTGATTCAAGCTTGGCTCAGATACCAAGATTCAAGTGACCGAGTCTACCGGCTCTACGCTCTATCCAACGCAGGCTCCCTTATTGCGTTGTTGAGCTACCCGTTTGCTGTCGAGCCGTTTTTGTCCGTTTCGAATCAGTCCGTCGTTTGGTCGCTTCTGTTTTGTGGTTTTGTGCTCGTTCAGGGTGTCGTCGCCATCGGGCTATTGCGCACCTCCAAACGATGCACTCGAGAAACCGCTGAACGGAATTCGGAGATTGGCGAGTCATTGAAAACCCGATGGGCGGTTCGTTTTCTTTGGTTGCTACTTCCCGCTCTTGCATCGACGCTGTTGTTAATTGTCACCAATCACGTTTGCCAAGACGTTGCAGTGATTCCATTCTTGTGGGTGCTACCGCTAAGTTTGTATCTCTTGAGTTTTATTATCTGTTTTGATTCACCGACTTGGTACAAGCCAAAATGGATCGCCTGTTTCACGATGCTTGCGATCGTCGTCATAACGGTCAAAGATGTGTTGCCCGAATCGTTTCAACTATTGGTGGAAGCGACATGCTATATGATTCTGTTATTGGGATTCTGTTTGCTTTGCCACGGTGAAGTCGCTCGGCTCAAACCACCGGCAAGGTATCTGACTCAGTACTACGCGTTACTCTCGGCAGGTGGAGCGATTGGTGGAATGATCGTCGCGGTTGCTTGCCCGCTGTTGTTTAACAGTTTTGCCGAACTACCGCTTTCGTTATCGATCGCATCAGCCATCACTTACTTAATCTTTGTAGCCTGCCAGCGTTGGAACGTCGCGGCGTACGATTGGGACGCCGCATGGAATGCGAAGTACTTGGCCGTCGCATTGATGATGGCTCCGATCGTGATCGCAGGATTCGCTCAGACGGATAAAACGATTGCATCGGATCGAAACTTCTTTGGTGTTTTGCGTGTTTTAGAAGGTCCGCAAGGCGTTCAGCTCGTTCATGGAAGCACGGTGCATGGGATGCAGCGTCCAGGTGTCTTTGCGAATGAGCCGACGACGTACTACGGCCGAGAAAGCGGTGTCGGACGAGTCATCACAGCGATGCAGCAAGACTCAAACGGCAAGAAGATCGGTGTCGTGGGACTCGGCTGCGGAGTGCTAGCGGCATACGGACGAGAACAGGATGAGTTCGACATGTTGGAAATCAACCCTGCGGTACAACAGATTGCCACGGAGCACTTTAGTTTCATGGACGGGTGTCCGGCGACGATTCGGCATCACCTGGGAGACGGACGATTATTGCTGGAGAAGCTGAGTGAAGCCAAGTTTGACCTGCTCGTTCTCGACGCGTTCAGTAGCGACTCCATACCGGCGCATCTGTTAACGACCGAAGCGTTTGCATTGTACCGAAGTCGACTGGCCGAAAACGGCGTGTTGGCCGTTCATGTGTCCAACAAACATCTCGACCTAGCACCTCTGGTGCATCGCTTGGCAATCGAATCAGACCTAGAAAGTCGCATGATTCGAGCGACGGGTGATTCATCGAAAGGAACCACCTCGTCGACATGGATGATTTTGGCCGCACCCGAGTTGGCATTTTGGCACGACGAAGCAATCACCCGCGGACAATCCGTGACACCGAAACAACTTCAGGACGCTCCCTTATGGACCGACCAACACCACAATTTGGTCAGCGTCCTGAGGTGGTGGTAACCGAATTACATTGACGGCATCGTGAATCCGTTTGGCAAAGCGAATGGCTCTGCGTTTGGAGTCGCCGAAGTTGGAGCTGCCGAGGTCGGTGTTGACGGGATGGGGGTGGTGTAGGTTGGCGGCTGGGTTGGCTGTGCCGGCTGAGTCGGCGTTGCCAATACCGGATTCGCGGCCGCTTTTTGAGCCCAAGTGCCGTTCCCCCAATCGGGCGTGCCCGCCACGACTGCCGCTGGGCCAGCCGGTGCGGTCGCATCGTTCGTCGTGGCTTGAGTCGTCTCCGTCGATGACGCAGTAGGCTTGCTGATCGATGCCATTGCCGGTGCCCATGCGGTCGTCCCAGGACGATAGCTTGCCGTCGACGCTGGGACCTGGTTTGCGGTCGGGTTGGTCATTGGCATACCGACGGTTTGGCCCGTAGTTTGGCCCGTAACACCAGCCGCTTGAGCGGGCTGCGTCGCTTGAACCTGTGCAACGGTGTTTGGAACCTGTGTCGTTGGTGTTTGCGACGTTGGTGTTGCTTGGGCAATGTTGGCAACGTTTGACGTGCCCTTACCACTCGCATCGATTTGAGCGATCATTTCTCGAGAGCGATCGACGGCACGGCGAACGGCTGCATCACTACTGGCTTGGGTCTCGTACTTCATCGCTTCATCTAAATGGCCGCGTGACTCGGCCATTTGACCTTTGCTGTAGTGCAAGTAGGCCATGTTGAAGTGGGCGACCGCAGGTTTGTTGTTTTCATGCAGTACGTTAAAGGCACCCTGTTTGTCGCCCGCTTCGAATCGAATGCTGGCCAGATTGTTTGCATAGCGGGATGTTCCAGGCGACAACTCCAATGCTTGGGTCAGCATTTGAGCGGCTTGAGCATGGTCACCCGTTTTGCTGAGCGTTAGCCCCAAGTCGTTGTAGAGAGCAGCGTCTTTGGGAGATTCTTGAATCGCTCGTTGGAAATACTTGACCGCTTCGGGATGATTTCCCTGTCGGAAATTCAAGCGAGCAATGCTAGTGAGTGTGGGAGCATCCTTGGGGTCTTTTTCAAGTGCCTTGTTGTAGCTCTCCATCGCCTTGACGAAGTTTCCAGTAGACTCCCAAAGTTGGCCATTGGCGACAAACACATCCGGGCCGACGTCAGCGGGTTTGTCGGTCAACTTCAGTGGGTCTGTATCAGAGATCTCGTTGATCTCGTCCGCTTTGTCGCGGCGGAACACTCCAGCGACAGCGTCGGTCGTTTTGCCGAAAGCGGTCTTCGCCGACGTGCCCATGGCTCCGATCGATTTGCTCGCGCTGCTGGTGGTCGACGCAATCGATTCGGTCATCGAAGGGCCAGCCGCTCCGGTTGCCGGATCGGCTGAAATCGGCGAACGAGCGAACGGATTCATCGATGCCATCGACATACCCTTGTTCGAACAGCCCGATGACAGGGTCATCGTACTGCCAACAATGGCTGACAAGAGCAGGTTGCGGCGTAATTTTGTGAAACGTGTCACGAGAAAGTCTCCCGAAAGTGCTAGACTCTGCCCCCCATTGACGGTCTTCATGAGTGGGGGCAAGCATCGAAGCGTGCGGATGTGCGGAATGATTGTATGTTTCCGATAGTAGGATTCGACCGTCTGGTAGGGTCTTCTCCATGTGCTTTCGAGTATTTTCCAAATAAGTACGAAAAAAGGTGGACTTCTGAAACAGAAGTCCACCTATTAGTGGTGTCTCGCCTACTAGATCTACTGTTGGGCGGCTGCTTGGTCGCCACCGGCGGTCCGCTCGGGCAACATCGGTTTAGGCAGTACTTCCATCCACTTGCGTGTGATTTGGTTGGCCCAGTTACCCGAGACGGTTGGTTGCTGTTTCTCGGTCACGATGACTTCAGGCGGTGCCCCGACCATGTAGCAGCTGGCCAAAGTTCGGTGGACCGAGGCCACCCGCGCGTTCGTTTCTTCCTCGGTTCGACCGCGTAGAACATAGATCACTCGTCGTTCCGCTGGGGCTTGCGTGGCAACCCAATTGACGTGGTTGGTTCCCGATGCACTGAGTTGTCCGTCGCTTGCCCGGAACAACTCATTGCCGACGGTATTATGCGTTCGCCAACCATTGTGTTTCATGACCTCGAACGGTGCCGTCACTTGAAAGGCGTCAATCTCGTTAAACGGATCAGGCCAAGCGTTGTTGCGTTGATAATCGACATGCGACTGATGATAAAATTCATGCCATTCCGCCGAAGCGTTGATGGCGGTTACCGTCAATAAGAGGGCCGCAATGCCAAAGGGGTTTCGGCGAGTGATTCTCGTTAAAATCGTCTTCATGATCAGGCAGTTCCTTCCGCCGAGTGCGATTGACAAAGTCCGTATAAGCAGTCAATCGGTCGTACGACCGTACTGACTTGTTCAAACGTTACGAGGCACCTCTCAGCCGTCACAATCGAAAAAGTCGGTCTGGTTGACAATCAACGTTTCGCCACCAATGTCGACCACATCGCCAATGGCAATTTGCTTTCGACGTCGTGTTTCCACCTCTCCGTTCAAGCAGACCTCGCCCGCTTGGATGCGAACTTTTGCTTCGCCGCCCGTGAAAACCAGTCCGCGGCATTTAAGAAAATCATCCAAGCGGAGAATCGCAGGACGGTCGGGATCGATCGATTCAGCAGACATTCTATTTGACTTCGAAAGTGGCGATGACAGGAAAATGGTCGCTTATGTCTCGCTCGGACGATGGCAAGTCCCAATAGCCTTCCCAATGCTTCTCGGGATCATCGAGCGAACCTTGGATACTAAGTTCCGGGTAGACACGAATCGACTTGAAAACCAAATCGGGGACTCGCGGAGTATCCTCGATCAACGAGCGGCTAACCATAATGCGATCAAATTGTTTTCCCTTGATCATATGAGTTTGTCCCGATTGTTTATTCAAAAATCGGTGTAAGTCAACCAAGTCATCCTCTTTCGACTTCGTTTCCAAACCGGTCGCAACCCCCATATCGCTGTTGGGCTTCATGCGGTCGCCCGTTTCTTCCGTATTGAGGTCACCAAGCAAAATTACATTTTCACCGTTTCGAATGGCTCCGCCAATCCATTGCACAAGCAGCCGTGCTTGGCGAATGCGAAGTGGCATCGCTTCGGCACTTGCTCGCAAATGGACATTCAACAAGGTGACACGTTCTACCATGTCGTTGCCAAGCGGGAACTCAAAGACAGCCATCACATGCTTAGATACGTCGTAGTAGGTGTCGCCTTTTTGAGTCGCGAGCG
>JGI12048J13642_10268943_pt1 | contig 11331 bp, 6 predicted proteins | sample ElkSlonscriptome_16_FD_13642 | JGI IMG/M metagenome (IMG submission 13642) | reverse complement strand
GGCGAGCCCAGCCGGCCCTGCTAGAATCCCGTTTTGAACATCTTCCGCCGGCTTCGCGCCGGCGGCGCTTTTGAGGGTAATGCCATGACAAATGCGACGACGAATGACATGACAATCGTCCAGAAACTCGATCAGCTGCGTAACTCTGGCGGCGAAATCCGCACGCTTGGTCTCCCGGACGAGGTGCTGGAACGCTTCGCGGCACGCGATAAGCGCCTGGAACAGGCAGTGGATCAAGCGCTGAGCATCTCCGAGTGCTGGAAATCGGCCTACCCCGAACTTTGGCAGGCCGACGATGCGGCTCAGCAGGCCCAATTGCAGTCGGGCTACGTCAATTTCTACGCCGATGACGCCGTGAAACCGTATGTCGCGCTCGCTGCGAAAGGCCCATGGATCGTTACCAGCAAAGGCGCGGTTGTGCATGAGTCCGGCGGCTACGGCATGCTGGGCTTCGGCCACGTCCCGGATGCAGTGCTGCAGGCAATGAATCAGCCGCACGTGATGGCCAACATAATGACCCCGAGCTTCAGCCATTTACGCTTCGCCGAAGCGCTGCGCGCCGAACTGGGCCACACGCGTCGCGACGGTTGCCCGTTCGAGCGTTTTGTATGCATGAATTCCGGCTCGGAGTCGGTCAGCGTTGCCAGCCGAATCGCCGACATCAACACCAAGCGCATGACCGATCCCGGCGCGCCGCGCGAAGGGGCGAGCATCAAGTATCTGTCTTTGACCGGCGGCTTCCATGGGCGCACTGACCGGCCGGCGCGTTATTCGCATTCGACCCGCAGTGCTTACGTCAAGCACCTGGCGTCGTTCCGGGACGACGACAGTCTGGTCACGGTCGAGCCCAACAACATCGAGGACCTGGTACGCATCTTCGAATGGGCCGACGCCAACGACGTCTTCTTCGAGGCCGTATTCATGGAGCCGGTCATGGGCGAAGGCAACCCCGGCGCAGCGCTGGAACCGGAGTTTTACCGCAAGGCTCGCGCGCTGGCCACCCAGCACGGCACGCTGCTGCTGGTCGACTCCATCCAGGCCGGTCTGCGCGCTCAGGGTGTGCTGTCCATTGTCGATTACCCCGGCTTCCAGGATCTTGAGGCACCCGATCTGGAGACCTGGTCCAAGGCGCTCAACGCCGGCCAGTACCCATTGTCTGTGCTCGGCATGAACACGCGCGCCGCCGCGATCTACCGCAAGGGCGTCTACGGAAACACGATGACCACCAATCCGCGCGCACTGGACGTGGCCACGACCGTACTGGGTCTTGTCACTCCGGAAATTCGCTCGAACATCGTCGAACGCGGTCGCGAATTCATCGACAAGTTCAAGCGCCTGGCCGAAGAGATGGCCGGTCGAATCACGCAGGTCCAGGGCACCGGGCTGCTTTTCTCGGTAGAGCTCGACGGCAGCCGCTACAAGGCATTCGGTGCCGATTCCACCGAGGAGTATCTGCGCATCAACGGCATCAATGTCATTCACGGTGGCGAGAATTCACTGCGCTTCACGCCCTCGTTCACGATCACGTCCGAAGAAGTCGACATGATCGTCGAGGCAACTCGGGATGCGTTGTTGAATGGTCCGGTCAAGCGGGTTGAAGAGGCTGCCTGAGCACAGCCTTTTGCGGGTTTGATCCGGAACCGGACTGGCTGCTGAATGAACTCGGCGCTCGGGCCGGGCCGCAATGTCTGAAATCATTTCGCCCCGCGCGCCGCGCTTGCAGGCGACCTGCTTTTCACAAGCGCCTGAAGAGTAGGCAAAAGCGCTTTTTACAGGCGGCAGAGCGTTGCGAAGCGGGTCGCTGGGGCAGGTGGTTTGGTGTTTGATCGTGGCAGTAGGCTCAGATCTATTTGTTCGTTCGTCGTGTTCCGCTTCGGCTTCCAGGCGACGAGCAGAATCCGGCTTCGATCGCTATCGGAACGGGGTGGTGATGAATCGGACTCAGGAGACGCTGCCCCTTGCACTGGTGCCCTGCTCATCGAACGGCGAATGATATAGACACAAACGACGGCCGGCGCCCGGCCAGAACCCTTACTCCGCCGCGCGGAGCAACTCATTGACCGAAGTCCGCGACCTCGTCTTCTCGTCTACCTGCTTGACGATAATCGCCGCATTCAGGCTATGGCTGCCGTCTGCGGCGGGCAGACTGCCGGCGACGACGACCGAGCCGGGCGGGACGCGACCGGTCGTGGTTTCGCCGGTCTGGCGATTGTATATACGTGTGCTCTGGCCCAGGAAGACGCCCATGCCTATGACTGCCCCCTTTTCAACGATGACGCCCTCGACCACTTCCGACCGGGCACCGATAAAGCAGCCGTCCTCGATGATGGTGGGATTGGCCTGTAACGGTTCGAGCACGCCGCCAATGCCGGCGCCGCCGGAAATATGCACGTTCGCACCGATCTGGGCGCAGGAACCCACCGTGGCCCAGGTGTCGATCATGCTGCCCGGTCCCACCCAGGCACCGATGTTGACGTAGCTGGGCATCAGCACCACGTCCTTGCCGATGAAGGCGCCCTGGCGGACCGTGGCCGGCGGCACGACGCGCGCGCCGCAGTCTTCAACCGCGTCGCTGTTGTCCCGGAAACGCAGGTCAACCTTGTCGAACCAGTTGCGGATGCTGCCGTGCATGACTTTGTTCCAGCTTGTTCGAAAATGCAGCAAAATCGCCTGCTTGACCCAGGCATTGACCCGCCATTCGGATTCGACCGGTTGAGCCACGCGCAGATCACCGCGTTCCAGGCGCGCCAGCACTTCGTCCAACGCCTCGCGCAGTTCCGGATCGAAACGGCCGGGCTTGAGGTCTTCGCGTTCGTCCCACCCGGCCTCGACGATTTCCTGAAGTTGGCTGTCCTGCATGCTCATCGATCACTCCTGTGCTTTATTGCTTGCGGTTTTGTACGTTCCGATGCCTGTCGGCCATTGTCTAGGGAACCTCTGATTGTATGCCCGCGGAGCGCGTTTCGGTCGGAAAAGCCGCAGATCGTGTGGGGCGAGCCGAGAGACAGTAGCCATAGCTACGGCTGAGGCTCGCAACGCGCGAGATGCGGCTTTTCCGGCGAAACCCGAACGGGACGGGGCTCTGCAGGCGCTCCGACGCGTTTGGCCTCACTAATTTGGAACAACCAAACCGCGCTCGCCCAAGCCACGCCGGTGCGTCCCGCAAAGACCCGTCGCGCCCGTGGGCATTCAATCAGAGGTTCCCTATGGATCCAGGCGCGCGCGCAATTCTGCTTCCAGCCTCGCAGCGGTTTGTTCGTCCAACGGATGACCGTCCCGTGCGGAAATGACAAATACATCCTCGACGCGCTGGCCGAAAGTCGCGATCCGTGCATCGTGGAGGCGAATGCCGGCGCCGAGCAGGCTTTCGGCGATCGCCGATAACAGGCCTGGACGGTCGGTCGTCGCGATTTCCAGACGAGATGCGTCGGCGGCATGGCTGAAGCTGACCTCGGCCCGGCGCATGAAGTACCGCAAGCGACGGGGAATGGGCCGGCCCGGGAGCGGCCGGATGTTGCGCTGGCCGAGCTGTTCCAACAGCGCTCGCTGCAGCCGGGCGGTATCGGATTCATTCAATGCGCGCGCGTTGGCATCCATGATCTGGAACAGATTCCAGCTGCGTGAATCCGAGGTGGTCGCGATGCGCGCGGCCAAAACGTTGAGCTCCATCCGGTCGAATTCGCGCGCGATCAGCGCAAACAGCCCGTCGAAATCATCTGCGAACACGAATACCTCGGTAATGCCTTTTTGCTCGAGGTTGCGGCATGCCACGCGCGGAATGCTCGAATCGGTCAATACTTCGGTCGCACTCCAGGCCAGCTGATCGGCATCCAGCCGCACAACCGCCTCGACCGGCAGCCGCGCCAGCAGCGATTCTGCAGCTGCGCCATCCATGCCGCGTTCGCTCAGCATGGCTTCAGCCTCCGCGCGCAATTCGTTTGCCAGCTCAGCCTTGTCGTGAACCTCATCGGGCCCGGCGCGGAAGTGCTCTTCGGTGGCCACGAACAATTCACGCAACAGAGAATCCTTCCAGGAATTCCAGAGCTTTGGTCGGGTAGCAGCGATGTCGGCAACGGTCAGCACGAACAGGTGTTCCAGCCGGCGCACGTTGCCCACCGCGCGGGCGAAGTCGGCGACAACGCCCGGATCGGAAATGTCGCGGCGCTGTGCGGTCATCGACATCAACAGATGATTCTCGACCAGCCAGCAGATCATTTCTCGATCTTCTTCCGGAACATCCAACGCATCGACGAATGTTCGCGCATCGTCCGCACCGATCTCGGAATGATCCCCGCCGCGGCCTTTTGCAATGTCGTGGAACAGGGCGGCAAGGTACAGAACCTCTGGCCGCTCGATCCTCTCGAAGACCCCGATTGCATTGGCGAACAACTCGGGGTACTTGCCGATAGCGATCCTGCGCAGGTTGCGGATAACGAAAAGGATGTGCTGATCCACGGTATAGACATGGAACAGGTCGAACTGCATGCGCCCGGTTATCTGCGCGAATGCCGGAATCAGCGCGGCCAGAATGCCGTAACGGTTCATTCGCTCGAGTTGCGAGTAGATTCTGCGCTTGCGCCTGAGCAGCGCGAGGAAGAGCGCAAGGTTGTCGGGATCGTTGCGGAATTCTTCGTCGATCAGGTACAGGTGCTCCCGAATCAGCCGGATGGTCGAGGCACGAACGCCGCGGATCTCCGGATTGTCGGCCAGGATCAGAAAAATGCGCAGCAGCAACTCCGGCCGGCGTACGAAGCCCTGTTCATCGATCAGTTCCAGGTAGCCATGACGCAGACGAAAGTCGTCGTCGATGGTCGCCGATGGCAGGTGCCGGCGACCAGCCAGCAGCTCTTCTTCGAAGATCTGCAGCATTTGCTCGTTGAGCCGCTCGATGTGCATTACAGTGCGGTAATAGCGCTGCATGAACGCCTCGACAGCGCTGTTGTCGTCGGGCGCTTCAAAGCCGAAGGTCGCGGCGAGCTTGCGTTGGTAGTCGAACAGAAGCCGCTCCTCGGCGCGCCCGGAAATCTCGTGCAGCGCCCAGCGAATTTCCCACAGACGGCTGCGCGCCTTGACCAACTCTTCATGTTCGCGCTCCGACAGAAAATCGTGCTCGACCAGGCCGTGCAGCGTCGACGTGCCGAAGTGACGCTGCGCCACCCATGCCACCATCTGAATGTCGCGCAGACCGCCGGGACCGCTCTTGATGTCGGGCTCCAGGTTGTAGACCGTATCTTCGAACTGGTCGTGACGCGCCTGCTGTTCGCGCGACTTGGCGGCGAAGAATTCGTCGGCCGGCCACAGCGCCGGGGCATCGGTCGCGTCGCGCATGCGCTGGTAAAGCTGACCGCCGCCGTCGATCAGCCGTGACTCCATGAGGTTGGTCGCCACCGTCACGTCGCCGCCGGCCTGCTCGACGCATTCGTTTACCGTGCGAACCCCGTGTCCGGGGTGCAGATCGGCGTCCCACAAGGCCCGCACGAAGTCCTCCAGTGCATCATCGGGACGCGCCGCGTCGTCCGGGCAGAGGATCAGCAGGTCGGCATCCGAGTGCGGGTGCAATTCGCCGCGGCCGAATCCGCCCACGGCCACCAGCTCCAGTCCGGAGTCTTCGCCGACGGTTCCGTACCAGGCGGTCAGAACGAGTTGTTCGATGACCCAGGCGCGCGCCTGGACAAGGTCACGGATGTCGGTCCGGCGCGCAAATGCTGCAGCCAGCACCGTGTCGGCGTGCCGCCGGGCCTCGCCAAGGGCCATCGACATGCGCCCGGGGTCGGACTGCAGCGCTTCGAGTTGATTGAGATCAAGGCAGTTGCGCGAGGCAGGTGGCGCCAGGAGCCTGTCCTGAAGGCTATCGATCAAAGCGGATCGCCGGGCAACCTGGTCAGCACGTCGACACCCTCATCGGTGACCGCCATGGTGTGCTCCCACTGCGCCGAAAGGCTCCTGTCCTTGGTCAATACCGTCCAGCCGTCGGCCAGCAGCCGTGTGCCGGGCTTGCCAAGGTTGACCATGGGCTCGATCGTGAAGGTCATGCCCGGTTCGAGCACGACGCCTTCGCCGCTGCGCCCGTAATGGAGCACCTGGGGTGGCTCGTGGAAAACGCGTCCGATTCCATGGCCGCAATATTCGCGTACCACCGAGCACCGCTGACCTTCAGCGTATTTCTGGATCGCATGACCGATGTCACCCAGCGTAACGCCCGGTCGAACCATTTCGATCCCGGTGACCATCGACTTGTGAGCCACCTCGCAGACCCGGCGGGCCTTGATGGAAGGCTCGCCGACGAAGAACATCTTGCTGGTGTCGCCGTGCCAACCGTCCTGGATCACCGTGATGTCGATATTGACGATATCGCCGTCTTTCAGCACCCGGTCTCCGGGGATGCCGTGACAAACGACATGGTTGACCGAGGTGCAGATCGACTTCGGGAATCCGCGATAGTTCAGCGGCGCCGGAATGGCTTCGAGTTCATCAGTGATGTACGCATGGGCGATTGCGTCCAGTTCGCCGGTCGTCACACCCGGGCGGACGTGCTCGCGAAGCATCGCCAGCACGCTCGCCGCCTGGTGGCCGGCCACGCGCATGGCTTCGATTTCCTCGCGGGTCTTGAGGTGGATTCCTTCAGGTTTGGGACGCGAATGCATTCGGTTTCCAACGGTATTTTCGAATACTTATTCTAGCGCACCCGGTCCAGACACAACGCCAGACTCACGGGTGACTGGCTTCGGGGCCATGCCTTCTGGCACTCGTTTGTCGTCACCCACACATGAGAGAATTTCGATTTAGCTTTTCGTAGACCACGAATACCCCGGAATCGAGCCCATGCCCAGAATCGTCCGCCTCGCGCTGCCCGTCGTCATCATCGTGGGCGCCATCCTGCTGTTCATCGCCGTTGTGGGCATGAACAAACGTCCGGAACAGCGCGACCCCGAACCGCCGACGATGCTGGTCGAAGCCATACGTCCAGCCGTAAGCCAGGAGCGTTTCATGATCGAGGCGCAGGGTACCGTGCAGCCGAAGACCGAAACCACCATCGTGTCCGAAGTGGCCGGTCCAATCATATGGATGTCCGACGACTTCCTCGCCGGCGGTCTCTTCGAGGCCGATGCGGAACTCGCCAGGATCGATCCCAGTGACTACGAAGCGGCGCTGCTGGCGGCCGAAGCCGATCTGGCCGCGGCCCAAGCCAGCCTGGCCGACGAGCAGGCGCGCTCGGATGCTTCGCGCGATGATTTCCGGCGGCTCTACGGCGACCAGCGCGAGCCCAGCGACCTGACCCTGCGACTTCCCCAGCTGGCCCGCGCCAAAGCCGCCGTGCAGGCGCAGGAGGCCGCCGTCATGAGAGCACGCCGCAATCTTGAGCGCACGCACATCAGGCTTCCCTACGATGGGTTGGTCGTGCGGCGGAACGCCGACCTCGGCCAGTACGTCACCCCCGGCACCTCGCTTGGCGTGGCCTTCGCCACCGACCGGGCCGAAGTGCGTCTGCCGATGTCCGATCGCGAATTGTCGTTTTTGGACCTCCCGGCCACCAGTCGAGAAGGTCTTCGGCGCCCGATTACACTGACCGCCACCGTGGCCGGACGTCCCGGCAGCTGGCCCGCCACGCTGGTACGCACTGAAGGCGTGGTCGACGAGAACACCCGGCTGACCTACGTGGTGGCCGAGGTCCTCGATCCCTATGCGCTGGAGCCGGCGAGCACCGATCGGGCACTCCCGATCGGCACCTACGTAGAGGCATCGGTGCCGGGCCGAGACGCGAGGGGACTGATCGTCCTGCCGGCGCAAGCCATCCACGGCGGCGACCAGGTCTATGTGGCAAACGCCGACGACGAGCTCGAGGTCCGGACCGTCGACATCGTCCGCAAGACCACCGATCGCGTCTACATCGGCAGCGCCATCGATCGCGACGATCGGGTGATCACCACCGCGATCCCGGCACCGATACCCGGTCTGCGGCTGCGCGTGCGTGAACCCGACGCTCCGGGTCCGGAGCTCCGCTTGCTGCCCGCCGAAGAGCTCGCCGAGACCTCGGCCGAAGGGGACGAGGCGTGAACCGCGGCTGGTACGGCAACATCATCGCCTGGTTCGCGAACAATTCGGTCGCGGCCAATCTGCTTATGGCCGCGCTGATCGGCGGTGGGATCTGGGCCGGCATCACCATGACCAAGGAAGTCTTCCCGCGGATCGTGCTCGACTCGATCACGGTCTCGGTCCCCTACCGCGGCGGCACGCCGAAGGACGTCGAGCAGGGCGTGCTGATCAAGATCGAGGAAGCCGTCGAAGACGTCGAGGGCATCGAGGAGGTCGTCTCGACCGCGCGCGAGGGCTCGGGCTCGGTGGTGATCAACGTCCTGCCCGAATACGATGTCATCGAGGTGCTCGACCAGGTCAAGAGCCGTGTCGACGCCATTCCGACGTTTCCGGCCGAGACCGAACGGCCGACCTATCGGCGCAACCAGTCGACGCAGGAAGTCGTCTACATCAGCGTGTTCGGCGATGTCCCCGAGCGCACGCTGAAGGAAGTGGCCAGGCAGCTGCGCAACGAACTGATCGCCCTGCCGGACGTCTCCCAGGCCCAGTTGCTCGGCGACCGGCCGTACGAGATCGGCATTGAGGTCCGCGAAGAGACGCTGCGAGCCTACGGTCTGACCCTTGCGGAAGTCGCCGACGCGGTTCGCGCCTCTTCTCTGGACCTGCCGGGCGGTCGGATCGAGGCGGCCGGTGGCGACATTCTCGTGCGAACGGTCGGTCAGGCCTACGTGGGCCGCGACTTTCGCAACATCGTGGTGCGAAGCAACCCCGACGGCTCCCGCGTCCTGCTGGCCGATATCGCGGAGATCGAAGACGGTTTCGTCGAGCGAGATTTCTATGCCCGCCACAACGGCCAGCCGGCAATCGCAATTCGGGTGATCAGCACCACAGGCGATGATGCGCTGGCCGCATCGAAAGCCGCCCGAACCTTTGCCGAAGCGCGCCAGCAGACCCTGCCGGCCGGCGTCAACGTTGCCTGGTGGGCCGACTCGGCGTATTACCTGAAGGACCGGCTGGGAATGATGACAAAGAACCTGCTGGCCGGCGCGCTGCTCGTGTTTCTGATCCTGACGCTGTTTCTCCGACTGAAGCTGGCGTTCTGGGTGATGGTCGGCCTGCTGGTCGCGTTCGCCGGCACGCTACTGGCACTGCCGCTGGCCGGCGTGACCATCAACATGATCAGCCTGTTCGGCTTTCTGGTCGTGCTCGGCATTGTGGTCGACGACGCGATCGTGATCGGCGAGTCTGCGTTCACCGAGATTCGAGCAAAGGGTCACTCGGTCGACAACGTCGTCAACGGCACCATGGCCGTCGCGGTCCCGGCGACCTTCGGCGTACTGACCACGATCGCGGCCTTTGCGCCGATTCTGATGGTGACGGGCGTGTCAGGGCAATTTTTCGCGCCGATCGGGTGGGTGGTCGTGATCGCGCTGTTCATGTCGCTGATCGAATCGAAGCTGATCCTGCCCACACATCTCGCACACATGAGGGTCCGGGTCTACGGCCCGAACACCACCAACCCGCTGATTCGGCTGCAGCGCTGGCTCTCGGATGGACTTTTCACCGTGGCCGATCGCTTCTACCTGCCGATGCTCGACCGACTTCTGCGCGCGCGCTACATTGCACTGTCCGGCTTTGTCGCCGCGCTGATCCTGTCGATCAGCTTCGTTGCCGGCCCGTTCGTGAAGTGGGACTTCTTTCCCGACGTCGCCGGCGACTTCCTCCGGGTCCAACTCGAGATGAATGAGGGAACGCCCGCAGCCGCCACACATCAGGCGATGGAGCGCCTGTCGGACTCGCTGGCGCGCGTCGACGAGCGGATGCAGGAGGAATTCGATCTGGATCAGCCGGTTGTCCGGACCCGCTACATGTGGTCGGCCACCGAGACCTCAGGCAATCTGATGGTCGAACTGCACCGCACCGACGACACGCGCCTCAACGTGACCGACATCGAACGCCGCTGGCGCGAAGAGGTCGGCCAGCTTGTCGGCGCACGCACGCTGCAGATCGGCGGCCCCGGCGGCCCGGGCGGCAGCGGTCCGGATATCGCCTTCCAGCTTGTGGGCAGCGACTACGGGCAGCTGGCGTCGGCCGCCGCGGAACTCGAAACGGCAATCAACCGCTACGAGGGCACCTACGACGTGCGCAACAGCCTGGAGGTGGGGCTTCGCGAACTGCAGGTCCGGATCAAGCCCCAGGCCGAGGTACTCGGGCTGAGCCAGCAGATGCTTGGCCGGCAGGTTCGCCAGGCGTTTTTCGGCGAGGAGGTCCAGCGCATCCAGCGCGGCGAGGACGATGTGCGCGTAATGGTTCGCTACCCGCTGGAGCAGCGCAGCTCCGAGGGCTACCTCGAGAACATGCGAATCCGGACGCCGGCCGGCGAAGAAGTGCCTTTCGGCGCGGTTGCAGACGTGGTCGAGGGCACCAGTCCCTCATCGATCCGCCGCTACAACGGCGAGCGCGCCATCAGTGTCACGGGGCGCGTGGACAGCGAGCTCGCCGAGTCGGGCCGAATCACCTCCGAGCTTCGGCAGGACGTGCTGCCCGGAATTCTCGCCGGCCACTCCGGCGTGGACGTGCGGCTGTCCGGTCAGACCCGCAGTCTGCAGGAAGTCCAGCGCCAGCTGACCGTCGGCACACTGCTCGCACTTTTCCTGATCTATGCGCTGATCGCTATTCCGCTGCGATCCTACCTGCAGCCGCTGCTGATCATGTCGGTGATTCCATTCGGCTTCATCGGCGCAGTTTTCGGCCACTGGTTGCTTGGCATGTCGATGAGCATGATCAGCGTCTTCGGCATCGTTGCGCTGGCCGGCGTCGTGGTCAACGACAGCCTGATCCTGGTCGACTTCGTCAACCACCACCGCAAACAGGGGGAATCCCGAATCGATGCCGCATTGAAGGGTGCAAGGGCGCGCTTCCGGCCGATACTGCTGACGTCGGCAACGACCTTCCTCGGCCTGGCGCCAATCGTGTTCTTCGAGCGAAGCCTCCAGGCGCAGGGCGTTGTGCCGATGGGCGTGTCGCTGGCCTTCGGAATTTTGTTCGCGACCGCGATCACCCTGGCATTGATCCCGATCCTCTACCTGATCGGCGACGACTTGACCCGCATCACCCAACGACTGCGGGGACAAAGCAGCCCGGCGGGCATGACCGCAGACGCGCAATTGTGACGATCTTCAGGCAACCTCTGATTGACCGGTCGCGCGCCCGGCGGGTTATTGCAGGGTGCTCAGGCGTGGCCTGGGCGGGCCCGGATCGGTTGTCCCGAACAAGCGGGATCGTTTGTGACGACGA
>JGI12048J13642_11181455_pt1 | contig 11332 bp, 6 predicted proteins | sample ElkSlonscriptome_16_FD_13642 | JGI IMG/M metagenome (IMG submission 13642) | reverse complement strand
TCCGAATCTTCAAGCGTAAATAAAATAGACAGAGAGCTTATTCGCTTGATCAAGGATAGCATAGATGAAATTTCTGATGAAAACGGCTGGGCCTTTCTCGGTTCACTCGGGAATTATATTCTGAAGAAAAAGACAGATTTTGATCCAAGAAATTACGGCTTCCCTAAATTATTTCCGCTGATCAAAAAAATTGGTGAGTTTGAAATTTCTGAAAAAGAAACAGGGGAGAAGAACATCCGGCATATTTATGTGAAGAATAAATAGCTAAGCGAAATAGCTGGCTCCATTCAAGTTCTGTTTTCAAATTTCTGGGCGAAACCACCTTCAAAGAACCAAATAATGAAAATCTACATCATCACTTTTCTACTTTCTACCTTATTATTTTCAGCCCATTCTCAGGACAAAGATTATACAGAAGCCTTTGAGCTTGTTGATGTTTGGCTGGATGCACAAAAGGATTTTGAAAATCTTCCGGGCCTATCGGCCATCGTGGTAGAAGACCAGGAAGTGCTTTGGTCAGGTGGCTTTGGAATGTCTAATCGAGAAAAGAAATTAAAGACAGATTCATCAACTATTTGTAGTATCTGCTCCATATCTAAACTCTTTACATCTGTTGCTGTGATGAAGCTTTATGACGAAGGCAAGCTTCGACTGGATGATCGGGTTAGTGAACTCCTACCAGCTTTTGATCTAGATCAGAAGTTTCCGGATAGCGGGCCTATTACAATTCGGACTTTATTAACACATTCGTCCGGATTGCCGAGAGAATCAGCCCATCCTTATTGGACGGGTCCCGATTTTCCATTTCCCACGAAAGAGGAGATAGATTCTAATTTGAGTGAACAGGAAACCTTGTATCCAGCCTCGACTTATTTTCAATACAGCAATCTCGGACTGTCTCTGCTGGGAGAAATAGTAGAAGAAGTTTCAGGAGTGCCTTTTGATGAATATGTTCAGACAAATATTCTGGAGCCTCTGGGGTTGGGTGATACAAGGACAGAGCTTCCCGAAGATTTATACGGAAGTCAACTCGCCATAGGATACAGTGCTGAAATGAGAAATGGAAAACGCAATAAAGTGAATTTCTTTCAGGCAAATGGAATAACTCCTGCAGCTGGCTTTTCTTCCACTGTAGTGGACCTTGGAAAATTCGCCTCGTGGCAATTCAGACTGCACGATACCACCATTGCAGAAATATTGAAGCCTTCCACGCTCAAAAACATGCAAAGGGTTCATTACACCGATCCGAATTGGGAAACTACATGGGGTTTGGGTTTCGTCGTTTTTAAAGGATCAAATGGAAATACATGGGTTGGTCACGGTGGCAGTTGCCCCGGTTATCGTTCATCCTTGCAAATCGATCTAAAGCGGAAAATGGCCTTTTCAGTCATGATCAATTCAAGTGGTACCAATCCCGGAAAATATGTCCGTGGTATTAATTCCATTCTCGGCAAAGTTGAGTCATCTGACGAAGAAAAAGATCCTGTAGATCTCAGTGAATATGTGGGCTACTACAGTCCAATGCCCTGGTGGAGTGAAGAGTATATCGCTACCTGGAACGGCAAACTGGTCAGCCTGCCTTTACCGACGGATGAACCCGGAGAGCGAATGACTTTTTACAAGCATATTGAAGGAGATACCTTCCGCAGAATCCGAGATAACGATGAGCTCGGCGAAACCATAATTTTTGAAAGAGATGAGAACGGAAAGATTTACCGGTATATGCAGCATAATAATTATCAAAAGCGGATAGATAGGTAGAGTATTACTTATTAAAAGCTCACATCCTCCACCTAGCCACCGCCGCATCGCTCAATTTTCCTTCCTTATTTTCCAGAAAGTCGTAATATCCGGCAATGGCAATCATGGCTCCATTGTCTGTGCAGAATTCAAATGGGGGGATATAGCTCTGCCAGTCTCGTTCGGTCTCTTGTGCTTTTATGCGTGTGCGGAGTTCACTATTGGCTGATACACCTCCCGCCAGAGCTATGCGCTTAATGCCTGTTTCTTCCGAAGCTTTGATCAGGTTTTCCATCAGCATCTCCAAAATGGTGTGCTGAATAGATGCAGCCAAATTGTTCTGATTCTCATTCACAAAATCGGGGTTTGTTTGTCGGTTCTTGTGGATGAAATTCACAAAATTGGTCTTCAATCCGCTAAAGCTAAAGTTGAGTCCGGGTACCTTGGGTTTTGTAAAGGAATAGACCCGCGGATCTCCATCCTTTGCCAGCCTGTCAATCACCGGGCCGCCGGGGTAGGGCAATTCCATATATTTTGCAGCTTTGTCAAATGCTTCTCCGGCAGCATCATCGAGCGTTTCGCCTAAAATCTCAAAATCGTAAGGGCTCGTCACTTTTAATATTTGAGTATGTCCGCCACTCACCGTCAGGCAGAGAAAGGGAAAATCGGGTTTGGGTAGTTCGGTATCGATTAAATGTGCAAGTACATGGGCCTTCATATGATGCACGGGTAGGGCAGGGATATCAAGGCTCTGTGCCATGGATTTGGCAAAAGCCGAACCTACCAAAAGAGACCCCAGAAGTCCTGGCCCTTTGGTATAAGCGATACCAGAAAGGTCTTTGTTTTCAATTCCTGCTTCTTTCATAGCTTCTGCCACAACCGGAACAATGTTTTTTTGATGGGCGCGAGATGCCAATTCGGGTACCACACCACCGTATTTTTCGTGAACTTTCTGACTGGCCGCAATATTGGCAAGTATTTTGCCATTCTTAAGCACAGCTGCTGCCGTATCGTCGCAAGAAGACTCAATTCCCAAAATGATTATGTCGCCGCTATGGTTCAAAACGCTGAGCTTGTATTAATTTGCGCAAAATTAAAAGGATTAACTGATTCGCATTCTGAAGAAAATATTAATTGGCCTGGGCATTTTTGTCCTTATGGTATTTGCACTGAGCATTCTGATCATGAGCTCAGATACCGTGCAGACTTACCTCGGACGAGCTGTGGCCAAGCGTATAGCCAAAAGGCTAGATACGGAAGTAGAGATTGAGCGAATTAGCATTGATTTCTTCAATAAAGCTTACTTACAGGGATTTACCTTCTATGATCAACAAGGGGATACGCTTTTATATGCGAGATCTATTGACCTGGGAGTATTATTTCTCCGGCCCGGGAGTGAACGCTATAGGTTTAGCAGCTTGACTCTTGATAATGCGGATCTTAGGTTGAAGAAAATTGCTCCAGATCGATCAAACCTGGATTTTGTATTGGACTATTTTTCTTCAGAAGACGAACCAGATCAATTACCTGACACGATTTCAGTGCCTTCGAAGCTAGATTTGCTTGCCGGAGAAATGACCATGACAGATTGCCGCTTCTCTTATCACAATCCTTTTGATACGGCATCTGCATCTAAACTCAATTTCGCTGATTTAGATATCCGTTCCATAAATGGGAATGTCAACGATTTCCACTTTCAAGGTGATTCTATGAGTGCGCAGATTGAATCATTTCAATTTAAGGAGAAATCCGGGTTTAGGGTCAATCGTATTTCCGGAAGGATGGAACTCGGGCCGAAGGGAATTTTTACTGAAAACCTGAGTATTCAAACTCCCAACTCATCTATTCTGGGTGATGTTGGTCTTGAGCATGATCAATGGGAGGGGTATAACGATTTTACCAGCCAGATTAGCTGGGATGCACATTTTGAAGAGAGCGTAATAAACATCGGCGATCTTGGCTATTTTTCAGATGATCTGAAATACGCCAGTGCCAGTGTGATTATTGAAGGAGAAATCCGTGGCCCAATCGCCAATTTGAAAGGGCGAAATATGAAAATTAGCGCAGGATCAAGGACGGTTTTGCGTGGAAATTTTGATATCATGGGGCTTCCAGATGCTAATAATGCCTATCTCGATTTGCGAATTAAAAATCTGGAAACAGATTACAACGATATTGTAGATATAGGAAATCGGGTATTTGGCAACGAAGCTACAGAAGGAAAGGTTCCCATAGAGCTCTTCAATGCGGGAAGCTTGCAATTTACCGGAGATTTTACCGGATTCCCCCAGGATTTTGTCGCCTATGGTTCTTTAATTACAGAGGCCGGAATATTAGATATAGACTTAAACTTAAAAGCCGATACCACGGGAGATGGAATAAATTACAAGGGGAGCGCTGGAGCTTTGGCATTAGATCTGGGCCGCATTCTGGAAGTCCCAAATCTTGGTAAGGTTTCCGCCAAAGCAGATATTGAAGCATACTCGGCGGGTGAGCTGGTATCGGCAAATTTGGATGGCAAAATTACCAGCCTGGGCTTTAAAGGCTACACGTACAATAATATTTATTTGAATGGTAAGGTCGCCGATAGACAATTTCTGGGAACTCTGGAATCTGACGACCCCAATTTGAATTTTATTTTCGATGGTGTTGTTGATTTTGGGGGTAGAACTCCTTTAATGGATTTCTATGCGGAAATCTACAATTTCGACCTTACGGCTCTCAACCTGGTAGAGTCAGAAGCACCCATATCATTTAGCACTATTATGGAGCTCAATGCCGAAGGAGACTCTCCCAATACCTTCAATGGATCAATTTCCGCAAATGACTCCTATCTCTGTCGTGGCGATTCGGTAGTTTACCTGGAAAAGCTTTCCCTGACCGCCCTCGGAGATCGAGAAAATAGAAAAATAAGTTTCACCAGTTCTGCAGCGGATATAGATGTTACCGGTGCATTTGATACAGATGCTCTTCCTGCCAGCTTTCTGGGTTTGATTGGTGAAGTGGTACCATCGCTGGTAGAAGAACGGCCTTTGAGTGTGAAGGAGAAATTTACGTTCAGCATGAATTACAAGGGAAACAATACCATAACCGGTATGCTGATTCCCGGTTTGAAAATTTCTCCCAATACGACGATTTACGGAGAGTACGATTCCGATTCTCGGAATTTTGGTCTCTTTGTCAGATCACCTGGTGTAAATTATAAAGAGTACGAAGCGAAAGGGGTTACTATTGATTTTGGAAAGATTAGCGAAGTGGTAAAATCCAAAATCTTTTTAGATTCTTTTCAGTACAAAAATCTTGTTTTAGAAAATTTTGATGCCGATCTGGAAGCTTATAATGATATCGTAGAGCTGGGTTTTGGATGGTTCAATAGTGATAAGAGCACTGAAGCTGATCTGGATTTGGCACTATTCCTAAGCGATAAAAATACCATGCAATTGGAGATAAATCCTGGGTATATTGGAAGAGAAGAAGCAATCTGGAAAATAGCCAATACGGCTCACCTGGATATCGATTCTACTTCATTCTGCATGGACACCTTGCTCATTCAGCACAATAGACAAAAGTTTCTCACTTTTGGATGTGTTTCGGAAAACCCAGAAGACAGAGCCTACCTGGAAGTAGAAGCCTTTGATCTTGCCAGCGTGGATACCTTGTTGGGTGGGGCTTTGGCATCTCTGTCAGGAAGGGTAAACCTTAACGCGTCTATAGCTGATTTATACGAGAAACAAATTGTACTGGCCGAAGGAGAGATCAGCAACCTGGCTTATGAAGAATATGAATTGGGAAATATCAGTCTGTCAAGCACCTATTCCGGAAAAGATGAAGACCTTGATCTGGAAGCAAAGTTGACTTTAAAAGATGAAGAATTGCTGGCTTTTGAAGGTGGGTACAATATCTCAGATGAGAATCCTCTTACGGGAAGCATCGCTATGAACAGCCTCGACCTGGACATACTCAACGCCTTCGATATTCCAGAAGTTAATCAATACAGTGGAATGGCCAGCGGTGAAATTGAAGTTACTGGCGATTTTAACCGGCCGGCTATGGATGGCTATATAGATTTTGACCAGGCTACTTTTCGGGTAGAATATCTGAATACTTACTTTACTTTTTCAGACCGGGTTAGGGTAGAAGAAGATTGGTTTGGAATTGATTATAAACCGATATACGATTCCAGGGGCAACGAAGGCTTTATCGTCGCTTCGGCCTTCCACAATAATTTTTCGGATTGGAATTACGATATCAGTGCTGATGTAGACAACTTCTTTCTTTTGAATACCACGCGCAAGCTCAATAATGTGTATTACGGAACGGCTTATGGAAGCGGTACTTTGCAGCTGGGAGGTTACGAAGGGTTTTTGGAAATTAATGTTGATGCGCGTACATCAAAAGGAACCGTTATCAAACTTCCTCTGGATGAAACTGAAGACGTGAGCCTTGAGAATTTTGTGTACTTCGTAAACGATAAGGAAGAAGGCCAGTCTGTCGATCGGGAAGCAGATCTATCTGGAGTACAACTCAGGCTAAATGTGGATGCTACTCCCGATGCTGAAGTTCAGATAATCTTTGATGAAAAAGCCGGAGATATAATTCGCGGTAGCGGATCGGGAAGGCTGACATTTGAGATATCTGAATCTGGTGAATTCCTGATGTTTGGTCGGTATGAAATAGCCCAGGGAGATTATCTATTTACGCTTCAAAACCTGATCAATAAACGATTTCAAATAAGACGTGGCGGTGTTATTGGCTGGTATGGCGATCCCTATCAGGCAGATATTGACATTAGTGCTTCCTACCAGTTAAGAACTCCATTGTATCCAATTATGATTGAAAACCGCGAGAATTATCGCGGTAGGGAAGATGTTAATGTTATTCTGAAGCTTGAAGACAAGCTGATGAATCCGATTATCAGTTTTGATATTGAGTTGCCTCAAGCAACGGAAACGGAACGCGCACAATTGCAGAGCGTGGTAAATACAACCCAACAGTTAAACCAGCAGGTTTTTGCGTTGTTGATTCTGAATAAATTCATTCCCGTTTCGCCTACGGAAAATACGGCCATTGCCGGGCAGGTAGGAACCGGAACAGCAACTACAACGAGTGAGTTTGTAAGCAGCCAGATATCCAGCTGGCTTTCACAGATCTCACAAGATTTTGATATTGGTGTGAACTACCGCCCGGGAGATCAGATTTCTAACCAGGAAATAGCCGTTGCGCTCAGTACGCAATTATTTAATGAGCGACTTTACGTTCGCGGTAATTTTGGAGTAACGTCGGCTTCTGAAACCCAGTATACACAAGGTCAAAGCGGATTTTTAGGAGACTTTCTCGTAGAGTATATGCTCACGGAAGAAGGAAAAATAAGACTCAAAGTATTTAACGAGACCAATCCATACGAAGTTTTCTCTACATCCAGTTCAATCTATACGCAAGGAGTAGGTCTTGTATACCAGGAAGACTTTAATACACTGGATGAATTCTTTAAGGAAGTGGGAAATCTCTTCTCAAAAGATGAAGCAAAAAATGCGGAAAATCCTTAAGATTTAAATTTTAGGGTATGGCCCATTTTATCGCGCTTGGTTTCCAGGTAGCGCTTATTGTGTTTGTTAGGTGTAATTTCAATGGGAGCAATGCTCACTATTTCCAAGCCATAACCTATTAAGCCCGCGCGCTTCTTTGGATTGTTGGTAAGCAATTTCATCTTTGTCACACCCAGATCTCGCAATATTTGGGCCCCAATTCCATAATCGCGCTGATCCATTTTAAAACCCAGCTTTAGATTGGCTTCAACGGTGTCTAGTCCCTGCTCCTGAAGCTTGTAGGCTTTAAGCTTATTGAGTAAGCCTATTCCGCGTCCTTCCTGATTCATATAAACCACGACACCCTTGCCCGCTTTTTCAACGGCTTCCATGGCCGCGTGGAGTTGCGGACCACAATCACAGCGGCAACTTCCAAAAATATCTCCTGTAAGACAACTGCTGTGCACGCGCACCAGGATGGGTTCATCATCCTCCCAGCTTCCCTTAACCAGAGCAATATGTTTCTGGCCGTTGGTAATCTGCTTGTATAGATGAAGTTCAAAATCGCCCCAATTTGTGGGCAGATCTACGGCAATATCTTTAGATATAAGTGATTCGTGCTTAAGTCTATACTCAATTAGATCCTTAATGCTAACGAGTTTTAAGTCGAATTTCTTTGCAATTTGCTTGAGTTCGGGCAAGCGCGCCATGGTACCATCTTCATTCATGATCTCTACAATCACACCAGCGGGTTTAAAACCAGCCAGCCGAGCAAGGTCAATCGCAGCTTCCGTGTGCCCGGATCTTCTTAAAACTCCGCCACTTCTTGCTTTTAGCGGGAAAATATGTCCGGGTTTCCCGAGATCAGCCGGGTCCGTTTCGGGGTCTACCAGTGCTTCTACTGTTTTAGCCCGGTCGCTTGCCGAAATACCTGTTGTACAGCCGTGCCCGAGAAGATCTACAGAAACTGTGAAAGGTGTTTCGTGTAAGGCATTATTAGATTGAACCATCAAGTCGAGCCCGAGCTCTTCACATCGACTTTCAATTAAAGGAGCGCAAATCAACCCACGGCCGTGAGTCGCCATGAAGTTGATCATCTCCGGAGTGACCGCTTCAGCTGCGGCCAGAAAATCTCCCTCGTTCTCGCGATCTTCGTCATCTACGACTATCACCACTTTTCCAGCTTTTATTTCCGCTATCGCTTCCTCGATCGTGTCGAGTTTTTCTTCAGATTTTGCCATAATGAATTTCGAATTGCAAAGATACGTAATTAACAAGCAGTGCGCATGAACCCATCAAACCGATTCAGGGCTGTCGAAGAATCGTAAACGCATGCTCTTAGCTATAAAACAGCTGAATTGCCATTTTGTGTTTGCATCAGTTTGATAAGTTGCTTAACCGATTCAGCCCAGGAAAACCTGGATTCAACATACTCGCGTCCGGCAACACCCACTTTGTCTCCGGTTTCGGGTTCTTCAAGAAGTTTTCCAATGTATTTTGAATAGTCATCGGGGTTCTCTCCAACAAGAATATTATGCCCGTTTTCAGCACGGAGAGAGCGATTAGCAAGCTCAGATGTGATGCAGGGAATTTGCATTGACATGGCTTCGAGTAACTTGTTCTGAAGTCCCGTTCCTATTTGCATGGGTGCAAAAAAGATCCTGGCCGAAGCATAAGCTTCACGTATATCGTCAACCCAACCGCTCACAATTACGTTTTTTGCCTTAGCCAAAGCCTTGACCCGGTTGTGAGGTGCTGATCCGGCTATCAGGATACTTAGATCTGGTTTATGTTTCAACACCACGGGCCTTACTTCATTCACAATATATTCTGCCGTTTCAATATTTGGGGGATAACTCATGTTGCCGATAAAAACCAGATCGTATTTTTTCCGGGCATCAGGTCGAGGCGCAAAAAAGTCCGTATCAATACCGTTTGTTATAATGGAGATGTCCTTTCGCCCGGGATGATAGATATATCGCCGGTCTTCATCCGAGATAATTGTTTTATGCTCGAAGTATTCAAATATGATGTTTTCATATGAAATGAGCCTGCGACGTTCAGATGCGAAAATCTCTCTAAATGGCCAATTGGCAAGTCGCTCACGGCGTTCAACTCCTTTTGAGAAGGCATCTTGATAGTCTATGGTCTTGGTGTAATTGTACTCTTCCTTGGCGTACTCTGCTGTTCGCAATAGCTGGCAGTAGATATGGTCTGGATTCTCCAGTTCTATAAGCCGTCTAATCTTTCTATGAACCGGTCTTTGATAGAAGTACATCACCTGAAAGGGTTTTCGGGTAAACAAGCAGAAGAACAAGTTTAGGGCAATGCGCCACTTGCGAAGTTTAAATATGTGGTAAGAGGATGAAATCTCACTCAGCTTTTGCTTGGCTTCATCAGATACCTTTTCATCCGTCAGGCAGCATAGAACGACCGTACATTTTTTATTCAGCTCTTTCAATTGGTGATATGCCCTGAGCTTATCGCCTTTATCCAGAGGGTAGGGCACACGGCTCAAGATCACGAAAACCTTCATGGCTGGAGCATCTTTAAAAATCCCATTAGTTTTTCAGAAAGCTTTTCAGAATCGTATTCTTTCTCAACGAGTTTTCTTCCCTGTATTCCCAATTCAGAAGCTTTTCCATTTCCTTCTGCCAATGCTAGAATTGCCTGGGCAAACTCTTTCGGTTGTCGTGCGATGAGAATATTTTTCCCGTCCTTTATGCTTACACCATTGGCGCCGAGTGGTGTTGAGACAACAGGTTTTTGGAGTGCAAGTGCTTCCACGAGCTTTACACGCATGCCCCCGCCGCTTTTCAGGGGTATAACCATTATGTTTTTTGATTTGATAAAGTCTTGCGCGTCATCAACTTCACCAATCACTTTAACGCCCTTCTGCTCATGTTTCAGAAGCCAGTCGGGCATTTGTCGCCCCGCCAGGTATAGCTTCAACTCTGGATTTTTCTTTATAACGAGCGGCCAAACGCGATGTAAGAACCATTCAATACCTTCGAGGTTTGGCTGCCAATCCATGCTTCCCAGATGAAAGACAGATTTAGGTTCGGACTGACCCGCTGGATTATAATTGTCTAATTCCACAGCAAACGGAATAGTTGTGGATTTTTTCCTTAGCCCCAGTCTTTTATAGTGTTTTAATTCATCGGGATTAATCGCTATCAAACCGTCTATTTGCTCCAGGATCTGAATTTCATAATCCTTGAGCTGCTTTGTCAAAATATTGAGGTAAGCCTTCTTAAGCCCGAGTTTTTTCGACTTTGCTATTCGGTGCCAAATAGAAAACTCGAGGTTGTGCGACCTGAGCACTATTTTAGCTGAGCTCAGTCGACGGATGGTATCAATATAAGGCGCGGTAAAGATGCTTTCACAAAGCACAATATCGAACTCGTTCCTTTCAAGAACCTGGCATATATGCTTGTCAACATCTGATGAGAAAAACCGGGAAACGTGATAAGAGTCTGATGTAATCAAATTTACAAAGGCATCTACTGCATTTACCGTGGTATCTACAAAAATGGGAGTGAAGTGTGTTTGTTCTAAATATTTGTTGGGAAACTCTTTTTTTAAGAAAGGGTGTTTAGGCGTAGCGAGAGACAGAATATGTAACTCTACACCTTGACTGAGCAGACTCTGCGATATCTGATTAATAGCTAAGCACCCGCCGTCCTTGATCGGGTATGGGGGCTTGTGGCAAAGTTGAAGTACTCTCAAACCTTATGTCCTTCTTTCTTCTTAAAAATAAAACTCATGCGATTGAAGAAGCGAATGTAGGTATCTCTGTCAAAAAGTGCCGCATCCTTGGCTGCTTTGTAGGTTAAAAAAACAGCTATAGGCAGTAATATCATTGAACTAAACCACATACCCGTAAAAGGTGTCATGACATTTGAATCAACCATTTTTTCGCCTGACATGGATGTGATATGAAAAATTAAGAAGAAAATTACGGAGAAAACAACAGGCAGGCCAAGTCCGCCTTTTTTGATGATAGCTCCCAAAGGCGCACCGATAAAAAACAGGATAATGACAGCAAAGGATAGGGTGAGTTTTCT